>Ga0206794_1072_pt1 | contig 27936 bp, 31 predicted proteins | sample Alteio_BWOrgCont_70_FD_152877 | JGI IMG/M metagenome (GOLD analysis project Ga0206794, IMG submission 152877) | Enriched cells from forest soil in Barre Woods Harvard Forest LTER site, Petersham, Massachusetts, United States -... | ecosystem: Environmental > Terrestrial > Soil > Temperate forest >...
CTATTGAGGACACAGGCATTGCGCTTGGCGAGGTTTTTGCGGCAGCCTTAAGTAATAAAAAAGGAATTGAGCGCTATGGTTTTTGCCTGCCGATGGATGATTGCATGGCACAGGTGGCTATTGATTTCGGCGGCAGGAACTGGATAGTTTGGGATGCAGTGTTTAAAAGGGAAAAGATTGGCGAGATGCCGACCGAAATGTTCTTTCATTTTTTTAAATCGTTCTCCGACGCGGCAAAATGCAACTTAAATATAAAAGCCGAAGGCGAAAACGAACATCATAAAATTGAAGCTATATTTAAGGCCTTTGCAAAGGCAATAAAAATGGCGGTTAAAAGAGACGTGAATAATATGGTTTTACCCTCGACTAAAGGAGTTTTGTAATAGTAGCAGGTTTTAGTAGCAGTAGCAGTTAGACAATAATACTGCTACTGCTACTAAAACCTGCTACTAAAAAATGCTATTAGAAATGATTGGAATTATCAAATATGGCGCCGGGAACATATTTTCATTGACAGCAGCTTTAGAGCGGCTGGGGCTTCCCTATGGTATGATCGATAAGGAAAGCGATTTTGAGCAGTATGACCGGTATATTATCCCCGGCGTTGGCCATGCGGGTGCGGCTATGAATAAATTGGAGCAAACGGGGCTGGTGCCCTCTATAAAATTGCTTACCAAACCAACATTGGGGATTTGTGTAGGCATGCAGTTGCTGACCGCTCATTCGGAAGAAGGCGACTCAAAACTCCTGGATATTTTCCCTGTAAACACCTTAAGATTCGCACAAAGCAATACATATAAGGTACCACATACGGGGTGGAACCGGGTATATCCTGAAAAAGAAAATAAACTTTTTAAAAATATTCCCGGCGGATCACATTTTTACTTTGTACATTCATACTTTATTGAGTATGATTTGGCTTACACGCTATCTTCCACAACCTATAATAATAAGTTTTCGGCATCGATCTGGCGGGATAATTTCTATGGGGTTCAATTCCATCCTGAAAAATCCGGCACGTATGGTGAAACTTTGTTAACGAACTTTTCAAAACTTTAAAATCATGTATATTATTCCGGCAATTGATATTTTAGATAAAAAAGTGGTGCGCTTACGGGAGGGTGATTATGCTCAGGTAACCGAATATGATGTTTCCCTGGAGGAAATGATCGAAAAGTATCAGTCTTACGGTACCGATTTCATTCATATTATTGATTTAAATGGCGCCAAAAACGATTTCTCCAACCAGCAATACCTTTTCGATGTGATCCGAAAAACAGATATGCAGGTGCAATATGGCGGTGGCATACGCAGTATTGATAAGGTTAAGGAGTTGATCGATGCCGGGGTGCACCGTGTTATTGTGGGCACGCAGGCGCTCACTAACCCTTCTTTTCTGAAGGAGCTTAGTAAGGAGATATGCGGCCGCGATAAATGTTCCCACCAGGTGGTGATAGCTATTGACGTGCTGGACGAAGTGATCAAATACTCCGGCTGGATGGAAAGCTCGCCTATTAAGCTTATGGATTATGTTGACAAATGCCTTTCGTTAGGCTTTTTTCGCTTTTTATGCACTGATATCAATAAAGATGGCAAACTCGGCGGCGCCGGCATCGAACTTTACGAGAAACTGCTTGACCACTCCCCTTTTATAAAACTGATCGCATCCGGTGGCGTTAGTTCAATGGATGATATCGAGAAACTAAGTAACATTAAGGTGGAATCCTGCGTGGTTGGCAAGGCTATTTACGAAGGCCATATCAGCATAGACGATGTAAAAAACTGGAATCTGGAGTCCTTGATCTCTATTTAATAATTGACCGTTACTCTCAACGACGGCCCCCATCCTACCATGCTGAGTAAAAGAATAATTCCCTGTTTAGACGTAAAAGACGGCAGGACCGTAAAAGGCGTTAACTTTGTCGACCTGCGCGATGCGGGCGACCCCGTTGAACTCGCCTGGAATTACTCCCGGCAAGGTGCTGATGAGCTGGTTTTTTTGGACATTACAGCGACGCACGAGCGGCGTAAAACAATGGTGGAGCTTGTAAAAGCAGTTGCAAGGCAAATAAACATCCCTTTTACTATTGGCGGGGGCATCAATGAAATTGCCGATGCTGAAGCGTTGTTAAATGCCGGGGCAGACAAGATATCTATTAATTCGGCCGCTGTACGCAGTCCGGAACTGATTGATGAGCTGGCAAAAGCCTTTGGCGTTCAGTTCGTAGTGGTCGCCGTTGATACCAGGCTGACTGATGGCTTTAATATTGTACATTTAAACGGCGGCCGCATCCCAACTGAAAAAGAAACGCTGCATTGGATAATGGAAGCTGAAAGCCGCGGAGCGGGCGAAATATTATTAACTTCGATGGATCACGACGGCACAAAAGGCGGTTTTGACAATAATTTATTAAAATTGGTGAACGATTCGGTGAACATCCCGGTTATCGCATCGGGAGGAGCAGGCTCGGTACAGCACTTTGTAGATGTATTTGAGCAAACCAATGTTGATGCTGCGCTGGCGGCGTCAGTGTTTCACTATGGTGAGATATTGATACCCGATTTGAAACGGATTTTGAAACAGAATAATATTGAGGTAAGGGAAGTGTAATATGTTGTCTGTGGGTACACAGACAACGGTAAGTAGATTGAACGATAAATAATAATGAACATAGATTTTAACAAAGCAGACGGGCTGGTTCCGGTAATCATACAGGATGAACAAACATTAGAAGTGCTGATGCTTGGCTACATGGACCAGGGAGCCTATAATAAAACGCTCAGCGAAAATATAGTCACGTTCTTTTCTCGCTCGAAAAATCGATTATGGACAAAAGGCGAAACAAGCGGCAACTACCTGCATGTTAAAAATATCCATATTGATTGCGATAATGATACGCTGCTGATAAAGGTAAAAGCCGACGGCCCAACCTGCCATACCGGCTCGCGCAGTTGCTTTAAAACAGATTACAACCGGAACTTTATATTAAAGTTAGAAGAGATAATTGACGACAGGTTTGTGAACCCTAAAGAAGGCTCATACGTAAACAAGCTTCGCAACAAAGGTTTAAATAAAATAGCGCAAAAGGTTGGTGAAGAAGCAGTTGAAACAGTGATTGCCGCCCTGAACGAAACGGAAACCGACCTGGTCAACGAGTCGTCTGATCTTGTTTTTCACTTGCTTGTTTTACTGCGCGAAAAGGGCTTGAGCCTTGAAACAATTGCAAAAAATTTAGAGGAGAGACATAAGTAAAAAGTTTGCAGTTTGTAGTAAGCAGTAGGCAGTTTTTTTTGATTAAACCAGTCGCTTACAACTGCAAACTGCCTACTGAAAACTGCAAACTAAAAGATGACCGTAACAAAAACAGCTGAACTAACCGGCCACGGCAACCCGATATTTACGCTGGAGCTTTCGCAAAAGCCGGGGATATTGTTTACCGGGGGTAATGACAAGGGCTTGGTGGAATGGAGCTTGAGAGATCATTCCTTTATAAAAGTTTTATTCTCGGTTAATTCTTCAATATATGCCATCCACTGCCCTGTTGAAGTCCCGCTTTTGTTTGCCGGCTTAAGGAGTGGCGAGGTTAAAGTTTTTGATTTTGAAAAACAAGCCGTGCTTAAATCACTCGCGCATCATCAAAAACCGGTATTTGACGTCAAATCAGTTCAGCATAAACAGGAATTATTGGTTGCTTCTGAAGATGGAACCGTTTCGATCTGGAGCCTTAAAACGCTTGAATTACTGCATTCCATTAAAGTTTCGGATGACACGGTGAGGTGTATGGCCATTTCCCCGGATGAAAAACAAGTGGCTTTTGGTTGTCGTAACAATCAAATTAAAATTTACGATATTATAGATTACACCCTCGTAAAGATACTGCATGGACATACTATGTCGGTTTTCTCTTTGCAATATGCGCCATCGGGCGATTTCTTTGCATCGGGCAGCCGCGATGCACAGGTAAAAATATGGGATTCAAAGTCGTATGAGTTGCTGCATAACATCCCGGCCCATCTGTTTGCCGTGAATTGCATTGCGTTTCATGCTTCGCAGCCGTATTTTGCTACGGCGAGCATGGATAAAAGCATAAAAATATGGGGCGCGGATGATTTTAAATTATATAAGGTGATCAGCCGTGAAAAAGGATTTGAAAGCCATACCTTATCCATCAACAAGATATTATGGAACGGTGATCAGCTTATCTCTGTAAGTGATGATAAAAAGATAATTGTTTGGGATATCGGCTTCGGCGATTAAAACATCCGCCGTATCATTTTCAATTTGTGGGTGTAACGCTTTAATTCCTTTGAGAAAATACCCTTTTCGTCAATAGAATCTATCTTAACCCTGCCCGAGGCATGGATGATCTTCTCATTATTCAGCAAGATCCCAACGTGCACTACGTTGCCTTCACCATTTTCAAAAAAGGCAAGGTCGCCTAATTTAGTGTCGTGCAATGTGTTTATTATATAGCCCTGCTCAGCCTGCTGGCAGGCATCACGGAGCAGGTTGATACCCTGCAATTTAAATACAGCCTGGGTAAAACCTGAACAATCAATGCCAAAATGTGTGCGGCCGCCCCATAAATAGGGTGTATTTAAAAATGACGTAGCCGCAACGGCGATATTTTCGGTTTCGCCAATTTCGCCTAATATTTCAAAACGCTCGTCGCCGATATGGCAGGTCGTGCCCTCTAAAAACGCAAGGGAGCTGCCCATGGGCAAATACAAAATACTGTTATTGGCAATTTTCCAGGCCTGGGTAACGGCGCGGTAGGTTAAAGGGGGTGGCGTTTGTCTAAATCTTTTATAGGCTAAATGGCCAAGCATAATAAATTGCAGACGCCCTATCCAGCCGGAATAATTGTCGTGTGAGGTAATGATGTGTACCCAGTTTTCTTTCCATTCGGTAATTTCAAATATTTCTCCGAACAATACTTGCGATACCAGCTCGCTCCTATCATTAGCTTCCGCCCTTAGCGGGATCACTGAAAGATTACAAATACCGTATTCCATAAAATCAGGCTATCTGCTAAATCAGCGGGGTAAAACTGTATTTAGCAGAGAAAAGGAAGTATGGATATATTCTTCCTTTTTATCAAATCTAATAAATTGGCTACTCATTTAAATGCAGCCACTCTTTTTTAGCAAGCAGCTCTTCTTTAGTTTCACGCACATCTTCGTCATCTACACAGCAGTCAACAGGGCAAACCGCTGCACATTGCGGCTCATCATGAAAACCAACACATTCGGTACATTTGTCGGGGACTATATAATAAATGTCATCGGATAACGCGGCCTGGGTTTCTTCCGCGTTCAATGTATTGCCATCGCCAAAATCAATAAGTCCCCTTAACCCTGTACCGTCCGAAAAACGCCACGCAGCACCGGCATCATAAATAGCATTATTGGGGCACTCCGGCTCACAAGCTCCGCAGTTTATGCATTCATCGGTGATTTTAATCGCCATATTTCTTAATATCTTATAATCTGAATTACCTTTGCCCGAAGTAACAAGCATACAAATATAACAAAAAAAGGATTTAAGGCTTCAAATCCTCACCATATATATGTCAAAATTTAATAAAGCAAGATTAATTGACCTGTTTGACGAACTGGGAACACAGCTAAACGACCCAAACGAACAACTATTAGCAGTTATAAACGACGAACGGCATTATAACGCCTGGTTTACGCCCGAAAGCGTTTTGCAGGCTGTAACTTCTATCGGCAAAATGTTAAACCGGCGGCAATTGAGCACCTGGCTTGATAAATATTCCATCGAAGAAAACAAACAAGCCAAAAGAGTCGGATTAATATTGGCCGGCAATATCCCGCTGGTAGGTTTTCACGATGTGCTTTGCGTATTGGCAAGTGGCAACCATGCGCTTATCAAAGCATCTTCGCAGGATACACGCCTGATTAAATACGTTTTGGAAATGCTGACCGCCATTGACGACAGCTTTGCCTATCAATTTAGTTTTATTGACAGGCTGGAAAAATTTGATGCCGTAATAGCGACCGGCAGTAATAATACCTCCCGTTATTTCGACTATTACTTTGGCAAAGTGCCTAATATTATCCGCAAAAACCGCAACAGCCTGGCTTTGCTAACAGGCCGCGAAACCGGCGGGCAGCTCAATGCACTTGGGCATGATATTTTTGATTATTTCGGCTTAGGCTGCCGCAACGTATCAAAACTAATGGTTCCCGAAGGTTATAACTTTAATTTCTTTTTTGAATCGATTGAGCCCTATCAACCGATTATCAATCACCATAAATATAATAATAATTATGATTACAATAAGTCTATCTACCTGGTAAATAGCGACAAACACTTTGATAATGGATTTTTATTACTAAAGGAGGATGAAAGGCTGGCGTCGCCGCTGGCCGTTTTATATTATGGGTATTATAAAGATATTCCGTCAGCACAAGCATCGCTTGAAGCTGAAAGCGATAAAATACAATGCATTGTAAGCGCCGCGCATTTAGATGCAAAAACGCAAATAGTAGATTTTGGCATGAGCCAGCAGCCCGCGCTTTGGGATTATGCCGATGGGGTGGATACGATGGAATTTTTGACAAAATTGTAGGGACACAAAATTGTAGGGACACAAAATTTTGTGTCCCTACTACGGGTTAAACACCTGATATTATCACCTCGCCCTCGTTGGGATCGGCCTGGTATTCAATATATGTCCCTTTGCTGTCCTTCTTTACCGCCACAAGCTGGCTTCGCTTGCCCTGCTTTATGCTTGCCCGTTTCCAGGTGGATGACACGTACGTTTTAAGCGTTAGTGGAATGATATACATGCTTTTATCAAGGGAATGATTAAGGGTCACCATAATTTTGCCGCCTTTTTCGTCATTGCTCACTTTGGCTGCTTCCCGCTCCCTCATATATTTGGTAACGTCGCCAAAAGTGGCTACCCATACTTTGTCTTCTTTATTTTTGATGTATTGAAAATATTCATCCAGCATCGTGCTGGGCCGCGCTTCGTATCCTAAACTATCCACACCATGGATCACCAGTACCAGCCAGGTATCTTTCCGCGCGGCAGCGGTGTCAACCCATGCTTTCATTAGGGGCATAGGGGCATGGGTATTACATTCGCGCTGCCATTGCACATAATCTTTGGTATTAACAGCAGGCGTTTTTTTGCTCGGCCTGTCTAGTTCGGTTAACCATAGCTCGGGCATCCTGTTACGCAGGGCGGGGTAAATGGTATAGGCAATTTTCATCACCCGTTCATTTTCATAACCATAAGGCACCTCTGTTGAAAAAGTATATTTCTCGCCCATCTGGTTTCTTATTTCTTCTTTACTTTTTTCCAGCTCATAAACAATATTTACAGAATCAAGTCCGGGCATACTTGCATGTGTAATAGAGTGACTGGCAATTTCGTAACCTTCGGCTCCATAGCGCCTGAATTCATCCCAGGTATCACCTTTCTCCTGCAGATATTCGTCACAAGGCTGGTAGCCCGGCGGAAAATCGCCATTGCGCACTTTTTGGTAAACAGTATCCATTACCTTAAAAGCCCGGTCCTTCCGCTTAGGGTTATCATACATCCCCGCAGCCTTTGTAACATATTTGATCGTTCCTTTGTAGCCCAAATAGCCGGCGGCCGAACAGCGCTCTAAAAAGTTCTGATCATTGGTGGGAATAGTAGCCGTTTCAGCGATGATCTCCTTTACAGGCCGGCCGATAAATTTACCCTGGTATTTAGAGCCGGGAATGCCGCCGGTAATAACAAAAAATGTGGCTGGCATCTTTAACCTTTCCATTATAGGCAATGCCTTTGTGAATTGATTACGGGAACCATCGTCATAAGTTATGGAAACAGCCCCTGCCCTGCCATATTGCCATTCTGTAACTTCGGTTTTACCGATAGGAGTTGTTTGGCCTTTAGCCAATACAACACAAAGGAAGATGATAATGGTAAGGGATAACGATTTCATAATGGTTGGATTGATCTGGAATGGTTCAAATATAAATCATTAGAAAACGGAGCGCATATATTTTTTGTATCAAATCTGTTATGATGCCTAACTTATTAATTTTATTTAAAAAGTTTAAAGAAACGAAACTCAACTTTTGACTTCGGACTAAAGACTTTTGGCTTTATACTACATATTATATATCACCCCTACCCCTCTTCCACCAAAAATAACCGGGTTCTTTTCCAAAAATCGCCGCAGTTTGCCGCCATTATGCCTTTGGGCGTTGTACATCGTACCATCAAACAACAATAAAAACGTCCCCTGCAATAGGATTGATGAACCGTAACCCCGTAATTGATCGGAATTTATGCTGTTGCCGCGATGATGCAGGTAGAATCCCGCCCCGATATAAACAAGATCGAGGCCGCCATTGATCAGAAATGTTTGTTCTATTTTTTGCTGTGCCCTTAAGCTTTCGGCCGGGCTAAGCTGCTGGTTTTTATTTTTCCGGGCGCCGGTAAGCCCAAATATGGCCGCGCCAAGGTTTACGGTGTTCCACAGAACGTCCATCTGGTAAAAATATTTATTGGAGCCGCCGGCCGAATTTGCCCAGCCTGCTGCCCCAACGCCGATATTGGCTATCGCCCAACTGCCTAAAACTTCCATTCCCGCACTTGTAATATGGTCACGGGAATAATTAAAGTTCCTTAACGAATCCTGTGAAAAAACAGCGGAGCTGGTTAAAATTAAAATAACTGTGAAGGCCCTTTTCATAAATCTCAAACGCATCGTAATGTGATAATGTTTGCACAAACATCATTCCCCGGTATAAGGGTCTTTAATTTTTTTGTGCCGATAGGTAATATTTGAAAACGTTACTTTTTTATGTGTACCGGTAGGTGATTGCGCCAAAAAGCCCAGCTGCAACGGCCCTTTGGCGTTATACTGGAAATGCCTGATCAAAAACCATTTCTTCATATCGGCAGAAAAATATAAAGTAACCACATTATCTGCTTTGGCTATTTTGTAGTAAACATAGTTTTGCGTTAAAGGCACAGAGTTACAATCGTCAGAAATATCATTGGTAACAACACTTACCACACGGTGAACACCAGTGTAATCCTTTTCGAAACAAAACTTTACCCAGTGCATGGCGTCGGTTTTCAATACAATGGCGCCGCCATCCCATTTGCTGGCGAAATCATGTTCTATACGGGCTGTAAGTACGAAATCGTTATCGGGGGTAAACAGCAGTTTGGGGGCATTGTCGGTATTATAAGTAACATTCGGGTCTCTGAACATATCCGTTTTGGCCCCGGCTTCGATAGTCAATACCGATCCTTTTACCGAATAATTTACAGGCTTATTTTCCCATGACAATGGAAAAGGGATACCGCCTAACTGAACGGGCTTGTTTTGGGCGGCTGCAGTATTATAAAATAAGCAGGCTGCAAATAAAACAGACGATGATTTGAGCAAGGCTAAAGCTTTCATTTTTCAATATTTAAGTTATTGAGGTACAATTGGTTATCTGATCTGGCGGGTCAAAATTTGATTCCGGCTGATTATTATTGGCAATGTTAAAATTAATAAAAAGTCTGAAAGTCTATACCATGCCCCTGGCGTCTTTTTAATTGAATTTTATTGTTCTATTTTTATCATGGCATTTAGCCATAAACTATTTTACAGCGCGGCCCTGGTACATGAACACAGAAAACTATCCTAAAATATATTTGTACAAAAGAATTGTCGAAGCCAAGCTGTTTATTGATAAACACTATGCGGACAATATTGATATTGATGCTATCGCACGCGAAGCTTGCTTCTCCAAATTTCATTTTCTGCGTTTGTTCAGGCAAATTTACCAGGTTACGCCTCATAAATATTTAACTATGCTCCGGCTGCAAAAAGCTAAGGAGTTATTGCAAAGCGGGGCATCCGTAACCGAGACCTGCGGCATTTTAGGGTTCGAAAGCATGAGCTCGTTTAATAAATTATTTAAGCGGCATATAAAATTAGCGCCCTCGGTATATGCAACTCGCCGCCGGGACCAGCGATCGGACATGAAAAAGCACCCGCTGAATTATGTGCCCTTGTGCTTTGTTGATTATATGGGTTGGGATAAATAGCAATTTTGGACAACAGGGTTAAAGGAACATTTTATTTCTTTGTAAAAAAAACAAACATGATCAGCAAATTATCACACGTCAGTTTTTTCGTGCTCGACCTGCATAGCGCAAGGGACTTTTATGTAAACAAACTTGGTTTCGAGGTAAAAATGGATATCCCGGTCGGCGAAAAGGGCCTATGGTTAACCGTAGCACCGAAGGGGCAGGATATTGAAATAACATTGATCCCGGTTGACAACGAAATGATGTTTAAAAAAGATACTTCGGAGAAGTTGGCCGAATTAATAAAAGCAAGGGCATTTGGTTTTGGCGTTTTTGAATGTGCCGATGTATACGCAACTTACGAAGAGCTTAAAAACAAAGGCGTTGAATTTATAAAGGCCCCTAAAGAAGGAGGCGGCATACCCGAGGCCATAATAAGGGATGATTCGGGTAACTTCTTTGGCTTGTGCCAGGCGAAATAAAGATCATATATGGAAAATATAAAATTATCAAGGGGCCAAAAAGTTGCGCTTTATAATAAAATGGTCGCCTCCCATCCTGATGCTGTATTAAAGGGGGATACTATACCTTATACCTCGTTGAACGGGCACATGTATAGCTTTCTGTCAAAAGGAGACGAAGTAACGCTGAAACTTCCGGCAGACGGGCGGATAAAATTTATTGAAAAGTATAAAACAAGACTGGCCGAAAATTATGGCATTGTACAAAAAGAATATGTGGTCGTTCCCGACGACCTATTGGAAAACACTGATGAACTGAAACCGTATTTTGAAATGAGTTACAAATACACAAGCACACTAAAACCCAAACCAACTACTAAAAGTAAAAAAAAGGAATAATTGCAAAATCGTACCTATGAAATTTGAATGCAGCGCAGACATTAATTTACCCGTTGATAAGGTTGTCGCCTTGTTTAATGATCCCAGCAATTTTCAACAATGGCAGGATGGTTTTATCAGCTATGAGCCAATCAGCGGCATTCCCCGCGAGGTTGGCGCAAAATCGAAGATAACATTCGTAAACAGGAAGCATAAAATGGAGTTAATAGAAACGATCCAGGTCATGAACTTGCCTGCGGAGATGACCGCATTGTACGAACATGAGCACATGATAAATACCCTGATCAACAACTTTACTGAATTACCAGGCGGGAAAACACGTTATACCACAAACATAGGCTATATAAAGTTCAATGGTTTTATGCCCCGGCTAATGGCATTTCTTATGCCCGGTATGTTTAAAAAACAAAGTCAAAAATGGGTCGACCAATTTAAAGCGTTCGCGGAGAAGGCGTAATTATTTATTTTTCTTTGCCGGCTTTTTTTCGATAAGTTCAACCTCCCGGGCTGATATTTGCGCAAACATTTTCCACTGGTCTTTATAGCTGAACGGGATTTGCACCCAGTCTTTCATTGGCCTCCCTTCCATTGGCTCAAACAACTGGCTCCCATCCAAACTTAGCGCGTCGTTCAATGCAGCCCCACGGAGCTTTACCACAATGTTATCTTTCCAGAACATGGCTGCTGATTTTCCGTTCGGCATTTTCATACACAAGGCCCCAAACATTTTGCCGGCTGCCGCATTTGGTATTTCTTCTGTTAACGTATTGAAATAGGTTTCTGCTGCTGTCATGGTCATTGCTTTTATTGTCAAAACATTATTTTTTTGCGTATCTATATTTGTAATTCCTATAAAATTCATTCAGTGGTAAAGCGCTTATTTATCTCGAAGATAGCTCACAGATCATTTAAAAGCATGACCGGCGTCATTTTATTGAGAAATAATTTCGCTCAACTTTACGATATTAAATTTAATTGAAATGAAAACCATACTTGTACTAACCGACCTTTCAAAAAAAGCTGAAAATGCAGCGCTATTTGCCCTGAGAATAGCCGAAAAAAACCAGGCGAATATTATCCTGTACCATTCCCTTGAGATCTTCGAATCTGTCAATGCATCAGAATCCTCATCATGGGTGTACGAAAATTCCGAAGTGATCAGGGCTGAAAGCTTAACGGCGTTAAGACAGCTGGAAACTAACCTCGCAGCGCGGCAAGCACCCGGGGCATTTGAACCTGCGATCACTTTGTTAAACGAAATGGGTTATGACCTGGGTGCGGATGTAAATCAACTTGTAAGAGACAAAAATATCGATCTCGTTGTGATGGGAACAAGAGGGGATAATACAATATCTCACATTTTTAATGGTAGTGATGCCGATGAGATACTTGCTCATGTATCCTGTCCTGTTTTATTTGTTCCTGAAAGCAGCGGTTTTGACCATTTTAAAACTATTGTTTTTGCCAATGACCTAAAAAAGGATTATGACAAACCTATAAGCTTTTTGGTTGACATTGCCCGCATGAACAATTCAAAGATTATTCTCACGCACCTCGGGGAATACGAAAATAAGGCCTACAAATGTTTGAATCTCATAAAAAATACGTTAGCATACAGCAATGTAACATCAAGATTGTTCCCGTTAGAAAACATGGGTGAGCAGTTGCGGCGATTTGCATCATCTGTTAAGGCAGACCTTGTTGTTTTGATCCATCATAGTAATGATAACCTTGAAAACTTTTTTTATGGCAGTGAAAGTAAAGGCATGCTGAATCACAACGAAATGCCGCTGTTAATTTTACAAGGCTGATATTATAAAAATGAACTCATTGTCACCTCAAAAGGTCATTGATCTTTCCGTAGGGAATTGCCGGCTGGGCAAAGGTAAAAGTACCTTTTTTGTGAATTTCTTCTGCCGCGCCAAGAAAAGCGCTGTAAGCTGCCCGCGCAAAAGCTGAGCCCAGGCTTAGCCTTTTTACCCCAAGTGCAGCAATTTGTTCAAACGAAAGATGGGCAATTCCGGTGCTAAGAACAACGTTTACTGGTTTGGGCGCCAATGCTTTTACAATGGCTTCAATTTCACCGGGAGTATTCAAGCCTGGCGCAAACAGTACATCGGCGCCGGCATCTGCAAAAGCTTCCAGGCGCCTGATCGTATCTTTAAGGTCCGGGCGCCCGTGGATCAGGTTCTCGGCCCTTGCCGTCAAAGTGAAATGGAATGGCAGGCTGCGGGCAGCTATCACTGCTGCCTTTACACGCGCCACTGATAACTCAAACCCGTAGATCGGATCTGCCGGGCGGCCGGTTGCGTCTTCTATCGAACCCCCAACAAGGCCTGCTGCGGCTGCAAGTAAAATAGTTTCGGCACAGGTACCCGGGTCGTCGCCATAACCATTTTCCAGGTCGGCAGAAACAGGGAGGGTTGTGACAGCAACAATTGCGCGTCCGTTTTCCAATGCTTCTTCACGGGTAACAGCCCCTTCCCCATCAGCTTTTCCGAGCGAATAAGCCAGCCCCGCGCTGGTAGTCGCAAGCGCTTCGAAACCAACCACTGCAAGCATTTTTGCCGAACCGGCATCCCACGGGTTCGGAATAACAAACATACCGGGGCGCTCGTGAAGCGACTTAAAGGTTGCCGCTTTTGCAGCTTGTGTTTTATCTGATCGTGTTTCCATACGTTTATTTTGGGTTCGCAGCCACCTGATCCATTACTTCTCCATGCTACATTTTATTTTCGAAGGTAATAACTCTTTTGCTGCCTGCCTTTAGTACTTCAGGGTGTATAAACTGTTTTGTCCCTCCATTTTTTAATTCCACCGAGCTTAGTTTAAGCGTACCCGAATGTACAGTAAGTGTTACCTTATTGTTTTCAACTTCGGCATTGCCCCATGCATATCCGTCAGACCAAAAGTAATTTCCAGGTACTGAAGTAATTGTAAATTTGCCGGTCACCGCCGAATAATTAAACCGGCTGCTCGCTATAATGGCCGACCAGCTTGCCATTGCCTTGGCATAGTGGTTGCCACATTCTTCTTCGTTAAACGGGTTTCTTTTTATGCCGTCAAAACGGTTCCGCACATCGGTCATCGTATGCAGGGCATCGGCTGGCAAGCCTGCATATATCATCCCCGTAGCGGCAGTGTACTCAAGTCCCGTCCACGCTTCAAATGCATAAGAAAGCGGCACAATGGGCCGTTTGGAAACATCCGGGTAGGCTGTAAGCATCAAGCCCGACTCGTTCCCCAAAGCGTACGAGCGCATATTGTTAAAATGGTCCTCGAACGAACGCACATAATTATATTTAATAATGCTTTGCAGGGCTTTTTTAACATGCGTTGAATCGGCAAGGTAACCCAGGCCGCAGATCAGTGCCATATTTTGCCCCACCAGCTGGTCGACGAGGCAGCCCTCCCCTATTTGGAAATCCGGGTGACTCAAGTCTTTCGCGCCCATGCCGATCAGCAATCCGGGTGCGATAGCTTCTTTGTTGGTTACCGGTTCAACTTTTTGTATGTAATATTCACCGTTGAAAAGATTTGCATCCGTCCATTTGCTTCCGCTATTGAATAAGTCGGTACAGGTGGCTTCAAATTCCGGATCCTTCATGTGCCGGGCCATAGCGGCGGCGGCTTTCAGGGCGCCGAGGTACCAGAACTCTATTTCGGGGTTCGGGCCGTAATATTCTATATCCATGGTATTGTGCTGGCAGCCTTCCATTACGCCATCTTTATTGGCATCCCAACCGCCGGGCACCCAGGCAAACGACACAATTTTCTTTACGCCCGGCCAAACGCTTTTTAAAAATTCGTCATCGCCTGATAATTGCCATTCCCGGTAAGTTTTCATTACTGTGCCCATCTGCCCATCGGCAGCGGCGGCTTTCCAGTTCCCGTTTTTCTTCAACGGCAGGCTTACGCGGAAACTCATCAGGCCGTCGCCATCCCATAAGCCATAATTGTACTCTACATCTCTCATTTTCATAGCCAGTTCACCAAAAAGGAACGGCGTCGCCAGTTCATAGTTCCATACGTGCTCGCAATTACCATAGCACGAGCCCGTATTGGCAAACACCCCTTCCCAGCCAAAGAAATTACCATCTTTTGTACGGAACGCCGTTTGCGACCGTAGCGTACTGGTATTAAATAAAGCCGCTTCCTTTACTACTGCCGGGTAGTTGCTATTTGCGATTAGATTTACAAAGTCAAGTGTTTTTGATTCCAGTTCAGGCAGCATCGGCAATGTTTTTTCGGCTGCGTCCCAGGCGTCAGTATACAATGTTGTATAATAATTGCCAACGGTTACCTTATCATCCCAATCCTTCCGGTTTGGAAAGTGCCAGGTAAGGAAAAACTGTATCTCTCGTGTTTCATGCGGCGCCAAAGTAAATGCTACGGATAAACCCGCACGCGGGCTGCTCACCTTTTCGCTAAAAACTGTATCGCGAAACATGCCATCGTCCGAAAAATCGTCCCACATGTCGTTAAGGTTGGCATTCCACCCCTTCGGGTCAAATTCCGTGCGGTAAGTTATTTTCCCGTTTTGGGTTGCCGAAGTTGTTAATGCGATAGTGCCCCAGGCACTGTCATCTTTGCCCACGCTATCCGAGCTCATATAAATACCGGCAAGCTGCGCCGTCCGCCTGAAAACATTTTTATTGTGATTGGCGCCAAGCGGCACTATCGCCCTGTTAAAATTATTAAATTCAACTTTCGATCCATCCATGCCAACACAGTTATCCAACGAACCGGCTATTGCCGTTGTAAGCGTTTGATCAGTGGTATTAGTAACCTCATAGCGCATAACCGCTATAGGTATCCCGCTTGCCAAAGCATCGCCGGGGATAAAGGGATTAAATGTTTTAACTTTTACGCTGACCGGCATATTATCGTCGTGCAAGTTTACGGTCGCAAAGGGGTAGGCCGCGTCAAACGAAGCATTGCTGAACCGCGGCATGCCATGGCTGGGCGCATTGCTTCCTTCCGAGCCAATATATTCAGCCGCTGGTATCGGCCCCATCAGCGCCTTGCTGTGCTTATTCCCGGATGCATCTTTGGTATATATCATAAAGCAGGGGGCCTGTTTGGGCGTTACCGACCCATAATAACCCATGGCCGGCTTATTCATGATCTCCACATCACGCCATTGGCCATTCCCCTCAATAGAAATAGTACCTGTACCAATGCCGCCTACAGGCATGGCAATTTTATCGAGGTGGGCCTGGTCGTAATGTTTTATTACCGGCCATGCAGGTGTTTGTGCAAATACCGGTGCAGCAACAAACAGGCAAATGATAAGCGCCAGCGTTTTCATATTTGGTTTATAATTGGTTAAGGAATGCAATGTTGAAGTTACGGTTTTTTTGAAACAACGGGGTATTCATAGTCCGATCATCTCAAATAGTTTTGATGACCTTACAAGGATTACCGGCTGCGAATACGCCCGGCGGGATGTCACGGGTCACTACGCTCCCGGAGCCTATTACCGCCCCGTCACCGATACTTACGCCGGGGCAAACAATTGCACCCGCGCCAAGCCAAACCCTGCGGCCAATAGTAATGGGCATGCCAAGTTCGGTGCCCGAAAAATTCCGCTCCTGCGCGTTCAAACTATGGGTAGCCGTTAACAATTGTACTTTAGGGCCGCACATCACGTTATCCCCGATAATCACGGGTGCCACATCCAAAATAACACAATCAAAATTCATATAAAAATCTTTCCCGACGGCAATATTATAGCCATAATCGCAATAAAAAGGCGGCTCGATCCAGCTCCCCGCGCCCATTTTACCGAGGATCTGCTGCAGCAGTTCAATTTGCTCGTCGGCGCTGTGTACACCCACGTGGTTATACTTTCCCAATATTTTTCTTACAGCGGCGCGCTGTTTTATAAGTTCGGGGTCGTTGGCGCGGTAAGGTAATCCGCTGATCATTTTTTCTTTTTCTGTCATTAGGAAATGGAATTTGCGTAACGAAATGTGTTTTAAAGATATTGATATTTTATGCAGAATTACATATAGCCAATGGCATTAAGTTATGAATAAATTGTTTTTTCACCCTCTTTCCGGCTTGCCGGAGAGAGGGTCGACCAGCGAAGCGCTGTCGGGGTGAGTCAACTGTACGCCAGGCATTTGCGCCAACTTCGCTTCGATAGTTTACTCACCCGGTCTTTGCTTCGCTCGCCCACCCTCTCTACGGCAAGCCGTAAAGAGGGCGAAAAAGCTAATCCCTCTTTACTTATTGACATTCTACCTAAGTCCGCCGCTCACTTAGCCTGCATCACCACCTTCACTTTAATTTGCCCTGTCGATAGCGTGCGAATGATCAGTTTTTCGCTCGCAGGATAAATAGCCTGGATGTCAAGGTCCTGTATAGCAACCTCCGAGCTTATATTATTGCCAAGATCCCGGCTCAGTTCTTTTTGCAGCCTCGCCTTATTGTCAGCAATAAATTTCGAAAAGTTGTAGGTAGCCCGGCGGCGTATCATATCAGTAATTTTACCGTTGAACATCCATTTGGCAGCTTTAAGCATCCACGTTTTGGTGTGCAGGTCAAAACTCAGATCGGGAAAAGACAGTTCATGCTTAGCCTGGTCGTAGGTCGGCGTACCAACCAGGTAGATGGTGCCCATACTGGTCCCTTTAAAATCCACCTGCAACACTACCTGTTTGCCAATGCCATAAACTTTGGTATTATCTACAATAAATTCGTCTCCGGCGATCTTTATACTTTGACCGGCCAGCTTCTGATTGACAATATTGGTCAAATGGTCGTAATTCTCCAACAGGTCAAGGTAAACATTAAAGCCGTTTGCCGGTGCATAAGTTGATAGATCCGGCAATGGCTTCTGCTGCGGCGGGTTACTTACCAGGGTAACAACAGGTTTTGCCGATAAGCCCACCGAAAAATTAAGCAGTGAGCCATTCAAACTAAAACTGCTTAACCGTACCGATTGCGGGTTTACGGATAGATAGCCCACATCGCCAAGCTTAAATTCGGTCGAAATGCTTTGCCATAATTGCGCAACCATTGGCTTAATATCATAGGCGGCAATTTTAACATCAACCTGTTTGCCTAAATCGTTCAATGGGCTGCTTATAAACTGTATCAGCCTGTCTGTCACATCAATATGTCCCAAAAAAACATTGCACCTGTCGAGGGGGTTGGGCGCCGGGTACAAAATTGTTTTGGAGCGCAAATGATAATCGGGCATCACACTAATTGTCGACTGGTAGGATATTTCCATCCGCCGCGGCGGCTCATCGCCCATACCGCATTGCGCGGATACTGTTGGTACAAGGCAATGCGGCCCTGAGCCTAAAAGCGAAGCACATTTGGCACAATACGATGCGTTGAAGCCATAGCTGCCGGTAAATTTCAGGCTTACCACGTTGTCGCTGCCGGTGATTGTGAACGGCGTACGCGTAAAAGTATAGGCGTAACTCAAACCTTCGCAGGGCTGCTGGCTATCGGCATATTTTACCGGCACCGAATTTTCGGCCTGTATAAAATAACTCTTCAGGTCAACGCTCACCGGTACTTCGACATTGGAAACCGGCTGAATGATTTTTGGAATGGCAGCTTCCGCGTTGTCCGGGGCCACCGGTTTTAGCGTTTTGCAGGAAAAAAATACAATGGGCAGTATGATTACTGTAAAAAATCGCAATTGGTAGAGTTTCATATCCAGGGGCAAATTAACCTGTACCGTAGCAAACAGCTGCACGGGTCCGACAGCTGTAAAAATAATAAAGCTTTCTGTCTGTGATGGAAATTGACATATTTTTTTGTGATTAAAACTTAATAATAATACCTTTATTGATATTTAACTCCCCTCTTAACCTTATTGTATCATGACACCAAAAAATTTAACACCGGAACAGCTTACCGCTTACCAAAATTTAAACATTGATCCTAAAAACAGGATAATTGTTAGTTTAGACGGCGGCGGCATACGCGGCATTTTAACGCTGCAGATGCTCAAAAAAATGGAGGAAATCGCGGGGCTACGGTTAAATCAGTTTTGCGACCTTTTCGCAGGTACTTCTACCGGCGGCATTATAGCCGGCCTGCTCGCCAGCGGCCACTCTGCTATTGAAATTGAACAATTATACATCCAGTTGGTTTCGAAGGTGTTTTTGAAGAGGAGTTTACTTGCAAACCAATTTTTAAACCCGCCCGCTTATGATAAAAAGAATTACCGGGCAGCCCTGAAAGAGGTTATTGGTGATAAGACAATGAGCCAGGCATGTACCGGTAACAATGTTGATATTTTTATTACCTCGAAGGATATGACTGATAACGAAGAAACCTTTTTTACCTGTTTTAACACCGCCGATGGCATAAAAGGCACTTACCAGGATGCACTATTACGAACCGTTATGGAAGCAACCATGAGCGCCCCTACCTATTTTAGCCCCCTGGAAAGGTTTCTCGACGGCGGTACAACCACTTACAATAATCCTTCGTTAGCCGCGTTGATGGAAGCCGTTCGCTACGATGGCGCGGGAAAATATAATTTACCTGATATTACCCTGTTTAGCCTGGGCACCGGGCAACTGGTAAAATCTGTTTCGCCTGCCGATGGCGCGAATCCTCCAGGAATAGATGCTTATTTCTGGCTGACTTATGTAATGGATGAGTCGGGCCAGGACGCCAGCTCAATGCAAAGTGATCTGTTCAGGTCTGGGGTTATGCAGCTTGATTTCAGGCGTTTTCAAATTTCGTTTGACACCGGTTCCATACAAAAACTTCCGGACAGGGATATTTCTTCCATTCATTTTACCAATGCAAACTGGCTGCGTGATTTAACGGATGATGAGCTGCAGCACGTGGAAATGGATGATGTAAGTAAATTTGACCTGATGAGGGAAATTGGGGGGGCGATGACGGATTATATTATGCTTGAAAATAAGTTTAAAGCCGACCTGAACAATACGCCAAGTAAAAGGGACGAACTGGTTACCGCCTTTGAAAATATTACCCGGATCAAAACAATGGTTTCAGATCCCACCTGGATCGATAATGAACCATCGAGCTGAAATTATGCTGCGATAACTCAATAAAATCCCCCGTTTCAGCGGGATACCCTGAAAGTTCAAGTTAGCCCGCAAAATTTGATTAAGCGGGCACAGTAATCGATTTCACCAAACGTTCCTACGGAACGCACTTGTTGATAGCGGTATTTTCTACCAACCAGACGTCCCGATGGGACGAAAAAACAAAAATGCGTTCCGTAGGAACGCCTGGTCGGTAGAAATCGGTCAAAAAAACGCCTTTTCGTTCCATAGGAACGTTTGGTGATCGCCGAATTCAAGATAACGGAGCGATATAGGCCCCTAGTTTTTGTCGGTTAACTTAAAAACTTGAAAGGGATTTACGCTGAACAATTTAGGGCCAAAAAGCAGGTTTTTTATTTGTTCCCCTCAGGGTACAATCCGCGCATTGCCTTTCTGTGGCTGTATATCCTAATGGCGGCTGGCCCGGCAATCCTATCGGCGCAACCGGTATAAGCGGGAGCGAAGAGACTCCTGAAAAAAAACTGCTGCTCAAATAATTAATATATTCATTTACCTCGTTGAATCCCCCGGCGTTATATGAACAACATACGTGCGGAGGATTACCAAGCTCGTAAAGACTGCAACCGGGATAAAATGGGACGGCCACCCAGCTCGGTAATTGCGCGGTTGTAATAAATATCCGCTGTTTTGTTGTAGCGCCAACACCAATATAGCCAATGACCGGCTCGGCCGGGTTGCTAACGCAAGTTATATTCCCATTGATTTGCGAGGGTTCCGCATCAAAAATACTCCCTAATCCTTGCGAGGTCAGTTTAACGTTTGTATAAAAATTATAGGCATCCGCCGATAAGGCATATTGCGTTACCAGGATGCTGTAGGTAGTCTCCAGTTTCTCGGCCGTAGAAATTACCTGGGTAATTGGCGCCTTAAAAATAACATCTTTTGCCAACTTCGCCGAGGAACCTAAAATAATATTGCTTGCAGTATCACTTTGCCAGCAATCGGTAATATTCATGGTAGCATTGTTCCTTGGTAATATGGTATCGCCGTTTGTATAACAGCATGAACCGAAATTTGCATGAAAGGCCCATGTTTCGTTGTATGTCCACCGGTAATAAAGCACCTTGCCACCGGGGTCATGCGTGCTTACATAAATATTTACCCCCGGCACATTAAGCGCACCCTTGGTATCCCAGCTAACGCTGTCAATGGGCGGGGAATTTAGCACTGGCACATAAGCCGACTGGTATTGTTTGTTATCGGTAGTTTTTATACTCAAACGGTATTGGTGTGTATTATCCAGGTTTAAACCCGCACATGAATATTTGCCATTACCCCTTTCCGTTAAAGGATACGAGGTGTTCTGATCGCCCTGTACGGATACAATAGCATGCAATTCAGGGCTGATCGGCGCTTTGCTTGAGATATTAATGGTGCGGCTCAGCGTAATATAGGTCGAATCAGCGCCGCTGTTAATCGTACCTTCCACAACCAGGTAGCCATTCGGTTTACTGATGGCAGGCGGATCATAAGGTTTTCTGCAGCCTGTCGCAGCAATACCTGCAAGCAGCAACAAGATAATACTTTTCTTCATAATCAGGCTTGATAGCATAAATGTATAGAAATTTTGGCAAATGCCACTGGCTCTGTTTTATAATTTTTCACGTTTTCCACCGAATTTATCCTGCTTTAACGATGACGTCTGCGGGAATGAGATATTATATCGCAATAAATGTTAATTTTGTTGGCCTGATATATCTTTATATCAGCGCGTCATCGTATGATGTAAAAATCTATGCTATCTGTAATACAGATTTGTTTTGTTATGCGTTTTAGTGACATTGCATAAGTATCCATTATAAGATCAGATGAAAAAAAGTTTACCATTGCTGCTGATAACCGTATTATTTATTGCTTCGTGCGGCAAAGAGCTCGAATTCAGGACTAAACCTGTTAATCCGAATGATCTCTCCGTTACCACGCTGGCTGGTAATGGCACACAGGGCGCTATGAATGGCATGGGTTCCAGCGCGTCTTTTTACCAGCCGACCGGTGTTGCGACTGACACCTCCGGCAATATTTACGTGGCTGATTACCGCAATAACCTTATCCGCAAGATCAGCCCGGCCGGGCTTGTCACTACGCTAACCGGCGGGGGGCTCCAGGGCGCAGCCAATGGCACAGCTATTAATTCTTCGTTCAATCAGCCAACTGGCGTAGCCGTTGATGTTGCGGGTAATGTATACGTTGCCGATAATAGCAACCATCTTATACGGGAAGTAAGCCCTACCGGTAATGTAACAACATTGGCAGGCAGCGGCCTCCCGGGTTCGGCTGATGGCACAGGAACGGCTGCGTCATTCAATTTCCCGCAAGGCGTTGCAGTGGATGCTTTGGGTAACGTTTACGTGGCCGATTATGGCAATAATATGATACGTAAGATAAGCCCGGCAGGCGCGGTTACTACACTGGCCGGTTCTGGCGAGGCGGGTGCAGGCAACAGCCCCGACACCGTAACTTTTAATAAGCCAATCGGCCTTGCTGTGGACGCTGCCGGCAATGTTTATGTGGCCGACTACGGTAATAACATGGTAAGGAAGATCACCCCGGCGGGTGTTGTAACAACGTTAGCTGGCAGCGGTATGTCAGGCTCTGCCAATGGAACCGGCGCCGCTGCTTTGTTTAACGGGGTAACGGGTGTAGCGGTAGATGCTTCGGGCAATGTTTATGTAGCAGATTATGGAAATAACCTTATCCGGGTGATCAGCCCGGCAGGGGCTGTTACTACGTTGGCGAACGGCGCCGGGGCATCAGCCAAAAGTATTTTGTTTAGCGGCCCTTATGGGGTAGCTTTAGATGTCGCGGGCGATATTTACGTGGCCGATTATGGCAATAGCACTATTCAAAAAATAAGCAGGTGATTAACGCAAATTTGGGCAATTGTAAACACCATCATAAAGAGAGGCCGCCTGTTAAAACGGCCCGCTCGTCCAATCGTTTTATCTTATAATTTAAACCCGTAAACCAGTCGCAGGGCCACAAAGCCATAAGGGTCGGCCTGGCCGTAATAACTTTCATAGCGAACGCCAACATCCCAATGCTCGTTGCCCCAGCCTAATGCCGGCGATACATCGAACTTGGTATTACCCGCGCCACTGTCAGTTTCCTCGATAGATATGCCGCTCTCTAATGCAACATATATGTGTGGTACAAAAAATTCTTTAAAACCCACCTTAATTGGTATAACCCCGAAACTGTCAAATTTCATACCCGTTGCCGGATTAATTTTGCTAAAAAAATGATCGGCTCCCGAGGTAAGCGTAATGGCAAAATTGTTGCTTACCCCATATCGTAATTGGGGAGTGCCCCCTAAAACAAAAGTCGAGCCGATAGTTAAATTGCCTGTTGGAATGCCTGCATCAGGGCCTATGCTAAACCCAACGGTATGCGCGGCAGTTGTTTGGGCCTTTACATTTGTTGTTAAAAATAGTGCCGTGACTATAAACGCAGCGGCTGTTAGTTTTGATAGTGCTTTCATTTGTTGTGACTTTTATAAATAGATAGATAGTATGTATTGGTATTACTGCCGGATTGACGAATACGTTGCTTGCGGTGTAAATTTTTTGCTTAAATCAGTTTTAACGGGATAAAAAACCGGGCGGAATCCGGGTTTTTGAATAGTGATCAATAGGTTATGTACGAAAGATTATGTATACATAAACTTTGGTGAAGTTATTATAAGGGCAATGCAACCCTAAATAAAAATGGATTCGTAACCCTATGTTTGGGAACATGGGATTACAAATCCATTAAATTTTAACCCGGGATCGGAAATCCAGGGCGGCCACTGACGAATCCTGGCTAAAAATCAATAGTCACCGAACCGCCGGGGGAGCTATTGCTCCCGATCACTGCCTTTGGAAGCGAGCTTCCTGTGGCAGCTACTGCCGTCCACTTGATAGTAGCATTTGTGGTGCCCTGTAGTATCTGAATTGATGAAAACGGCATACTCGTTTGATTTGGATACTGTGTAGATTTGGAAACACCGTACACTTCCAGTGTTTCAGCTGCCCAAAATGCCTGTGGCACATTACTAACCGTAATACTTGACGCTGCGGAATAACCGGTAAATACAGATGTATAATTATAATTTTTGCCGGTAGTGCCGGTTTCAGTCATAACGCCCTGCAGGCTTGTACCTGTGCTAACTTTTACAAGGGTGCCGTAAAATGCCTGGCTGCTTGAAACATACCAGTTGGTTACAGCCCAGTAATTTCCGCCGCCTGCTGCCGATCCGCCCCATTGCAAAACGGGCTGAATGATGTAAGAGCTTGCCGTGGTGCCGTCCTGCATCCCGTTAAATAAAAAAATGGTCTGTCCGGCCGACGATGCAGGCACCGACGGCACAACCCAGTTGGTAGTGAAAGAGGTGATAGGGCTGGTGGTTTTGGTGTTACTCCAATAAGCATACGCTGCCCACCCGTTAACTGTTTTCGGCACAACATCGGCAAAATTAGCATCATTGCCAAAGTGTATAGGGTCCTTGTTAATAGTAACCTCGCCATAGTCGCCCAGCATCCGGCCCGAAGCCGATTCAATTTTTTGTAAGCGGCCGCCCACTACACGCAGCTCGTTGCCTGGTTCAACAAAGTGGACTTTTGACCGCTGCATCATGCCGGCGGGTGTGATCACCATATCGTCATCGCTTGCGGCGGTTACGGGTGCAGTTGTTTTAGGGGCAATGTTTTCTTTGGTACAACCCCCGAAAATGGTTCCTGCCAGCAATAGCACGGCAGCAAAGTGAATGTGTTTAAAGGTTTGCATAGTTAATAGTTTTTTGTAATGAAGTGACAATGTAGGAAATGAACGTATTTGCCTTATTAATAGCGCAGTTGCCAGGTTTTAAGGCGAAGATTAGATTATTAAAGGTATTGTTATTTTTACGAGAGTACAAAATAAATTTTCAGATTTGAACGGGCCTGATGCTAACCGTTATTGCATTTTATGTGGTCAGGATTTTAAAAAAGGTGATCGGCTGTTTGTCAAAACATTTTCGATAATTGTATTTTTGAAAAATAAATGACTAAAAGAAAAATACAAATAGAAACAGATAGATTAACGCTCAGGGAATTTAAGGGCCCTGACTGGCAGGCGGTTCATGATTATGCTAAAAATGGAAACATCTTAATATATGAAGCATGGGGGCCAAACAGTGAAACAGACACCAAACAATTTATTAAAACCGCCCTCGAAGATCAAATTGTACAAAACCGCATCAACTTCGATTTAGCCGTTATCTTAAAAAAAGAAAGAAAACTCATCGGCGGCTGCCGGTTTTGGTTTACGAACGTTAAGCAGGATGAAGTTTATGTCGGTTACATTATTAACCCGCTGTATTGGAAAAAGGGTTACGCGACCGAAACGACAAAGGCTTTAATTGACTATACAACAGCATCATTAAAAATAAAAAGCATAAAAGCAACCTGCGATGTATTAAATATTGCCTCACAAAAGGTTTTGCAAAAATGCGGGTTTAAATTAAACAGCACCATTGAAAAGGATATTAAAATGAAAGGAAGATACCGGGATACTTATGTATATGAGAAATTAATTTGACTTCGCCCATGCCAGTGTATACCCAAAAGACCTGCTGCCGCCATGCAGCACTAAATTTTTTTCGTCAAGCTGTAAAACTTCCCTTACCAGGTCGGTACCGATCCAGGCTTTTTTTGAGCTAAATTCCAGGTGATGTATTACAAGGTTGCCCTGTATTTTATAGCTGCCGCCGTAACTCAGGATGTTATTGAACATTAAGTTGGCGGTATATGGCAGCATTGATTTTTCAGCTTTAATTTCAACACCCATTTTGCCGTCTTTATCATAAGCTATCCAGCCGGCGGCGTTTTTGCCCCAGTTAAATTTCATACCCCAATATTCCACCTTAAAAGAAACTAAATTCCATTTGCCCAACAAGTAGTCGGCATTTAGTGATTGCATTGTTTATTTTGCTTTGGTTAAATGTACTTAAATAATCAATTATTTATCGACTATCCAAGCAAGCTGGTGCGTTTATTTAAAAATAAATTTGGTTTGCATTGCAAACTATATTACTTTTGTAAAGTAAAAACATAATGCGTTTATCATGACTCAAGAAAAAAACCTTTCCGCGCTTGAAAGTTTACAAGTGATCACGGAAGCTATCAGTAAAACGAAAGAGGATTTTAAAGAGAACAGCTTTTATTTTATGCTTTGGGGCTGGCTTATCGCCCTGGCCAGCTTTTCCTTTTTCGTGCTTCATCAGTACACGGCTTTTCAATATTATTTCCTTCCGTTCCCGGTTTTAGTTGCCGCGGGCATTATTACCACACTCACCTGGTTCTTCAAAAGAAAGTCGGCCCATCCAACGGAGGGCTATCTGAATTATTTTCTTAGTCGGATGTGGCTGGTAATAGGCATCAGTTTTATTATTATGGTATTTGTTGCGGTTTCGCAAAAACTGCAGCCCTTTTTGTTCACTTTGATCATTGCTGCCATGGGCACGCTGGTTTCCGGCCTGGCCATGAAGTTCAAACCGCTAATAACCGGGGGCATTTTATTTTTTATAGCTGCTGTAATTGGTTTGTATATACCGGCGGGTTACCAGCCCGCGCTATTTGGAACGGCCATTATTGCGGGCTATTTGATCCCGGGCTATTTGTTAAAATCGGCAAAAATATAATTGATGTACAACGAGCTGGACCCTATATTAAATACACCTGTGCGGCTGGCGGTAGTTTCGGCCTTAATTAAAATTAAACAGGCTGATTTTAATTACCTGATGGAAATTACAAATACCACGCAGGGAAATTTAAGCCACCAGATAAAGAAATTGAACGAAGCGCAATATATAGAAGTGATAAAAACATACAAAGGCAATTACCCGCAAACCATTTGCAAGCTAACCGAAAAAGGGAGGCTGGCATTTGAAAAATATGTTGAGGATATTAAAAAATACCTGCATATATAATTTTTTTGCAAATTAAGTTTGCATTGCAAACTACATTAATAACTAAATATATTATTAAAAATGGAAACAAATAATCAAAACAAGCACAGGGGGCCGCATCCGGGGATATTGGCCACCCTTTTCATGGTTCTGTTCATCACGGGGCTTTCTTTTGTTATATCGTTATCGGGCACTCCTCCTTACTTCCCGGCCCCCTGGGAGCCGGCCCAAACGATAGCGGCTTATTTTCAAAACCAGCCGCATGATGCGCTGATGTGCAGCTTCTTTCAATTCTGCTCAGCTGTACCGTTGGGCCTGTTTACGGTGACAATGGCCGGCAGGCTGCGGTTTTTAGGGAACAGGGCCGTTGGGCCTTATATCGCCATGTTTGGCGGGATCATGACGGCTATCAATGTGGCGCTGTCCGCATGTATATTATGGGCAATGGCATATCCCGGTATCGCGCAGGATGTTCCGGTTATCCGGGCCTTATATTATATGGCTTTCACTATTGGCGGCGTAGCTTACTCCGTACCGCTGGGGCTTTTGATCGCCGGCATAGCTGTTTCAGCCGGGCTTATGAAGCTTTTGCCCAAATGGCTTGTTATTTTTGGCCTGTTGCTCGCTTTTATTGGTGAAGCAAGCTCTTTAAGTATGCTGTTTCCAAAATTAGTCGCGCTCATTCCATTAACCAGGTTCCCGGGCTTTATATGGCTCATAATTGCAGGTTTTATGCTGCCCTCGTCAATAACTAAGAAAGCAGCGGAATAAGTTACTTGATTTTGTTTGATGAGAGTGCGCTGATGCTTTGAACACGCGGGGCAGCTTGGTTTTTAGGCTATTGTTTGTCAGGATATTCCCTTACAGGATACGTCAATTAAGGGCGACCACGAGGGATGGCCCCTAAGGATCGTTGATATTTCGGCCAATTCCTGAAAAAAACCTGCAGGGGCGATCCCTTGCGGTCGCCCCAAGGCACGCGTGCCATTATCATTTTCCCGCCGATGATTGCGAGGAAC
>Ga0206794_1073_pt1 | contig 27878 bp, 25 predicted proteins | sample Alteio_BWOrgCont_70_FD_152877 | JGI IMG/M metagenome (GOLD analysis project Ga0206794, IMG submission 152877) | Enriched cells from forest soil in Barre Woods Harvard Forest LTER site, Petersham, Massachusetts, United States -... | ecosystem: Environmental > Terrestrial > Soil > Temperate forest >...
GGAGGCTGTTCAAATTCGTCAGAAATATGTCGAATGAATGCGCATCGACCGTTGATTTGGTGAAGAGTAATTCAAAATCGCCGGCGTGCCCCCCAAAATGAAAGATCGAAATACGATTCGCATATTTTGAATCTTGAAATACGTTTATGAGCGTAGAAATATTGAGATTAAATCTTTCTACAAATTCGCATAGACCCGCCTTTTCGGCCTTCTCCAGGGATCCTCTAATAGCAACATGTTCCTCTGCCAGCTCGCCCAGATCATTTCTGGAATCTGCGAAGGCCAGAAATACAACCGGAATAAATGAACTTTCTAATCGCATAAGCACTCAATGAGTGTCAAGGGATAAGTCTTCTTTGACCGCTTCCGATTGCCCAGCCAGCGCTTTGATTTCCCTTGCTTTGTCCCTTACAATTAGGGTCATGGCCAAGGCCGCTCTTTCATTCTCCTTCTCTTTAACTGCTTTGCCGATGAAATCCAGGTCTCCGTTTATATCGGTAAAGCTTTGAACCCAAGTTAAAAATGGCTTATCATTAACTTTACCAAGGTATTTGCCAAAAATAGAAGCCAGGTTAAAAAGGGAATCTGCTATCTGGCCTAAAGGATTTGAATTCGCGAGTAAAGAGCTTAAACCGGAGACAAGATCCGTATAGTCCTTATCACCCTTTACTTGGGTCATTATTTGTCCGACCTCCCTTAATTTTTCTTTGCTTTTAACGACGGAAACAAAAGCATGAATCTGCCCAGGGTTCCTTTTGGTCATCTCATCCTTTTTCCAGTAAAATATCGTCCTGTCAACGGGAAGTTCTTCGAAGTGATTACTATGACCAGCAAGTATATTTGAGCAAGGCCAGGAAATGGAGGGACTTTGGGCGTTCCATTCTCTTTGATTAAAACACGGGATAATCTGAGTTCAATTCCTGACAGTTCGTCGGATTTAGGAATATCACCGCCTCTTGTTAAGCTCCTGAATTTGAGGGAAAGGCTATCAACTTCGGAATCATTTCGGCGAAATTGGAGGCTCATGTCGCATATTGTTTGGTGCTTGAATGCTCAAAAGATCGCGCTGGGTTTAACTACTGGACAAATCATAGCACGAGATCGAGCTAATAACGTATTAAATATACGCCCAATCATAAAGCTGTGGCACCGTAAAAACACCCTTTTTTATGAACTTTCTGTGAAACAATTGCATATACCTTCTAATTTACCCAATGGCAATCAATAGTTTGTTAGTCATCTCAACCGGCTCCTCCAACAACCGCGCGGCTAGCGCATCTAAAGAATTTGATATCCGGATCAACAACAATTCTCGTGCAAGCAATGGAAAAGGATATAGAGCGATCACCTATACAGCATTCTTATTTGGCCTCCTACAATATTGTCTAAGTGAAGAAAGGAACTACCCCTACTTTTTGATACTTGATTCACCGCTCACCACATTTAAAGAGCTTGACTCCGCGTCGCCGGATGAGAGTGTTGGTGAAGGCGTTGAAAGAGCCTTTTATCAAAATCTGGCTGGCCAAACAGGACAATACCAAATCCTTATTCTTGAAAATAAAGAACCTGATCAGGATCTAACCGGCAAGATGAACTATGTTCATTTCTCCGGCGAGTCGGGCGAGGGGCGGCAAGGCTTCTTTAAAACTAGCGAAAATTAGAAAGCATCCTTTAAACCAAATCATCCAATACCACTATTCACTCAACAACGCTGATTTTACCCACTGGCTTTCCCCAGTAAATCGTACCTTTGCCCCACATCATTTATTTATGGCAGAAACGAGGAGAATGCACGACGTTCCCCGTACTTACCTGAAGCATCACTGCGGTGCGGACGGCAAGGGGGGCAGTACGGGCGATATGATCTACAGCGCCCCCGTCAAGGACCTGACGGAGGCTCAGGTCCGGGCAGTGAACATAAAGAATGTCTGCCTGGAGAAAGACCTTTATACGCTGCCGGGAACGACCACCCAAGAGCGTATGTTCCTGGAGAACATGTACAACGATCTGTACGAAAAATCGTACGATCAACTTTACGGCCTGCTGACGGACGAGAACCAGGAATCCCTTTCCCCTGCCCAGCGCCACGACATCATTTCATTCGTCGTATCCATGTTCCTCCGGAACCGGGCCTGGGGTAACGCCTACAACCAGCTTATGGACGAAACCTACGCCAAGGTCTTCCTACTGGCGGAACAAAGTGGTCAACAGTCCTTTCTTATGGGCGACCAGGAAATATCCATCGCCGGTAAGACCCTGGAGGGCTTTCAACGGGAGAGCCGGAAAGCCGACCGCCCCATGGTCGCACTCACCGGTGCTCAGAAAATATTCGAGCTGATACGTATCCGCGAGATCAACGACATCGTGACCATCGTTAAGCTAGAATTTACCTCCCTGGAGTTCATCACCAGTGACAACCCGGTCACTCTCCAGGATTCCCGGCAGAAAAGGCCCATTCCCTTCGATCCCGCCAACACTTTGTCGATCCCCATCGACGGCAAGCATCTGCTCCAGCTCCGGCCCTGGGCCTACGAGCACCAGCTGGAGACCGACAAAATCTGGCGAACTGATGCCCGTGGCATTGTCGCCTTTGGCACCACCCAAATCAACAACCACTACCAAGCCGGTCAGGCCACCCATTTTATTCTGGGGAGCGAAACGGGCCTAAAATCCTTCATCCAGACCAAGGACCGGTATAAGAATTAAGTCCGGCCTATCCGATTGCTCATGCCAACCTCCTACCTGACCCGCATCATCGACCACTACCGCCACCTCCGGGAGCAGTACCCCGACCGGCATATAGAGCATACCCTGGCTCAGCCCAACCTCCATGCAGCGCTCACCGTCGCCGCTAAGGCCGTCAACGCCCGCAATAAGATACACCACCATCAGCGCCGCAACGGCCGTACCGCCCTGAATGCCTTTGCCGTCCGCCTCCAACAGTACGAACGGCAGCTAACCGAAGCACAAATGTTCGATGAGATCCTGTCCGTCGTCACCCTGGCCACTGGTCCACGCATCAGCGAAACTGCTATCTATGATACCGCCCACCGCATCGGCCTCTATCGACAACTACCCCCAGAGAAGATATATCTGAACTCTGGCACCCGGAAAGGCGCCAGGCGACTCTTAGGCCGGATCGGTAGCCGAAAATTTCTTCTGCTATCAGACATGCCCCCGAATTTCAACGCCCTGACCTTACCGCAGCTGAGCTGGAAGACATATTATGTATATTCAAAAACAAATTCCGACTATACCAACAGCCCGTCTAAAAATAGAACCCATGCTCACCAATTTGCTCGATCTGCTGGCACTGCTCATACAGATTACGGGAACTGTCATTATGTTCCTCAATGCCCCCAAGAACGAGCCCAAAGGCACCTTTGTTTATGCCGGCAATTCCGACTATGAAACCCCAAAGAAGCGTGAACGTCGCACCAAGTGGGGCTTTTTCCTTCTGGCGGTCGGCTTTGCTATACAGCTGATTTCCCTGCTGATAAAGATGATTGCCTAACTAGTAGCCAGATCGCCCATAGCGACCCAATTTCTAAACGCCTACCTTTGTCGCACCAAGACCCAGCTTATGTCCATTGGTTTGGCGATAGAAAATGTCCAACAAAAATTTACCGTCGATACAGCCAACATCATCGGCGAGGGTGGACCCGAATCTCCCCATCTGCTGATGCCTATCTAACTTACATTTACCCCACGCCGTAAGTCTGACGTTCATCCATATACACGATTCGATATTACCAATATCGAAGCCGAAATTTTTCTTACCTCAAAAGCTATAAGAGCATCCTGGCGGTCAATGTCTGTAAACATACCGATATGGCGACCTACCCAATACCCCATAACCTTTTATTTCCCGATAACCCGAGAAACAATCTATTATATCCAAAAGTATCGGGACGCCAATCTCTCCGGATCACTGCGCCTCACTCTCCAGGTTGCTCATTATCCTGACCCTCCCAAAACAGAGCCCAACAACCCAACATCTTTACCATCCATTTACCTGATCAGCACTACAAGCGGCCACCGCGATTTTGTCATTGAGCAATCCCGGTGGGTCAACAATGTTCTTCCTGGCTTGGGGTATGATGCTCCTACCCTGATCGAGCTGCCGAATATTTCGGCCGCCCTACCCGTCGAATACGCGAATGCACTCACCGAACTCAGCGAAGCTCGCCGGTATTTTGCCGCTGGAGATTATCATAAAACTGTCGTTCATTGTCGGATCGCCCTCGACCGAATTCACGATCAATTCCCTCGGGAAAAGGACAAGCTGCCAAAAGACGGCCGGTTTCAATGGCTCCAGGCCAACATGAAAGCCAACTACAGCTTTGCCGAAACCATCATCGATGCTAACTATTCCATGAGCAATAAAGCCCATCACGCCAGTGGCGTCAAATTCGAACGGGTGGATGCAGAGACCATCTTGCTCATGACGACCGTTATACTTGCCTATATCGGTAAAATTCTTCCTACAGAAATTCCACCCATTTTTTAACGGTCACCATGTGGCACATTGTGGCACGTTTTCCTAACCCGTCATATTTCTATTGCCTTGTAAACCAGCCAAAACGGTCTCCCGGATATATAAAACCTGTGCCACAAATCGCTCGAAATGTTCGAACCAATTCCTCGACACGGTACTTTAAAAGGCATGATTATCATGCCTTTTTGCTTTATAAAAAAACTACAGTGACCAAAACAGTGCCCAAATTTTCGAAATCATACTCCACAACCGAACTCTGGTCATTTTGTTACACGCCACCTTCATTTTTTCATCGACGGAAAAACTCTCTGCGAGCAACTCGCTGACATTACTGACCAGTACATAAAGGGCCCTATTACCTGTTCATCCGGAATTCACCTTGCAACCCTTTCAACTCTTGAATGATCTCATCGAAATCCGGAGCCTCCCGGTAAATCATGTGTTCGCGCATGGTGAAATAATCCGCCCGGTAGAGGTCGATCACCTCATCGGGCGGCAAAAATGAAAGCCGTTCCCGGCTAAGCGATGAGTAATCAACCCAATGCAGCCGGCTATACCATTCCCGGTGACGAACCAACTGCCTGTGAAGCTCATGATCAGCCAATGCTTCCAGGCTCACACCGTGTCTCATGCATGCTAAATCATAGAAATGCCTGGACATCCGCTCATGCCGAATGCGGCCTTTGTCCGTCCTTGCAAACTCTTCGTGGAGTAAAAAGGTTTTTTCCAGAAACGTTTTCCTGGGCTCCACAACGGGTATTTCAAATGGCTTTTCGGCATATGCCTCATTGGGGAAGTATTCAGCTAAGAGGGAAAGAATTGGTCGCTCGGCAAAAGGTAAGATCTGCGATCGGGCACTTACCTCGATCCTTACATCGTCCGCAATATAAGGATGCCGGGCAAATAGTGACCTATTACCGAACATGCAGTGTTTGCGGGTCGGTATCCGGGCGATCCGCACGCACCAACGCGGCCTCCACTGTAAACTGGTCATCCGGTACGCCCAAGCCTTTCATCTGGATGCGTAGCACCGTCAATAGCTCGTTGCTGGTAAACACACAGCCTCTTCGTTTTAGCTTCTCAACAAAACTTTTGGAAGGATGCTCCTGGTAGGTCATGCCAAACGCCGCAGGATCGAGCGCGATGTCGACGTCTTCCGAAAACCGATTGATCAATTTCCAGCCCTTGCTCAGAGAGGTTCCCCCTTTAAACACCAACCATTTGCTATATTCCGATTGGAATAGCGATTTGAGTGTAAGCGTCACCCACCAATCCTTTTCAAGGGCCTTGACGCCAATGCCTGACCCCAGCTGCGCCTGGGCGAGCGTTTCCTGTCGTTGTTTATCCGTTAGTTTCAACCATCCTGTCATCATAGGTGGGGCGCTTAAGTAGTTTTACAATATAGTCGTGTATTCTGCCGGGAGCCAACGCTAAGTCATGTTTGAGCTTGCGCGGGTCTTCCTTCAGCAGGAGTTCCCGAATCCGTGCCTCATGCTCTGGGTTCATGTTACCCGTTTCCAACTCATCCAGGGCCAGTATGACCAGCCGGCTGATCGGTCCTTTCAACGCGAGCTTCTTCGGTGTTGTGGCTTTGAACCGTACTTTCATCTTACCGATGGTAAGTAGCCGGGGAACCCCATCTGTCAAATAAACCAGCTTCGTCGGTACCTGGGTACTCAGCCCCAGTTGATTAAGCGCATAGATCCCGGTCGGGTAAATGTGCACTTTCTCTTTCTCGGCAATTTTCTGCGCCACCTGCTCCGCGGAAGGGCGAAGTTCCCCTAAGACTGGATCCATCTTGGGTATATAATAAACCCCGTGCGCAAGACGACGCAGCTTTCCGGCTTTTACCATTCTGGACAGACTTTTACGAATTGCCACTCCCGTTCCTTCTCCTCTAAAATCCGATGCAAAAAGAATATTTCCAGCCTCGCGCATTGATAATGAATGTTCTATATGGGCGTTTAGCGATTTCATATGTCACAAATTTACAAATATTTGTGACAAAACAAAAAGTAGCGTGTCAATTATTTTTAAATATATGTGACATTAAGATCATCACCCCACATCAACTGTCAGGCATTTCCCAAGAGGATTATCCCCATAAACGAAACGCAGGGCTTTTTCAAAAAAGGATAGATGCTGCTGCATTTCCTCTACCAGAACCTTGCCTTCAGAGCTTAATGAGATCAGGAGAAGAATCGATGAAACTTTCCATTTTGAAGCAGATGCCATTCAAACATAATCCTCCCCAAACTTCTTCCTCATAGCAGCCAACAAATGCTGGAAACCAGGGTCTACTTGAAGTGCGGAAATTTCGCCTAATTCCTTCAACTTGTTTTTGGTGACGGTACTATGAAATCCATGCCTTTCAATGACATCATCGAGCTCAAACATTTTGATTGCCACCAATGACCTCGCATTCCAGGCCACCGTATTTTCCGGATTAGCCTTACTGTACTTTGTCAGACCGGATTTATATACTTCTATAGTGTCTTTTTCCCCAATAATCCAGTCTATTGCATTCTTCTCTGTCGATTCATTGTGCACAAGAGCGTAATATTTATCTCGGGGACTTCTTACAATGCGCAATCCATTGCCCTCCAAAAATTGGGGCGCGATCCATAAATAGTGCCGCCTGTCCAAAGTGAGCTGGATCGTGTTAATCGGATCGAAAACATTCACTTTTCCAATGCCTGGCTTATAAATATCAACGGGGTTATCACAAGTGATTAAGGGGACTTCCTCCTCGACGTCTATTACCATAATGCCGGATTCCCGTTTATACTTCAAACATTCCTGCCATTGTTGAAAATGGTTTACAATAAAATTGAGCTTGTTATATTCTTTCGCCTCCTGATACATCGCATCAATTTGATCTGGCTTACAAGAAAAATCCCGGCCCTTAAACCGCAGGAGTAAATCTGCCGTTGGCGATACTTTGAATTGCCTGAGTCTTGCGATCTCCCTATCCAGTTCCTCATTGTCAGAATCCAGGAATTTTGGGCTCCTAAAATAAAGGCTCAGACAAGTTGAAAGAATCTTCGCCCTTTGCTCTTCGGTAATTTCTTCAATACTTTTATCCGTCAGAATCTCATATACCTCGGGGTATACAGTATCGACATTTTCCGCATAATATCTCTCCAAGCTATACTTTTCGTTTTCAGGCGCCCTCGGTATCGTGTATAGATTTTTTTGAACGCAAATATCTTTCGTGCTTCGTGGATAAGTTATTTTCCCCGTCTCTTTGTCCATGACCTCCACGAAATGCTTGTCACCGTCAACAGTGGCAAAGTTTTTCAAGTAAGATCTGGGAATAAAATGTTGATGTTTGGTGCCACCCATAACATTGAGTCTTTAAGCTTAGAATATCCACAATAAATATACAACATCAACCTCCTCGTCGCTGTTCATTCAATGTCTATGACATTTAGTATCCAAAAAATCCAATGGAAAAACGGTTTTCCCCCACCTGAAAAACCCTATATTCAGCCCATGCAATCCCCCATTAAGAATCAGCGCCGGCGCTACCCATCCGCCCAGGCGCGGCATTCACCTTCAAAGGACTTACTGAACCCGTTATGACCGTTGAATCTGTAGACTGGACCAATAATACAAGCCTGCGCCGCTACCGGTGACGTTCCGCCGGGATGCCGAGAGAGGTCGCATAACCGGCAGGACGCACCTATGAGAACGTCCAACACATAAGCTCGTGTCACAATGTGCCACCGATAGGAATATTCCCAATGTTGTTTCCGCTAGATTTTCTTATTTTTTGTACCTTCCCCCAAGCAAAAACAGTGGTCAAAACAGTGACCAAATCCGTCACCAAAAACAAGCAGTTCTTTAAAAAAGATCAATCGTAAACGAATGAATATCAACGCCAACAAACCCGGCACCGCGAAGGGTGGAATTCGACTCCCCTACGCGGTACAACCATATAAATTCCTGAAATTCTCATCGGGCTGCTCCACTTCGGGCAGCCCGAAGTCTTTTAGCCTCAAATAATTATCAACAAGCGCCGGATGGATCATCGCGGTTCGAAGTCTGCTCCCATCATACGGGATTCCAAGTTCGAACCACGTCTTTAAAAGTAATTTCTTGCCTTCCAACGTAACCCCCGTGAAAGACCGCCGCTTCACCCTCCTGAATTTACTGGGTCTGTCTACCGGTTTTGCCGCGCGCTACTGATATGGTCTTCGCGGGTCAGGGTAACGGTAGTGGGCATACTAAAATAAACGACTGAATAAGGTGACAACGAAATTTAGGATCATTTGATCCTGTAAAATAACCGGGACAGTCTTTCATCCAAAAAACACGCATTGTGAATCCATATATAGGGTAAAGTTCGGCCTAAGCCAAACCTTAAGACGTGCTCCCCCGCAATATATTACCTCTTTTCTTCGAATGTATCCGCGATCAGCCGGATCGTTTTGTCGGGATGATCGTCCCCTGTCGCGTAAAGGATCACCTTGCCTGCCTTGCCTTCGATGGTGACGGTGAGGTGCTCCGTTTCGCCATTCGCATCGGTGAGCGTTACTTTTATCCGCGTCTTTCCTACTTTATAGGGGGTAGGCCAGTTACAGGCAAATGAATCCACCTTGCCGGTAAGCGGCCCTTCATTGGGCGGGTTGACGTTGAAGGTGGTTTTGTCGAACTCAACGGTAACGGTGCCATCGGCGCTCCTTTCAACACTACTGTCGGCGATCAAATGATCGGTTTTCGAGGCGCTGAGGATGGTCTTCTTTCCGCATTGGCCGTACCCTGCCAGGGAGGCGGTCAGCAAGAGGGTGGCTACCAGGAATTGTTTCATATTTGGCTGCATTTGTTTAGTGGCTACCTGTGACGCTTTCCGCGAGCCCAAGGTTACAGGTTCTTCATGGAATAAGCATTCAACCGTTTTAGTGGTGAAAATTGGCAAACGGAAGCTGGGAAGACATAGGTTTGGAGAGAATTGCGGTAGATCACCGTCCTGCCTATGGCTTCTTGCGGGGTGAAGGTGCCGAAGTAGTGTTTCACCTCTTCGGCGGAAAGCACGACCCGATAGGGATCGTTGAGGCTTGTCGCCAGGTTGCATGCAAGCCATTTATATAATTCCAATTCAAACCTGGCTTTTTTGAAAGTGTAAATCTTCAACAAGAAATGCGCTGCTAAAAAACGATATGGCCAAAGAAAATTAGGATTTAGAAACTCATAGGTTCGTACCTGGTTGAGGGTTCTTCTGAGTGAATATTTGCAGAAGGGTCTTTAAGCATTCTTCAAAATCATCTCCAGTCGTCATGTAATCGTGATAGAATTTGATTGTCCGTCCTGTTACAAGTTTAATTTTGAGATTATAGTAATGTGGATCGATTCCCTTGCTGATTTTTTTGACTTCAACCCATTTCAAAACAATCTCTTTACCCTCAGTGAATGGAAATTTTTTCGTCCATTTAATATCAACTTCATTGCCATCAATAGTCCATTCTGTTCTCCCGGTTACAAACCTCTGCCATAAGAAGTATCCAATAATTAAGCAAGCAACTGTGAACATCAGCGCCAAACCTGTATTGTGTATCCCATGAGGCATAAAAAGAAAAACACTGCCGATAAAAACAATTAATAGTATTATGATTAAAACTGCTGCGTTGGTTTGCGAGACTACTTTGACCTTGAAAGTTGCCATTTTTGCGCTTTTCAATTGACTAATATAATATCAAATCACCGATCCATCATAAACTGCAATTCGTGCTCAAGATAAAATCGCAAGGATGGGTAAGCCTCCTCGCCGGGCACCCAGGCGCCAAAAAACCAATATTTCCAATCTTTATCGGTACCACCGGGTGGCACGAGCAGGAATTGTTGTTCCTCATTCAGCCCGCCGATTAAGATACTTCGCCGAAAAGCAGCCGCACGCGCAGAATCGTCTGTACCCATCGGAGTTCCCAAGATTTCCGCCATTTCGCTGTCAAGATCGCGTAGCCAGCCTATTTTTTCTACGGGCAGGAAGGTAACACCAACATTATCGGTCGCCCGGAAACCATTGCTCACAAGGAGAAATGATTTATAATCTTCCGGGAGACGAATTCCAAGACGTTGCTCCGTCCTCCTGATGAGCTCGGGCTTTGCCGGCGGATACCCAAGCCATCTTGATTTTATTACGGGAGTATCGAAATCAATATCCTTTTGGCAAATAGCAGAATCAGATATGCGTCGCATCAACTGAAACAGGGTCAATTCCCCAAATACGAGGGTCGGTCCTTTTCTTGCTCGCTTTGTCAGTATAGCTTTCACGCTTTGAAGATCTGCCCTACATAAGGAATCTGAAATACCCCAAATGGGCGCCAAAATGCCACGGAGCAGCAAACGAGCTGTCGCTGTATCCTTCATTAGATTGGCAAGCATGAGGCTTCCAGGATTTTGGAGGTAGCCCTGGCCCAAACGTATGATAAATGCTTTCGCACTTTCCTCCTCACCTAAGCCCGTCGCGATGATCGCTGCAATGGACGCTTCGCGGGAGAACTCATAGGCGACAGGTGTATCATTCGCAAAAAACTTCGAGAAAGCCAGGATAGCTTCTTTTTGTACATCCTGATCCGCCCGATGATTAGTCTTGCGGGTATCAAAACCGAGAAGCTCTGCCTTTGTTGAAAGTGCACGGCCGGTGAGGTCTTTCCAGGACTTTGATACAATTGAATCGGGTATAACCGGGATGGTGCCAGGAATAAAAACATTCAGATAATCCCAATTATCCTGCACAATTTCATCAACAGGTTTAGTTTCAAAGGGCATTTTTACCGGTTGCTTGCCCGAAAGCTTCCACATCACGCAAAAGCCATCATTTATATGCTCGAAATATTTTGGGTCCCTGATCTTACAGTCCCAAAATAGGGTCAGCAGTTCATTCGTCTGGCCCATAAATCCTGCTGCGGCCCAGGCAGAAGCAATAGAATAAACAGTGCCTCCCACTTCATCGGAGTCCCCGGACTGCAATCGTCTCAACTGGGCTTCCATCATCGATCGCCACGTATGAACGGGAGGGCAGCGCAACTCCATTGAGGCCAATCGCATTGTATCGCTGGGACCAACAGTTTGGCCATAGGAACCAAAATATAAGCCGGCCAGGAAAGTAAAAAGCAAGACTTTCATAAGAATAAGATATAAAATATTTCAACTTATTGCCTGTGGTCTCGTAATCACTTTTGTCACAATTGGAGGATGGTCTTTTGACCGGTGCAGGGATCTCCCTTGATGATTTTACACGCACGCCCAAGGCGGAATCAATCTTCATTTAATACATTTCGCCCTGTATTAAAGCTAATCTCGGCTAAATTCCAGCATTTTTCTTGCAAATCGAGCATTTTGTGCTATAATTGCAAGGATGATAAAGCGACAAGCCCAGACTGAGATTGAGCAACTGTTGGGGGAATTCCCAGCAGTCGGGGTTCTCGGCCCGCGGCAGGTCGGGAAAACGACCCTGGCTGAAGCAATTGCAGCTTCTATTAAACCAGAACCGATCTATCTTGACCTGGAAACGCCGTCTGAGGCAGCCCGCCTCAGAGAGCCGGAAGACTATTTCGAGCTTCATAAGGGGGAGTTGATCATCCTTGACGAGATCCAGCGTGTACCCGAGTTGTTTCAAATCCTTCGCGGGGTGATCGACCGTAGACGTAAAGAAGGGTTTAGGACTGGGCAATTTCTTATCCTTGGCTCAGCCTCGCTGGACCTGCTGAAACAATCATCAGAGTCCCTGGCAGGACGGATCGCATACAAAGAGCTTTCGGGATTCACAGTCGCAGAGGTCGATCATAAAGCAGCATCAGACCTTGATCGTTTGTGGCTACGGGGAGGATTTCCTGATAGCTATCTCGCCCAAAGCGATGAAGCCAGCCTTCGCTGGCGACTGAATTTCATCAACACTTACCTGGAAAGGGATGTTCCCCAACTCGGTCCGCGAATACCAGCCATTACCTTGCGAAACCTCTGGACCATGCTTGCCCATAATCAGGGTGGCCAACTTAATATCGCGCAGCTAGGCAACAACCTGGACGTCGCCGCCACGACGGCAAAACGCTATGTAGAATTGTTGGAAGACTTATTGCTTATCCGCACCCTTCGTCCCTGGTCGGGCAATGTAGGCAAACGACTTGTTAAAGCCCCGAAAGTCTATATTCGCGATAGCGGAATAACGCATGCTCTTTTGAATTTGACCACGCTCGATGATCTTCTGGGGCATCCCGTTGTAGGAACAAGCTGGGAAGGCTTTGTTCTTGAAAATCTTTTGTCTTGTCTACCGATAGGGGTTACCCCGTGGTTTTACCGAACCTCGGCCGGCGCAGAAGTAGATCTGGTCATAGAGAAGAATAGCAAAGAAAGGTTCGCTATCGAAATTAAACGTTCACAGGCCCCGTCAGTTTCAAAGGGATTTCATCTGGGATGTGAAGATATCAAGGCTACAAGACGGTTCATTGTTTATCCAGGCAAAGAGCGTTATGCAATAACAAAAGAAATTATTGCTATCCCAATTTTGGATTTAATGAATGAGTTAAGAAGCACAAAATAGGCTTCAATAAAATTTCTTCAAATAAATCGAGGTCCGTACCTTTCCCCTACGAGATTCGGTGGCCAGAGCAGTGATCAAAACAGTCACCAAAAACAACAGTTCTTTCGAATATCACAGATGATAAATTATTCAACTCCAATGCCAACATCAAAAGAAAATCCGCAACGCGGAATTCGACTCCCCTACGCGGTACGAATGTGGCACATTGTAGCGCGAAAAGCCCAGATAACTATAATCGAGGGCTTTTTTGTTATTTGAGGTCATCACTTATTTTGCAAAGTATCCTAGGATGAATACTATACTAGCGTATGTCCAAAACAAAGACAAAAGGATATGAACAGTTGTCTCAAATGCCTTGCCTTTCCATAGGTTCCTGGAATACACGAAGAACTGAACATACAATCTAACAACCCAAAATATACCAAGCCCAAAAGAAACCCTTCTGCCAAATGAAGTGTTTAAAAGTCCATCGCTGGAAGTCAGACACAGAAGTCCCACCAGAAAAAGCCCGAACCCAATAAAGAACAAATGGACCTGGACCATTTGCCTGTTCATCAAACTCAATGAGCTCAATTCATAGTTCCAGTTAAAATATTTTGGAAAGAACACGTGAAGGATGGCCAAGAGGATAAATAGGCCACCGATGATCTTGATCTGCAATTCCATCTTGTAAATAAAAAGGTTAAAGCATACATTCGAAGATAGACATAAAGGGGGTGAATTTGGTTTCCTGAAAAGAGGCAAACCCGGCTCGTTCAAAGGCTCTTTTCCAAACAGACCGAGAAAAGAAGTGAGTAAATCCAACCGAGAACGCCAGAAAATTAGAAAAATCCCTCAAATGCTCTACCATAATAACTTTACCTCCCGGTTTGCATATCCGATGGCACTCTTTCAGAAAAACTACTTTCTCCTCGTTCGATCGTATTTCATGTGCAGCGGAGAGCAAAAAAATAATATCAACACTGCGATCCTGTAACGAAATTGATTGGGTTGAAACCTGCTGCGTATCGGGATAACCCCAACTTACTTTTCGAGCCCTTTTGATCGCTGGCTCCGTATGCTGCTTTGCATTGTAAAAATCAAATACTTTTAAATCGGAGTGCGGGAATTTGCTTTTTATAATATAGCTTGTTTCATCAAAGCCGGCGTTAATGTTAACAATGGTCTTGAATCTTTCCTGATCCCCAAAAAGATCTTTCATCCAGTGTAGTTCATAATAACCTGAAAAATCGTATACATAAGCAGATACTAATAACGGCATGATCAAGCTATACAAAAATGCCGCTACAATGATCCAAAATAGGGAATCCGACCATTTTATAAAAGTTTGGCTGATAAGCAATACCAATAATGCTCCCAGGCCAAATGCATAAAAATGGCGGTTAAAACTTAAGATGTTCAATACTCCTTGAAATTTCCTCCGTTTTATGTCCATTGCTCGATTTTGCCTTTTTTCCAATAATAAGGGATGTCACGGATGACGAAAGCATTTGCCAGCCTTACCTCATTTAATTTCATCCTGTCAATGAACGAAAAATGGTACCCAATGACTTTAACTGGGTTGGGTGTCCAATTTTCCCGCACCCCCTCAATGATCAAGACCTGCTTTTTTGCAGAGTTACATGTAAAGGTAAATGGGAGCGGTCCGGCAAACCTTCTAGCTTCTTTCCAGTCGGCAAATGGCGAACCAACGGGTAAGGAAATATTTTCGCTGGCGGAATCGTCAATCCGGAGGTTGAAGTCCGACTTATTCGATATGATCTCCCTGATTCCGTTTTGCCTTTTCTGACGTATATCGGTGGTGGTATAATTATAGTGTGTAAATATGTTCCCCAAAATTTCCATTTTCCTTTTATCCGTTTCGGATTTAAGAATATAGAGGCCGCGCAAACTTTTCCCAACCTGGTTGGTGAAGCGAACGAATACCCGATAACCGATCAGAAAAAAGTCATTTCCTATTATTTGGGGGAACCCTTTGGGCCGCAATGACTTTGTCTGTACCATTGCTACAGCAATGAAACCCCATTTATCGTTAAAGGTGTCCAGTTGCAAACATTCAGGGATTAAGTATTGAATCTGATCCTTCGGAATGGCAAAAGTTAAGACAAGCGAGCTTTCAAAAAATGCTTCAACCGCAAAGGGATGATCTTTTAAGAATGAAAACATTTTAGACCGGTTGTGTTTGCTTGTTCCTGAGATAAAATTCATTAAAAAGAATCAGGATACAAAACAGAGCCGCAAACACGGCGTTAAATCTGCCCCATAAAAGCAGATCAGGAACCATTATAAACTCCAGGCTATTCATCGTTGCAATCACCACAACTTGAGTAAGGGCATTAAGTTTTGTCTTGATACCACTTACGATCCAAGCCGCCATAGCAATTTCAGAAAACCCTATTGCTCTTGTTAAAACTCCCGCGTGGGCATTGCCTATGATCCTTGCAACAATTTCCTGATGTCGTGGTACGAAGTTCAGCACCTTGCAAAAAAGTCCATTGACGATCCATACGGCCGCTACGAGATAGTTCAAAATTCGGTTTCTTGTCACCCTATTACTAATAAGGATATTCTTTCAGCCATTGCCAAAAATTATCACGATGAATAATGTCTGTTTTAACTGGTTTGTACGCTTCTATAAAGCTGGGAGGGAACTTAGATTTAGCCCCCGGGTTCCATTTGAATTCGTACGCATAAATCTTCCCATCGATTTCCTCTATATAGTCAACTTCTGCCTGGGCTTTGCTCCGCCAAAAGTAGGTATGCCCATAAAAGCCATTGTAAGCCAGCAATTTTTTCCTTTCTGTCATGAGATAATTTTCCCACAAGGCGCCGATATCATTCCTGTTATCCGGTAAACTATAATTGCCAATCAAGGCATTCCTTATGCCGTTGTCATAAAAATATATCTTCTTCTTCCGATTGATTTCATTTCGCAGGTTCCCGCTATGCGCTCCTACTCTATAGACTACATACACTTGCTCCAAAAGGTAAATGTAACTATCCACTGTTTTTGTATCCGCACCGACTATTTGGGACAACTCATTGAGTGAAAATTCACCACCGACTTGCCATGCAAGGGCCTTTAAAATCTTCTCCAATAATAAGGGCTTCTTTACACCCGTAAGTGACAAAACATCCTTATATAGATAGCTGCTGGCGAGATTGTTCAAAATTTGTTGCGCATTGCCCAAATTAGTTACCACTTCCGGATAGCAGCCATAAATAAGATATTGGGACAGGTCACGAAGCAGTCCAGGAACTCCGGAATATTCGATGATTTCATTGCAGCTGATTGGATAAAGAAAATATTCCCACTTCCGACCGGTTAAAGGTTCCTGCGTCAGATTGGCCATATTGAGCGCAGATGACCCGGTAAGTATAAGTTGTATGCCCATTTCGGCGTCTATAATTTGCTTACATATGCTGCCCACCTCCTCAATCATCTGAGCTTCATCCAAAATGATCAACTTGTTGTCCCCGAAACTTTGTATAAGGGCAGGCACCTGGTCATTTCTCCAGAGGTTTCTGGTAGTTATCTCATCGCCATTAAAATAGCTGAAGGCTGCACCCAATTTTTTCGTCAAGTCCTTGACTAGCGTCGTTTTCCCAACTTGCCTGGGCCCGAAGATCAGGATGGCCTTTTTATGATCGATTTGACTAATTAGCTTATTTTCAATTGTTCGCAGAATCATCCATTCTAAATTTAGCACAAATTTAGTCTATTTTGGATTTAAATCCCCAAAAAGCCGTCTTTTTATGGAATATAATCCTTAAAAGTCCAAATCACGTTAAACAAATGATTACGGCCCCTTATCGAAATGATCATGCAGATAGGGATGCTTCTGCTCGAATCAATGGCCAGGACACCGATCAGCATCTACCTGACGAAGAACTTCTAACACCCTTAAGAGAAGACATGTGACACGCGATTTTACCCAAATGGTATTATTAAATATTTCCCTTATTCCAACCCCTATAATTTAAAGCGATTTACAACGCGATTCCAAGTTCGAACCACGTCTTTAAAAGTAATTGCTTGCCTTCCAATGAAACCCCCGTGAAAGACCGCCGCTTCACCCTCCTGAATTTACTGGGTCTGTCTACCGGTTTTGCTTTGACCTTGAAAGTTGCCATTTTTGCGCTTTTCAATTGACTAATATAATATCACCGATCCATCATAAACTGCAATTCGTTCTCAAGATAAAATCGCAAGGATGGGTAGGCCTCCTCGCCCGGCATCCGATCAGCGTCAGGACGCCTAATACCAATGACTTTTTCATTTTTATCATCCGTTTATGATTTGGTGCTTCTACGGTTTCGGAGCGGTCATTTTAACGGGCCTTAACAGCGTTGAGAACGTGAGCGAGCCCATTTTCCATTTGCCATCCTCTTTAAGATAAACTTCCGTCACCATAAAAGCATGGACAACTTCGTTACCGCCGACTACCGCCAGTAAATCGATGTCGTTTAACAGGATGGCCGTGTTACCAAAAATATTTACTGACGCGCCATAGACTTCAGCCTTCTTATACCAGATGAAACCATTTTTAATGGTATTCAGTTCCTGCTTTTTCCCCCAGCTTCCTCCCATATGAACAAAGACGCATTTTTCATCAAACAACCCGTTTAGCGTGTCTACCTGTTTGTCCGACATCCACTGCCATTTTGCTTTAGAGAGATCGAGCAATTCTTGCTCTGCATTCGTAGCAGCTCTCGCGGTAGAGGTCGGCAAGTTAGCCTGGGCATGGGATAGCTGTATACACGCAACGCAAAGGAAGATTCCGATAATTACTTTTTTCATAATGTTAATTTTTAATGGTCTGTAGGTTTTTGGCCATATCGATTCGACTATCGGTTTACCATTTTTTGTGCTTGTTCAGAATAGCGATTGCCTTGGATCTCAATGTTAGACAAGGCTTCGTTTATTTCTTTCAGATCGCTATCGGCCAGCCGTATGTTGGCGCCGCCCAGATTCTCTTCGAGGCGGTGCAGTTTGGTTGTACCCGGAATCGGAACGATCCATGGTTTTTGAGTTAGCAGCCATGCTAATGCGATTTGTGCAGGCGTTGCATTCATCCGGGAAGCAATTTTTCCGAGCAGACTAACCAAAGTTTGATTTGCTTTACGGTTTTCTTCGGAGAAACGGGGAACAGTATTGCGAAAATCAGATTGGTCAAATTTTGTCTGTTCATTAATTGCTCCGGTTAAGAATCCTTTTCCCAAAGGGCTAAAAGGCACGAAACCGATGCCTAATTCCTCCAGCGTAGGAATTACCGTTGTCTCGGGTTCCCGCCACCAAAGCGAGTACTCGCTTTGCAGTGCGGCTACGGGTTGGACGGCGTGCGCCCGCCTAATGCTTTGGACTCCCGCTTCGGACATCCCAAAGTGCCTAACCTTTCCCGCGCTGATCAGATCCTTTACCGCTCCGGCTACATCCTCCATAGGAACATCAGGGTCTACCCGATGCTGATAGAACAAGTCAATTACGTCTGTCCTAAGCCTTTTGAGTGACGCTTCCGCAACCGCCCGGATGGTCGCCGGCCGGCTATCCGTTCCCAGAGCTGGTTTACCTTCCCTAAAGCCGAATTTGGTCGCAATCACCACATCGTTCCGGAAGGGTGCCACGGCTTCACCCAGCAGCTCCTCGTTTGCATAGGGCCCATACGCTTCAGCCGAATCGAAGAAGGTAACACCCCGTTCAAATGCCGCCCGGATCAATTGGATGGCATCCTGTTTGTCGGCGGCAGGGCCATAACCAAAACTGAGGCCCATACACCCAAGACCAAGCGCAGATACTTCCAGACCGCTCTTACCCAATACTCTCTTTTTCATTATTTAAGTTTTACGATTTATTATACATCCAGTCTTCTTTCACCCAGCCATTTTACCATTTTGGGGTCGCGGTGGTCAAAGAAACTACTGGCGTTTGTATCCAATGTCTTGATTGCCTCCATATCTTCTACGCTGAGCTGAAAGTCGAAAACATCGAAGTTTTCTTCCATCCTTTCCTTACGAACAGATTTGGGAATCGCTACCACGCTCCTTTGGATGAGCCAGCGCAGGATTACCTGCGCAATCGATTTCTTATATTTCCCGGCTATTGATTGCAATAGTTCATTACGAAATATATTGTTCTTCCCTTCCGCGAACGGCCCCCAGGATTCAATTTGAATTTTATTTTCCGCCAGGAATTGCTGCGTCTCATTTTGCTGATGGAATGGATGCGTCTCTACCTGGTTGACCGCCGGTACTATTTCGTTGTGGATGATCAGATCCATCAGCCTGTCCGGCTGAAAATTGCTTACACCGATGGCTCTGATCCTGCCTTCTTTGTACAGTTGCTCCATTGCCCGCCATTCGCCGTACACATCCCCGTATGGCTGATGAATAAGGAACAGATCGAGATAATCCAGTTGCAGCCTCTTCAGCGACCGCTCGAAGGCGCTCTTTGCACCCTCATAACCATTGGACTGTATCCACAATTTGGTAGTGATAAAGAGGTCCTCCCGCGGCACACCGCAACGTTTGATCGCTTTACCAACCGCTTCCTCATTCAAATAAGACTGTGCGGTGTCAATCAGGCGATATCCGCTGCCGATAGCCTCCACCACGCTCCGCTCACATTCCGCCAGATCGATGACCTGGAAGACGCCAAAACCAAGGATGGGCATTTCAAGGCCGTTATTCAACTTAACTTTTTGCATAGTTTATATAATCGACTATAATTTTCAATCTACATCTACCTTACCGTTTTCAGCGGGCGGCGCGGCATAGGGTATGCCCTTGAAGCTGGAGACATTATCCTCGGTTACGCCCCGAAGTATACCGGATGCGGTGCATACTTTTGGCTCATCTCCGGCCTGGGGTTGCCGAGCATGCAGGCTGCCGGCTAAAAAAAGGTGAATACGATGGGGGACACTTTCATGGTGATGTTTCATTTTTACCCGAACAAAGGTCTGTCCTCTCTCTGACCGGATTGGTATACAGATTCCGGTTTCTCCTACCATTATTGCTGATTTGGAGCCCTTGCTATAGGATTAAGCGGACAAAGGGCTAATTTTGAACTTACCTAAAGCGCAGCAAATGGATAGCTTAAAACGTTTTGAAACCGTCGGCGACTACAACGCGTTTAACAACAATGAGACCTTACATCCGCTGGTGAGTGTGGTCGACTTGTCGAAGGCAAACCCGCGACAGGGTATGAAGATGTATTTTGGGTTTTACACGATCTTTCTCAAAGAAGTAAAATGTGGGGACATGCAGTATGGACGGCACACCTATGACTACCAGGAGGGGACATTGGTGTTTCTTGCTCCCGGACAAGTAGCAGGCGTGAACAGCAACGGAGAAACTTACCAGCCGAAGGGTTATGCCCTGGTCTTTCATCCCGACCTGATCCATGGCACGGCACTCGGGCGTCATATTTCTGATTATACGTTCTTCAGCTATCAATCCAACGAAGCGTTGCATTTATCGGAGCGGGAGAGAAAGATCATCCTCGATTCGTTTTCAAAAATTGAATATGAACTCGAGCATTCGATCGACAAGCATAGCAAACGGCTCATCGTATCCAATATAGAACTCTTCCTGAACTATTGCATGCGGTTTTACGACCGGCAATTCATCACCCGTGAAAAACCCCATCAAGGAATTTTAGAACGATTTGAAGACTTATTGACCGACTATTTCCGGGCGGACAAACCGCAGCTGCTCGGGCTGCCTTCAGTCGGTTACTTCGCCCTGGAATTGAATTTATCTGCCAGTTATTTTGGCGACCTGATAAAAAAGGAAACAGGCAAGACGGCACAGGAATATATCCAATGGAAAGTGATCGACGTGGCGAAAGAAAGAATATTCGACCAAAGCAAGTCGGTCAGCCAAATTGCTTACGAGCTTGGGTTTAAGTATCCTCAGCACTTCATTCGTCTGTTCAAACAGAGGGTTGGGCACACTCCCAGCGAGTACCGGATGGCCAACTGACGATGCCCTTCTGAAAATAGCTACCCTTATTCCTAGAGAGAGCACCCGGGGGTTAACAAAAAATAAACGTTATGAAAAAAGACAATATTTGGATTATTACCGGCGCAGGGCGCGGGATGGGCGTAGATATTACCAAGGCCGCATTAGGTGCCGGTTATAAGGTTGTCGCCACTGGTCGCAATACCGATAAAGTCACTCAGGCGCTTGGCAAGGCCGAAAACCTGCTCGTCGTCAAGTTGGATGTTACCAAGCCTGCCGATGCCGTATCGGCGGTTAAGGCTACTGTCGATAGGTTTGGCCGTATTGACGTGCTGGTCAACAATGCCGCCAACTTTTATGCAGGATACTTTGAAGAGCTGACGGCTGAGCAGATGGAGCAGCAGATACAGACAAGCCTCATTGGCCCGATGAACGTCACCCGTGCGGTCCTTCCCATCATGCGCAATCAGCGTTCAGGCCAGATCATCACGATTTCTTCGACTGCGGGCCTCATCGGCTTCGAATTTGGGACGGCGTACGCCGCATCGAAGTTTGGCGTCGAGGGTTGGATGCAGTCCCTGCAAGCAGAGGTCGAACCATTTGGGATTGATACCATTATTGTCAACCCGGGTTTTTTCCGCACCGAACTTCTTACGGAAGAATCTACGAATTACGCAAATCAGCCCATCGAAGACTACAACGAGCGGAGAGCGCAGCAAATGCAATTCTGGAAAGGGTACAATGGTCAACAGTCCGGCGACCCGGCCAAACTCGCCCAAGCCCTGATCAAGATCTCTAACCAACAAAAGCCGCCCCGCCGCTTCATTGCCGGCGCTGATTCCGTCGCCACCGCTGAACAGGTGGCCGCGACCCTCCAGCAGCAGACAAATGCCTACCGTGATTTATCTATCTCCCTGGGATATGATAATGCTTAATGGGACGGCCGGTATTTACCAAGATCGACCAGGACTTCGAACACCCTTTTGGACAAAAATGTGGCACACCAAACCGGTCAGCATAAAATATTATGTTTTTGAGCTTTCAAACCAGGTAAGTGATAGTAATTTACGAATATCAAACTTTCAACAAATTTGGAAAGGTGTTCGAACCAATTCCCCTACGCGGTACAAAGTAATGGCCTGAAACACAGGCCGTTTTCATTTCTACAAAATTAAAGTGGCCAAAACGGGGACCAGATTTGGGCAAGTATGAAGGAACTGCGCTATCGGTATTCGCAGAAATCGTAAATTGGGATTTATGATAGCAATTAATCAATGGATCAACTTCAACGGAAATGCCGAAGAGGCATTCACTTTTTACAAATCAGTTTTTGGCGGCGAGTTCTCGAAGATCGTTCGTTTTAAAGACCTGTCAAGCGCCGAATTTCCGGTTGCTAAAAATGAGAAAAATAAAATAATGCAGATCGCTTTGCCTATTGGCAAACACAATGTGTTATACGCTGGAATGTTCCCAAATTACGCCGGATAAATTTAACCGAAGAGGCCCGGCAACAGGTCCGGACATCCCAAATAATCTGCCTGCAGCAGTATACCTTTCATATCACCCTTATTGATACGGCGTTTTTTGGAGCTGTGTCTGTGATGCTGACTTTTACCCTGCTCTTGTGGTTCACCCGGCGAACCGATCAGTCAGCAAACCGCTTCCTGGCGGCAGCGTTGCTGGTCGTTGTTTTGTGGATCGCGCGTTTGTTAGCCATCGATATTGGGCTGGCAACTTACATCCCCTTGTGGAGCCGGCTGCCGATGCAATTTTCGCTCGCGCTTGGCCCGCTGCTCTTCTTCTATGTGCTTAAAATAACCCAGCCGGAATATAGGTTCAAAGGGAGGGACATGTTACATTTTGCCCCTTTACTGCTGGAAAATGGTGTCTTGATAGGAGAGATCGGGCAGAGTCTGAGGGCAGGGGCTGAAACCTACCAGACGCTTACATTCCGGAGATTGAATCCCGGGTTGGAATTATTGGCATTCACGTCGGTCGTTATTTACATCATCAAATGCCGTATATGTATCAAAAAATTTTATAAACAGCTGAAATTCAGTGGTGGCGATCGATACCGGTCCCAATTTCGATGGCTGGATAATATATTAGCAGGTTTTGGACTGTTATGGGTGTTATGGATACCGGTCGCGGCTGTGGGCTATTTTTGCCCGGGGGTCCAGCTTCACGACTTTTTGTATCTCCCGTTGATATCGATGATTACTTTTTGGGCAGCGAGCGTTTTTTCGCGCCATGAGCTCCACATCCTGAATAGCTCGCCATTGATGATAAAACCTCCTATCCCGGCAGCGCTTAGGGAAAAAGGCAGCTGGCTAAAGAATATCGTTAGGGAGCAACGGTATTATGAAGATCCTGAATTGAGTCTAAAGTCCCTTGCCGAAAAGCTTGGATGGCACACTCATGAATTGTCACGGATACTGAATCTGGTGCTAAAAAAGAGCTTTAATGATTTTATCAATGAATACCGGGTTAAAGCTGTCACCCTGAAAATGCTGGATCATGCCTATGATCATGTCACGCTGCTGGGCATTGCTTATGAGTCCGGCTTTAATTCCCAGAGTACGTTTACCCGCATTTTCAAGCAGGTGACCGGCAAAAGTCCGTTGGAATACAAAAATTATTGGTCAACTTATAAGTTGGGCAGCCAGGCAGGGACTGCGACATTAATTTCGACCCAGGAAGCCCCCCCGACGGTTTTCGGAGAAAATAAATCGCAATTTTATGCTTAGGAATTACTTCAAGACGGCCTGGCGCACCCTCATGCGCAATAAAACCTACGCCGCTATCAATGTAACCGGTCTGGCTATCGGAATAGCAGCCTGCCTCCTGATTTTCCTTGTGGTAGAGTATGAAACAAGCTTCGACGACTTCCATACGTATAAAGACCGTATTTACCGGGTGGTTAGCGTCTCCAGCGGTCCCGATGGAGTCATCCTGGGCAGCGGGACGCAGCTGCCGCTAGCCGACGGCCTGAGGCTTGATTTTCCCCAGTTGACCGATGTGGGTTCCATTATGTTGAACGATGGTTCCCACTACGCTGTGGGCTATTCAAAAAAATTCAAGGAAGACCTGGCCTACTACGCCGAGCCACAGTTCTTTCAAATCTTTGATTTCAAATGGCTTGCGGGAGATAAGACTTCAGCTTTGGGCGAGCCGAACACAGTCGTATTGTCCCGTGGTGAAGCCGATAAGTTTTTTGGCGACTGGCATACGGCTATGGGCAAGACCATCAGGTATGAGAATAAGCGCGATCTTAAAGTGACCGGTATTTTGGAAAATACCTCGGACAATACGGATTTCCCGATGAAAATAGTCATGTCCTGGGTGACGCTGGTGGAAAAGGGTGGCGATCTTAGCGGCAATTCGAAGGACTGGATCAGCACTTTTAGTGACCATAACACGTATGTCATTTTGCCCGTCGGCATGAGCGAAACCAAGTTCAATGCCGACCTGGCTTCATTTGCAAAGAAGCACATCCCGCCACCAAATAATAAAAACAGTTCTTTACAACTGCAGGCACTAAAAGACATGCATTATAACACGCTGGTGGATGTCTACAGCGGCCACCCGTTTAGTAAGCAATTGATCAACGTGATTAGTCTGATCGGTTTGTTTTTGCTGATGATCGCCTGTGCAAACTTTATTAACCTGGCAACGGCACAGGCAGTAAACCGCTCGAAAGAGGTGGGAATCCGTAAAGTGCTTGGCAGTAACCGCCACCAGCTGATGTTGCAATTTATCAGCGAAACGTTCATTGTTACCTTATGTGCCATCCTCCTGGCCTGTGCCATTTCGGTGATGACCTTGCCTATGCTGAACACACTGCTCGAGGTACATTTGAATGGCAGCTTTTTACTGGATCCGATGACCTTCTTGTTCTTGTTGGGAGTCGTCATCGGCGTTACTTTTCTGGCAGGATGCTATCCCGCACTTGTTCTGTCGGGGTTTGACCCGATCGAGGCATTGAAAAATAAGATCAGGGCCGGGCGTTCAACCGGCATCTCCTTACGCAGGGTACTGGTAGTGATACAGTTTTGTATCGCCCAGTTCCTGGTGATCTGCACCCTGGTATTGATTTACCAGATGAATTACTTTAAGAACAAGCCGCTCGGATTTAATAAGGACGCCGTGATCACGGTTCCTTTCCCGGGGGACAGCGTCGGCAGGACAAGGATCGACGCTTTGAAAAACCAGCTTTTACAACAGCCGGGGATCAGGGATGTAAGTATTAGCCTATATGGTCCGGCCGATAACAGCGGTTGGTTCAGCGATTTTAAATTCGACAATTCACCTAATCAGGTCGACTTCGGCTCCAGCCTGAAATGGGCCGATCCGGAATATTTCAGCTTATATAACCTAAAGTTCCTGGCCGGCGGGCCATACCACAACACCGATACCATATCCGGTTATGTGGTTAACGAGACCCTGATCCATAAATTGGGGATTTCCGATCCCAAGCTGGCGATCGGCAAAACCATCATGCTATGGGGCGATCAAAGAAAAAAGGCGCCGATCACCGGCGTGGTAAAGGACTTTGTTGTGGGTTCATTGCGAAATCCCATCCCGCCTGTATTAATGGCTCCATGGAAGGCATTCTATTCGAAATTGAATATCAAAATTCAAACAGGGAACGTGAACCAAACGCTTGCGATCGTTGAAAATCTTTGGAACAAAACTTATCCGGAAGGCGTGTATGAATACCAATTCCTGGATAAAACAATCGCTGATTTTTATAAAAGCGAGGACGAATTATCTTCGTTATATAAAATATTCGCGGGAATCGCCCTATTTATTGCCTGCCTTGGTTTGTATGGTCTTGTCTCATTTATGGCCGTGCAACGTATTAAAGAAGTTGGTATACGTAAAACATTGGGCGCTTCCGTTGGTCATATCGTGTACCTTTTCTCAAAAGAATTTACCATACTGATCGGAGTAGCCTTTGTCATATCGGCCCCGGTCGGTTACTATTTAATGCACCGGTGGTTACTGGATTTTACCTATAGGATTCCCCTTGGGCCTGATATATTTATTTTAGCGATCATCTCATCGCTTTCTATCGCCTGGATAACGGTAGGCTATAAAGCTGTCAAGGCGGCTTTGGCCAGTCCTGTCAAAAGCCTAAGGAGTGAATAACACTATCCAACTCCTAATAAGCGCCTAACAGCGCAGGTGTATTTGCGCTGGCATTACTCGTATAGATCAATTTTCGTCCGCTGCCGTCAATGTTACAGGAATAGAGGTAAAACGGAGGGGTCGAGCTGACCGACCCGCTTGTTTGAAAAAAAATCGTTTTCCCATCAGGCGATAGCACCACGTCTGCCCCACCATACACCATATATTGGCCGGCTGGAACGGGCAGGATGACCTGGGTCGGGCTGGTGCCGTCATAGTTCATAATGAGCAAGCTGTCGTTCGAGTAGCCTTTTTCGATCATTATCTTTCCCAGTTGGGTCAGGCCGCCGGTAAGGTGTAGGCGGTTGCTTGCGCCTGTGCGGTTTTTGAGCAGCTCACCTGGAAGATCAGGATGGAAAGCGAGCAAAGGGTTGTCAGGTAATTAACCTGGAAACAAGTTCCGGTCAAGCCCCGGGATGATCTTCAAAGCGTTTTTATAGTAGATTTTTCTTAGAATCTCGTCGTCCAGCCCCATTCCATACATCCGCCAAAAAGCGTGATATTTTTTATGATATGGAAAATACTCATCAGTAGTCTCCAGCACCCGGAAATAGGTTGCATATTCGGAAGGCACCCAACTGTCTTTACCAAACAAGATACGGTCCTGATATTTTACAAAGAACTTTCTGGCATTTATCGGTTGCCTCCCGATTTCTGCTATAATAGCCCCGAATTCGATATAAACGTTTGGGAGTGAAGTCAGCAAGCTGTCAAGCGATTGGAGATTACCCGCGAGCCATCCAAAATGTGCAGCAATGAATATGGTATGAGGGTGCTTTTTAAAAACTGCGTGTTGTTCAGCTATCAATGTTTCCCAGGAAGGAAGGCCCTTGCCATAATAGCTGCGATCGGGATGCGTCGTCACTTCCAGCCAGCGTTCGTTATTTTTATCGACTGGATCCCAGAAACTTTTTGGATCAGCCGAATGAATGAGCACGGGAATATGGAGTTCACCGCACTTTTCCCATATGGCATCCAAACGCGGATCGTCGACGCGGATGAATTGGTTCTTCTCGTCCTTGAAGCTTAATCCAAGGTCTTTATATATCTTGAGACCGCGCGCACCTGCCTGAACATCGCTTTCCAATTCCTTTACCGCTTTTTCCGTCCAGCCCTTTTCGCCAAATCCGACAAATGAGATATTGGTGAATAACGTAAGCCGCTTGGGGTTTACAGAGGCGATATGCTGGAGACTTTTAACCAGGTATTCGTGCCCCTGCACATCGAACTCTCCATTTCGTCCTGGGGACTCTTTGTAACTCTTTCCGCTGAGATTGTTCATAACCGCCATATTCAACTTATCCATCTGGGCAAACAATTCCTTCAAATCCTGGTTGGGAACATCCCATTGGTGGTTATGCACATCAAAAAAAGGATATTTTGCGCGGGTGACCAAATGTTGAGGTGTCACCAGCGTCGATTTCGGTTCGTACTCTTCAAAACCCATTTGCCTGGATGAGACCTGTGATATGGCGCTCAAAAAGAGCAAGCATAATGCGAAAATGATGAATGAGCGTTTCAAAGTAGATAGATTATGTCAGGATGAATGAACGCAGGGCCATGAATTATAGCCTTCTTGCAATCGCAATGGCCATATCCCAAGTTAAGAAATTCAATCCATTTGTGGGGCGGTATGGTAATGTCTAAAATATGGCCCCGGTCGTCCTCCTCCCAGCTTTTCCGTCGTTC
>Ga0206794_1074_pt1 | contig 27380 bp, 33 predicted proteins | sample Alteio_BWOrgCont_70_FD_152877 | JGI IMG/M metagenome (GOLD analysis project Ga0206794, IMG submission 152877) | Enriched cells from forest soil in Barre Woods Harvard Forest LTER site, Petersham, Massachusetts, United States -... | ecosystem: Environmental > Terrestrial > Soil > Temperate forest >...
GAGTCGCAGGTTTCCCGCGTCCCCTTGCCGACGCGAATTGCTTTTGTCGGGAATTACCTTCCGCGTGAGTGCGGCATTGCTACCTTTACGACCGACCTCTGCACAGCGCTCGCGGCAGAGTATGGTAAGGATCGCCTGTTTGCCATTCCCGTCAACGATCCCGATTCACGCTATGACTACCCCGAACAAGTGCGACTCGAGCTTACGCAGGAAGACCTCAGTTCCTACGAACGGGCCGCCGACTTCCTCAATTTCAATGGCAATGATCTTGTATGCATGCAGCATGAATATGGCATTTACGGCGGTATCGCGGGCAGCCATATCTTGACGTTGCTTCGCAAATTGAAAATGCCATTAGTTACAACGCTACACACCGTTCTTCGCGAACCGGATGCCAATCAACGAGCCGTGCTCGAAGAGATCACGCGGCTTTCCGATCGCTTGGTGGTCATGAGCGAACTCGCGGCTGAACTTTTGCGGGACATATACGCGGTTCTAGGCGGAAAAATCGACATCATTCCGCATGGTGTGCCGGATATGGCCTTTATGGATCCCAATTACTTCAAAGATCGGTTCGGCACAGAAGGAAAGTCGGTCTTACTTACATTTGGCTTGTTGTCTCCCAACAAGGGTATTGAAAACGTCATACGCGCACTTCCCGCAATTCTAGCAGCACATCCGAACGTGGTCTATCTCGTCTCCGGAGTCACGCATCCCCATATCCGGCGACGCGAGGGGGAGCGCTACCGCGAAGAGTTGAAAACGCTGGCCAAACAACTTGGTGTATCGTCGCAGTTGATCTTTAACAATCGCTTTGTAAGCGCCGAGGAATTGGTTGAACACGTTGGCGCCGCGGATATATACATCACGCCTTACCGGCAGGAGGCGCAGATTGTTTCCGGCACGCTCGCCATAGCCCTAGGCGCCGGGAAAGCGATCGTCTCGACACCATATTGGCACGCGAAAGAGTTGCTCGCGAATGGGAGAGGTAAAATTGTCCCGTTTGACGATCCTGGTTCTATAGCGACAATAGTAACCGAATTGTTGGAGAGAGACGCCGAACGCCATGCCATGCGCAAGCGAGCGTATCTGCACTCACGCCAGACAACATGGCCGAATACGGCACGGGCTTATATGGCGAGTTTTCAGCGGGCGCGTTTCGAACGCAGTTTGCAGCCGAGGCCCACGCAACACGATGAAGTCGTGGCGGAGCCTCAGGATGAGCAGTTTCCGCCCCTGAATACCTCGCACCTGTTCAACATGACCGACGATACCGGAATGTTGCAGCACGCGATATTTTGTGTGCCAAACACGCGTGAGGGCTACACCACGGACGACAATGCGCGTGCGCTGATTGTATCGAATCTTTTGAATGAGGCTGCGATGTATGAGAGCGGAACGCGATACGCACAGCTCGCTCATCGCTACCTGGCTTTCTTGTGGCTCGCATTCCGCCCCGATAACGGGCGGTTTAGAAATTTCCTCGGATACGATCGAATATGGCTTGAAGATGTAGGCTCGGAAGACTGCCATGGGCGAGCGTTATGGGCATTAGGAGCCGTGCTCGGCCACTCGCAGGACGCAGGATTGCGTGGTGCGGCCGGTAGATTGTTCGAAGCCGCCGTGCCTGCCGCTTTGACATTCAGTAGTCCGCGCGCTTGGGCTTTCAGCATTCTCGGGATGCAGGCCTATCTGGATTGGTTTCCGGGCGACAGGGCCATTCAAGGTGCGCGTAACCTGCTTGCCAATCGGCTACTGGATATCTACGAGAGAAGTCGCACGGAGAACTGGCATTGGTTCGAAAAGAGTCTTGCTTATTCGAACGCCCGATTGTCGCAGGCGCTAATCCTGGCCGGATGGCGGGGTGAGAACCAGACGATGGTTGGAATGGGAATCGAGTCTTTGGAATGGCTGGTCGCGGCACAGCATCGTGGTGACGTAGAGGTTTTTGTGCCCATCGGCTCCAGTGGTTTTTTCACACAGGGCGAAGAGATGGCTCGATTCGATCAACAGCCCGTCGAGGCTTGCGCGACGGTCTCAGCTTGTTTGCAGGCTTACAGATTCACACATGAAAGCCGTTGGCTTGTGGAAGCGCAGCGAGTCTTTCGTTGGTTTTTTGGCAAGAATGATCTGCGAGTTCCACTTTACGATGAAGCGACAGGCGGGTGCAGAGACGGCCTCCATCCCGACCGCGTGAACGAAAACGAGGGCGCGGAGTCAACTCTTTCGTTCCTCATGGCTCTCCTCGAAATGCAAGAGGCAAAAGCGTCAACCGCAGACGAGCTCCTTCAGGAAATGAGCGTTTCCCATTGAATCCAATCGCCCCGCCAGATGTATTGTCACAGGCCACCGCAGTGGCACACCTGAAACCGACAGAATGCGCGGATGCTCCCCTGCTTGTGCGCTATGGCGGTAACCCGATTCTCAGCCGCGACAATTGGCCTTATCCCATCAACAGTGTCTTCAACGCAGGAGCCGTTCGGTTGGCCGATGGAGAGACCCTGTTGCTCTGCCGCGTCGAAGATCGGACTGGGCTGTCGCATTTATGTGCGGCCCGCTCTGCAAATGGCATCGATGGATGGCGCATTGACCCGGAGCCCACACTTAAGGGAAATCCGCGCGATTATCCAGAAGAGATATGGGGTATCGAGGATCCCCGCATTACCTACGTGCCGGAACTCGAGCAATATGCCATCGCTTACACCTCCTTTGCCCGCGGTGGGCCCGGCGTTTCGCTCGCGCTCACCAAAGACTTTCAAAGCTTTGAACGATTCGGCGTAATCATGCCGCCTGAGGATAAGGATGCGGCTCTTCTACCACGGAGGATTAACGGCTACTGGGCAATGATCCATCGGCCAGTAACGAGCCTTGGCGCGCATATGTGGATCTCGTTCTCGCCTGATCTGCGGCACTGGGGAAGCCACAAGATCATTCTGGAAGCGCGGCGTGGCGGCTGGTGGGACGCAAACAAGATTGGTTTGTGCTCTCCGCCGATTGAGACTTCCCAAGGCTGGCTCATGATCTATCACGGAGTCCGCCAGACTGCCTCGGGATGCATCTACCGCCTGGGCCTCGCTCTCTTTGATCTCGATCGTCCGGATGTCTGCCTGCAGCGAGGCGACTCCTGGATGTTCGGTCCAGAAGCTCCTTACGAGCGCGGCGGAGATGTCAGCGACGTTGTATTCCCCTGCGGGCAAACTATCGGCGTGGACGGAGACACGATCCGCCTGTACTACGGCGCAGCCGACTCCTGTATGGCCATGGCCACGGGCAGCATTCGCTCGTTACTCGCATGGCTGGACTCACACTCTGGCCCGGAAAGAACGACCAGCCGATGAAACATCGGAGAGGATGCTAGGATGAACACGATAGGCTCGAAATGGCCCAGTTGGCTACCGCATCTGCTTTTTATTCGCCACGCGTGTCCTCGATGCACATCGATTGAATTCAAGCCAGCCGAACTCCATTCGTCCGACGGACTGCTGAGCCTGTTTGCTCTTCGGCCTTTCCGCTGTATGTGGTGTTGGCGACGCTACTATTGGTTTACGTTCCATGGGGCGAATGCAAAATGAGATTGCCGATTTGGGCCGGGAGTCAACTTACATGTTTTGGAAATACATCCTTCAAACCTATCAGAATTGACACCGGAAGCTGAATTGTTCGTATCGTTGTTGGATCATTTCCGCTGATGGCACGAACTGCGACGCAATCACCATCGGCAAATGGATCTGACACTATCTCAAGATGTTCTCCATATAGATTCAGCCGCTTACCTGCAATGTAACCGAGCTCCTTTATTCTTGCGCAGTTCCTGGAATGTGACAGGTCTCCGATTTTCGCATCCAGAACACCTGGAGACTTGAGAGAGAAGGCCGGCATCTTGTACCTCGACGGGGACATCAGGCAGCTTGTTGAGGTGTCGCAGTTAAGATATTGCACTTCAGATAGACTGACCTAACTCTCGGACCTGACCGCATTGGAGGACCCGAGGAGTGAAGCATCCCTGGGGTCCAGCAGTGCACCTGCAACTGACTTTTTTAGTTCGCGGCAATCGCCTGAGCCTTTGCGTCCCTGACTGCATCCAGGAACGAATGAGCCGAGGCAGGAGTGGCAACATCACCTCTCAGAATCTGGCGTGTAGTGACGTCGCGGCCGTAGATGGCCTCCGTGGAATCTTCATCACTGCGAATCGACGCACCGTTCAGAGTGAGGCCGGCGAAGGCTCCCTTGGCCCGCGAGTAGGTCAGGATTTCCGCATCAAGCTTCCAGTTAGTATTAGCAGAGGCATGGCGGCCAACCGGCCCGGCTGCCGCTGAAGCATCCGCACCAAGCTCGACGCCGCTACCAATCAACCGCTGCATTCCCTTCTCATTCTGGACAATCATGACCAGGTCAACACCTTCCAAGCCGATCTGCAAGCCCCAGTTGCCGCCTGTTATCGCAAAAAACGCCGGCGCGCTCCACCCGATGGCGGTTCGGCACGTAGCCACTCCCCGGCCATTTTCCGCACCAAACACAAATCCACCCTTGAGCAGATTCGGCACGACGGCCACGCACTTGGCGTGTTCCAGAACCTCTTCCGGAATGCCGCTATCCGGCGCGGCCATGATCTCGTGCAGCACCCTGGCGGCATGGTCCAGCCGGTCGATCGTTGCTTCGCGCGACGATCCGGCCCAGCCGATGCTTGTCAAACTGAGTAGTGCCACTAACGTCATAATTTTCTTCATGCATATCACCGTTTTCTACCTATGCGCGGCGTAACTTGTTTGGCGTACTGCGGCGCATAGGGTACTTTCAACAATAGGGTGATCGCGTGGCACGGTCTGAGCAATAGCGCTCTAAGGTTTAGAAGACCGTCCATCGGATGGTTTGAATATCCGATCGAATGTGGAATTATCCCCACATTTAGCGGCGGGATGATCAATTTTGATCATCTCTTACCGTGGCTCTCGTGCTGGAATGTTAGCTTGGCCCAATTTCGGATCTAAACCGATGGAGAAGCAAGCCAATGTCTTCAACCCGAAAGTCTTCCTCTTAACGGAGGTCGAGGGCAGGAAGATGATGCTCTTTGGCGAGGTTCAAGGACCCAGGCTTAATCGGTGACAAAGTCAAAGATCAGGCTCTACGAGTCCGCCGTTCCCTTCTTACTTTCTGCCCCCAATAGCTTCCGCTTATTCGATTTCCAGAAAACTAACCTGGCGACATGGACATTGGCGCCCGGAATACGGAATGCTAGGATACGAAAGGCGTTCACACAAACCAGAAGAACTTGATTTTCGGGAGTTTTGCCATGCCCCGCGCTAAGCCGAAAGTCGCTCGCATCCCGCTCCCCAAGGCGCCCACAGGAATTCAAGGACTGGATGAAGTGACAGGCGGAGGCCTGCCGAGAGGCCGTGTCACGCTCGTTTGTGGCAGCGCGGGGAGCGGCAAGAGCTTGCTGGCAATGGAATTTCTGGTCCATGGCGCGGTAAGATACGGCGAGCCTGGCGTATGCATGGACTTCGAGGAAACCGAAGAGAAACTGACGGCCAACGTCGCATCGCTGGGTTTCGATTTGCGTGAGCTTACCAAACGCAAGAAGCTGCTGGTGGATTACGTCTTCGTTGATCGAAGCCAGATTGCGGAGGCGGGAGAATTCAACCTCGACGGGCTGTTCATTCGTCTGGACCACGCAGTCAAAACGATCAAGGCCAAGCGCGTTGTCCTGGACAGCATCGAGGCTCTTTTTATCGGAATACCCGACGAAGCGATACTGCGAGCGGAATTGCAGAGGCTGTTCCGTTGGCTGGAAGAGCACAAGCTTACCGCAATTGTTAACGGCGAAGCAGGAATCCACACATTGACCCGTCACGGGCTGGAGGAATACGTTGCCGACTGCGTGATCTCACTGGACCATCGTGTAACCGAGCAGATTTCCACCCGCCGGCTGCGAGTCGTCAAGTACCGGGGCACTTCTCACGGCACCGATGAGTATCCGTTCCTGATCGATGAAGATGGCCTCTCGGTGGTGCCCATCACCTCTCTCGCACTGACTCACAAAGCTCTCATGGACCGTATTGCAACGGGAATTCCCGCGCTGGACGAGATGATGGAAGGCAAGGGGTTTTTCCGTGGAAGCAGTGTGCTGGTCACCGGCACGGCGGGAACCGGAAAATCCAGCGTGGCGGCGAATTTCTGCGCCGCCGCCTGTGCCCGCGGTGAACCAGCCAGATTCTCCGCAACATGCGCTCGGTGGGCCTTGATCTGGACCGGTGGGTGAAAAAAGACTTATTGCACTTCCAGGCGATGCGTCCAACCAGCACTGGCCTGGAAGGACATTTGGCTGCGATTCACAAATTGATCGCCAGGCTCCGGCCAAGCATCGTGGTCATCGACCCGATCACGAACCTGATCTCCTCCACGGGCACTTACGATGTCAAATCGATGCTCGTGCGCCTGGTCGACTTTTTAAAGGTGGAACAGATCACATCGATGTTCACAAATCTTACCTTCGCAGGAGACCCCCAGGAGAGAACCGCGGCGGCCGTCTCCTCTCTCATGGACACCTGGATCGTGTTGCGGGACAGCAAGCCCAATGGACGCCCGAGACGCGAGCTTTACGTTCTGAAATCCCGCGGCATGGCCCATTCGCGTGAAGCCCGTGAGCTCATTGTGAGCAAGAAGGGCCTGGAGTTGGGCCTCGTGCTGAGGGATCATCCGCCGGCCTCGAGGGTCGAAGCCCCGGGTGTGGTGGCTGCACCCAAGTAGCAAGATAGACCCATCTGGGCCGGAAACCGAGCATGGACATGAAGACGAGCATCAGTATCAAGAAAAGCTCAGCAAAGAAGCGCGTTGCCAAGACCGTCGGCAGCGACTTCTTCATATTGCGGCTCTACATAGCGGGCCAAACTCCTAATTCGGTTACCGCGATCGCCAACCTCAAGAAGATTTGTGAGGACAAGCTGAAAGGCAAGTACCGTATCGAAGTCGTCGACTTGCTTGTAAAACCACAGCTCGCCAAGGGCGATCAGATCATTGCGATTCCGACACTTGTGAGAAGGCTCCCGCCGCCGGTCAAGAAAATCATTGGGAACCTTTCAAAGGCCGAGAGTGTCATCGTGGGGTTGGACCTTCAGCCGGCACGTTGAAGTAAGGACTCGAGTAACCAATGTCCAACAAGCGAGCGCATCCCGATGCCCGACTCCTCGATGCAGGACTGTACGGCAAGGTCGACGTGCCGCAAGCAACTCACAGAAGCCCCGGACCTGCCGTGCGCAAACGGCCGGCATCCACACCTCCTGATCAACTGACAAAGCTGCGCGCCCGGTTGAAAACCGCGGAGGAAACTCTTCGCGCCATACAGTCCGGCGAAGTGGATGCATTGATGGTTTCCGGACCCCGCGGAGAGCAGGTGGTTTCTCTGCAAGGCGGCGAACCCAGTTATCGCATGCTGGTGGAGGCCATGAGCGAGGGCGCGGCGACTCTCTCACGGGATGGCGCGGTGCTCTACTGCAATCGCAGGTTTCGAGAACTGATTGGCAGGCCACCCGGTAAGATCGTCGGAATTGCGGTGCAGTCTCTTGTTGCAAAGACAGACCGGGACAGATTTGAAGTTTTGCTTGCCGACGCTCAGAAGGCGGTTGTGAAAGGCGAATTCAACCTGCGTTGCACAAATGGTCTGATTCCGGTCTATCTGTCTCTAAACCCGTTTCGTGGATACAAGGGCCATGCACTGGGCATGGTGATCACCGATCTAAGCGAACAAAAACGCATCCAGGTTGCAGAAATCAAGCAGGCCGAAGCGATGCACCGCCTCCTCCTGGAACATACCCTTTCGGCGCAGGAGGAGGAACGCCGCCGGATTGCGCGCGAATTGCATGACGAAGCCGGCCAGTTGCTGACCGCTCTCTTGGTCGGCCTGAGAACCCTCGAAGATGCTCGGAAACTGGCTGATGTCAAGGTGCAAGGACGCCGGCTCCGCGAAATTGCCGCCCAGGCCATCGACGAGGTCGGCCGGCTCGCCCGCGGGCTTCACCCAACGGTGCTGGACGACCATGGGCTGGATGTGGCGCTGAGCCGGTACGCCAGCGAGTACACAAAGACCCACAACATAGATGTGGATCTCAATCTCAATGAACTTGACTCCAGCAACTTGCCGTCAACAGTCCAGATCGCGTTGTATCGCATTCTTCAGGAAGCCCTGACCAACGTAGCCCGACATTCGGGAGCCAAGTCAGTCAGCATTGAATTCGCCCGTTTGGCCACCGCCATGGAAGTGGTCGTTATCGATGATGGGTGCGGCTTTGACGCCATGGCCGTCGCTGTCTCCTCGCAGCGCCTGGGGATTCAGAGTATGCGCGAGAGAGCGGCAATGTTGGGTGGAACCATCAGTTTCACTTCACGGCGCAAGGGAACCAGGATTTTGGTGCAAATCCCATTACCAGACCAGCCCCTAGCGGGCCAGAGGAACACCTGAAATGGCGGCGCGCACACCAAGAATCAGAGTCATGATCGCGGATGATCACGCCATTCTTCGCGCGGGACTGAAAATGCTGGTCAATTCCCAGGCCGATATGGAAGTTGTCTCAGAAGCTCCCGATGGAGAGCTGGCGGTTCAGACGGCACGCGAAACGAGACCGGATGTGGCGTTGCTGGATCTCACCATGCCCAGGGTGGGAGGTATGAAGGCACTGCGGGAGATGGCCCGAGACTGCCGCGAAACTCGGGTGCTCGTCCTCACGATGCATGATGACCCTGCGTATTTACGATCGGCTCTGGCCGCCGGAGCTGCTGGCTATCTGCTGAAAAGGGCGGTGGATGCGGAGTTGCTTGCTGCAATACGAGCGGTGCATCGCGGAGGGATCTTCGTGGACCCGCGTTTGGCCAACGTCGTGGTCGAAGAGGCGCTGCAAAAGAGAAGCAGCAGGGCTGATTCCGCGAGGCCGGCAAACATCCTCAGCGACCGTGAGTTGGAGGTGCTCAAACTCGTGGCGCGAGGTTACACCAGTGCGGAAATAGCGAAGCAGATGTTCGTAGGTGTGAAAACTATCGAAACTTATCGTTCACGCTTCGCTGAGAAGCTCGGACTTCGGACGCGCAGCGAAGTGGTTCGTTTTGCCCTGCAGATGGGGCTATTGACTCCGGAAACGCTGGAGAGTGAGCCGGGCAGTTCGACCCGGTAAAAGTCGATTGCAGGCCCCCTTTCTGCCGGATTTTGCCCTGCACATTGCTCCTCTTGTCCGGTTTTCCCCGACAAAGCCCCTCAAAATCAGGAACATCCCCGATACCCTGATGATTCCATTTCCCGCACACTACCGGCAGGCTGCAAAAAGTGCGGCGCTCCTGCGGGTCCGTGTCATGGGACGGTTATCGTGATCGGAGAATAAAGTGGTCAGAACGGCATCGAAAGGCTACCCGTTGGGTCCGGATTCGGACATCTCTCAAGAAGGAATCACGAAGTCGAACATGCTCTGTGGCGCGGCGGACTTTCTCGCAGACGCCGGCACCGGCAAGACGGTTATTAATCTGAAAAGGGACGAATCCGTTTTTTCACAAGGAGACCCAGCTGACACAGTTTTCTATATTCAGAAAGGCCAGGTAAGGCTTTACGTAGTTTCCAGGTACGGGGAGAGAGCAACCATCGCTCAATTAGGCGTGGGGGATTTCATCGGAGAGGAGTGCATAGAGCCCGATTGCCCTACGCGCATGGCGACTGCAACTACGCTCACGGATTGCACCGTACTCAGGATCGATCGCAAAGGGATGCTGCGAGTGCTCCATAAGAACCCACGCTTTCCGAACTATTCTTAGCCCATCTTCTTGCCCGGGGCGCCCGACTCGAGATGGACCTCGCTGAATAGCAATTCCCTTCCGGCGAGATTCGCTCTGTATGAGTTCTTCTTCTGGTTGCCGAGTTATGCAAGGGCGCGTGAACGCGGCCCCAGATCAACCTGCCGCCGTCTACAGTTTCTATCCGCTCCTCGGGAAGCGTTGTCATATGCCACTGATTGATGAGAACAACTCGACATTCGACCCGGCCGCCTTTCTTGCGCACGCCGGTCTCGGTAGAAAAATCGTTGAAGTGAAACCGAAGCAGGCCTTTTTCACCCAGGGAGATCCAGCAAACTCTGTCTTTTATCTTCAGAGTGGCCGGGCGAAACTCACTGTCGTTTCGCAGAGCGGTAAAGAGGCCACGATCACGCTTCTCTCCCCCGGCGATTTCGTTGGCGAGGAGTCCCTCGCCGCGGTGCTTGGAATGCGCTTGGCAACCGCCACTGCCGTAAGCTCATGCCTGGCGCTCAAGATTGGAAGAGACGAGATGATTCGCGTCATGCATGAAGAGCATGCCTTCTTGGACTTCTTCATGAAGTTTCTGCTGGCGCGCAGCATGCGCGTTCAAGCCGATCTTGTCGATCAACTCTTCAACTCCAGCGAAAAACGTCTGGCCAGGATTCTGCTTCTGATGGCGGAATTTGGCAAGCCCGGCGAGCCCGAATCCTTGATTCCCAAGATCTCGCAGGAGGCCCTGGCGGAGATGGTCGGCACCACACGATCCCGGGTCAACTTCTTTATGAATCGCTTTCGCAAGCTCGGCTTCATTGAGTATAACGGCCGGATTTTTGTGCATAAGTCCCTGTTGAACGTAATACTTCACGATCAAATGCCAGATGACCACACATTTAAACCAGGTGTCCCTCAGGTCCTGCCGGGGCGGCCAAAACGCCGCAGAATCAAGCAAACTGTTCAAAACTGGACAGATGCGCATTGAGCGCAATGGGATGCTTACATTAACGATTCTGCCGACTGGAGAGATATGAACGACATCAAAGTTTCAATCCTGATTGCCGAAGACGAGGAATCGGTTCGAACGTCCCTTGCGGAGGTCTTCACCTATCTCGGATACCGCACCCGGTCTGTTTCGGACGGCCTCGCGGCACTGATTGAGATTCGCCGAGAAGTCCCGGACATCCTGCTTTCCGACCTCAACATGCCGGCAATGTCCGGATTTGAATTGCTCTCTGTTATCCGTCGCCGGTTCCCTGCCATCTACGTGATCGCGATGAGCGGCATGTTTACCGAAAATCCGTTTCCTTCCGGAGTGACGGCCGACGCCTACTATCAAAAGGGCGGCGGCATAGCTGATCTGGTGAGAATTGTGGAGACTAGGCCTGTGCAATCGCGCGAGCATTGCGACATTCCGGAGCCGATATGGATACAGAGAAACGGTCACGATGTCTCAGGTGGGGAATTCATTACAATTGCCTGCCCGGAATGCTTTAGAACCTTTCCGCACGCTATTAACGGCACGGCCAGCGCGATTCTCGATACAAGCTGCGTTTTTTGCCATAGCTGGATTCTCTATGGCATTGTCGATCCCCGCAATCTCGAGTTTCCGCGACGTTTCCAGCCGGCTTCTCCCTTTGCCCAACTCAGCGATTGAACGCTGGAACAAGAAAGAGAGACGGCAATGCCCAAATCGCATGAACCTGCGTTTCTGGTGCGCGCCGACGCACGGTTGCCGGTTGACTTGAAGCTGAACCCAAGGAAATTCCGCGAAGGCTGGGACTCTGTGCCATCCAGCGATGCGCGAGTGCTTGGCAATCGGGTGAATCGCTGCCAATGGCAACTTGTAGTGGATACCGAGCCATTGCTGAAAGGCGGCCTGGGAAAGACGCCGCGAGCCGCGACGACAAGTGCGCTCAACCTGGCTCTGCGGCAGGTAAGTAAATCATTTAATGCTGCGAGAGTGGAGTATTTGGAAGTGAATAAATATCCGTGGTTCTACCTGGCCAAGGTCGCCGTATATCGTCACACCATCAAGCAAGACTCTCCTGTTCGTTAACATTCGCGCAGGTCGCCGAGCAGGGTGGCGGCCCAGCGGTAGACGTGTGATCCATCACCTTGCGGCGCATCCTTTTCATGCGCGACTCATTTCGAGGCCATGACGGATGGCCTCTGCTACGCCTTCGGGATCCGCCGAGGTCAAAAGCTTTCCCTGCATGTCGTAGACGCCAAGACCGAGCCCTGCTTCGCGGTTATGCAACCGCGCGGTCTCCGCAGCGAGTCTCGCGGTTGGGCTCCCGCTAAACGCCAGTTCTAGCTCCGGCACAAGACTAGAGGTCTTCTGTGCGGTCCGGCGCTCCAGGTCCCGGCGCAACGCATGCCTGGCCGCCAGCACCGTTGCGCAGACCGTCCGCTACCCTCCCCGGTGCGATAATCGATATAAGACTCGGTGCGATTTGTCTATCAGGTACTCGGTTGAGTGGGCACTTTGCGGAGCGAGGCTGCCTCGATTGCCATCGAATGAATTACAGTGGCGGCGGCATTTCTGCTGTTGATCCTTAAGAAACAGCTTGGCAAAAAGCGATTGCTTTTGTGAAAAAACTCGCATTCGATACCGAAGCATTTCTGGCGAAGGCCGGACTGGGGCGAAGAATCGTTCAATTGGCGCCTCGACAGACCTTCTTTTCGCAGGGAGATCCGGCGGATTCCATCTTCTATCTTCAGAAAGGTCGCGCCAAGGTCACGGTCGTCTCGCAAGCCGGAAAGGAAGCAACTATCACGCTCCTGTCCGAAGGCGACTTTGTAGGAGAAGAGTCGCTCGCGGCGCTGTCGGGACTTCGCTTGGCTACGGCCATCGCCGTGAGCGCCTGCACAGCGCTCAAGATAACGCGGGAAGAGATGATCCGCGTTATGCACGAGGAGCATGATTTCTCCGACTTGTTTCTGAAGTTTCTGCTGGCCCGCAGCATGCGCATCCAGGCCGATCTTGTCGATCAGCTATTCAACTCCAGCGAAAAGCGCCTGGCGCGCATCCTGCTATTGATGGCGGAATTCGGCAAACCCGGTGAGCCGGAGCCGTTGATTCCCAAGATCTCTCAAGAGACCCTGGCGGAGATGATCGGCACTACCCGCTCCCGGGTCAGCTTCTTCATGAATCGCTTTCGTAAGCTCGGCTTTGTCGATTACGACGGCCGTATACGGGTTCATAAGTCGCTGCTGAACGTGATTCTGCACGATCACCTGCCGGACGACAACCTCGAGAATCCGCCCATTCCCAGTATCTCCGTAGAATAACTACGCGCCAGCTGAGTTTCCCCGCAAACTCTCTACAGAATTGACCAGCTATGCGATTCACCGTGTGGGACATTGTCATCCACCTCCTTCACTGCGATCCCGGCTCGGCGCGCGGGAATCTACATCCAATCGCGTTCTGAGATCAACTACGGATGCAGTCACACGATCCGAGCCAGATGAGCATTAGTACACAGACTTAAGTTGTCAACGATGCGAGCCTTGACTATGACGCGTAACGCGTCACCTTTAGTCCTTCGCAGCTCGGGTTGGTAACGCGCAGGCGAGCAATCGAAAGGACGATTGGCAAGAGGACCCGATGCGAACCATCCGAACCTTGTTAGCGTTTTTTGCATTGGCCATACCGGCCACCCTGTTCGGGCAGATTAGCGTATCCATCTCGATCGGCCCCCCTGCTTTGCCCTTCTACGAGCAGCCAATTTGCCCCGGGGACGGCTATCTGTGGACACCCGGCTACTGGGCGTATGACAACAGTATTTCCGATTACTACTGGGTCGACGGTCAGTGGGTGATAGCTCCGGAAGAAGGCTTCCTATGGACACCGGGCTATTGGGGCTGGGGAGACCGCGGCTATCGCTTCAACGAAGGATACTGGGGCCCTGAGGTTGGTTTCTACGGCGGGATCAACTACGGTTACGGCTACTATGGCGAGGGGTATGGCGGCGGCCGATGGGATCACGGACACTTCTTTTATAACCGTTCCGAAAACCGCGTAGACGGCGCGAACATTCACAATGTCTACAACGAAAGGGTTGACCACGGCAGCAACGTCAACCGTGTCAGCTACAACGGTGGAAAAGGCGGCATCGAGGTGCGTGCTACCTCCCAACAGGAAGCGGTGTCGAGAGAGAGGCATGTCGCCCCTGTCGCCGTCCAAACTGAACATGCGCAGACTGCGCGGCCAACCCTGAATTGCGAGCATCGACGAACCATGGCAAAACGCCTGTTGAAACAAGCTCCAAGCCTCAGGTAGCCAACGACCACCAGGAGACAGTCCCCACGCACGCTGTGGAGCCTTCAAAGTCCTCGACCGTTAGTGCGGCGACCGAATCCCGCGTCGAACCGCAACCAAAGTCATCAGACAAAACTCAGCCCCGAAGCGTTGTCCATCCAAATGACCTTGCCCCTATTCAGCATCCCGAGCCGGCAAACTCCGGAAACGCCAAAGCGGACAAGAAGTATCAACAGCAACAGGACAACCTGATTGCCAAACAGAACCAGGAACGGCAAAGCCTCCAGCAGAAGCAGGACTCCGAACATCAGCGGGTAAATCAGCAAAAGCCCAGCGAGGTCCAAACCAAGCAAGTGGAGCAGAAGCACCAGCAACAGACGCAGCAGATGTCCGACAAGCACACAACCCAGCAACAGTCCATGCAGTCCCGTCAACCGCAGCCAAAGCCGAAGCAAGATCCCTCTGACAAGGCGCATTGATTGTAGGTTGAGTCCGTTTCCGGCCGGGGAATACCTACCCTGGCCGCTCTTTTTTGCGGAAGAAAAGCGGCCTGGCTCAGTCCACAAGAACTGCGTTGGTCCGCGCGGCAGGTTTCACCGCACCAGCAGGCTTTCGAAGACCACGAACTTTCCAGATCACGAAACCCACGGTGGCTACCAGCATTCCTACGAACACCCAAAGGATTGGCGCCGACCATCTCTGGAGCGTCCCTGACCACAGGCGGATCACGCGGCGCCCATAGACCACGCCGAGCCAAGTAATGAGGGAGTACCGGAGGCTTCGCGCGGCACCAAAGACGACAAGGAATCGATTGCGCGACACTCCCAGCGCGCCAGATGCCAGCACAAACGGGGAGAGGGGAATGGGCGGAGGAAGAACTGCGGGAAGAAACACTGCGAGGACGGGATGCTGTTGGACCCAGGCGATTACCAGCTTAAGGATTCCGGCAGGAACATGCGGCCGCAAAGCAGTTTCGCCCCCTCTGCGTCCGACATTCCAGGTGGTGTAGCCGCCCAGGAGGCTGCCTGAGATCGCCATAGTCGCAAGCAGCCATGGGTTTCCATTGTGCGCCACCAGCCACAGTAGCAGCAGGTCGGTACTACCGGGCAGAGGCAAAGGCACGACAGAGGAATCGACCACGGAAACGGCGAAAAGCCCGAGCGCTCCCAGGTGCGTGAGCCAGTGCGGCAGGAGCGATGGATGCATCCGCGACGTTGGATGCAGCGCTGGTATTCGGGTAATGTAATTCATATCCAGCCTGCACGAGGCGGCAGAAGATTTGCGTCAGTTGCATTTCTGCTTGCTTCGTCTGATGCTATCGAGGGGGGCGCAACTCGACTGCTTTAATTAGACGGAGTGGAACTGCGCAGAGTTGCGGTCTTCAGATTCGGCCCATCATGAGGAGTATGACAACAACCATCAGAACCAATCCCACTCCTCCAGTTGGATAATAGCCCCAGCATCTGATCGGCGACCACTGCGGCAACGCGCCAAAGAGCGCCAGGAGCAGTATCACGATCAATACAGTTCCAAGCATGTTTCCGCTCTCACTTTCCCATAATGTGTGTTATCGTCCGACGCGGAATTGCCGCAGATGATCAAGCAACCCGTAGAGGTTCGCAAGCCACAAAACTAGAACGATAACCACCACGCCGTTCAGGATCGATTTGATTTGTCCCTGCATTGGGATGAACCGGTTCACGAGCCACAACAGGAACCCCACGGCGACAATTGCGATGATGACGGTGGTAAGTGGCATTTCACATTCTCCAATCTGAATATCGGACCCGATTCACGCTGATCAGATGACTCACCTATCGCGGGAGTCATTGGGAAGAGGGAGCAGGTTCTCTCTACTTCATCGTTAAGTCTTTCAAAGGGAATCAGAGAATGGCTGAGCTACAATGCTCATGCGGAAGCGTCGAAGAAACTATATTTCAATGAAGTTGCTGCCGGCGAGCGACCAGATCCGCAACCGGGATGTGTGCCCTATGGGTTTGGAGCTGCCGTCACCCCAGCCGGTGGAGCGGTGCCTGTTGTGGATGAAGTACCCCCGGAAGCCGGTTTTTCAGCTGGCATTGCCGTACCCGCGGAAAAGATCAGAATCTGAATGGATCCCCAATCTGCGTCCAGATTTACGTCTTTTTGCTTGCCCATTCCCAGCGTCTTAAGATTGCTGTCATCAAATCCGAAGTTTTCAATGAGATACCCGCGCACCACCACGGCTCTGGCCTGGCTAAGTACCAGTTCCTTCTGCGTGTCGCCTTCCATGCCTGAAGAGACCACAATTACCGCAAATCCGAATGGATTGGCTGCGAGGAACTCGCCACCGGCATTCAGGGTCTTCTGGTTCTTCAGTTTCGCCGAATCGCGATGATCGAAGAGCTGTTTGACTGTATAGGTAAACGCCTTCGAAGGCGTACCCTGCGGGAGCCCGCTTATGGAATTGGCCGCCAGATCGGCGGAATCTGCATATCCACGCTTCTTGAAATACCCGCTCAACAGGAAGTTGTGTTTCGACGCCTCCATGTTGTCCTTGAAGTCGGTCACACCGGTCTGGGCCTCAACCATGGTTGCATTCAAGGTTGTCGTGGTGTGTGCCAGGTTGCTATAAAGCTGCTTATCGTTTACCAGCGCTCCCACGGTTCCCTGTCCCGAATCGATCTTGGCGCTTACTGAGTTCAAATGTGCCGTCGCCTGCGTCACGTTGAGAATGGCCTGCTGGCTGTTATCCAGAATGCCGTTCGTCTTCTTGAGCAGATCCGCCATCTCGAGAGGCGGTACACTCTGGATGATCTCGCCATCCTTTACATCGGTTTGCCCGGCGGATCCAAATGAAATTGCCAGATACTGATTGCCTAACAATCCCTCCGTTTCGATCGAGGCTACCGAGTCCTGCTTGATAATAGCGCGCGTGGATCTGGCGAGTTCCATAACAACAGTGACCCTCTCTCCAGGCCTCGTGGGCAACAGGATACCAGTCACGGTTCCGCTGTGAACCCCACCCACCTGCACGTCGGCCCCGTCAGCCAGGCCCGCCACATTTCCGAACTGGGCTTTGAGTTGGTAGGTGGAGTGAAACAGATACTCGTTGCTCCCAATAATGAATACCCCGGCGGCCAGAACCGCTAATGTCACAACGATGAATGCGCCCAGCCGTGCCACTCTCGACATATGTCCCCCTATGACAGCTCTAAAAATTTCTTCACAAACTCGATGTCGCTTCGTTGAAGATCCTTAAACGTGCCCTCAATCACTACATTGCCCTCACTCAAGAGTGCCAGGCGGTCGGCAATGGTTCTGGCGCTATGCAGATCGTGAGTCACTACGATGGATGCCATCTGTCGTTCCCTCTGGAGTTTGAGAATCAATTCGTTAATCTCACCGGAACTTATGGGGTCGAGGCCGGCTGTCGGCTCATCGAGCAGCAGGATTTCCGGCTCCAGGGTTAGCGCACGCGCCAGGCCCACACGCTTTTGCATTCCGCCTGAGATATCGGACGGCATCTTTTCGAGATCCCCGCTTTCCAAGCCCACCTCTGCGAGCAACTGCCCTACCCAGTCAGCCCGTTCGGACTTCGACATCTCTCGGCGATGATGGGTTAAAGGAAACGCGACATTCTCGGCGACGGTAAGCGAATCGTAGAGCGCAGCGTGCTGAAACAGAAAACCCATCTTTTTCCGGATTTCTCCCATCCGGTCGAGCGCCAGGCCGGCGATGTCCTGGCCGTTGATGTGAATCGATCCCGAGTCGGGCTCTACCAGGCCAATGATGAGCCTCAACAGCACGCTCTTTCCTGTGCCACTTCGCCCGAGAACGGCCAGGGTTTCCCCTCGGCTCACGCTCAAGCTGATTCCACTCAGGACCCGGAGGCTTCCAAACGACTTATGAAGGTCCTCGACCGCGACCGCCGGTACCGTGGCGTCCTGCTGGACTCTTCCCTGCTTCATCGCACTGTCATACGTCGTAGCCAGATTCATTTCGCACCCGCTTCAAGCAACACCTAAGGAAAGAAAACAAGAATGAATTTCACCAGGACAACATCGGCCAGGATAAGGAAGAGCGAGGCCAGCACGACCGAGTTAGTGGCCGCACGACCCACACCCGCAGCTCCCCCGCGCGTGTTCATTCCCTGAAAGCAAGCGATGAGCCCGATGATAAGGCCAAACACAGCGGTCTTGAAGGTCGGCGGCAGGAACGCGTTGAAGGTGCCGCCGCTGAAGCCGCTTTCGATGAATTGATGGAAGGAAAGAGGCTCAACCAGGGCTTGTGCCAACCAGCCAGTCAACAAGCCGCATGCGTCGGCGGCCAGAGTCAGGAGCGGCAGCATCAGAATGCAGGCCAGGATTCTTGTTGCCGCCAGGAACCTGTAGGGGTTGATGGCGGATGCCTCGATGGCATCGATTTGCTCGGTCACTCTCATTGACGCCAATTCTGCGCCAATGCCGGCCCCGACACGACCGCTCACCACCAGGCCGGTGATCACCGGACCCATCACCTGGATTACGGAGTACACAAGGGTGGCGGGAAACAGAGATTTGGCACCGAAACGACTTAGACTGTAACGAGCTTCCAAGGAGATGACGACGCCGATTGCCGAGCCCGCCAAAGCGACGAGCGGAAAAGACTTCGATCCGATTTCGTCAAGCTGCCGAATCAGCTCGCGCCATTCATACGGCGGTGTAACCGCTGCCTTGAGAATCCGCCAGGAAAAGATGCCCAGGCTGCCAAACCACTCGAAAAACCCGCTGAACACCCTTGTTGCGGAGATTGCAATGGCGGACAGGAGTCCGGTTTGCGGCTCAGGAATCGGAGGATTGCACGCGACTGCTGTAAATCCTGGGACGCTCACTGCTTTGGGCCTGAGTCAGGCGCGCAGGGCAGATGGTTCAAATGCACGCGTGAAAACAAGAATCTCGTCACCATGAAGATCGATGCCAGGACTGCGGCATTCAACACCGGGATCATCGCCCGGCAGATGTTCATGCCGAGAGACTCGTTGATCCATCGGCTACAGCGCCTCCCCGGCGAATCTCCACAGGGCAGACGTGCACGGATTGCGACTCCGAATATCTTCATGGATGATGGTGTCAACGTCTCTCCTCCGAACGGCATTGCACTTCTCACACACCCGCGAGCTCTCAGTCAACTGCGGTGCCATGGTAGCTACGCCCCTGAATATGTTGGCAGAACTGAACTTCCGAGAATGGTCATATTTGCTCGCAATCGCAAGTTGCACGGGCTCATTTCGTAATTCCCGGTGCACGATCTCTTGAGAGTGTGCAGAATTGATCAGACACATACGCCGAAGCCAAGCCATGATAGACAGGGATTGGTGGTAAATCGCTGTGGGCCAAGGAACTGACCGGTGTCAATTCGACCCGTCAACGGACCATACAGCGCAACCTGTTTCCCCTGAAGGAACCGTTTTGACAAAGGAAAGCAACACGACCTTCGACTCCACAGCGTTTCTCGCGAATGCCGGGCTTGGCCGAACAATTGTTGAATTGAAGCCAAAGCAGACGTTCTTTTGCCAGGGAGACAGCGCGGATTCGGTGTACTACCTGCAAAAAGGCCGCGCGCGAGTCACCGTAGTTTCGCAGAATGGCAAAGAGGCCACCATCACGCTCCTATCCGCATGCGATTTTGTCGGTGAGGAGTCTCTCGCGGCGATAGTCGGGTTGCATATGGCAACCGCCACCGCCATAAACACCTGCACAGCACTCAAGATCAGCAGACACGAGATGATCCGCGTGATGCATGAAGAGCCTGCATTCGCAGACATATTCCTCAAATTTCTTCTCGCCCGCAGCATGCGAACCCAAGCCGATCTTGTTGATCAGCTCTTCAATTCCAGTGAAAAGCGTCTCGCGAGAATTCTCTTGTTAATGGCCGAATTCGGCAAACCTGGTGAACCGGAAACGTTTATCCCACCTATTACTCAAGAAACACTCGCAGATATGATCGGCACAACCCGGTCCCGTGTCAGCTTTTTCATGAATCGCTTTCGCAAGCTGGGTTTTATTAGCTACAACGGCCGCATCCAGGTGCATAAGTCGCTCCTCAATGTGGTTCTGCTCGACCAATTGCCTGACCACAACGCCCAGAAACCAGCCCTTCGCCCTATCCCATAGCACCACGAAAAGTGCTGCGCGGACCCGGAGCAAGTTCTTCCGGCGTCACGCGGGCGGATTGCATTGGATGGTGATGGGGCGACTGGTGAGGAAGGCGACCGGCCGCCCGGTTGGCTTTACAACTTCGACTATGCTGCTGACGTCTTCTCTTGAGGCGTTCGGACCTGCACGAGTTCATCGAAGATGGCACGGTATTGAATCATTGCGGTCCGGAGCTCTTCGGTGCTTGCTTCGTCCCGGCCGGGCCGCACCGCGATGGCGTGCGCTACACGGTAGTTCTCCATTATGCGAGGGTAACTAACGGAAACATCAGCGGCGCGTTGTTCAAAACTGTCCTTGGGATAGCCCCTGGCCTCGACGAGCGCCGAAATCAGGTCGTCGGCTTCATTCACCGCCGCCTTGGGGTAGTCAACAAAACGGGATTGCACCGTTTGCCACTCGGCGACAAAACGCTCTCGCTCGGTGGCGCTGAGTTCGCGAACTCGCATCGCCTCCACACGGGTTGCCCGGCGGGCCAGCTTGGCCTCGGCCTTGCGCGAGGAGCCATGTTCGACGACCGCGCGGTCGTACTCCGATCCGAAACGATTGCGGTACGCCGCGGTTTTGGCTTTGCGACGTTGAAGATATACGGCAACGACGAAAACCGCGACAACGACGAGTACGACCGCTGCAACGATGAGCTGGAAATTCGTAAATTGGAATTGCATTGCATTCTCCTAATGCTGGTAAAGTCCGCGACGGCACTGCATTGATCTGGGAGGCTTCCCCAGGCGACCCCGAGCACAATCCATCATGGGCGGCCAAACGACACGAACGCTGGCCAGAATTGCTCACTGTGAAAATCGACATGGGCGGGGGAAATCGGCTTTCGGTGAGTTCACTACACGTCCACGGCCGAATAATTGTGTTCGTGAGAGCGAAGCTACAAGGGACTGTGCCCTCGATGACCATTCAAAAAGTGGTCAATTCTAACCAGATTTCCGAAGCTTCAAGTTTGATACTGGCGTTCACACGAATCGCGCCCGCGAAGAGCGCAGGAGGGATCCATGTCACAAACGATGGTAGAAGAAACGGCCGAAACCATTGCGGAATCAATTCGCCAGGCTTCTCGCGCAACTGGCGCGATTACCGATGCGATAGAGGATGGTGTGGGAGTGATTAGGCACGCCGCGAAACAAGGTTGCGATGCCGCCGAAGAATTCTTGAACGACACAACTCATCGCCTCCAACGCCACCTGGCGCTGACTGTCGCGGCGACCTTTGCGGTTGGCGCCGTTACTGGTGCACTCATGGCGTGGATGATGAAACGAAAATAAATCAGAAACTTGACGCACCAGGATGCATGAGGAAGGTTGGTACACGGAAGCAGTCTTCATAGGTCCGCATTGTGCCCCTAAGCCAACGGCGAGCAAAGTTGTACATCTTTGGTGATTTCTTTTTGCTTAACGTTGCGTGTAGCCACACTCGGGGAGAATTATCTTATGGCGCCAACCAGGACGGCTAAGAAACATCACACCCGTGACTCGAGAAGAATCATAGCCGCTATCGGCACGGGCGCGAAGATCGTGACCTTTCTCAAGAAACAAACCATCTTCATGCAGGGAGACGCGGTTGGCGCAGTCTTCTACATCCTGGAAGGTAAGGTTGAGCTCACGGTCGTATCCAAATTTGGCAAAAAAGCAACCTTGAGCGTATTAAGAGAAGGAGAGTTTTTCGGAGAGGGTAGCTTGGCTGAACAGCCTTTACGTTTGGAGTCTGCAACTGCAATATCGGACTGCAGATTTCTGGAAATTGATATGGAGGCAATGATGATTGCACTCCCCAGGGAACGCACTCTGTCGGATCTGTTCATCATGCAACTGCTGGCGCGCAACATCCGATATCAGGAGGATCTGATTGATCATCTCTTCGATCCCCGCGAAATGAGACTCGCCCGAGCTCTACTCGTGCTTGCTCATTTCGGCAACGCGGACGGAGCGAGGACGATAATTGCAAAGGTCAATCATAAGATCCTCGCAGATATGGCAGACACAAGCAGGCTGCGCGTTGGTTCTCTCGTGAAGAAGTTCAGAAAATCAGGCTTCGTCGCCGATAGCAAGAGCGGACTCCAAGTCCATAGTTCGCTCCTTAGATTCTATCTCCAGGGTTAGGCTCACCAGGTAGACTCACTTTCAATTTCTCCTGATCAAGGGGCGCCGGCGCTATTGTCTACATGGCGGTTGTATGTCAGGTCGTATTCAACCTGCCAGGTCTTTCCGCCATCCGTCGATCCTTGGCTGAACTGGCGCACTTTGCCCGGTCCCAGGTTGAAGAACTGCAGGTGACGCCGGAGCTTCTGGCCATTCGACTGGGGAACGTCGTCGGTCCAGTAATCCATCACGCCGTCTTTCAGATTGCCGTAAAAGAAGATCGTCCCCGCCGAGTTATCCACCCAGTACTGTTCCCAGCGATGCAGGTTCAGATTGTAAGTGTTGTAGCTCTTGCCGAAATAGCTGCTCCCCGTGGACGTCCAGTTCTCCCAGATCACGCAACCGCCCATCTCACTCGCGATATGGCTGGAGCCGCGTGAAACCCCATCCGCCGTTGATGCCACGTCCCAGTCTCCGATCCAGAAATCGAATTGCCTGAACTCCGCATCCTCGCAAGGCGCGGCGTTGTGCTTCACCTCGTTCGCCAGGGCAACGAACTGCGGGTCGTTGCGAAGAGGGTCCCACTCGGCATCGTTCTGCAGGCGGTCGCGCTGAAAAAAGCCTCCATCTGCCGCATCCTTCAATGCCTTGATCGCGCGGCTGGAGTCGCCCTTTGCGGCATAAGTTGTCCCAACTTCATAGTCCACCAGGGAGCCTGGCAGTCCCTTACCGGCGCCCAACGTGCTAGCCTTGGAGAAGGATTCCAACGCCGGCTGGAAGTGTCCCGCTCCACGCTGCGACACCCCCAGCCGATAACAGAACCGGGCATTGTCAGGACTTTGTTTTGCCAGCGATGAGTAGAGATTCTCGGCCGCGGCCCAGTTGTGTGCGGTATAGGCCGCATCGGCGGCGGCCACGGGATCGTTCGCCTGAGCCTGAGCAAGCAAACGAAGCGGCAGAATAACACTGAACAGTGCGATGGCCAGACACACGAATGCCCGATTCGCTGGTTTCATGGCGAGATCCTCTCCATTCCGACCAACAGTATGAAGGCGGAGGCCGCACAATCGAATTACCGCTGCATTGGTTTGTGACCGGTATGGCCATTTCAGGGACGCGTGCCTATTTCAGTTCCTCCAATTCGATGGGCAGGACTCTAAGGGAAACGGTTGCTCAGACTGCAGGGATCAGGATGTGGGTAATCAACTGATGTTCCGGCGTGACGCGGGGATCATTCATGTAGTTTTCGATGGCAAAGTCGTCGCGGACAGCAATCTTCTTTTCGCTGGCGGTGTTCCACGCGGCGCCCGAGGCTGCAGGCAGATCAGAATACGGTCCCGTCAGAACAAACCTGACAAATTTACCGCCATTGAACTTTTCGTAAGCCAGCCCTTGGGGAAGGTCGACCGGTGGGCCAGCCAGCGCAAACCCCGCGCGATAGACTTTCGGCCCCATCTTGTAGAGGCTCATGTAGCCGGCGATCTGGTTCTTTTTCGAAAGCTCAGGCACGAATGCGTGTGCGCTCTGCCAGGCCGCGGGCGCGGTGTTCTGGAATGGCCAGGTCTTCTCGACAAATACATAATGCGTGGCAGGAAAATGGACGACCTGGGGATCAGAGGTGAGATTCATGGCGTCTCCTTTGGGGATGAGGTTGGTGAGCGCGCCGAACCCGGCCCACCGGACGGGCTTACGCCGTGGGGCGCTCCGGCGGCGGCATCGAAGCCAGGAACATGTGCGCAAACTGCGCACTGTAGTCCTCGAGAAGCTCCCGCACGCGCTCCGGTTTTTGCGAACGCACGATGAGTCCGGCGTGGTGGTGCTTCTTCATGCGGTGGACGATCTCGGGCGCATTGAAGGCGCTTGTATCGGGCTCCGCCGTGTGAGAAAGGCAAAGCACGCTTCCGGCGTATTCTTCGGTCGTGGGTGGCAGAACATATGCCTCGCCCCGCAGATCCGCAACCTCGATGCGCGCCCACTCCCGCCACAGGTTCACGCCCGTGGATGCTTCGACCAGGTCGGAGATAAAGGCTCCGCCGACACGGGCGGCGATCTCGAGAAAATAGATCCGTCCATCGCTATGGGCTTTGATGTACTCGGCGTGCGTGACGCCCCGTTGTAAGCCCAGCGCGGGAGTCAGGGCCGCGTTGAACGAGGTGAGGTCTTTCCAGTCGCTGCCATTGCGATCGACGGTCCGGGTGGTGAAGACGCCGCCTTCATGCATCACCTGCATGGGGGGCCTGCCATACTGATGCACCGCCGAAAAGACCACCTTGCGCTCGCTGACGATCGAGTCCACGTGGAAGATCTCGCCGGGAACAAAACGCTCCATCACAAAATGGCTTTGCCGGTCTCCCAGTTCGTCAAGCGTGCGCCACAGCTGCTCGGGTTCGTGAATCTTGCGGATTCCCAGCGCGGAGGCCGAGGTTCGGGGTTTCAACAGCCAGGGAGCCGGCACGCTTGCCATGTAGTCGCGGAGTTCATCGTAATTCAGCACGCGGCAGAACTCCGGCACGCGAAAGCCAGCGGCACCCGCCCCCATGCGCATGGCCAGCTTGTCGCGATAGAAAGCCGTCGTGGTCACGCCCATACCCGGCAGTCGCATGTGCTCGCGAATGAGCGCCGCCGTTTCGAGGTCGAATTCGTCCAGCGCCACCACGCGATCGAAGCGGCGCCCGCGCGCCATCCACGACACAGTGTTCACGATCTGCTCTGGGTTGAGGTTGTCCGGCATGGTCACCAAGTCTTCCAACGCCTCGCGCGGCCAGTTCGCGTCGCGGAGCTTTTCCACAGTCAGCAGAGTCGTCTTCACGCCTGACTCTACGCAGGTGCGTAGGAAATCCTGCCCCTTCTCGTAACTGGAGATGCAAAGAAGGCGCTCGTTTGCGTCGGCCATTGTTTTCCTCGCCGCTGGGGATTTGGACCCCAAGTCAGGATAGTTCTACCATAGACGCTGCAACTCATCTGCCTGTTCCGGCCAGGATATTGCGCATGCTCTCGTCAAAGGAGATCGTCGATCTGCATGACCGTTGCACATGGCACTGGCACGTCTCGCCGGAAGACCCCCTCTCGCCTGCCTGTGGCGAAGGCAACGACTGGCTCGATCGAGTGGCCCACCAGCATCGCGCCAACTTCGACCTCTGGCACATCGAAGACGAGGCCCGCACGCCGGGCGCCACGGATGCCGACCTGGCGACAGTCAAGCGCCGCATCGACAGCACCAATCAATTACGCAACGACCTGGCTGAAGATCTGGATCGCTTTCTTCTCGCGCGGCTTGCGCCACAACATCTCCCTGACCCCGGCGCGCCGCTCCATTCCGAATCCCCCGGACTCATCATCGACCGGCTTTCGATCCTGGCGCTGAAGATCTACCACACCCGCGAAGAGGCTGAAAGGCACGACGGGCCCGCCGGCCACGAGGAACGCAATCGCAGCCGCCTGGCCATTCTCGAGGAACAGCGTGCAGACCTTGCCCACTGCCTCGACGCACTGTGGCGCGACACGCTTGGCGGCGCGCGCCGCTTCAAGCTTTACCGCCAGCTAAAGATGTACAACGATCCAACCCTCAACCCCGCAATCTACAGCAAGCCGCAGGAAGATTTAGATGGTTAACTCGTGTCGTGGCGCCGGGCATTGACGAATGAAGGGGTTATGGGTATAAAGAGGGCCTATGCGGAAGGAACCTCAAACGCAGGCTGCGTGCCGGCAAGGCGAAAGGACCGACAGTGCGAGTTGAGCCTTCCGTTCCCGGTAAATCTATGATGCAAGATGCCAGATCGGCGGCGCCGAGCCGCAAAAAGATTACAGCGACGGGTAAATCAGCCTCTCATCTCACCGCGGGCCCGGCCTTTCAGCAATACCAGGCGGCCGTTCAGCTGGTGCAGCAGGGCAAGTATGACAAAGCCCTCGCGGCATTCGAAAAGCTGTTGCCTTCGGCGCCCAACGAAATCCTCGAACGCACGCGCATGTACATCAGCACCTGCCAGCGCCAGCTGGACCGCACCAATCTCGCCTTTCAGACCCCGGAAGAGCGGTACGATTACGCGATTTCGCAGTTGAATCAGGGCTATTACGAGGAGGCGCGGGAACAGTTCAACGGTGTTGTTACGGATGATCCGCGGGCCGATTATGCCTTCTATGGCCTGGCGGTTTTGGACAGCATCACCGGCCATCCGCAGGACTGCCTGGATAATCTTGCCCGGGCCATCGAGCTCAATCCCAAAAACCGCCTTCATGCCCGGTCCGACAATGACTTCCAGAGCATGGTGGATGATCCACGCTTTACCGAGCTGCTGTATCCCGAGGTTCCGTAAAGCCCTTCGTGAGCTCGACCTCGTCCGCAGAAAGTGTGCCGGTGTCGGTTCTTCCGTACAATGAGCTTGCCGTGACCTCGTCCCAGGAATCCGTGATCAGCGCGGCGACGCGGCCTCTCCGTGTGGTTGCCATCGGCGGCGGCACCGGCCTTTCCACATTGCTGCGTGGGCTATGCCGCCACGTTGTCGAGCCGGGGCAACTCTCGGTCGTGCCCGGACAAATCGCCGACCTGGCCGCGGTGGTTACGGTTACCGACGACGGCGGATCCTCCGGCCGCCTGCGAAAAGACTTCAATATGCTGCCGCCCGGAGACCTGCGCAACTGTATGGTCGCGCTCAGTGAGGAGGGCGACCTGCTGGCAAAGCTGTTCGCGCACCGCTTTCGCGCGGGAGACGGGCTCGAAGGGCATAATTTCGGCAACCTCTTTGTGGCTGCGCTTACCGAGATCACGGGTGACTTTGGCCACGCCATCCAACTGGCCTCCAAAATCCTCGCCACCCGCGGAAAAATCTACCCCGTCACCACCGCCAATGCCACGCTGGTCGCGCGCATGGACGACGGGTCCCTGGTGCGCGGCGAAACCAATATCACGGCCAGCCGGTCGCGCATTGCGGAGTTGATGCTCGAGCCCCCCGACGCCGGGGCTGTGCCCGAAACCCTGGATGCGATCGAGCGCGCGGACATCATCACTGTGGGACCGGGTTCGCTCTATACGTCGTTGATCACCAATCTGTTGGTCCGGGGCATCCCGGAAGCCCTGGCCCAGGCCCGCGGGCT
>Ga0206794_1077_pt1 | contig 27163 bp, 31 predicted proteins | sample Alteio_BWOrgCont_70_FD_152877 | JGI IMG/M metagenome (GOLD analysis project Ga0206794, IMG submission 152877) | Enriched cells from forest soil in Barre Woods Harvard Forest LTER site, Petersham, Massachusetts, United States -... | ecosystem: Environmental > Terrestrial > Soil > Temperate forest >...
AACAAAAAACGTCGTGCGTTTAAAAATAGCTTGGCGGAGCCTTCTAAGCTGTGGGTCGCACGTTCGATTCGTGCCAGGGACGTTTACTTGTAATTGTGCGGTCTTTTTGTTATTGTAGTGATCCTTTCATGGTGGGTGTAGCTCAGTTGGTTAGAGCGGAAGATTGTGGATCTTCAGGTCGGGGGTTCAAGTCCCCTCACTCACCCCAGTAGTTAACCCTTGTGACTCAATGAGTTACAAGGGTTTTTCTTTTACCGCTGACGGGACTATACACTCTGCGCCTGCTTTGGCATTCTCATAGACAATGGCTTTCTCTGGCACTATTCAAGTTTTCATTACACCTTGGTACAATTGCTCTCTTTTTGTTACGGAGTAGAATGCTCCTATTGAAATAAATCATTTTAAACGGAGAGAAAATATGGATATTAATGTGATTCAAATAGTGGTGATTTGTATTTTAGCGGGATTGGCATATTGGGCAAATGATAAGCTTAACAATGTTCCGCTCTTAAAGACCGTCATCCAAGTTATCATTGTTGTTGTAGCTGTTTTGATGGTGATGCAATCACTCGGGGTAATCAATGCTGGGCATATAAGCGTAAAATAATTGTTCAGTGATGTTTGAGCTCTCCGGATCTGCATAAGTTACGGAGGGTTTTTGTTTTAAATCAACCTTAGGTTGAGTCCATTCAAGCATATCTCCATTGACGCAAGTACGCTGATGAGGGTACACTATCCTTATGATAAACATCAGCGAAAAGCTCAAATCCCTTAGAACAAAGTTCGGTCTTAAGCAGTTGGATTTCGCCAACAGCCTCGGGGTGACACCTCAAGCCGTCTCCAAATGGGAGAGGGGCGAGAACTACCCTGATATCTTCATCCTGAAGAAGATTTCTAATCTCTTTGATGTGTCGGTGGATTATCTCCTGGGAACCCAGGAAGAGCGACGCGATACATTTGAAGCTACGGTTGTTTGTTCAAGTCTCAATCATTTTGCCCAAAAAGGGGAAATTCTAACTGCCAAAGAACTGGCCGAGTGGACTAACACGGTATTCCACAATATGACCAGTACTGTCCTTAAATACGGCGGCGTTCCTGTGAAGTACACAGGAGACGGCTTCTTATGTTTCTTTTCCGGGACTGAACATCGGGATAGGGCCTTGAAAGCTTCCAGGGACATTGACCGAATTAACAGCGACAAGGAGTTGGTGTTGCTTTTACACACTGGAGAGATTTATTTGGGGATGATTGGTCATCCGGATTATGCCTCGCGGGACATTTATGGGGATGTGGTCAATAAGTCGTTTTTGATGATGGATGATTTCTCCAAGAAAGTCAAAAGAGGAGTTGGGATTACTAATGAAGTCAAAGACCAACTTAAGGTTAAGTATGGGTTTAAGAAGTCCGTCGAGGTTGCTTTACCGCGTTTGAATGAACAAAAGACAGTATTTCAGTTAAAACAGTAGTTATCCGTAGAGCTGATTGTAAGGGAAAGTTCCGTGAGATTCGGAGACTGTCTGGCAACGGTAATGTTCAGAAGCAATGAACGAGTCCGAATGCCTTGATCGGCGTATAACCTCCATGAAAGGGAAAGACAATGAAAACGTATGCCTATGGTTTTCCAAAGCTTGGCAAAGACAGGGAATTTAAGAAGTCAGTCGAAGATTTTTGGGACGCACGCATTGATGAGCGTCAGCTCCTTGAGCACCTCAATGGTATCCAGAAAGAAAACAACCGTCTCTATCAGGAAAAGATAGATGCATTCCCCCAAGGGGAGGTGTCCGCATATGACTTCATGCTCGACACGGCAATTCTGTTCGGTGTCTATAATCCAAAAGATTTAAAAGAGTATTACGAACTGTGCCGGGGTGCCAATGCCCTGGAGATGACCAAATGGTTTAATACCAATTACCACTATTTGGTTCCAGATTTCCATGGCTTCGTAGCCTCTCCATTTAAGCTCAATCTGAATAATCCTGCGTTAACGTTTAAACATGTCGATTTTCCTCAGATTATTGGGCCGTTTACATTCTTAAAATTGTCCAAAGGGATCGATAAGAATAGCTTCCGGACTTTATTTTTAAGTTTGGCTAAGCAATACAAAGAATTCTGTACGCGTTATCGGCAAGTCCAGATTGATGAGCCAGCCTTTGCATTGGAATTAAACAGAGAGGAGGCTGCTCTCATTAAAGAGGGGTATGCAATTCTGGCTGAATCTGGATGTGCAATTACTCTCATTACTTATTACGGTGAGATTGATTTTTTGGAAGATGTGTTGAAATTGCCCGTCGCAGCCATAGGTCTTGATTTTGTGCGCGGCATTAAAAATTTAGAATACGTTAAACAAAATGGTTTTCCTAGGGGCAAGACATTGATCGCGGGTTTAGTAGATGGTCGGAATATTTGGAGTAACGATATTGCCAAGTCATCCGCTATATTAAAGTCATTGTCTGCGAAGGTTAAGGATTTGGCTGTTTCCAATGCGACACCGTTATACCATCTGCCGTATTCGATTGCATTGGAAGAGAAATTGGATGCCCGTCTTAAGAAATGTCTGTCTTTTGCAGTCGAGAAATTATTCGAGATCCGCGCCGTTGCCGATAGTTTTAACGGCAAGATATTGCCAACATCGGAGGAACTGGGCGATTATGGTAAGGACAAGGCGGTACAGGACAGGGTGCGTAGGCTTAAGGAATCAGATTTTGCCAAAGCTGTGTCTTTGGAAGAGCGTCGCAAAATACACAACCGTTTGCTTAATTTGCCGGCATTTCCGACAACTACCATCGGCTCATTCCCTCAGACCACGGATGTGCGCTTGAAACGCAGTTCATTAACCAAGAAGGACATATCTGTCCTGGAGTACAGGAATTACATCCAAGGCGAGATGGACAAGCTTATTGCCTTCCAGGAAGAGCTTGGGTTGGATGTCCTTGTGCATGGGGAATATGAACGTACAGACATGGTCGAGTTCTTTGCACAGAATCTGGATGGTATTGCTACAACTCAATCCGGCTGGATCATTTCTTATGGAACGCGCGTGTATCGTCCACCGATGATCTTTGGTGATGTCACACGGCCTAAGGCCATGACTGTTCATGAAATCCAATATGCCCAGTCTAAGACCAAGAAACCAGTCAAAGGTATGTTGACCGGAGCGGTAACGATCATCGCTTGGAGTTTCTGCCGTGAGGATATTTCGGTGGCCAATGTAGCCTATCAGATCAGCTTAGCGTTAAAAGATGAAATCAAAGACTATGAAGCTGCTGGTATTAAGATCGTCCAGGTTGATGAAGCAGCATTTCGTGAAAAGGCCCCTATCAAGAAACGCGAATGGCCTGGGTATTTTGACTGGGCGGTGAAGTCGTTTAACCTGGCGACGAACACCAACCCCGATACACAAATTCATACCCATATGTGCTATTCGGAGTTTGGGGAAATCATCAACTACATCGATCAAATGGATTTTGATGTCATTTCCATCGAAGCATCGCGCAGTAAAGGAGACATTATTGCCTTCTTTGAGAATGCTAATTTCAAGCGTCAGATTGGGCTTGGGGTATGGGACATTCATTCGCCATCAGTACCTACCGTCGGGAAAATGGTTGATATTGTTAAACGCTCACTTCAGAAGATTCCTAAACAAAACTTCTGGTTAAATCCAGATTGTGGTTTAAAAACACGTCAATGGCCCGAGGTCAAGCAAGCCTTGGCCAACATGGTGGTGGCAGCACATACATTGAGGTCATAGCTGTGTCATTATTGACCGAGGTCTTTAAGAAAGAAAAGCTGACTTTTTCGTTTGAGGTGTTTCCTGCCAAGACACCTGAAGGTCACGTCAAGCTCTTGGAAATGATCAAAGGTCTTTCTGTGCTCAATCCATCTTTCATCTCCTGCACATATGGCGCAGGAGGTGGGAGTCGGGAAAAGACGTTCGATATTGTGGAGTACATCCAGACGTCATGTGGTGTTCCAGGTATGGCCCATTTGACATGCATGTCGCACACTCGTCAAGTAATGCAAGACATCCTAGATGTGCTTCACAAAAGAGGCATTAAGAATATCCTGGCCATGCGCGGGGATCCGCCGAAGGACAATCCAGATTGGCAGCCCGGCCCCGAGCATTTTAAATACAGCTGTGAGCTAGTGGCATTGATCCGTAACCGTTTTCAAGGTGCGTGTGCCATTGGGGTAGCTGGATTTCCTGAAGGACATTTGATGGCCAAGTTTAAAGACGCTGATGCCCGTTATTTAAATGAGAAGATCAAGGCAGGTGCTGACTTTGTGGTTACCCAACTGTTCTTTAATAATCAAGACTATTTCGATTATGTTAAGCGGTTGCGTGGTCTGGGAATCAATGCCCGCGTTATTCCTGGTGTTCTGCCGATTACGGATTATCAAGCCCTAGTCCGCTTTTGTTCCATGTGCGGCGCTACAATTTCATCGGAAGTTCATGATATTTTCAAACCAATCAGCAACGATCCTCTTAAGACCAAGGAACAGGGAATTGAGTTTGCCATCGGCCAATGCCGCTCACTATTGGATGGAGGAGCGCCGGGGATCCATTTTTATACACTGAATAAGGTCCATCCGGTCGATGTAATCTTAAAGGCGGTTCGTTAATGGCAGCCATTCGCATCGACAACTTAGAAGTTGCTGCTATTATTGGTGTGCATTCATATGAAAGAACCCAGAAGCGAAAATTGCTGATTGATCTGGTGCTCGACTATGATGCGCTTAAAGCGGCTGTGAATGATGACATAAAGCAGGCATTGGATTATGAAGTATTAGCCCAAGAGGTAACGAAGCTGGCGAGGCGGTCCAAATGCTATTTATTGGAGAATCTAGCAGTTAGCCTTATTGAGATGATTATGACACATAAGCAGGTTAGAAAAGCTTTTGTCTGCATCAAGAAGCCAAAAGCCATCCCTTCTGCAAGAAGTGTATCATTCGAAATGCTGGTTACGCGACAATCACGGGGCGCATTTAAAGCGGAGAACAGGAAAAACAGGTTCGGATAACGTTCCGCCAGCGCCCCCAGTATTCGTAGCTCATAAACGCCTGTAACGAATAAAGTTACAGGCGTTTTGTTTTGGACTATTGACGGGAGTGGGAACCTATATTATTCTACTAACAAAAATTATGCCTTAAATCTTGGAGTCTATATGAATAAAAATGAAGTAGTAACCAATATGTCTATGCTTTCCATCAATTATCGTACAGTAGGAAATAAATCAATTAATGATTGGGTAAAAGATTCGGGATGGGCAGCATTCAAAGGAACAGTATCGACGGAAGATATAAAAGAGTTTCTTAAAACCATGCCCCAATTGATCAATAGCTGGTTAGGATATTCGCAAGATAAAAGATGTGATGGATGGTATTTAAAGGAAAGTGAGCAGCGCGGTTATTTTACTGTTGGTCACTACAGCCAAAAGTTAGGTATGACCAAGGAATCAAAATATAGCGATCCCATCGAAGCTTGTGCGGTATTTATCTTGAAAGAATTTAATGGATTTGATATGGGCTCTCATTAAGTTTTATCAAATAGGTTCTAACGTTGTCCCATCAGCGATCCCATATTTAAAATCTTTGTAGCTCAATGAGTTACAGAGATTTTTTGTCGATACCCATGACGGGATATCGTAAAAGTTTTTTTCTTCCGTAGCTTAATAAGTTGCGGAGGATTTTTTATTTTGTTAAAATTACACCATGTCTAAGATTTTATCCGAAATTTCTAATTATTACAGTTCAGGTGTTGAAGAAAAACGTTTATTTCAAGGAGAGTTTCAACTTGAAAGGGTCAGAACTCAGGAGTTGATTCTTCGATTTTTGAATCAGCGAAAGTCGAAGATTCTCGATGTGGGAGGCGGAGCAGGTTTTTATTCGTTTTGGCTTAAAAAATTAGGTCATCAAGTGTCTCTCGTAGACCCTGTTGAACGAAACTTAGAATTGGTCAGAACGCAGGAGAAAAAAAGTAAATTAGATTCAATTGTTCTTGCTGAAGCTTGTAATCTTCCATTTGAGAACAATACGTTTGACGTGGTGTTAATGTTGGGACCTTTATATCATTTGCCCTGCAAGAAAGAACGTTTAATGGCTCTTCAAGAGGCGAAAAGGATTTTAAAGAAAAACGGTAAGGTTATCACTGTAGGAATAACAAGATACGCTTCAATGTTTGAAGGTTATTTTCATGGAGCTTTAAAGGATAAGAGTTTTATTTCGATGATGAATCAAGATATAAAGAATGGACAACATCGCAATAAATCAGGGAGATTCGATTATTTCACCACTTCCTATTTTCATTGTCCTAAAGAACTGCAAGAAGAAGTAAACGAGGCTGGTTTTAAATTTTCAGAATTATTAGCCATAGAAAGTTTCGGTTGGCTTATTTCAGATTTTAAGCATGTTTGGAACAATGCCTCTAAACGAAAGCTTTTACTTAACACGATTCGTAAGACAGAATCGGATACTTCGCTGATGGCCTTATCTGCTCATATAATGGCAGTTGGCGTTAAGAGGTAAAGTTTTTCGGCTTCATCTGACAGCAGAAAAGTTCGAAGCGTGTCAACCACCTGACCCCAGTAATTAACCCTTGTGACTCAATGAGTTACAAGGGTTTTTCTCTTTGTTCGTTTCTTGTTTTTATAAATGATAATGATAAACTAATGACGTGTTATTTAATTCCCTTCAATTCGCCCTCTTTTTCATTTGTGTCTACAGTTTATATTTAGTCCTGCGGCATAAATGGCAGAATTACCTTTTGATCGTTGCGAGCTGTATTTTTTATGCCGCATGGAGCTGGAAATTCCTCTCGGTTATGTTTTTTAGCATCACAACTGATTACTTTTGTGCCAGGAGAATTGATGGTAGTGAAGACCCAAAGACAAGAAGATTTTTTTTGGTTTTAAGCATTACCGTTAATCTTTTGATCCTCGGCTTTTTCAAATATTCCCATTTCTTCTATTCTAATATCGATGATTTTCTTAGAAGATTGCATTTAACCTCTGCTGCTTCATTTTTCCACTTAAATATTATTCTGCCCCTCGGCATTTCCTTTTACACCTTTGAAGCCATTAGTTACATCATGGATGTCTACCGTCGGCAGGTGAAACCTGCTAAGAATTATTGGGATTATTTATTGTTTATTCTATACTTCCCTCATTTGGTGGCTGGTCCTATTATGCGGGCCAAGAGTTTTTTGCCTCAGATCGTAAACCCCAGGGCAATAAATTTAGACCAATTTTATGAAGGCTGTTTTATTTTCTTTTGGGGCTTATTTGAAAAAATGTATGTAGCAGATAATGTGGCAAGAATTGTCAATCCTATTTTTGCCAAAGAAGGGCCGTATGAAGGTAGTATGGTCTTATTGGGTTTATATGCTTTTACATTCCAGATTCTTTGTGATTTTGATGGTTACTCTAATATGGCCAGGGGGCTTGGGAAATGTATGGGTTTTGATATCACCATTAATTTTAATCTCCCATATTTCGCCTTAAACCCCCGTGAATTCTGGCAACGATGGCACATTAGTCTCTCGACATGGTTAAGGGACTATCTTTACATCCCATTAGGCGGGAATAGAAGAGGTGAGGCCAACATGTATGGCGCCTTATTGTTGACGATGCTCTTGGGAGGTTTATGGCATGGGGCGGCTTGGACGTTTGTCCTTTGGGGCCTTTATCAAGGAGCGTTGCTTATTGTCCATCGTGCATGGACTAGGAATTCAGATCTTTCCGGTATTGATACTGTTGTTAAAATGAACGTATCTACCTATCTTCTAAGATGGATTGTCTTTTTTCATCTCATTGTTCTCGGATGGTTGTTATTTAGGGCTCAATCCCTTCATCAGATAGTAGATATGATGCATGCATTGTTATTTAATTTTAAACCACAGGCTATTTCTTTGTGGCTGAATCTTTTAGGGTTTATTTTGCCGTTTTTATTAGTTCAAATATGGCAATTTAAATCCAATGATTTGATGGTTATATATAAACAACATTGGTTAATAAAGACGTTGTTATATTCCTTTATGGCCTATTTATGGCTTGGTTGGGGAGTGATGAATGCCCAGGAATTTATCTATTTTCAGTTTTAGTGGACCTCTGCGTAGCTTGGTCCGAATACTCTTGTTTGTATTATTCCTAGAGGGATTTTTAAATTTAGGAGGGTGGGTATTCTTATTCATTCAAGAATATCGTAATCAAGCACATGCCGTTAGTGGCAGTTATCGGATTTTATGTTTAGGGGACTCTATCACTGCCAATGGAGGCGATTATTCATACCCAAGCCAGTTGCAATATACATTGAACCATGCGGGTAGCGAAATGAAATTCCAAGTGATCAATAGAGGTACGCCTTCTTGGACAACCTCAGAAATGTCTGAGCATTTGGGCAAATACCTTCAAGAATATCATCCCCAGATGGTCATTTTTATGGTGGGAGTTAATGATGTTTCATTCTTTACCACGGTGCCTGTTAATGAGAAGTCTAAAATAAAATTCTTAATTCTTGATAGAATCAAAACATATAAATTATTTAAAAGACTATGGAAGGAAAGCCGTGATTCTGCAACAGAACCAGAAGAACAAGTGTCAGGGGATGATGGGTTTATGGTAAAGCCTGTTGAAATAGTTCCGATAACCAATCCAGGCGTTCAAGTTTATAAAAGTTTAAGCCATGTAGTGGAAGTAATGCCCCCTAAATATTACCGTGAGATTGTGCGTTATCATCCCCTAACCATACGTAATTATAATGACATGATCGAATTGGCATTAAATAAAGGGATTAAAGTAGTTGTTATGCAGTATCCTATGGTAAGCGTAACTCCATTGAGGGATATTATTTATTTAAAAGATCACGTGCTATTTGTAGATAATGAAATGATCTTTAAAGAGGCTGTTGGGCGCCAGGGGTTAAGGCAATATTTTGAAGATGACTATGGCCATTTAACCCGTGAAGGGGCGGCCCTTTTGGCAGGTAATTTATCTCAAAGAATTATGGATGACATATTTAGAAATCATGTCAGTTCGTAAATAGGTTTTAACGCTGTCCCGCCAGCGACCCCGGTAATTTTCATCCGGGGAACCCCGAAAGATGGAATGAGGATCTTGCAGAGGCCATTGCATTAGCCTCTGCAGAGTCTGGCCTCAAGCCATTTTGTGTATCTGCGAATGCAATTTGGATTACACCTACAGGATTTGGAAGCTGGATGGAGGCTTTAACTCCAAACGCTGGCATGCTTATCAAACAAATAACTATTACGCCGCTCTGGCCGTCGCCCATCGGTTTATCAAAGGTCACCCTGAGTATCAGGAACAATGCTTGTTCAAGTCGTAGGTTAAGGGCAGAAATATTCCCTATTGCTTGCTCGGCTTTCCGGGGTTAGAATTGCGTCATGGCCCAGTAGTGCAGACCTTCAATTCTGATACAACTCTAAATAAAAATCTTCCCATTTGAACAACGGATTAGAGATGTTACGCGAGACCAAACATTTAATGACTGAAACGGATACGCTGAAGCTCACAGAGAGTGATGCTGAAGTGGCCTTTGTAGGGAGGTCTAACGCTGGTAAAAGTACTCTCATTAATGCTTTATGCCAAAAAAACAACATGGCACGTGTGTCACAGATTCCCGGAAAGACCCGGACTATTAATGTGTACGAGGTCAAGCCGTACCGCTGGATAGTTGATCTTCCCGGTTATGGATATGCGGTCGGTTCAAAATCTGGCAAAGCAGAATTTGGACCGATGATAGAAGGATATCTGACCAGCAGGAATAATCTCTGCATGGTATTTATCATTCTCGATGCTGTCGCAGGGCCGACAAAGCTGGATATTTTGATGATCAATTGGCTCATACACAACGCTTACCCCTTTAGTATCATCGTCAATAAGATTGACAAGGTCGGGCCTTCAAAGCTCGATGCGAGAAAGAAGGAAATTGCCAGCCAGCTTGCCGTTGATACTGCTGATATTTTTTGGATCAGTTCAAAAAAGAAGACCCAGATAGAACCTTTGCAAAAGTTGATCTCCCAATTGTTGGATGTTTGAAGGTTGATGGGACGAGGTATCTTCATTTTATTTTAACCTTTCCTTAATTTCTCGTTTGCTAAAATTCTGTCCGGATGTTTAAATAAAGAATTTATTTTAGAGAAAGGAGCATTTATGACAGCCCCCTCTAATAAACGAATAGAAATGCGTAATAGGTGTTTTGTTCCAGTAGAAAGTAAAAAAGATTCCGATTTTGACCAGACCCAGACTGTTGACATCAGTCCTCATGGCATTGGTTTTATTTCATCCCATCCGCATAATATCGATGAGAAAATAGCCATTGAGATCCAGCTAAAACCTGATACAGATCCTGTTTTAGTCGTTGGTACTGTTAAGTGGGTTCATAGGCTTCCTGGTGTAGGACAATTCAGGATTGGTATGAATTATGATGATTTTATTTCAGGTACTCCCAAGCGTTTAGATCATTATTTTAAATAAGCCGGATTGAGCTCATCAAACAGGTTCTAACGCTGTCCCGCCAGCGACTCCTACCTATCTTTTCTAATTTTAGTTAATGGCTTGTTGTTAATGGGATATATCGATATTTTGTGATAATATCTTGTTGTCCATGATGAAAGGGTGCTCGAGTGATAGAAGTAAATGACCTGACTAAGAATTTTGGGGAATTTTGCGCAGTAAACCACGTATCTTTTTCGGTGCCGAAAGGGACCATATTTGGTTTTTTGGGACCCAACGGTGCCGGTAAGACAACGACGATCAAGATGCTGACGACAACTCTCAAGCCGTCTGCAGGCACGATGGAGGTCGATGGCCATGATCCGGTCCTTGAACAGCATGCGGTGCGCAGGAGCTTTGGAATTGTATTTCAAGATCCGAGTCTGGATGATGATTTAACGGCTTTCGAGAATATGGAATTACACGGTGTATTATATGGTGTCCCTTCGCATCAAAGGAGGGAGAACATAGAAAGGCTTCTTAAATTTGTCGAGCTCTGGGATCGTCAGGGCCAATTTGTTAAACAATTTTCAGGAGGGATGAAGCGTCGTCTGGAAATAGCCCGGGCATTGCTTCATGAGCCCAAGATTCTTTTCTTGGATGAACCGACACTGGGGCTGGATCCGCAGACGCGAAATCATATTTGGAGTTATATTAGAAATTTGCGTGATAAACAGAACGTTACGGTTTTCTTTACTACGCATTATATGGAAGAAGCAGATCGTGTTGCTGATAAACTTGCGGTGATAGATCACGGTAAAATTGTTGCGGAAGGCACCCCTCAGGGGCTTAAAGAGAGGACCCGTACTCAGTCGCTGGAAGATGCCTTTATAACACTTACCGGTCATGCGATTCGGGATGAAGATTCAAAAGTCATCGATTTTATGAGGACAGCTCGCAAGTGGAGAGGAAGATGAGTGCGGTCTACATTCTTTGGTTAAGGCAGCTCAAACGCTATTTCCGTTCCCGCTCGCGGATAATCGGGTCTTTAGGTCAGCCGCTTATGTTTTTATTGGCCTTAGGGTTTGGTCTGGGGCCGATGTACAAACAAGCCGCAGGAGGCAGCTATTTGCAATTCATTGCACCAGGGATTATTGCGATGGGTATTCTTTTTTCAGCGGTATTTTCGGGTATGGAGATCATCTGGGACAGGCAGTTTGGTTTTTTAAAAGAGACGCTCGTGGCGCCTGTTTCTCGTTTCAAGATTATCCTGGGAAGGATCCTCGGCGGGGCGACTGTTGCTTTGATCCAGGGAATTTTGGTCTTGGGAATATGTCTTGTCGTTGGATTCCGGGTTGAGAATATCATTTTGATTCCTGTTGCTCTTGTATTTATGTTTCTCATAGCGGTCCTTTGCGCTGCGGTTGGAACGGCGATCGGTTCGGTACTCGAGGACATGCAGGGTTTTCAGCTCATCATGAACTTCCTGATTATGCCGCTCTTCTTTTTTTCTAATGCACTTTTTCCGCTTGCAGGCTTGCCGAAAGTACTGCGGTTAATCATTCATCTAAATCCGCTCAGTTACGGGATTGATGGCTTGAGAGGATCCCTGACTCATGGATTTTATTTTGGGCTCGGATCAGATTTCTTTATTCTTAGTGTTATGGCGTGGTTTTTGGTGGGGATAGGAAGCTATTTATTTTCACTAATACAGATTTAGGGGAGGTTTATATGGATTACGTAAACTTAGGAAAAACCGGTCTAAAAGTATCTCGCATTTGTCTGGGCTGTATGAGCTATGGAAAACCGAAAGTAGCACCAGAGCCAGGTACGCTGAATTGGCCTTGGACTTTAAGTGAAGAAGAAAGTCGTCCGTACATCAAGCGCGCTTTGGAACTGGGTGTGAATTTTTTTGACACGGCCAATGTCTATTCGGCTGGTGAGAGCGAGGAGGTGCTCGGGCGCGCTATCCGTGATTTTGCACGTCGTGAAGAAGTTGTTCTTGCCACCAAAGTCTGGGCACCTGTTCGCCCGGATCCAAATGGCCGGGGTCTTTCACGTAAGGCAATTCTGATGGAAGTGGATAAGAGCCTGAAGCGGCTTGGAACCGACTATATTGATCTTTACATCATTCACCGTTTTGATTATGAAACGCCGTTGGAAGAGACCCTTGAGACCCTTAATGATGTCGTTCGCTCCGGTAAGGCCCGCTATCTTGGGGCATCGTCGATGTATGCATGGCAGTTTATGAAGGCAATTGGTATTCAGCGTGCCAATGGTTGGTCAACATTCGTTTCAATGCAGGATTATTATAATCTGCTCAATCGCGAAGAAGAACGGGAAATGCTTCGGCTGTGCCAGTCAGAAGGTATAGGAGTGACACCGTGGTCACCGCTGGCTCGTGGCCGGCTCGCCCGGCCATGGACCCAAGAGCCACAAACCGACCGTGCAAGAACTGATAACTTTGCAAAGAGAATATTTGCCAAAACTGAAGATATTGATAAGGCAGTTATCGACCGAGTGAATGAAGTTGCGCGTACTCGTGAATTACCGCCATCTCAAATTGCACTTGCATGGCTGTTCCATAAACCAGTGATCACAGCGCCCATTGTGGGTGCCACCAAGCCCAATCATCTTGAAGATGCCATTGCGGCGCTTTCGGTAAAGCTTTCGAATGAAGAAATCGACAGGCTGGAAGAATTATACCAGTATCATCCGCCGACTGAAGCGTTCACATAGCGATATTCATATTCGCTTGAAATTAACCACCCATCGAACATTCTTTATTATACCCCAGTACAATTGATTCATTTCAGAGCTACCCCTAGAATGCAATCATTCAGATGAAGGAATTAAGGGGAGAGAGACTTTACAAAAGATTTAATTAAAAGGAGAAGAATATGGTAATAAGAATACTACAAATTACAATTTGTGCCGCTTCACTCATTTCCCTTCAAGGGTGTTTTTCATTGCACACTACAAGCGTTCGTGATAATCCTCCTTCACAAACCACGACCGTTTATCATGAACCGGCAGGCGACACAGTTGTTACGACGACACCTTAAAATTTAATAAATCAGTAAGTTCAATGAAAAGAAAGGCAGTTCAAATGCAAAAACAGGATAGAAAGAATTCGCCCGTTGAAGCACCCTCCTTATTAACAGCTAACAAAGCTAGAGAGTCCCTAAAGGATCTCGATGGTTGGCAATTGACCGATGATCACAAAATGGTCTATCGTGAATTTATATTGCAGGATTTTATGGCCGCTATCGATTTAATCGATCGTATTGCTCTTATTGCGGAAGATGAAAAACATCATCCGGATATGCATTTGACGCAATGTCGTAATCTTCGTGTTGCACTGACAACGCATGATGTAGGAGGCTTGTCTCAGAAGGACTTTACCGTGGCCTTGAAGATCAAGGACCTTCCCATACTTTTTCACAAACACAATAATGGGGTGGTCATTGATCAACATAAAGATAAGCCAATTCAAAGACCAAAACAAAGAAAAATCACAAGCCCAGTGCTTAAAAAGGAAAAAAATGTCAAAACACGTCCATCATCAAAGCAAGGCAGATCCTTATCAAGTAAGTGAGGTAGTGAAGTCGGAAGATAGTTCTATAAAGCTCCGCGCTTATCAAATCCATTTAGAAAAAGGTGGATCTGATTTAGATAATTGGCTGGAAGCAGAACAATTCTTAAGGAATCCTACAAATTCACTCGCGACTTCTAATAGAGAAGGATCAGGCGGGGGCGGTTAATCATAAATAAAATGGAGAAATTTAATGTCTAATGAAACACTATTTCTATTAATCATCATTGCTTTGGTTGTCTGTTCATTACCTAATTGGTCATATAGCAAGTCATGGGGATACAGGCCTACAGGTGTTTTAACTGTTTTGCTAGTGCTCTTTCTTATATGGGCTATTGCTGGAGGACGTCCGCTCTTTAGACATTCGTTAGGACACGATATTCGATCAGCAGGTCAAGATGTAGGAGATTCTGTAAGGCGTACCGTTCAATAGTCAAACACTGACAATAAAGAAACAGGAGCAAAGGAATGAAATATGTTTATTAAATTTGAGATCGGATTACTAGTCTTAGTCCTTGCTGTTGTGGTTGTTCAGCTGACAGGTTAAGCACGTAAATTAGGTAAAGCATATATTTAAAAAGGATGGCTTATGACAGGGATATTAGCACTAGTAGTGTTGGTTTTAGACATCATTGCAGTTCTGGATGTTCTCAAAAGTTCCATGGACAGTGGTAAAAAGGCATTATGGATTATTTTGATACTTGTTTTGCCTGTTATCGGTATGGTCCTATATTTTCTAATTGGCCAGAAGAAATAGCTTAAGAGAGTACCTGGTAGAAGAAATCCTCCATTTATCATCGAAAACCCCACTCATTAACTAAATTCAAAAAGACAGGCGAATATCCCGGCTTAGTTAATGCCTTGTAGTTAATGCCAATATATGGAGATTATGGTAAGATTCTAGAATTATGGACAAATCAATAATTAGCGTTAATAAATTATCAAAGAGTTTTGGTCTATTTCAGGCGGTTAATAATATTTCGTTTGAAGTAAAGCAATCCGAAATATTTGCTTTTTTAGGTCCTAATGGCGCTGGAAAGTCCACGACCATTAAGATGTTTATCACCCTGCTTATCCCTACCAGCGGGGACGCATTGATTAACGGGTATAGTCTGATCCATCACCCATCTGAAGTAAGGAAAGCTATTGGCTATGTGCCCCAAATGATTTCCGTTGATGGTAGTTTAACAGTCCAAGAAAATATGATGCTTATGGCACAACTTTACGATGTTCCTTATCATGAATGCAAAGGGCGTATCCAGGAAATGTTGGGCTTTCTTAATTTAGATAAACACGCCCGATCACTTGTGCGGACGCTTTCTGGGGGGATGATCCGCAAGTTAGAAATTGGGCAAGCCATGCTTCACCACCCTCGTATTCTGTTTCTTGATGAGCCGACTACAGGGGTTGACCCTATTGCAAAACGTAATATTTGGGAGCATCTTGTAAATCTGCGAAAAACATTCGGGACGACAATATTCTTTTCCACACATAATCTGGAAGAAGCAGAGCAGTTGGCTGATAGGGTTGCAATTATGAATACCGGTGAAATTGCTGTTATTGGTAGTATTGCAGAACTTAAGGCAAAAACTGGAAAGAAGAACGCAACACTGGAAGATGCTTTTATTTTCTTTGCCGGTAATTCTATTGAGGCTGAGGGTAATTTTCGCGATATACGATCGACAAGGAAGACAGAGGGGAGATTGGGATAGAATATGTTGGGTTATATTTCACAACTTATTACAAAAACAAGAGTGATGGCAGGGGTGGGGGTAATAAAACTTCTCCATGACCCCACAGAATTGATAACAAGGGCCGTACAGCCTGTTTTATGGTTATGCATCTTTGGGGAAGCGATGAGTCAAATCCGGGCGATTCCCACTCAAGGATTTACATATTTACAATTCATCACCCCTGGCGTTCTTACTCAATCAGTAACGTTTGTCGCGATATTCTATGGTTTGGATATCATCATGGAACGTGATACGGGGTTGCTTCAGAAAATTCTGGTAACTCCGACACCGCGATTGGCGCTTGTTTGGGGGAAAATGCTTTCAGCGAGTGTTCGCGGGGTAAGCCAGGCCGTCGTTGTTCTCTTTCTTGCTTTGATCCTGAACATCCATCTGAGGGTCTCATTTATTTCAATAGGGGGTGTGCTGATCCTGATTGTCCTCGGGGCCAGTTTTTTTACCGGGTTCTCAATGATTATTGCATCCATTGTGAAAACCCGCGAGCGGTTCATGGGAATAGGGCAAACAATTACCCTTCCGCTTTTTTTTGCTTCAAATGCTATTTATCCCATTTCGATCATGCCTTCATGGCTTCAAGCGATCGCCAATATCAATCCTTTGAGTTATATGGTCGATGGTATTCGTGCCCTATTGGTTACCGGTAATCTAACACGGCTCTCATACGACATTGTCATTCTTATTGTCGCTACTTTTATTATATCCTTACTGAGTGCGTATATGTATCCAAAGGTTGTTATCTAATGATACGAAATGGTCGGCATTCTTCCATTGAGCAATATTGAAGTTTAGGAATTAATCTTAAATTCATCCAATCTTCATTTCCCTTTCGGTATTATAAAAACAAAAAAATTTTATTTAGCAGGAGGAAATGATGAAGAAGATGTCAGCTCTATTGGTTTTTATTTTTATCCTGGTAGCGGGAGCGGCAAAGGCCCATGCCTTATTATTGCAGGGACCAAACGGGCTTTATTTCCCACATCTTCCCGTTCTTGGCAGGCCTGTGGATGTTCTTCCAACCAGTATTATGGTAAGGAAAGAAATTTACCGTCAAAAAGTTGTACACAAGAAAGAATATGTGGAAGATGTTCCCCCTGTTGGAGCAGATATTCTCATCGAGAGCTATCCAGTAAAACTTCAAAAGGGATGAAAATTGAAATCAATCAAAAGACAGGGCTCTTTTTTCGGAGCTCTGTCTTTTTAGGTTCAAATTAGTATGTTATACCGCGGTATAATTGATTTATTTTTTATGCTTTTATAGAATGATCTATGGATAATTATATTGCCCTGATCGCCTTTAGCACGGTAGTTCTCATTTCCCATTTCTTTAATTTAATTTCCCGCATTTCAAGGGTCCCATCGGTATTGCTTTTAATCGGTTTCGGGATATTATTAAAATATGCAGGCTCCTATTTTGAAGTAGGTGTCCTTAACGTAAATAATTACCTCGATCTCTTAGGCACTATTGGGTTGATCCTTATCGTTTTAGAAGGTGCATCAGACCTAAAAATAACGCGGTATAATTTTCCCATAGTTAAAGGGTCTTTTAGCGCTGCGTTAGTTATTTTTCTGGCTTCAACATCTGCTGTTGCGATACTTTTCCATTGGTGGGTGAAGGTTGACCTTAGGACGGCCTTTGTTAACGCTATTCCACTTGGAGTTATCAGCAGTGCGATATCCATTCCAACGGTTGCTTATTTCACCAAACATAAAAGAGAATTCCTTACCTACGAATCTATTTTTTCGGACATATTAGGGATCACGCTTTTTAATTTCATGATAATACCAAGTGCTTTGAACCTGGCCTGTTTCACTAACTTTATTTTTAAACTGGTGGTTGTTATCGTAATTTCTGTTGTGGGGTCTTACCTGTTATTATTGTCCTTACGAAATATGAAGACCCAAACGAAGTTTTTTATTATCCTTTCTTTGCTTGTTCTTTTTTACTCGGTGGGGATCATCTTTAACTTGTCCGCATTATTGCTGGTATTCACATTTGGGATATTATTGAATAATTCGAAGAACATCGCAGGGTTCAAGATATCCAAACAAGTTGATCAAGAGCGGATTGATCGTGGCCTTGAGCAATTTAAATCAATTGTTTCTGAATCAGCCTTCTTGATAAGGACATTTTTCTTTATTATTTTCGGGTATTCGATGGATTTGATGGGACTTTTTGATAAAAATGTATTCTTGTTGGGGACTTTGATCGTTATTATTCTATTTTTGGTTAGGTTTTTATATCTAAAATTCATTCTAAATGCACATGTTTTTCCTGAAATTTTCATTGCCCCCAAGGGTTTGGTTACAATTGTATTGTTTTATAGTATCCCTAAATCATTAGCTATCAAATCTTTCAATGAAGGGGGAGTGGTGTTCTTTGTGATCCTGGTGACGGGTTTATTGATGCTGATGAGCGGGTTTTCAAAGAAGCATTTAAAAACGAGGGCCAAAAAGGAAGTGGCCCAGGCTGGGCTGGCTATTATTCCGCCATCAATCTCAGCCTTTCAATCTTAATACGTAAAGGAGTTAACCATGCAAAAAAAAGCCTCAGCGGTATGGAACGGTGACCTAAAAGGTAGCGGAAGTATTTCGACAGAAAGCGGTGCGCTTTCAAATGCGCCATATTCATTTGGGACCCGTTTTGAAAAAGGGATTGGGACAAATCCAGAGGAACTTATCGGCGCTGCTCATGCGGGATGTTTTTCAATGGCTTTATCTGTCCAGTTAGTTAATGCCGGTCTGAAGCCCGAAAAGATTGAAACGTCAGCGACCGTGACTTTGGATAAATTGGAACAGGGTTGGACAGTCACTGGCGTGCATTTACAAGTGAAAGCCAAGGTCCCAGGTGCCGATCAAGGGGCTTTCGAAAAATCTGCGAACGCCGCTAAGGCAGGTTGTCCTATTTCACGCTTGTTAAACGCCAAAATCACCATGGATGCGCAGTTAGAGATGTAAGACAGGCTGACACTTGTCCCCTGTTTGATGAAACTTTCGTCATTGGCCTATTGTCTAAACTAGTGGAAGATATTGAGGGCCTGCGCGAAAGCGGCGGACAGGAGGACAAAATGTCAAATGCGATCAAAGTTTCAATGATGCTGTCAATGGTGGTTTTCCCGGTGTTTTTACCTAAGGTCTCATATGCCTGGGAGGACCAGCAGGGGCACGGTCAGCATGGACGTGGTTCGGATAGCGCTTATCATAGGCATGATCATCATTCCCATGCTAATCCTGACCTGACCTTGGTGACAGGTATGGATGATATTGATACCAGGGTCCTTGTTGATGCTGACCCCGGACCTGCACCGGAAGTGGTAGATCAAGCTGTGCCAGAGGCCCCGGCCGCTATCCCGTCGCAAGTAATTAACTCAGATGGTGATGGAAATTTTATCGTCAATGTTCCGAACAATGCGGGGGGGTATACCCCTGTCCGTATCCAAAAATCAGGCAATGGCTATGTGGGGCCCCAGGGCGAACTTTATTATCCATTTCCACAAATTTCACAGCTAAAGGCCATGTATGGAATATAATATCGATGATGAAAACAATGATAGGATGTTTATTATTTAGTTTAACGTTTGTCCTGGCTCCTGGCGTTTTTGCTCAAGATGATGATCGATCATCTTCCGGTTCTGGTGTACTGGTGTCCGGGAGCGGTGCTGCGCTGGATTCATCTGATCAAGGCCTTTCAAATGGTTCAGGGCACCGGGCGGATCAGCACCGTGATGGTGATGATCCCGCTCAAGATACGGTGGAAAATGGCGGCGACAGCGGGGATGTGTCAAATCCACCAACGGATGAAATAGTCGTCAAGGCCACAGATTCCGTTATGTTTCAGATCACCGCAAATATGAAATTGACCACGGATCAAATTAGCGCCATTCGGCCTATCATCACCGATTATATAGTTAAAGTCAGAGATCTCCAGCAAAGCGTGGAAAAGGGAGATATTGATAGTAAGGCCATGTACACCCAGAAATTACAGTTGATCGCGGATGAGAACCAAGGACTTAGCCGTATCCTTACAGCCGATCAAATGAAGGTGTGGACCAATATGCAAGTCCAGTGACATGAGGCCGAAATTTGCATTATTGAGTTTCGGATGGTACACTTGCATGAAAGCGGACAATAGTGTCGAACTTATTAAACAAGGAGTTTAATTTGATGTTTAAACGCAATAGTAAGGTTTTTGTGATGTTGGGCCTATGTGCCAGTTTAGCAATCGGGTTTTTATTTTTAACGCCACTTTCCAAAGCAGCGGATAATCCATCCCCTTCACAATTCAAGAAAAATGAAAAATTCTATATTTATAAGGATAAACCTTTCCTTAATAAATTTATTGCTTCAGGTTATATGCCTGATGGCAGGTGCGTCGAGATGAATGATGCATGGGTGGATAATTGCCAGGATAGCAGAAGCTGCGTTCAAGTCAAATTCGACAGAGACTGCACGGCTACCAGTACAGGGTGGGCTGGCGCATATTGGCTTTCACCTGCTAATAATTGGGGAGATGTCAAAGGCGGGTATAATTTAACCGGGGCCCAAAAGCTGGTTTTCTGGGCCAGGGGAGAAAAAGGCGGCGAGGTGGTTACCTTCAAAATGGGCGGGGTTGGGATGGGGCATGCCTATCCTGATTCTGATGGTGCCACGAGTGATCCTATTACATTGACCAAAGATTGGAAAGAGTATTCCATAGACTTAACAGGCAAGGACCTGTCCCATATTATCGGCGGATTTGCCTGGGTCGGCACCGCAAAAGAAAATCAATCCAACATCACGTTTTATCTGAGGAACATGTATTATATTTAACCCTTGGCGACAAATGCTTCGCTGATCTTCTTTCTTTTTAGTTTTCTTACGGTAATTTGCAAACCTTTCCCGGAGATAAGTTCACCTCCGTTGAAAGGTTTGGCAAATTGCTTTTCGCACCAGTCAGCCAGCTTTATATCTTTTTCATCGTCATCAGAAGCCACCCATTCGACACCCATGGCACGGGCCAGTGCGGACATGGGAACCGCCCCGCCAACGAGCCATTGATGGCCATAGGGATGGATATGATTGGGCAGGCGGTCGTATTCATCTTCAATTTCTCCCACCAATTCTTCAATGATGTCTTCCTGGGTGATCATACCAATGATCTTCCCTTGCGCATCTTCAACCATCCCGATATGCAGTTTTTCCTGGATCATCCGTTCTAATACTTTTGAGATGGGAGTGCTGTCCACGAATTTCATGATGGGGCGGATCGTTCCTTTGATGGTCGGGTCTTCAGGGTTGATCTTAATGGCCCCGATAATGTCCTTGAAATTAATGTATCCCAGGACCGTTTGAGGGTCATTGATATTCTCATAAACGGGAAAACGTGTATGCATATCCAAATGGGCCCGGATCAGGGCATCTGTCAGGGTGCTGTTTTGCGCGATCATGCATATGTCCGCAGAGGGGATCATGATCTCCTTGATCGGCCTTAAGGACAGATGCGCCGCGGATATAACGATCTTCTCCTGCTGGGCGTCAATGAGGCGTGACGTCCTGGCCAGGGCAAGGGCAGCTGTAAGTTCGTGCAGGCTGCTTTGGGTGTCAGGGTCCCGGCTGTTATTCGGCTTTTTCTTATCAATGAATTTAATGGCTGCTTTAACGATATTTTCAAAGCACGAAACAACAGGATTGGCGACGTAAGAAAAATAAACCATCATTTTAGATAATTTCAGGACCACCCATTCACTGTTTTTGATCGCATAAATCTTAGGAATGAGTTCGGCAAATATGATCGTAAAGGCGCTTAAGGGGATGATCAGGGTGACCAGGCTCAAGAATTCCGAAAAATCTTTTGATACGCCAAGGCTCTTTTGAAAATACGGATTAAGGGCCTCAGTGACACCAGCGCCTCCGATGGCAGCAGCTATTGAACCGACGAAGGTCACCCCTAACTGCACGACCGCCAGGCTTGCTTCCATGCGGTCTTTCATGAACAAAGCTTCGGCGGCCCCATTGATCTTGGTTTGGACAAGATAGGTGAGTTTAGTCCGGGAAATAGAAGCCAGGGCCATTTCATAAGCTGAAAATACAGCATTGAGAACGATCATGGTCAGGATGATGAGCAGCTCGGTTACAAAATCCATTCAATATCTCCTTGAATAAATAGTATATCAGAATGTTTTATTTACCTAAAGACGATAAAGGTAATTTTACCACTAATGTCCGTCTAGTATACCCGGGTACAATTGATTAGTGTCGGGCATCCCAGATATAATCACACCATGGGAAGTATTAGCATTTCAGCATATATATTTATTATGACCGCTTTCTTAGCTAATACTTTTGGTCTTATGCCGATTGTAAGGGCGGACGAATTTCGTTTGCCGGCACCCGGGGTGATGGTCCATTTAAGTCCGCCACTTGACCCTCCAATACTTAAAGGTATTAAAATACATCCTGATAATCCATTCCGTTTTGATTTCATCCTTGACCCAGGAGGTGATAGCCAATTATCTAACAATGCCCTTAAAGACCAATCCAGTAGACTGATTAAATATTTTCTTGCCTCATTAACTATACCTGAAAAAGACCTGTGGGTTAACTTAAGTCCATATGAGAAAGATAGAATCATTCCTCAAAGTCTTGGTTTAACTGAGATGGGCCGTGATCTGCTGGCAGAGGATTATATGCTTAAGCAGATCACAGCGAGTTTAATATATCCAGAAGATAATATAGGAAAGAAATTCTGGAAACGAGTGTATGAAGAAGCGTCTAAAGAATATGGAACAACTAATATCCCCGTTGACACTTTTAATAAGGTTTGGATAGTACCGGATAAGGCTGTGGTCTATGAAAATGCAAAAGCTGGTACAGCCTATGTAGTTGAAAGCAGTTTGAAAGTCATGCTTGAGCAGGATTATTTGGCTTTACAGAAACACGCACCCGTACACAACGCAATGGGTTCAATAGGGGCTAATATCGTCCGTGAGATAGTCATCCCCGAATTGACCAAAGAAGTCAACGAAAATGAGAATTTCGCCAAACTTCGTCAGGTTTACAATTCGCTTATTCTTTCCACATGGTATAAGGAGAAAATAAAAAACAGCATTTTAGCTCAAGTGTATACAGATAAGAATAAGGTGGCAGGAGTCAGTAATGATGATCCGCGAGAGACTCAGAAGATCTATGGGCGTTATCTTCAAGCCTTCAAGAGGGGTGTCTATAATTACATCAAAGAAGAACAAGACTCTGTAACTCAGCAAATGATCCCAAGAAAGTATTTTTCAGGTGGTTTTTCCGCGGCGATGTTGCATATTGATCAGGCACAAACTATTCCCGGCGTAAATTTGAAGAATTATCTGGATATCGATGCGGCCATGGTAACACCGGTAGAAGTTTTATCGAAATTTGAAAGAGCGATTGAAGCGCATTTGACAGGGGCAATGGAGCGTAATCAAAGAGCTTTACTGGATTACAGTGTCGGTGATGGCGATGAGGAGAAATTGAAAATGATTAAATATATAGTAGATAGAAAAAAATTGCCATACCAGGAAATAACACCGGAATATTTAGAAAGTGCAGCTAGTTCCTCACATTTCCAGCGCGAAGAAGGCGATATTGTTTATATCGCTCCTGCGAAAATGGAACTTGATGCAGGTCAGGTAAAACAGGTTTTAAACAGCATTGGTTTGCATGATAGAAGAACTTTTTCGACAATCGCAGGTATATCCGCAGCCCAGGAAAAATCTTTTGAATACCCGGAATTGGACCCTTTGACCGATTTGCCTAATCGAAGGGGATACTTATCTTTGTTTACCCATGAAATCAAAAAAGAAAATCGGGAAGAAGGGATCCACATGATGGTAGTGGCTATGGATCTGGACCGTTTTAAGGAGATCAATGATTTATTTGGACATAAGAGTGGAGATGAAATTTTAATAAAGATAGCTGATACCATAAGAAAAAGGATCAGGTCAACGGATATATTTGCACGATTGGGTGGTGATGAATTTGTTCTGGTATTTCCCATTACCCCTCCTTCCAGAGATGCGCAATTCATCAAAGACCTTGGGGAAAAAATACTCAGCGAAATCCAGAAAAAAGTCTATTTGGGCAGAGACTATATACTTAAAATGCTTAAAGGAGATTCTCCTGAAAGCAATGCCGCTATTTATGACAGTTTTATATATCAGTTAGCTATACAAAATGACGAATCATCCGAAGATCTCAAAGTAAGATTTCCTACACTAGGGAGGGCTATTCAAGGGGTGGAGGATGGAGTATGTCAATTTAAAGGATGGGTCCCTCAGGCCAGTATGGGGGCTTCTAAATTGGAAATACCGGGTGGTCTTGAGCTGACAGATCAAATGATCAGTGCACTCTCTGCGGTAACTCTTGATAAAGCGGATGAATTTTTATATAAAGCTAAAAGTAAAGGCAGGAACCGCATTGAGATCAGGCCGGATGAAGAGCGGGTATGGAGCAATGGTGATTGGTATTGGAACGCGCATACTTCTTATCAGGATATTATTTATTTTAAGAATATTTTGTTTGAATCGATGCAAAAAGAGGCTGCCATTAAGCCTTATTTGACGACAATTGCATTGATCAAAGAGTTGGCAAAACAACATTATAGAATGGGGGTGGGTTCTTCCAGCCGTAGAGCGGAAACATACTTAAGAACTTTTGGCATTGATCAGTATTTTAAAGGGGCGGTCGTTGATGGAAATATGGTCATTCGGGGGGATGTCCCTGGTAAACCATCCAAGGAATTCTTTAGGGTTGTTGCACGTAAAGCAAATGTTGCCCCGGAAGACACCGTTGTTTTTGAAAGTACCATAGCAGGTGTGCGGTCTGCAAAAGAGGGCGGATTTGGATTGATCATTGCGCTGAGCCGCAATAATGATGTGGAAGATCTGCGGTTAGCAGGGGCGGACCATGTATTACCCGATATTGGCGATTTAAGCATAGATCGAATGCAGGATTGGTTTATAGCAAAACAATCCCGTCGTTTTGAAGGAGCGATCTTTGATGTTGATGGGGTCATTAGCGATACGCATACTCAGCATTTTGATTCCTGGAAACTGGCCATGGACGGTTTTTTAGATTATTACGGAAATATCACAAAGCAACGTTATGATCCATTTGTCCAGGAAGACAACGCTAAGTATTTTTCCGGTAAGACAACCACGTCGGTTATGATCAATTTCCTGGCATCCCGGGGAATAGTGTTACGTTCACAGAATGTGAGTAAGGCAATGATATCCCGAAGCCAATTGTATCGAAGAGAAGGCGGTATTAACTTTAATTCAGACAAAATGAACCTGCAAGTTCAAAACAATGGCGGCGATATTCAATTTCATTTAGACTCCGCTATGCTTCAGCAGCTGCAAAATGCCCCAGGCTTTGTGCCTGTCATCATCAATATCCATCCGATGACGGATCTAAAGACGTTTCTAGGCTTTAAAGGTTAAGAAATTTCCTTCCGATTCATTTCATATTAAAGGTCATCTTGAAGGTAAAATTTATAATGGTATGATAATAAAATGAAATCCCTGGTTTTAATTCTTTTTGCCCTGACTGTTTGGGGGGTGACGGGTATTAGTCAATCTTTTGCCCAAGGCGTTGTTACATTTGGGCCCAAGGAAACGAAGATCTATGGATCCATCCCGTATTCCGTTATCGGGGAATATAAAGCCCAATTCAGCGTTTTTAGAGGGAAGATCACCCTGAATGCCAATTTACAGAGGATCCAATCAGTTTATTTAGAGATAGAGGCAAGCAGTATCCATTCAAATTGCCCATGGTGCGATAGGGTCGCGCGATCAAGAAGACTGTTGCATACATCGTTATACCCGAAGATCATTTTTAAAAGCGATAAGATTATAAAAGATGACAGCGGTTATAAGGTCAAAGGGGTTTTAGAGATGCATGGGATAAAAAGGAGAATGATTTTTCCTTTCAGGGTTGATATGATGGGTGATCAAAAGAGAGAAGTATTCGATCTCAAAGGTAGTTGGATCATCAACCGTAAGGATTTTAATATTGTTTGGAGCAAGCTTCTTGACCGGGGAGGTATTTTGGTGGGGGATTATTTTACAGTCAATTGGGGGATTAAGGCGTCAATATGATCTGGATACTTTGTATTTATATTTTTTTCCTAAGCAGTTGTGAACAAAAGCCCCAAGAGCGTCACTATAATGAGATTGTCATTGAACCCCCGCAAGAGTCGGGCAATTTGTCTTGGGATGTGCCTCAAGGCTGGAAACAAGAAGCGGGTGAAGGCATGCGCCTTGCAAGCTTTCATCCGGTTTCCGATGCAAAGACAATTGATTGCTCGATTGTTTCACTCTCAGGGGCGGCCGGTGGCTTGGAGGCTAATTTGAACCGATGGATGGGACAGCTTGGGCTTGAAGTATCTGATGATCATTTAAAACAGCTTATATTGTCAGCCCAAGACGTACAAACAAAGGGTGGCATTGAGGCTAAAGTTTTTGATTTTACAAATTTGCAGGCCCAGGGCAGTCCGTCTGATAAAAGCATGATTGCTGCCATGATCAATGTTGATCTAACGACTGTCTTTATAAAGATGACAGGTTCAATGGGATCAGTGAAACAATATAGGGACGATTTTTTAAAACTACTGCGGTCTATTGTTCGTCAATAGTATGATAAAATTCTTAAGCTCACCACGTATCACCGTCCTTTGTTTGTTCCTGCTTTTTATCCTGACTTTTTGGGGCACGATCGCTCAAGTCCAACAGGGTTTATATGTGGCCCAAGAGCGTTACTTTAATTCATTTTTCTTTCTGGCAGACGGATTTATTCCTTTTCCCGGTGCGCAATTAGTCCTTTGGGTATTTTTTGTTAATTTGATCTGCTCGATAATCCTTACCTTTAAAAAGTATACCCAATGGGCTAATTCAGGACTACTCATCATTCATTTGGGCCTGATCATCTATTTTGTCGCGGCCTTCCTGATCTTTCATGTTGCTCAGGAATCCAACGTGCATTTGGCGGAAGGTGAATGGACAAATCTCTCCAGGTCTTATCAGGATTGGGAATTGGCTTACTGGACAGATAAGACCAATAAGCGCCAAGTGACAGCTTTTGATACCAAGTATTTTAAATCAGGCTATCAAATTCCTTTTGAAAATAGAGATTTTACCCTTACGGTCGATAAATTTTATTCAAATTGCGATGCCTTAAGTGATTCTTCTTTGATTGAGAAACCTGTTGTCAGGGAAAGGGAACAAAATATCGAGGGAGGTATCTTTGACTTGAAGATCAATAGCAAGTCGTATCCTTTAGTTTTATATGGCGTCCAATCCCAGCCAACCCCTCTCAGGATATTAGGAAAGGATTATTATTTTATTTTGCGCCATAAACGGTTTCCC
>Ga0206794_1078_pt1 | contig 26943 bp, 16 predicted proteins | sample Alteio_BWOrgCont_70_FD_152877 | JGI IMG/M metagenome (GOLD analysis project Ga0206794, IMG submission 152877) | Enriched cells from forest soil in Barre Woods Harvard Forest LTER site, Petersham, Massachusetts, United States -... | ecosystem: Environmental > Terrestrial > Soil > Temperate forest >...
CAAAGATCCGGATATTGCCATATTTACTATAAATATCAGGGGATCGGGCTATAGCCGGGATATAATTAATGTAAGGCGCGAAGATTATATCATACTTAATTTAGAGGATAAGAATAAATATGTTTTAAGAGGGGCGATAATGGATTGCGTGCGCGCGGTTGACTTTATTTATTCGCGCCCCGAATTGCGGCATGATAACATTATTGCTGCCGGGGGGAGTTTAGGCGGGTTCCTGGCAATTGCAACTTCCGGTGTTGATAAACGTATAAACTTCTGTTCGGCCGCAAATCCGATATTGAGTGATATACGCAACCTGGTGCACGAAGTTGACTGGCCATTTATAGACATACGAAAATATGTGAATACAAGGCCCGGACTAACAATGGACAAAGTGCTTGATAACCTTGATTATTTTGACGCTAAAAACTTTTCGACGCAGGTCAAATGCCCTACATTGGTAGGCATGGGGCTGGTTGATCCGATAGCGCCTCCAAATAATGTGTATACACTTTATAATAACCTGCGGTCGCCCAAACACCTGATCATTTTCAGGGATCTGGGGCACGAGATCGGGAAAAAATACGTGGTATATGAAGGCCGGTGGATGCGCGACCAGTTTGCATTGTTCTAAAATAAAATATCATCATGGGCCTGTTAAAAAGCTTTACAAAAACTTTATTAGTAACATTAGTTCTTTTCATAACCCTTCAAACTAAAGCTTTTGCCGACGGCGGGTTTCCTGTTCGTCCGGGCAGGCTGCTAATATCTCCCTCGGTCAGCTATTTCTTTGCCTCGTCACAATGGGATTCAACCGGCGTGAAAAAGCCGTTTGACAATGGCGGCAAATACACATCAATAGGCATCACTTTATATTCGGAATATGGCATCAGCAGGCGTTTTGCAGCTGTTGTGAGCCTGCCTTATGTGATGAATAATTATACCCAGAATATTGCACCAACCAGTACCCCCAGTTCCGGCCTAACCGACCTGGAAACCGGCTTAAGGTATTACCTGGCCAATATTGACTTTATTTATTACATTTCTATCCAGGGAACCGCTATTACACCGCTTTACTCAAATAATGCCAGCTTAGGCTATGGCGAAGAAGGCGGCGAGTTAAAACTGGCGTTTTCCGGCTCAGGGCACCTGGGAGATCTTAGTACCTATTTTAATGCTGCCGACGGCGTACGGCAATATTTTGGAAACAATGGCCCCATACAAAACAGGTATAATGCCACCTTTGGTTTGTCGCTTGACGAAGAATATAGTAACCAGGTTTCTGTAACTTTAAGCGGCATTAACTCATTCAGCAACGATAAAACATTTGTTTCGGCAATTCCCGAAACCAACAAAAACTTTTCGTTCCTGGAAGCTTCATTTAGTTACGGGCATTCATTTACCCGGGAAATATCATTATTTTTAAGCGGCGGCGAGTTTTTGACCGGCAACAATACCGGCGTGGGCACAACCCTATCGCTTGCATTTATTTACAGGCTGGATTACAGATAGTTGATTGAGTTGATTAAGTTGGATTGAGTTGATTAAGTTTTTCTCCTTCTCCAACTTAATCAACCACTCACCTAATCAACTTAATCAACCTAAAAATACTAATCATCCAATCCCAGCCGCATCCAGGTCAATATGGGCTTAAACCCCGCTTTTTCGTAGGCCTTTATAGCGTCAAGGTTTTCCGTATAAACTTCAAGGCGCATTTCGGTAATATTTCGCTCCCGGCACCACTGTTTCAGTGCTTTTATGATCATTTGATTTATCCCCATACCCCTGAACGCGGGTTTTACATACATAAATCCCAGGTAAGCATGCTGTGTGTGTTTCAAATAGTTTTTCACATCCTCTATCCGGGCATAGCCGCTGCCCGCCAGTTCGCCGTTGCATTCGGCGACCAATAGCAAAACATCTTCAGCAGTGATCATCCCCTCAAGATCGTAATAGTGGATCAAACCGTCTTTTAAAGTATGGTCAAATGGCCGTTCAGTTTGGATGATACCCTGCTCAAATTCAAATAGTGTATCAAGGTCGCTATGAACGGCCTTCCTGGTGGTTATTTTATCCATAGATTGCTTTTTAGGAGGGGCTTAAAATAGGAAAATTTAAGAGGATAAATATGCAACCGGCTTTATTTCCGGGAAAAGAGGGGAGGGGAGACTAACCGGAAAGGGCATGGCCATTTCCGCCCGATGTTTTTTAAAATATCAGTACAAATTACTGCACTATCTTATTAGCGCAATAAGAGCTGGCAAAGGCTTCGGGCTTGGCTTTAAATACAAAGCCCATGCTTAAAATATAACCCATAGCTTCGTGCAAAGCCTGGTTCGATTTAAACATTGGGTTGGTATTAATGTCGGCATGCACTTCAAGGTCAACATCATACAGGTCAAGCAGGTCGCACAGTTTGTAAGCGATGTCGATAGATTTTTGAACTTCGTTCAACATACGTTCCTTAATGCTCATTTTTTGCGAGGTACGCTCCTGGTGGATGAACATAAACCCGCCGCGTGCCTCGCGCAAAAAAACGATCACCGTTGCAAAATCAGTAACAGTGCCCTTTACCTGCGAATCGGTGCCGATGCAAACTTTAAGCTTGTTGCCCAGCGCAGTTTCCCTTTCGATGGCCCTTTCAACTTCTTCAATAATTGGCGATTGAATGACCTCGCCGCTAAATTTTCTCCAGATCATAAATTTATTTTTAAGGTTAAATTTAAGCTGACCATTTTACAGGTCTATAAAAGTAAGCGATTAACCGGCGTATAAACGTAAATATAGTATGATTTATTTGTTAACATTGGGCTGAATGTTAACAGGTTAGTTTGTGGATTTGAAAATGCGGGATGAATCGATTTGAAAATGTGCTGATTTGAAGATTTGAAAATGAAGTAGTAAACCTCCACCGATCCAAATGTTCCCAAATTAAAAACAACACAGTTTAACCTCATTTTTTTGCATTACTAATTTATCATTGCCCGTTTACCCCTATATTTATCAAAATTAAAATCACATGAAATCATCACATTGGTTATGGCTTGCCGTTTTGGCTGTAATGATTGCCGCCTGCAACAACAAATCAAAAGACTCGAATGAAGAACCAAAAAGAACAGTTTTTTTCGATAAAAGTGCGATGGATACAACGGTTAAACCGGGCGATAACTTTTTTATGTATGCCAACGGCACATGGATAAAAAAGACCAAAATACCTGCATCGGAAGTGAGTTGGGGAACGTTTAATACTTTGCGCGATACTAATGAAGCGCATATCCACCAAATATTGAATTATGCGGTGGCACGTGATGATACCGCCGGCAGCATCAACCAAAAAGTTGGCGATATGTTTAAAAGCGGGATGGATACCGCGGCGATTGAAAAGTTGGGCTATGATCCTGTTAAACCCCAGCTGGCAAAAATAGCCGCCGTAAAGGATTATAAGGACCTGGTGAAACTGGCTGCCGATGGCTTTAAAACCGGCGACGGTTTCCTGTTTGGTTTTTATGTACGGGCTGATGACAGGGCCAGCACCAAAAATGCTGCCCATTTTGACCAAAGCAGCCTGAATCTGCCCAACCGCGATTATTATTTTAAAACAGACCCGGCATCTAAAAAAATACTGGACGGCTATGTTAAATATATTGCAAAGTTGTTCACCTTAACCGGGGTCGACGCTGCAGCGGCCGCCACAAAAGCAGCAGGTATTTTAAAGCTGGAAACAGCCATCGCAACATCGCACCTGACGCCTGTTCAGTTACGCGACCCGGTTAAAAATTATAATAAATTTACCGTCGCCGATTTTCAAAAACAAATGCCGGATATTGACCTTGCGGATGCGTTTAAGCGAATGGACCTTAAAACAGATACTGTGCTGGTGGGGCAGCCTGCCTATTACAAGGCGTTGGACGGTCTGCTGAAATCGCAGCCGATTGATGTTTGGAAGGATAAAGCGACCTTTGAGGCCCTGAGCGGGGCGTCAACTTACCTCAGCAAAGCTTTCAGGGATGCGCAATTTGACTTTTTCGGAAAAGTACTAAGCGGCCAGAAACAACAACGGGACCGCTGGAAATTATTGTCGGAAGATATTGATAATGGCGTTGGAGAGCTTTTGGGACAGCTATACGTTCAAAAATATTTTCCACCGGACGCCAAAAAACGGATGCTCGACCTGGTGAATAACCTGCAGGCTGTTTATAAAGAAAGGATAGAGAAACTGGACTGGATGAGCCCTGAAACAAAAAAACGTGCGCTCGAAAAACTGGCAGCTTTTACTAAAAAGATAGGATACCCTGATAAGTGGAAAAAATACGACGATGTGCATATCAGCAATGATGCCTATTATCAAAATGAACAGTCGATTGCCGCACACAATTACCGGGAGATGATCAACAAAATGGGCAAACCGGTTGACCGTTCGGAATGGGGTATGACGCCGCCGACAATTGATGCATACAATAACCCGTTGTTCAATGAGATCGTTTTCCCGGCGGGTATTTTACAGTTCCCATTTTTTGATAAAGATGCCGACGACGCCATCAACTACGGCGCTATAGGCGTAGTAATTGGCCATGAAATGACCCACGGTTTTGACGACCAAGGCCGCCAATATGATAAAGATGGCAACCTAAAAGATTGGTGGACCAAAGAAGATGCCGCCAAGTTTAAGGCGAGGGTTAAAGTGTTGATCGACCAGTACAGCCAGTTCACCGTTTTGGGTAATTTGCATATTAATGGCGAACTTACCCAGGGCGAGAACCTTGCCGATGTTGGCGGAGCTATGATTGCCTACCAGGCCTTTAAAAATACGCCGGAAGGAAAAAGCGATACCAAAATAGATGGCTTTACACCAGATCAGCGTTTCTTCCTGTCGTTAACCACGGTGTGGCAAAGTAAGATACGTGATGAAACTGTTAGGATGAGCATCAGCAATAACCCGCATTCGCCGCCAATGTACAGGGTAAACGGCCCATTTTCCAATATGCCGGAGTTTTATAAGGCATTTAACGTAAAGCCGGGAGATAAGATGTACCGCGATGAAAAGGATAGGGTGAAGGTTTGGTAGGAGAAGAATTTGAAAATGTGTTGATTTGAAGATTTGAAAGTGATAATACCGTTGTCTGTGTCCCCATAGACAACAATTATCGTTTAATGATCTTATACATTAACAACCTATAATCCTTGCCTGATGCGCATACTCATCAAAAAAAAGATCATCTTTCAAAATAGAGGCGACATACAATACATACATTATTTGTCTGTGGGGACACAGACAACGGTATGGGAGAAGATTTGAAAATGACATGAAAGATTTGCGAAGTTTAATTCAGAGTTGTTTATTTTCAAAGGCCTCATTGAAGGCTTCGCCGTTTAAAAACTTCGCAAATCTTAAAATTATAGGATTTGCAGATAATTAGTTCAAAGGAAAATTGTAATCAAGAAAATGAACTTTATCTTCCGATACCTTAAGATCAACTTTTAAAGTAAACGGATTATTTTGTTGATCTGTATTGATCACACCGAAAATATCCAGGACTTTGAAGCCATTTAAGCTTTCATAACGAAATCCAAAAAGTGTAAATCCCTTAATATTTCCTAAAGTCGTATCAACCTTTTGAAGGTTTGATATTAGTTGGTTTTTTGCATCTTCAGTATAAGAATTATCACTTAAAAATGGCTTTAATCCAACAAAATTTTTAGCCTTAATTAAATCAAAAACTTTACTTAAAACATTCATTTTGGCTGATATTAATTCCAATTGATCTCTTGAATAAACAGCCTCATATTTTTCTTTTTTGTCAAAAATCAATACAGAATGAATTTCACTGTACTTTTTATTTTCGCCTTTCAAGTCTGAATAAAATATGTACGCCATATTTGAAGCCATGACATCAGGAGAATTAGAATACTTTTCCAACACTTCGGATTTGCTCTCTTTTAATTCAAAAAAATTCTTTGTGCCCTCATCAGTTGAAACAGAAGCACCGATCGAATATTCGCAATATCCACCAAAGAATACAAGAACATCTTTTATTCCTTTGTCCTCATTATTTGTGATGATTTTAACGTCTTTACAACCGAACAATAAAAAAGAAAAAAATGCAATAAAGGAAATTAATTTCATGCAAATTTTATTTAGTGAGCTGACTATTTATATAAATCTAATACTTTCCCAATCCCGTTGTCTGTGTCCGCACAAACAACTAATCATTTTATTTCAGTGGTAAAGAATTGTTCTTTAGCCATCCCTGCACGGTCTCTAACGAGTGGCCGCCTGAGGCTACGGAAAGTATAAAATCGGTCAACAATTCATTGCTTACCGTTTCGCCTAGTCGATAACCGTTATAATCCAGGAACAATAAACAAGCGTCAAGGCCCGTACGCTTATTGCCGTCGGTAAAAACGTGGTTAGAAATAATGTTGAAAAGATACACCCCTGCTTTTTCGTAAACTTCCTTGTAAATTGGTTCTCCAAACAAATTTGCATCAACAATCTCAACAAGATAATCCAAAGGGTTTTCGTGGAGCAGGTTATCCGGCGGCACGAAATTCCCGCCATATTTCGAAATATTGTTTCTATTAAGAAAGATGATCTCTTCTTTTGTCAATATGCGCATCAAGCAAGAGCTTTATAAGTCGAGTCATATTTTTTATGAATAGGTTCAATTCTATCCAATATCTCCTTTTCATTGAGAAAAGATTTTTGAATTTCATCCTGCACTTTTTTCCGGTCCTCGGGTTTGAGTGCCAAGGCAATTTCCAAAACTTCCTCTACAGTATAAGCGTGTTGTGAATCCATAATTTTGATAGTTACAATAAGCAATACCAAGTAGGTACAAAATAACATTAACGTAAATTTACGAATAATTTATTTGTATCAATGTTTTTTGGCGAATTTGCAGACAACAACAATCTCACACCGTCAACTTCCTATATTTTATCCTTTTCGGCGCAACATCCCCCAACCTTTTTTTCCTATTCTCCTCATAATCCGAGTAATTGCCTTCAAAAAAATAAACCTGGCTGTTTCCTTCAAACGCAAGGATGTGCGTACAAATCCTATCCAAAAACCAACGGTCGTGACTGATCACTACAGCGCAGCCGCCAAAGTTTTCGAGGGCTTCTTCAAGGGCGCGTAATGTATTTACGTCAATATCATTGGTAGGCTCATCCAGCAGCAATACGTTCGAACCTTTTTTTAGGGTGATGGACAAATGCACCCGATTCCGTTCCCCACCCGACAAAATGCCTACCTTTTTTTGCTGGTCGGCGCCGTTGAAGTTGAATTTGGAAACATACGCTCTTGAATTGATGGGCTTGTTGCCGACCAATATCGTTTCCTGCCCGTTGGTAATATTCTCCCAAACCGATTTATTAGGGTCAAGGTCATCATGCAGCTGGTCCACATAGCCTAAATGAACCGTTTCACCCACACGGAAAGTGCCCGCATCGGGCTTATCCTGCCCTGTAATTAAACGGAACAAGGTAGTTTTACCCGCGCCGTTGGGGCCGATAATCCCAACTATACCAGCCGGCGGCAGTGAAAAATTCAGGTTATCGAACAATAACTTCTCGCCATACGATTTGCTTACGGCATTGGCTTCGATCACTATATTGCCCAAACGCGGGCCGGGCGGAATAAACAGCTCCAGTTTATCTTCCCTGTCCTTGGTTTCTTCGGATGCTAATTTGTCATAGTTTGATAGACGCGCTTTTGACTTGGCATGACGGCCCTTCGGCCCCATCCTTACCCATTCCAGCTCACGCTCCAAAGTTTTCTGGCGCTTGCTTTCTGTCTTGTCTTCCTGGGCAAGGCGTTTTGCTTTTTGGTCAAGCCAAGAAGAATAGTTGCCCTTCCAGGGGATGCCTTCTCCCCTATCCAGCTCCAGTATCCATCCGGCAACGTTATCAAGGAAATAACGGTCGTGGGTAACGGCAATAACTGTTCCCTTATATTGTTTCAAATGCTGTTCCAGCCAGTCGATAGATTCAGCGTCAAGGTGGTTGGTTGGCTCGTCCAGCAGTAAAACATCCGGCTCCTGCAATAAAAGGCGGCACATAGCCACGCGACGCCGCTCGCCGCCCGATAGTACGGCTATCTTAGTATCCGGGTCAGGGCAGCGCAACGCATCCATGGCCCGCTCCAGCTTAACGTCAAGCTCCCAGGCGTTTACGGCGTCGATTTTATCCTGCAGCTCGCCCTGGCGGGTCATCAGCTTATCCATTTTATCGGCATCCTCGTAATATTCAGGCAAGCCGAATTTTTCGTTAATATCCTCATATTCTTTTAGTAAGGCCGTAGTTTCGGCAACGCCCTCTTCCACAACCTCTTTAACCGTTTTATTGGGATCGAGTTCCGGCTCCTGGCTCAAATAACCCACAGTATATCCGGGCGAAAAAACCACCTCGCCTATATTCGTTTTGTCGATGCCTGCTATTATTTTTAACAGTGACGATTTACCGGAACCGTTTAAACCGATAACACCGATCTTGGCCCCATAAAAAAAGGACAGGTAAATGTTTTTTAAAACTGTTTTTTGCGGCGGGTAGACTTTACTAACCCCTGCCATTGAAAAAATTATTTTTTCGTCTGCCATGTATTTAATTAGCGAATTGTTGAATTATTGAATTATTGATTGATTTTGGATTGGAAGGCTAAAATAGGGATTTGTAGATTAAATTGGTTAGATGTTTGTTGATTTGTTGTAGGGGCGATCCCTTGTGGTCGCCCTAACGATCTTGTGGTTCATACCAGCTCGTTTAGGGCAGCCACAAGGGCGGCCCCTACAGGTCGTCGCCTTTATGGTTTGATTAATACCGATACCCTGTGTTGATAAAAAAATAATAAATTTCCAATCATTTTGCGGTCAATCATCGTATATAAGGTATTGAGGGGTTATTAGTTGATTGAGTTGGATTGAGTTGATTAAGTTTAGGAATAGGATGTTCATTTTACCTCTATCAACCACTCACCTAATCAACCCAATCAACTTAATCAACTATCCTGTAACAAAACTTAATGCCGTAATGTCATATAATTGATTAATTTGTCTGACATTGTCGCACTAACATTAATTGAAACGTAAAGTAATTAAACCAATTGATCAAAATAATATCAAAAAGATAGAAATAAATCATTTATTTATAAAAAGTCATTGTAATTGCGCGTTTTATTTATAAAATTGCTAAAAAAAATTTAAGTTTATCCGATCGCATATCATCTCAATGTCTGCTTTACAGGTAAGTTTAAAAGTTGGCAATAATATTGTTGATATGTGTATAACAAGTCGTCCTGTTTATTGAAACAAATTAATACATTAGGACGTTTTAATCGGAAGGATATATATGGAAGCTAAATTTTCGCCGCGGGTTAAGGATGTTATTCAATATAGCAGAGAGGAGGCCCTGCGCCTCGGGCATGATTATATTGGTACAGAGCACCTTCTATTAGGTTTGATAAGGGACGGTGACGGCGTAGCAATTAAATTACTAAAAGAATTAACTGTAGACACAGGCAAATTGAGGCGTTCGGTTGAGGACGCCGTTAAAGGAACTATAGGCACAAACGTGCATATAGGGAGCATCCCGCTGACAAAACAGGCGGAAAAAGTATTAAAGATCACTTACCTTGAAGCTAAAATTTTCAAAAGCGATGTGATAGGCACTGAGCATTTGCTGCTATCCATCCTTCGTGATGAGGACAACATAGCTTCGCAAATTTTAATGCAGTTTAACGTGAATTACGAAATATTTAAGAGCGAAGTAGAATCGCATAAGAACGAAGTAACTGACGAAATGCCGGGATCCCCAACCGGCGGCGACGATGATTTTAAAGAAGAAGAATCGTTCAGCCAGCCAAAAAAAGTATCCGACATCAAATCAAAAACCCCTGTACTTGACAATTTTGGCCGCGATTTAACCAAAGCAGCCGAAGACGGCCGCCTTGACCCTATTGTTGGCCGCGAAAAAGAAATTGAAAGGGTATCACAAATATTATCACGCCGTAAAAAGAACAACCCTATATTAATAGGCGAGCCAGGTGTTGGTAAATCCGCTATCGCCGAAGGATTGGCATTACGCATTGTACAGCGTAAGGTATCCCGTGTTTTATTTAACAAACGCGTGGTTACCCTTGACCTTGCTTCACTTGTTGCCGGCACAAAATACCGCGGGCAGTTTGAGGAACGCATGAAAGCGGTAATGAATGAATTGGAAAAATCACCTGATGTTATTTTATTTATCGACGAAATACATACTATAGTTGGCGCAGGCGGCGCCTCGGGCTCGCTTGATGCGTCAAATATGTTTAAGCCTGCACTTGCACGCGGAGAGATCCAATGCATTGGCGCAACTACTTTAGATGAATACCGCCAGTATATTGAAAAAGACGGCGCTTTAGACCGTCGTTTTCAAAAGGTAATGGTTGAACCGGCTACGCCTGATGAAACCATCGAGATACTGAACAGGATAAAAGAAAAATACGAAGAGCATCACGGCGTTACCTATACACCTGAAGCCATTAATGCCTGCGTTAGTTTGACTACCAGGTATATTACCGACCGCTTTTTACCGGACAAGGCTATTGACGCTTTGGACGAATCAGGTTCGCGTGTGCACTTAACCAATATCCATGTGCCGCAAAACATCCTGGATATTGAGCAAAAAATTGAGCAGATAAAGATCGAGAAAAACAAGGTGGTTCGCAGCCAGAAATATGAGGAAGCTGCTAAACTGCGCGACACAGAAAAACATTTGCTGGAAGAACTGGAACAGGCTAAAGCCATCTGGGAAGCCGAAACAAAATCAAAACGTTATACCGTAACCGAAGATAATGTTGCCGAGGTGGTATCCATGATGACCGGCATCCCCGTTCAGCGTGTGGGCCAGGCAGACAGCTATAAACTGCTCAACATGGCCGAAACCGTTGGCAGCAAGGTTATTGGCCAGGAAGAAGCGATAAAGAAATTGACCCGCGCCATTCAGCGTACACGCGCCGGATTAAAGGATCCTAAAAAACCGATAGGCTCATTTATTTTCCTTGGGCCTACAGGTGTTGGTAAAACGGAACTGGCAAAAGAGCTTTCACGCTTTATGTTCGATACCGAAGATGCCCTGATCCAGATAGATATGAGCGAGTACATGGAGAAATTCGCAGTATCGCGTTTGGTGGGAGCGCCTCCGGGCTATGTTGGATACGAAGAAGGCGGGCAGTTAACCGAAAAGGTACGCCGCAAGCCTTATGCCGTAGTATTGCTTGATGAGATTGAAAAAGCGCACCCTGATGTGTTCAATATACTGTTACAGGTATTGGACGAAGGCCAGCTGACCGATTCATTAGGCCGCAAGGTGGATTTCAGGAATACCATTATCATCATGACCTCGAATATCGGCGCACGCCAGTTGAAAGACTTTGGGCAGGGTGTCGGTTTTAGTACCAGCGCCAAAACAACACAGGCTGATTCGCATTCGAGAGGAGTTATTGAGAACGCATTGAAACGCGCTTTCGCTCCCGAGTTTTTGAACCGTATTGATGATGTGATCGTGTTCAACTCGCTTGGCAAGGAAGAAATATTCAAGATCATTGATATTGAGCTGGCTTACCTGTTTAACAGGGTGCATTTGTTAGGTTATAAAATTGAGCTTACTTTGGCTGCCAAAGAGTTTATTGCCGACAAAGGATATGATTCGCAATTCGGGGCCCGCCCGTTAAAACGCGCCATCCAGAAATACCTGGAAGACCCGATTGCCGAAGAAATACTAAAAGGCGAACTGAGTGAAGGCGATATCATGGAAATTGATTTTGACAAAGAATCCGGTGAAATAAAGATCATCGACAAAAACAAAGGCGAAAACAAAAAGCCCGAAGAAGAAGAGCAGAAGTAATATTGGTTGCAAGTTGACCCGATAGCTATCGGGTGGGTTGGATTAAGTTGATTAAGTTTACTAACCTCCCCTTAAATCAATTTGATCGTCCACTCCAAATAATATCCCGTTATGTTTAGCATGGCGGGATTTTTTATTGATTATTATTCTATTCTTAGTGTCCTCTGTGTGTCATTCGTGCTCTTTGTGGTAAAAAATTTAAACATGCAGTCACGACAACCTGCATTTTTCCCCCTCAATTTGTCATATTTCCACCCCGTCGGGTGTAGTTAAGCACAATATATTTGTATAAATAAAAACATTAACCGCTCAATAATACTAAAAATGAGAAAACTAAAATTACAAATGCAATTATCCATAGATGGATTTGTTGCAGGGCCAAACGGCGAGATGGACTGGATGACATGGAACTGGGGTGATGACATAAAAAAATACGTAAGCAATTTAACCGACAGTATCGACTGTATCCTTTTAGGCGGCCACATGCCGGCCGGCTTTATCCCCTACTGGGAATCTGTTGCGGCCGACCCGGCAAATCCGGAATATCCTTTTGGTAAAATAATGTGCGACACCCCAAAAGTGGTTTTTACCAAAACAATGGAAAAATCGTTATGGGATAATACCGTACTTGCCAAAGGTGATATTACTGAAGAAGTAAACCAGTTAAAAGTACAACCCGGAAAAGATATCATAACCTACGGCGGCGCCAACTTCGCCTCGAACCTGGTAAAATACAACCTTATCGATGAATACCACCTCTTCATTAACCCCACCGTCATTGGCAACGGCATGACCATTTTTAAAGACATTGAACAAAAACTGAATCTGAAGCTAGTAAAAGCCACCCCCTTTGATTGCGGGATTGTTGTACTTTGCTATCAACCGGCGTAATGAATGTATTTGAAAATTTGATGATTTGAAAATTCATTTCCCCACTTTGATTGTCCCCGTTTTATAGCCCAGGTTCCCATTCATATCGGCGCCCTCCATAATTAAAGTATAAGTGGATGGTTTATCGGCTGTGTAAAAAAACACTTTTGCCTCCCCGTTTATACCGGTGGTAATATTGGGTTCCCAATCAATGGTGGAGCGCAGATCTACCGTGTGATTTGCCGTATCCTTCACCGCATACACTGGTTTATAAAATTGTCTGGGTAAGGTGATAGCTACAGGTTTATAAAGGTACATGCCGGGCGTATTGTAAAGGTAAGGCCCCTGGCCCGAACGGGTGGTGATCTCTATGAATGCGTCATCAAATGCGCCAAATCTAAGGCCATACCTGTCATTGTATTTTGATGAATAATTTAGCTCGATGCCCTTTATATCTTCTGCATTATGCGATTCGAGGAAGTAATTTAAACTATTGAGGTAATAATCTATATTAGCCGACTCCTGACCTGCACCTGCCAGCAGCTTTAACAGATCATGATCCAATTCTACGCCATCAATAATGATCCTGACAAATTTGTCATGGATCCAATACCAGCCTACAGATTTATTAATAACTATAGCGGCCGGCAGGTTAGCGGAATAAACTGTATTAAATGTCATAAAGTTTTTATACGCTACCCTCATGTCTTTTATGTTTTCCTGCAATAATTGAAGCCAATTCTTTTTGCCTGCCTTTTCAAGGAACTTTTCGTCGAGTACAAGATCGGCGTTGCCGGGTCCGTTCAGGTTTTGCGAGTCTTTTATTATTTTCTCAGCTGTTATTTTTACCTCCTTTAGCCTGTGCCCACCGGCCGGGAAATAGTCCTGCTGTAGTACAAAAGCATTGCTTTTGGCATAATTGAGGAAAGTGGTATCGCTGTTTACATACCAGGGCTCCATTGAGACTGTATTTGGTTTTGTAAATTCAGGAAATTTCATTTCATCTACGGAAATGCCCACGTTAAAGCTTTTCCCGTTCCGGTTTACGGCCTTCAATATAAATATTGGCGTATCAACCTGCGGGAAATGACTAAAACTGAATTTGCCTTCATTATCAGTCGATGTGTCCATTAATATAGCGGGCTTTTTTGAAAACAACAGCACATCTGTATGCTTAACAGGTTTATTAAACACGTTCCAAACGCGGCCCGTAACCTTTAATTCATACTCAGGCAGGAACGAAATAACCGGCGGGTTAAATACCTGGCCCCAGTCATACCCTATCCAGCCCTGTGTAAGCAGCAGGTTATCAAGTGCCCGCCAGGCTTCGTTCGTTTTTAATGAGAGATAATAGCCGGGATTTTCGACATATCCCTTCAGATCAGATGTCAGCAGCATACTGGAATTAAAATTTTCGCTGTTTGTCGTATCAGTTTTAACCTGGGCGTCGTCCGTAATCGCAAGTGAGAAGTTTCCCTGCAGCAGCTTGCCCTTGTGGTCGGTTATTTTTATTTTTAATGCTACACCATCCCTTGACCCGTAAACCAGTTTGTCCGTTTTAAATTCAATATTTAGGTTATCATGGTGGTCGATAAACACCAGGCGCTCATTCAGTGGCTGGTATTTGGTGTTCATCACCGTAAAATGTGCTATCCCGGTTGGGAACAAGCTTTTTGCTATTTTCTTTTTTATAGCATTAGCCTCGTGAAAATTGAATACCGCCGCGTAACAAACAATTCCCCGCGCTTTACCAATTAAAAAATAGCTGTCTCCTGCTTGAATAATATCATTGGTGGCTGCGACTAAAACTTCTGCCGAGTCGGTTTCCATTCGGTTTTTGACGTTCAAAACCAGCCCTGCATTTGTTACTGCAGGTAATGCGTATTCCTTTACTAAACTGCCGGGTAAAGTAACTTTCGCCGTGTAAATTTCCCCTGCCTGTGGGGCAAAATCAAAGCTGCCAATACCATTATGCAGTGATTTAAATTCAGCTACTTTGTTTTGGTTGTGATCGGTAACAATACCTGAAACATCAACCCCTTTCCCGTCTTCACCAATAGCTTTAAAGCCTATATGGGCAGGCAGACCGGCAACCAGGTTGCCGCCTTCGGGTAAAAACTGGACATCTGTTTTTCCTGCATCATTTAAAATAAAAGGGATCGCAGCCTTTTTTCCCGGCTGCACGCTTTCAGCAATAATAGCAAGGTTGGCCGGGTTTTCAGGAAGCTTGAAATTTACATCAAGTAAACCGTTTTGATCAGTTTGTATGGCTTGCTTATACAAATGCTTTTTCCCTGCCATTACCTGTAAACTCAAAGCATTGTTGGCCGCGGGTACATTATTAATATCGCTTAGCCGTAGTTTAACTTCCGCTTTCCTGTTATTATCTTCGGTAAATTCCTTTATCTGTTTATTCACCAGCCAGTTATTTTCGCCGGATCCAGCCACGTAAAAAGTTTTACTGAAAAAATAATCATCGCCGAAATTTAGCATCCATTTAGTGTAAGCGCGGATGGTATAGGTGCCGGCATTAAATTCTTTTTCATCCAGGCTGATATTTCCCCAGCCAATGCCGCCCCCAACCGGCATGCTGTATTGCTTAACGATTTTACTGCTATCATTGGCAATATCAATGTGTATGATACCGCTTTTATCCGAAGCCGTAAAATAAGCCGCATTCATCAGGTATGCTTTAAACCATATCGTATCGCCAATAGCATAGTAGGGTTTATCAAATTGCAGGTATAGTTTTTCTGTGGGTTTGTTATTCGTGAGACTGTCGGATAATACTTGTACTTTTAATAATTCATCCTTAAAAGTAACCGACTGGGCGGATGCGACCGAAAAGCTGCTTACCTGCAGAAAAACAGCAATTGATATGATAGATTTGCAGCCAACAGCAAGAAAATCAACGATACGGGCAAAAAAGCCCATTGTACGGATAAAGGCAGACGATTCAGTGTTGCTATGTTTCATTTACCTTCAATTTTTAATAGTTTAGATTTATCAACCGGTTCGCCAACGTTTATTTTCTCCGCTTTATAGCCCAGGTTCCCGTTCATATCGGCGCCTTCCATAGTTATTGTATAAGTGGAGGGTTTATCAGCTGTGTAAAAAAACACTTTTGCCTCCCCGTTTATGCCGGTAGTGATATCGGGTTCCCAATCAATGGTGGAGCGGAGGTCAACTCTGTGATCAGCTGTATCTTTTACCGCATACATTGGTTTGTAAAACTGTTTGGGCATGCTGATGGGTAAAGGTTTGTACAAATACATACCGGGCGTATTATCTATAATGGGGCCGTGCCCCGAACGGGTGGTAATTTCGATAAAAACGTACCCGGATGCATCCGCTGGTTTGAAGCGGTCAGGACGATTTAACTTTAATGGACTATAGCCGAACCGGTTAACATAGTTCAGACTTTTGACATCTGATGCCATCACCTCAATTCCTTTGATATCTTCGGCATTATGCGACTCCAAATAGTTTTTTAAAGTAAAAAAATCAAGCGGCTGATAAACATCATTTAAAAGTATCCCGTCTATTACAAGTACCGCCATTTTATAGTGCAGGAAATACCACATAATGGAATCTATTGGGCCCTGTTTTCCGGGTATTGCCATTAGTCTGAAACCGCTTACATTTTCTTCAAGCAATTGCAAAAAGTTTTTTTTACCGGCTTTTTCCAAGTCTTTTTCATCTAATACTATATCGGCTTCACCCGGCCCGTTCAAATTTTGTGAACCTTTTATAATTTTCTTAGCTGTTATTTTCACCTCTTTAAGCCGATGGCCGCCCGCCGGCAAATAGTCCTGCTGTGTCAGGAAGGCATTCGTTTTTGTATAATTGAGCAATGTGGAATCGCTATTTACATACCAGGGTTCCAATAACGGGGCATTCGTTTTTGTAAATTCAGGCGGTTTCATTTCATCTACGGAAATGCCGACATTAAAACTTTTCCCGTTTCTGTTTACTGCCTTTAGTACAAATATTGGCGTATCGACCTGCGGGAAGTGGTTAAATGTGAACTTCCCCTCATCATTAGTTGACGTATCCATTAAAATAGCAGGCGCTTTCGAAAACAAAAGCACATCTGTACGCTTAACAGGTTTGTTAAACACATTCCAAACGCGCCCCTTTACCGCAAAGTCCAGCTCCGGTTGGTACACAATAGCAGGCGGGTTAAATACCTGGCCCCAATCATACCCTACCCAACCCTGGGTAAGCAATAAGTCATCAAGCGCCTGCCATGCCTGGTTTGTTTTTGAGGTAAGATAATAACCAGGTTGCTCAACATACCCTTTCAGGTCGGAAGTGAGCAGCATCCGGGTGTTGATGTTCTCCCCGTTGGCTGTATCGGTTTTAACCTGCACGTCATCGGTAACCACAAGTGAAAAATTTCCCTGGAGCGGTTTACCTTTGTGGTCGGTTACTTTTATTTTCAACGCTACAGCTTGCCTCGGGCCATAAATTGGCTTATCGGCTTTAAATTGAATATTTAAGTTATCATGGTCGTCAATAAATATCAACCGCTCATTCAGTGGCTGGTATTTGCTTGTCATAATAGTAAAATGGCTTATCCCGGTTGGGAACAAGCTTTTTGCTATTTTCCTGCTGATAGCGTTGCCTTCGTGGAAATTGAAGATAGCCGCGTAGCAAACGATCCCCCTTGCTTTGCCGATTAAAAAATAACTATCGCCTGATTGGACTATATCATTAGTAGCCGCGACGGAAACTGTAATCGAATCGCTTTCCATCGGGTTCTTTACTTTCAAAACCGTTCCTGAAGTTTTTGCGAGCGGTAGCGCATATTCTTTTACCGCTCCGCCCGGTAAGCTAACTTTTGCAGTATACCTTTCCCCTGCCTGCACAGCAATATCAAAACTTCCCATACCATTATGCTGCGAGTTAAACTCACCGACCTTGTTTTGGTTGTGATCGGTAACAATACCTGAAACATCAACCCCTTTCCCATCTTCACCAATAGCTTTAAAACCTATATGGGCAGGTAAACCGGCTACGAGACTACCGCCTTCGGGTAAAAACTGGATGTCTGTTTTTTCTGCATCATTTAAAATAAAAGGGATCACGGCCTTTTTGCCCGTCGGCGCGCTTTCAGCAATAATAGCAAGGTTAGCAGGGTTTTCAGGAAGCTTGAAGTTGACATCCAATAGTCCGTTTTGATCGGTTTGTATGGCTTGCTTGTACAAATGCTTTTTCCCTGCCATTACCTGTAAACTCAAAGCCTTGTTAGCCGCGGGCATATTATTTATATCGCTTAGCCGTAGTTTAACTTCCGCTTTCCTGTTATTATCTTCCGTAAATTCCTTTACCTGTTTATTCACCAGCCAGTTATTTTCGCCGGACCCTGCGACATAAAAAGTTTTGCTAAAAAAGTAATCTTCCCCGAAATTTAGCATCCATTTGGTGTAGGCACGGATGGTATAAGTGCCGGCAGTAAATTCTTTTTCATCCAAACTTATATTACCCGAGCCAAGCCCGGCCCAAACCGGCATGCTGTATTGCTTTACTATTTTACTGCTATCGTTGGCAACATCAACGTATAGTATTCCGCTTTTATCTGAAGCCGTTAAATAAGCCGCATTGAAAAGGTAGGCCTTAAACCATATCGTATCGCCAATGGCGTAATAAGGTTTATCAAATTGCAGGTAGAGTTTCTCCATAGGTTTTGTATGGGTAAGACTGTCGGATAATGCCTTTACGTTTAATAATTCATCCTTAAAAGCAACCGTCTGCGCGGCTGCGATGGCGTTGAAGCCTAGTAGAAAACCGATTATAATAAAGCGGCGCCTGTAACCGGTTACCTGGTATGAAGATTTGAACTGCGGCAAAATTGATTTCATTTTATATATAATAGTTAGTTTTTAACGTGTTTAGCGACTGAAAATAATGCAAGAGGCAGATTTTAAGGCCCGGCCAGTGCGGTTCCCCTCTTGAGAGGGGTGGAGGGGTGTGTTGACGAATATGCCTGCTAACACACCCCAGCCACTTCGCATTCCACCGCACCCCCTCTCAAGAGGGGAGTTGACTTATCTATCATATTTGCAATTAGTTATAAACTTTTTTATTTAGAAATTTCAATTGTTAAACACTTTCATTTTATTAATTGGCGCCGGGCTCATAATCGGATGGCAGCAGCTCTGCCACCCTGCTTTCAGACCAATAGCCGTCAAAAACAATGCTTTCAGGATTTATTATAATGCCGTTATTATCAAAAAATGTATATGGGGCAATAAAAGTGACGGTAGTTTTTGCATAACCAGGTTGCGCGGCCAGCGGGATCGTTTCGAGGTTGCCTTTATAGTTATGTAACCTGGTGTACATTACATAAAGCTGGCTTTTGAAATTAAGCGCATAAATATCTTTTTTGTCGCTTAGCTTTACCATGTCATTTACATGCAATGGGGTTACCCCCAGCGAGTCGAAATAGTGGTTTGGATAATTGGGTATAGCTTTCTTTTTTAATACCAATACTTTAAATCCTTCTTCATCCAATTGATTTTCAAGCAGCGAACGTAAAAAATGCATCGACGAGCCTTTATAGGCTTTCATCCTGTTTTTCTGCCATTTCTGCTGCTGTGCGGCATCGCCGGTGAGCTGTTCAAATAATACTAAGCCCTTAAAGCTAACCCTCCCATCGTTTTTATTGCTGTAAAAATGTGTTAACAGGTATTTTAGTCTGTAGCCAAGGGCGTCGTTTTCAACTTGCAGTAAATCAGAGGAAGAGGCCCTGAGTACCTTGGTTTGTCCATTATACGTCAAATCCAGTATCTCGGGGTTTACTATCCTGCACTTACCCGCAAAATTCGAACTGCCTAAAAAATCTTCTTTAAACCATTTGTAATCCCTGTCGCGCCTGGGGTCTATTTTGATTTTTATTTCTGATAACGCAATAATTTGGGGAGCTATTTTAATATCGGGGAGATCTATATTATGCCCATTTGCAAATAATGGTTTTTGATAAGCAGCATACCCCATCATGGATACTACGATTTCGTATTTTCCAGGCCTTGTAATGTTTATTTTAAAAACACCATCGTTACCGGTGATCGCCCCTATCGTAGTATTGTTTAAAAAAACGCTTGCGTTCGCAATGGGTCTTTTATCAGTACTGTCTACTACCCGTCCGCTTATTTCCTGCTGTTCCTTACGCTCCAATAATATATGGCCGTCAACCTGGCGGAACGAGAGATAAGTATTCTGTAGTAAAACCTCCAGCGTTTGCTCGATGGTGCGGGTATCGTTCTTTAAATTTAGGTGGGCCAGGGGCATGATATCCTCGTCCCGGTAAAAAAACCTTAAGGCCGACTGCTGTTCAATCCTTTTTATCGCCGTTTCAAGGTTTTCGTCCTGCAAGCCAAATGTTACTTTTTCAACGGCCATACTTTGTCCTTTCCCCGTAACGACAAACATTAGCTGGAAGGCAGCGATCAATAAAATTACCCGAACGAAACTGAAACGCATTAATTTATACTAAGTGTGTTGATTAAATTTCATGTAAACCAGGACGAAGCTATTGACTATCAGAGCTGCTTTCTGACTTCTGACTTCCGACTTCAGACTTCAGACTTTCAACACCCTGCTCCATGTCTTCAGGTGTTTCATAATCAATTGGCAAAAGTTCGGCAACACGTTTTCTGCTCCAGGCGCCATAAAATATGATGCAATTAGGATTGGATATTATGCCATTGCTGTTAAAAAAAATATCCGGCGAGCCAAAGTTTAATAAGGTGTTTTCCGTATTGCTGCGGTTGTCTAAATATTTTAGCTGATCACTGATATGATAGTGGTGATGCTTGTTGTAGGCAATGTATAACCCATCGTTATCGCAGTTAAGTGTATATTGACCGGGGCGATCTGTTGTTTTTATAATTTCCGGTTCAGTTAAAGGGTAAGGCATTAATTTTTGAAACGTTTTAGGCAGTTTTGATCTTTTAACCCAAAACGACAACGAATCAAGCTGGACGTTACTTTGTGATTTTAACGCGCTATAAAATTTTACCCTCGCATTGATCAAGCTGTCAGGCGGCCGTTCCGGACTGGGGTAATTGGCCAGCTGCTGTACGCGAAAACCGTCATTCTCCATACTATTTTTTATTGCCGAGCGTAAAAAATGCATGATCGACCCCTCGTAAACCTCGTGCCGGCGCTTTTGCCAGCGCCTTTCCTGCGATGGCGTCCCCACCATCTCTTCGAAAAAAACGGAGCCTCTGTAGTCAAGATGAAAATTTGCTGAAAGCCTGTTATCCATCTTAAAATAAGTTAACAAATATTTTATCCTGTAGCCCAGGGCTTCATTTTCAATTTTTAAAAAATCAGACGAAGATGCGGTAAGCGTACTGGTTGCATCGTCATAACTAATATCGAGCAGATCAGGATTTAATATCTTACACTCTTTGGCAATATCTGTTTTCCCCAAAAACTCTTCTTTAAACCAGTCATAATTTCGCTCCCAGTTTACCGTGTTCCTTGGATGTATGGTAACTTCGTCAAGGAGAATAGTTTTGGGGGAAATCTCAATATCAGGCAGAATGATATTACTACGGTTTACTTCCAATATGCGGCTGAATGTTTCAAACCCAATAATCGATACTACGAGGCTATACTTTCCCGGCTTTATATTTTGCAAGGTGAAAGTGCCATCAATGGCCGTTTTATCCCCGATAGTTGTATTACTTAAAAATACACTAACATTAGCCGCCGGGCTTTTATCTCCACCATTTACCACCCTTCCTTTTACTTCGTAGTAAACCTGCTGATCTTTATGTTCGAGCAAAATATTGCTATTGATCTGCCTGAAAGACAGCGACGTGTTTTGCAGTAAAGTATCAAGGGTTTGTTCAATCGTATATGTACCCGGTGTTAAATTGAGATGCGTTAGCGGCCTGACATCTGCATCGCGATAAAAGAACCGGAAAGCTGACTGCTGTTCTATTTTTTTGATCGCCTTCTCCAGGCTCTCATCTTTAAGGCCAAGCATTACTTTCGCGGTATCAATACTTTGCCCTTTCACAGTTATGGTAAGCAATAACTGTAAAACGAGAAATAATAAAACCGTGACCGGTAGCCTGATATGCATTAATTATCCCTGATTGTTTAAATAACGTTACTCCACCTTGTACATGTAAACCTGCCTGCCTAAATTACCTTTATCATCAATGCCCTCTATTACTACCCTGTATGTGCCCTTGCCATCGGCATTATAGAAACCGAAAGATGCGCTGCCATCTTTGCCTGTCGTCAGTTCCGGTTGCCAATATATAGTTGAGCGGTAATCGTGCCATTTACCGGCCATCGAAGTATTCTCATATTTTGGCGAATAAAATTCCCTTGCTTTGTAAAAGCCCATTGGGGCTATCGGTAAAATGCCAATGGACGCTATATCCCTGATGTCTCTTCCACCGCCATGCTTTGTCGTGATGATCAAAACGCCCGCGCCCCCATTCATCCCATATATAGTGGCATTTGCATATTTTAAAACTTCTACAGTTTCGATATCACTCGCCTGGAGGCCATTAATATCGGTCCCTTCGACACCGTCAACTACTACCAGCATTGGGGTAGGAGGATTGAACGGCATAGCATCCATTATGTTAATGGTTAAAACAGGCACTTTTTGGCCATCAGGTTGTCTTACAAAAGTAACCCCGTGCAATCTCCCATCCAAGCTTGTGGAGAGTGCCCCTTCTACCCTTTCTATTTCATTAGCATGCATTACCTGGTCGGCATTTCCGGCGCCTGCAAGGCTTTGCGTATTATATTGATCGTCCAATTTCTTATCCTTTATCTTCACTTCTTTTAACATTATGCCTTTTCCCCGGCCATAATTTATTACCTCATTTCTTTCGTTTTTAGCATTATTCAAATAAGTGACCATGGCTGTATCTACAGTTGTATTTAAGTCATGAACCTCTGTCGAAAATGTTACAGGCTCCGCCCTATCGCCGAAATAACTGATCTTTGTTGAGTTTTTCCCCTTTTCATTTACGGCGCTTAAAACAAAGTGTGCGGTGTCAGTAAAAACTAGGTTCGAAAAATGAAATATGCCCTTATCATCCGATACACTGCTCAATACCGGACCACCTTTGGATGGCACCAACGAGACTCTTCCGTTCGGGATGGGTTTGCCTAACAGGTTTTTTATCATGCCGTTGATTTCAAGCCCCTTTTCCGGTTGGTATGCTAAAAGCGAATCCTTATTGCTCAGAACCTGTTTCCACGTAAACCGGCGGTAGCCCTGGGTAAGCATCAGTACATCCAGGTTTTTAGCTGCGTTTGTGCTGGTATCGGTGAAGTAATAATTAGGTTGTTCCACGTAACCTTTAAGGTCGGACGTAAGCAGCAGGTTATTTAATATCGTGTTTTCGCTGTTTTCATCAACCGGTACTTTACTTTCATCAGTAACCGATACGGAAAAATGGCCTTCGGCAGGGTCGCCGGCCCTATTGAGGGCGTTTAGCTTTAAATTTACTTTTCCCCTTGGGGTATAAATAGTCTTATCGCTAATTACATCCAAATTAAGCCGGTCGTAATTTTGAATAAACAGTAAACGTTCGCATAAGGGTTCGCCTTCCGGCGAAAACAGGGTTATCCTGGCAACGCCGGAATGAAGATGTCTTTTTAAGATATCAAAGCTAACCGCCGGGCTGTCGAGTGTGCGTACGATACTTGCGGCCACACCGCCCGAATAAATGATGAATGTATAATCCTTATCCCTGTTTTTGCGATAGTAAACTTTGTTAGCCTGTATCCTTACAGTTGCTTGCGGAATATGATCGTTATTAACAGATAAAGCTATGCCTTTTGTATCCGGCGTTGGCAAATCAACCACACTTTGCTCCCCGTCAGCAAAGGTTAGCCTTGCTTTATAGGCCCGGCCTTCTTCGGGTTCCAGGTAAAAATAGCCCATACCCAAATGGATGGATGAAAAACCGGTAATTTCGTTATTCTTATCATCAACTATTTTCCCTTTTACATTGATACCCAGGCCATTTGCATCAATGGCTTTAAAAGCGATTTTTGAGCGGATACCTGTCACTAAGCTCCCCCCTTCCGGAAAAAATTGGATATCAGTTTTATTCCTTGGCATTTGTGCCGGTTTTCTCAAGATGCTTTCAGGAATTTGAGTGTTTTTTATTGAGCCGATTTCGATATTTTTTTCAAAGAAACCCGGGTCGCTGTCATTCAGCATCCATCGGGTATAGGCCCGCACACGATAATTTCCTCCTGGCAGTGAATCGGGTAAAGCAAAATCACCAAAGGTGATGCCGCTGTCTAATTTCAATTTTATGGTTTGGTCAATCTTGCCGTTGGTGTTTACCAGATCTACGTGCAATACACCGCTTAAGTTTGAAAGCTCATGCCTCTGGCCCATAGTTGCGTATGCTTTAAAATAAATGGTATCCCCGGCCGCGTAGTAGGGTTTATCAAATTGCAGATAAGCTTTTTCGGGATTATGCGCAGCATCGAAACTGCTTAACTTTGCTATAATTTTGTTAGTAATTGTACTATCCTCCGGCACAATTGTTTCTTTCGGCGGCTCATAGTCCACCGGTAAAAGTTCAGCCACACGGTTTGCAGCCCACACACCATTAAATATTAAGCCATCAGGGGCCAGCCAGCCATTTCTGTCAAAAAATGCAAACGGGGCATTAAAACTGGCCATAGTACTTTCTTTATTATCAGGGCCATTTAACCAGGTTGACTGAATATTAACAATGTAATGGTGATGTTTATTATAGGTAACATAAAGCGCATCGCTATCTTTTCCAAATCCAATTGCGAACAAGCCCGGTTGACTTGTCGGTTTTATCAGATCTTCTTTATGTAAAGGGGCAGGTTCCAGTTTTGTAATGATTTTGGGCAGCTTAGCCTTTTTGTTCCAAAAAGATAATGAATCACGCCGGTCAGTTCCTTCTGATCTTAATTTTTTATAAAATTTTATCTTATCCTCTATTAAGCTGTCGGCGGGGCGTTCCGGGTTGGCATATTTTTTTAACCGGAGCGCTCTGAAACCCTGCTGTTCTACCTGGTTATTGAGCGCCGAACGTAAAAAATGCATAATGGAGCCTTCATAAACTTCTTGCCGACGTTTTAGCCAGCGTTTTTCCTGTGAAGGCGTGCCCTTCATTTCTTCGAATAAAACAGAACCCCCGTAAGCAAGACGAAATTTTGAAGGCGTCCCCTGCAATTCTCCGTATAAAGCGGAGCCCCCGTAATCAAGACGAAATTTTGCGAAAGGCCTGTTATCCAGCTTAAAGTTAGTTAACAGGTATCTTATTTTATACCCCAATGCATCGTTTTCAATTTCCAAAAAGTCTTGCGAGGTTGCTGTAAGTATTTTGGTTTCTTCATCATAATCAAAGTCAAGTATTTCGGGGTTAAGTATTTTACAGTCCTGAGCAAGTTGCGTTGTTCCTAAAAACTCATCCTTAAACCATCCATAGTATTTCTCCCTGGCAGCATCGGTTACAGGTTTTATTTTTACTTCACTTAAAAGTATGGCCTGCGGTTTTATTTCAATATCGGGTAGTGCGATGTCTTTATCATTTACAGTTATTGTTTGACGATAGGTTTCAAAGCCAACAAATGAAACTACCATATCGTATTTGCCTGGCTTTGCATTATTTAACTTAAAGGTGCCGTCATCAGCAGTTTTGGCGCCTATGGCAGAATTATTTAAAAACACACTGGCATTGGCTACCGGCTTTTTATCTGAACTATTCACCACCCGTCCCGTTATTTTATAATAGCTTTGGCGGTCTTCGCGCACAAGCAAAATATTATTCTCCATTTCCCGGAAGGAAAGAAAGGTATTTTGCAGTAAAATCTCCAGGGTTTGTTCAACAGTACGTGTGCCCTCAGCTAAATTCAGGTGAACCAATGGTTTGATATCCTCTTCGTGATAAAAAAACCGGAAAGTGGTTTGCTGCTCTATTTTATTTATCGCCGTTTCCAGGCTTTCATCATTCAGTCCAAGCGTCACTTTCTCAGTAGTTATCCCTTTGCCCCTCCCTGTTATCGGAAACGATAACTGGAACAGGAGCATCAATAAAACCGTGATTGCTAAACTGGTTCGCATTAATTTAATAATTAACCATGGTTCAATGTCGTTTACTTAAACAAATCACATAATTAGCTATGTCTGTCATTAGCCCTAAACGGCGAAGCCCTCATTCACACCATTAAAAAACAAATGATAGTGTGAATAATCTCCCCTTGAGCTGCAATCCAAATTAATAAATCCGAAATCGAAAATCCGAAATCCGAAATACTTCAATACTAATTACATCCGGGCCCGTCAATTAAAATGCTGCCATCGGTTTTGGTTTGATAAGTGGCGCTGTTAAAAGCGCATATTACCTTCAGTATATCATCCAGTTTTTCAGCTTTCAGGGCAGTACCCGTAAAACGGCAGCCTTTAACCTTTTCGTTGGCAAAGCTGATCTTAACCTTAAAACGCTGTTGCAGTTCGGCGGCGGCATCTGCAAAAGTAATGTCGTGAAAATGGATGTCGCTTTCCTGCCACGCTATGGCCTGCTTAGCATCAATAGCTGTTTGGGTATGCTGATGGCTAACTGTATTAAAGCTAATCTGCTGATTAGGAGTAATAACACCCAAAGGTTCGCTTCCGTTGGCAACGCTTACTTTTCCGCGCGTTACGGTAACTGTTACCGTGTGCTGCAGCTTGTCTTCTTTAATATTAAAGGCAGTGCCCAAAACAGTGGTAACTACTTTTCCCGTGTGTATAATAAACGGCCTCGCGGGATCGTGCTGAATATCGAAATAAGCTTCGCCGGATAGATACACTTCCCTTGTTTTGCCGTTAAACAAGGTTGGATATTTCAGTTCGGATGCTGAGTTTAGCCTTATTTTGCTCCCGTCGGCCAGGATAACCTGCTTTTTTTGATTTTGGGGCACATTTAGGACTGTTAATTGTACCCCATCCAGGCCGCTTTTAACAGCAGGCCGTTCAAGGAATACTGTAAGTACTATGGCAATTACAGCAGCAACAGCGGCTATACTGCGCCACAAAATTCTCCGCGGCCGCATGGTAACTACTTTTGCATCACCAATGCCCGCGCTATCCTGTATCTCATTGAACAAACCCGACAACCACTGGTCCCTATGTACCTGGTCCATTTGCTGCCATTCGCTGTTAGGGGTGCCGTG
>Ga0206794_1079_pt1 | contig 26863 bp, 23 predicted proteins | sample Alteio_BWOrgCont_70_FD_152877 | JGI IMG/M metagenome (GOLD analysis project Ga0206794, IMG submission 152877) | Enriched cells from forest soil in Barre Woods Harvard Forest LTER site, Petersham, Massachusetts, United States -... | ecosystem: Environmental > Terrestrial > Soil > Temperate forest >...
CTTCATTCATGTAGGGGCGAAGCTGTTCTTCGGTTTCACATGCCACGACGGCTCCCGGATCGCTCGCGGGCGGATTGACAGTGCGGATGCGTTCAGTGAACTGAAGAATAGGTGCGGCGTAAGCGCCGTGGTCCACAAAATCCGTGTCCATGGCCTGCAGTTGCCGGCCATCGGGGGTGATTGTCCAGGAGTGGAAGTAATTGAGCTTTTCGTCGATGTCGTAACTGACCGAGCAGTGAGAATAGTTGCGGCCCTGGGGTTTGAGGATGCGGATGGCCGAGCGTTCGCGCTCCACGGCGTGGTTCTGGCCATCGACCGTAATGAGGTATTCGTCGAAGAGGACTACCGCAGAGGAATCCTTTGCCGAAGCCGGAGTGGGGGTTCGGGCTGCATCGACCACCCACTGCGGAGCGGGCTGCGGCTTCTCCCTCGCCCCCGCCGGGGAAAGCCCCAGCAACAGAAGCGCGCCGGCGAAAACAGGGTAGGGCTGAAACCTCGCGGAACGGGCGTTCATCAATTCCCTTTCTGTTCCGGCGAAAAGGCAAGCACGAGTTGCTGCTGATCGCTGGCAGATACCTTCTGATAAAAGCCGCGTACATCCTGATACTGTTCCGCTTTCAGATATGTGAAGCCCCTCGCCAGCGACCGCGCAATGGTAATCTGTCCCGGCTCAGAGACCACCTTGGTGGACAACACCGCCTGATCGGCCCAGGGAATCTTGGCATCCTGAGGCGCGCCTTCCACGGCCAGGCCTGGCGCCAAACGATACACAACCTGGTCAACAACACGATTCGCATATTGCATATCGATCGGTTCAATGCGTTGCGCCTGGTCCAAGAACGGCCGGTGCCCCCGCGCCTCAAAGAAGAAACCGGGAAGCAGCAGGCGCTTCGAAGTTGCAGACCCGAGGACGCCCTGCACCTTAACAACCGCCATCAGGTTGCTGTCCGGATCATTCAACGCCAGGAAATGATCGATGTGAGCCTCGACTCCCTCCGGCGCCATCCCCTGCAGCATGCGATCGAATCTCTTCTTCACCTCGTCTTCGTCGTTGAGGAGCGCCTCCTGCCGACAGTCCAGGGCTTCCTGCCCCGTCAGGATGAAGCGAAACGTCCCTGTGGTGGAGCCGCGCGTGTCGACCGTGACGTCTCCCAAGCGCGTGATCGTATTGGCGGTGTAAGGCAGGTACGGCGTCGCCATCGCCGCGCGTCCGTCGGCGCTTTCGCGGATGCCAGCCGCTCCGGTGTGCTTCCAGTGCAGGGTCTGGAAGGGACACATCTTCTCTCCCGGGTCGAGAATGATTTCTTTTCCGCCGGTGCTGAGGATCACAATGTCATCGTCGAGCTGGCTGAATTCGAGGTATCCCGGCTCAAAGACGCCCTCGTTCCGATTGACCACGCGCATATCGTATGCGGTCAGTCCCGCGGCCCGCAGCATGGCGAGGTAGAGGAGCGTTATGTCCTGGCTGGTCCCGCTTTTCTGGACCCAGGTATCTTCGGCCCTCTTGGCTGCCCGAATGCCAAGCTGCTTCAGCTCGGACTTGCTCTTTTCGCGTGAAAAGTCGGTATTGTCGAGGGCCTGAACGGCCTTGTAGAGCTTCCTGGCTTTGTCGACATCGGAGTCGGACGGCGCGATGAGTCCCGCAACCGCTTCCTTGACCGGCTTGGTGGGCTCGGCGAAGTGGTCGACTTCCTTTGACCACCGCTTTGCTTCCGTGACCCAGAAATCGCCGCTGTCGAAGGCGCTCTTGTAATAGAACTGCACATGATAAAGGAAGCTGCCGATGGGCGGCATGTAGTCTTCATTGGGGATGGGCGGAATGTCGGCAAGATCGATGCTGTAGCGCCCGCTCGCGTCGGCCACGAGTTTGGCACCCGGCGGCAGTTGCGTCCACCAGATGAGCGAATTGACGGTATTGCCATGCTCATCGATCAGGTATTGGTTGGTGGCGTTCTGCGATCCCTTCAGAAACGCCTTGAAAGGCGTAAAGACGTAGTGTTCTTTGCGGACGTAGTAGTCCTTCTGCATCCGCCAGTAAGGCGAAGAGTAATGGTTATCGTCGTAGCGCAGCTGATAGCGATACTCGAGAATGCTGCCCACCTCTACACTGGGAAGCGTGAACACCTTGCGGCCAAAAGTCTTGTCAGCGCCCTTGGAGATGAGCAGGTCTTCGGGTTTGCCGGTCAAAGGGATGACGGTTCCATCCGCATGAATGGTGCGGCCATGGATGTCGGTGACTTTGAAGTCGCCACGCTGGTATGGCAACTCAACCGTGGCCAGTTCCTTGCCCTTTTCCTGGAGCACCTTGATGCGTGCGTAGAAGCTGTGATAGTGAAGGGGGTCGTCGGTAATCTCTTCTAGATTCAGATAAACGGCGGCGGCTCCCGGGGCCTTGGGATCCTCGGTCATCGCCAGTTCTTCTTTTGTGGGCTCCTGGAACTGGGCATGGAGCAGGACAGGAAAAGCGACGGAAAGAATCAAGGCAGAGAAGCAAACAAGGACGCGCATCGAACAATACCCTCTTACGGCAAATGTGCTGATTGAGAATCCTGGACGTGTATGTTGCGATTGTAATTCGTAATCATAGAGAATTGGCAAGGATGATGGGCTGCCGCCTGCTGGGAATCCTCGCCAGAGTGGACTGAGAAAGCGAGTTCCAATTCGGGAGTGATTTCGGCCGACCCTATTTAATATGCGGAAATTCCACGTCCGAGGGGACATCAAGGACAGAAGGTATCGAAATTCTTTAGGGATTCAAGCATGGAGGCGACTAGCGCCAGCGGGAGTCCGACGACATTGAAATAGCAACCTTCGATGCGGGGAATCCAACGCGCTGCGCGTCCCTGGATCGCATAGGCACCGGCCTTGTCCATCGGCTCCCCGGTCGCAATGTATTCCTCGATTTCGTGGTCGCAGAGGGTGAGAAATCGCACCGCGGTGATTTCCGCAGCGACTTCTGCGCTTTGAGGCGTCACGACAGCAACGCCGGTCATCACCAGGTGCGTGCGGCCGGAGAGCAGGCGTAACATGCGGGCCGCGTCGGACGCGTCAGCCGGCTTACCCAGAATTTGATTGTCAAGCGTGACAGTGGTATCGGCGCCCAGGACCACCTGCGGTTGGGCCGATTCTTCGGATGAGATTTCGCGAAAGACCGCTTGGGCCTTTTCGCGCGCCAAGCGGGTCACGTAGGCGATGGGATCTTCATTCGCACGCGGATCCTCAGGGATCTGGGCCGGGCGCACGCTGAACGCGAATCCTGCCTGGGCAAGCAGCTCGCGGCGGCGCGGGGAGGCGGAAGCGAGAACCAGCATAGAGGAGATTATGGCAGCATTCCTTTCTCCTTCAGGTTTCCCACCAGCGATGCTCTCTACGGTTGATGGGGCACGGTGCTTGCGTGGCTATTCGGGTTTTCGCGACGATTTCAGATCGTCAGCCCTGTATGGAGACCGGCTGGTGTTGCCAGTCCCCAAGCCATGGCCGGCGTGTTGTGGGCCATTCCAAAACGCCCGTCGGGCCCCAGGAGAATAATCCCGCCATGGCCGCCAAGCCGGTTGAAGAGGTACGAGATCGCTTCACGGGCGGCAAATTCGGGAGCACTGCCAGCAGCAACCCGATCCGTGGCCCACTTGCCCAGTACCAATTTCATGATCGGCTCGCCCCAGCCGGTCAACGAAACCGCGGCCGAAAGATTATCCGCGTAACATCCGCAGCCGATCAGGGAAGAGTCTCCAACCCGGCCCGGTGTCTTGTTGAGCGTGCCTCCTGTTGAAGTTCCAGCGGCAAGATTTCCGCGGGAATCAAGCGCCACCGCTCCCACGGTATCGTGGCTTGCGAGCCCCGGCGATGCGACGCCGGAGGAGGATTCCGAAGCGGGCGTGAAAGCGGTTTCGGGACTCTTGTCGTCGCCAAAAATCTGTCCGGAGAAGGTTTCGTCGGCCAGGCCGGCCGCCTGCCTGAGCTGCGCCTGTACAAGCCGTTCGCGTTCTCGATCAAGAACCATTTGATGGTTGTCGATCAGAGCCATGCCATGTGCTGCGGCGAAGGCTTCGGCGCCGGCTCCGACAAAATAAACATGTGGACTCTTCTCGAGGACGAGGCGCGCGGCCTGGATGGGATTGAGCAGGCGTTCCACACATGCGACGCCGCCGGCCTTCATCATTCCTCCATCCATGAGCAGGGCATCGAGCTGCACCTTCCCGTCGGACGTAAGAAAGCTTCCGCGCCCGGCGTCGAAGGTGGGATCATCTTCCAAAACCAAAACGGCTGCCTCGACCGCGTCAAGTGCGGTGCCTCCGCGGGAGAGGATTGCATACCCGGTTTCGAGCGCGTTGCGAACACCGGCCTGATGCGCATGCGCTTCTGAGGCGGGGATTGCCCAGGCACCCCCGTGCACAAGAAGGGTGGGAGCGTGTGAGGAGTGCGAAGTCATCTGGATATGTTAGTGCATTTGAGATACATCCGTTTCGAGCACTTCGGCGCACGCGATGTAGCCGGTTGCAGGATGCCGGATCCATCATCATCAATCACCGGAGCCGGAGTGAATTCAGATCCGAGACGTTGGCTTTCGTCGAGGCAGATTGTCATTTGAGAAACATGAGCCGAATTTGCAGGTAATTATGGGCGCATTGGGTAAGCTTGAGACATTCATACGCAATACGAAATGAACGGGAAGACGATTTCCCGATTTACGCTGGACTACTTTCCGCGGAATCGCGCGTGGAAAGTTAAATCCTGGAAAGGGTCCTGGCGGATGAGGCTTTTTGAATGAGCACACGGGAAAAGGTAGTGTGCCAGGGAGCCTTCGAAATCCGCCACGATGGAACGGCGAAGCGCCGCGGAGCAGAAGTCCGGGATTGGCGGAGAAATGGTCCGGACGAAAGAAACGAACGCAGCAGACCCAAATGAGCAGAAGGCAACGCATGGGACAGCCGGGGAAGGGATGCCCCTGGTCGAAACGACGGTCGAGGAAGAGGTCAGGCAAGACCTCGGTAAGATCGTACCGACACTGCTTGAGAACGCGCTCCTGGGCAACATGAATTGCGCACGGTTGTTGATGGGCCGGGCGGAAAAGGCCGGGCAGGCGCGTGCAAGCGAGAAGGAGCTGCCCGGCATGAGCATCGCAGACGCGTGGCTGGCCGAGCCTGAGTGGATGGGCGAGTCAAGCGAGGCACAGGCGGAGATGGCGGCAGGCAGTCGCGAACCAGAAGACTGAGTCGGACGAAAACCCACGCAAACAAAATAACCCAAGAGGAATGGCTGACGAGTGGCCGAACGCAAGCGAGCCACGCGGTGGAATCCCACTGCGTGGCTCGCTTTTGCGCATGGATGCATCTTGTCGGTCGATCGCCGGCAGTGGGATTCAGAGCAACGTCAACGGATGAAGTACATCCGAAACCAAGCCTAGAGGAATGAAGAGATAAGTATGAAGCTCACGAAACAGAGATCGTTGTTCGCGGCGCTCGGGCTCGGCACCTGCTTGGCGTGGATGGTGCTAAGTGGAACGGCAAGGGCTCAAGGGTTCACGACAACAACGGTTCAAGGAACGGTCTATCTCGCGAATGGTCAGCCGGGATCGGGAAGTCTGCAGGTGAGTTGGCCGGCGTTTACGACGGCGAGCAATCAAGCTGTGGCTGCGGGCCGCATGAACGTGACCATCGGAACTGACGGTTATGTGAGCCTGAACCTGGCCGCAAACCTTGGAGCAACGCCGGCGGGACTGTATTACACGGCTGTTTACCATCTGAGTGACGGTACGACGAGCACGGAGTATTGACGGATCAACGCCTCCGAATTATTCGGAGCACTCAACGGCTTTGTTTATCAAGGTGCCGCTGGGATCTTGATCGAACACGAGCGGGCAGAGGCGGAGAGAATGGGGTCCGGCGGATGCGGATGATGAATGAATTCGAAGCGCAGGTGCTCAGCGATTTGAGCGTGCTCAAAAAGCAGATGAGCGGTCTGATGGGCGATGGCAACGGCGGGCGGGTTGCCGACCTCGAGCGCCGTATAGAACAGCATGAGCAGAACTGGCAGCGGGCCAAGGGATTTCTTGCTGCCGTCAGCCTTCTGTTTGCGGTCCTTGAAGTAGCGGTGGAGGCATGGCACCGGCATTGAACCTCAGTCACACCTCAGATACATCGTCGCCGTTGCCGCCGCGATCCTCGTATAATCAGCCCCATGAGCGAAAACCCATTGGTCGGCGTGGTGATGGGGAGTAAGAGCGATTACGATGTTCTGGCGGCGGCCGTCGAGGTTTTGCAGGCGCTCGAAGTTCCCTACGAGGCCAGGGTAGTGAGTGCTCACCGAACGCCCGATCTGCTTTTCCAATATGCCGAGACAGCGCGTGAACGCGGGCTGCGCGTCATCATTGCCGGTGCCGGCGGTGCAGCTCATTTGCCCGGGATGCTGGCTGCCAAGACTCTTGTCCCTGTGTTGGGCGTCCCGGTGGCGGCAACGCAATTGAACGGCCTCGATGCGCTGCTCTCGATCGTGCAGATGCCGAAAGGTGTTCCGGTGGGTACATTGGCAATCGGCAAAGCCGGAGCGGCCAACGCCGCGCTGCTGGCAGCCGAAATCCTGGCCACCAACGACGAGCCGCTCTATCAGCGCCTGCAGTCGTGGCGCGCGGCACGAACCCAGGAAGTCCTCGATCAAACACTTGATCAGGAGCTGCCCGGGTGAGCGCCGTCCCAAGCGAAAAAATCGAGCCGAAAATCATCCAGCCCGGTGGGCTGCTCGCCATTCTCGGCGGGGGGCAATTGGGCCGGATGATGGCCATGGCAGCGCGCACTATGGGCTACCACGTGCGCGTGATGGATCCCGAACAGGCCTGCCCTGCGAGTTTCGTGGCCGACGAAACCATTGTGGGCCGATGGGACGATGCCGACGCCGCACGCCGCCTCGCTTCAGGCGCCGATGCGGTGACGCTCGAGATCGAACAGATCGGCGTCGATGCTCTCGCGCAGGTGGCGCAAATGGCGCCGCTGCGGCCCGGCGTTGAACCCATCCGCATCATCCAGGACAAGACGCTGCAAAAGATCTGGCTGGCCGAATCTGGCTTCCCGGTCGGCCCATTTCGCATCGTGTGCGAAGAAATGGATCTGCACCACGCGGTACCGGGGCTTGGCGGCCGGGTGTATCTCAAGATCGGGCGCGGCGGATACGACGGCCGAGGTCAGGCGCGCATTGGCTTTGATGGCGCAGCGGCCGAAGAACACATCGTGGCAGCCTGGAAAAGCATTGGCGCTCGCCCCGCGGTCGCCGAACAGGCGCTCGACCTCGACTTTGAGATCAGCGTCATGGCCTCACGCAACCCCGCTGGAGAAGTGCGCAGCTTTCCCGCTGCCCGCAATCATCACGAAAATCAGATACTCGCGTGGAGTGTGCTGCCGGCCGGCATCCCCGCGGAGCTTGAATCGCGAGCCGAATCGCTGGCCTCCGATATCATCGCGAAGCTTGGCATCGAAGGCATGCTGTGCGTTGAGATGTTTGTCACGCGCAAGGGCGAACTGCTTGTCAACGAACTCGCGCCGCGTCCACATAACAGCTATCACCAGAGCGAGCGCGGTTGCGTCACCAGCCAATTCGAGCAAGCCGTGCGGGCCGCCTGCAACCTGCCTTTGGGCGATACAGCCCTGATCACGCCGGCGGCGATCGTCAATCTGCTTGGGGAGGTGTGGCTCGACCGCGAACCCGATTTCGCTGCCGCACTCAAAGTGGCTGGCGTGCGCCTGCACCTCTACGAGAAGCACACCCCTCGCGCGGGAAGAAAGATGGGGCACTTATCCGCAACAGGAGATACCGCGGAGGAAGCACTGGAGCGCGTGCTGGACGCGAAAAGCCGGCTTTAATCAACGCGGCCTATTCCACTCCCACCTTTTCCCACCGCTTGGGCCGCCGATTGGCCTGCAGAACCTTCTTGCGCAGCCGCAGCATCTTCGGCGTAACTTCGACCAACTCATCGTCGGCGATAAACTCGATGGCCTGTTCCAGATTCAGTGTTCGATAAGGTACCAACCGGATGGCTTCGTCCGCGGTCGATGCCCGCATGTTGGTCATCTTCTTCTCGCGGACCACGTTCACGTCGAGATCGTTATCGCGCGAGTGCTCACCCACTACCATGCCCTCGTATACTTCAACGCCCGCCCCGACAAACAAGATGCCGCGCTCCTGCAGCCCATTCAGCGAATAGGTTGTCGTCTGCCCCTGGCGATCGGCGATCAGCGCGCCGGTGGGCCTCTGCGGTATCTCGCCCTGGTATGGGATATAGCCGTCGAACAGAGAATTCATGACAATTGTCCCGCGCGTCTCCGTCAGCATTTCCGAGCGCAGGCCGATGATGCCGCGACTGGGCACCCGAAACTCCATCCGCACGCGGCCCGAGCCGTGGTTGTGCATCTTGGTCATCTCACCCTTGCGCGGTCCGAGCTTCTCGATCACCACACCCGTGTGCTCTTCTGGCACATCGATGGTCAGATGCTCCACCGGCTCCATGCGCACGCCGTCCACGACCTTGGTCACGATTTCCGGCCGCCCCGCGGACAGCTCGAACCCTTCGCGCCGCATCATCTCAATCAGGATGGCGAGCTGCAATTCACCGCGCCCCAGCACCTTGAAAGTGTCAGGCGAGCCGGTCTCTTCGACGCGGATACTCACGTTGGTGAGCAGTTCCTTCTCCAGGCGCTCGCGCAGATTGCGGCTGGTGACATACTGACCTTCGCGCCCCGCAAACGGCGAGTTATTCACGCTGAATTGAATCGCAATCGTTGGCTCGTCAATCACGATCAGCGGCAGCGGCGAAGGATTTTCAACGCTCGTAATCGTCTCGCCGATCGTGATGCCCTCGACCCCAGCCACCGCCACAATGTCGCCCATCGTGGTTTCGGAGGTCTCGGTTCGCTTCAATCCCGAAAACGTGAACAGCTTGGTGATGCGCGTCTTCATCAGCGACCCATCGCGCTTCGAGATCACCACGTCGTCGCCGGCGTGCAGTGTGCCCTGGAAGACACGGCAAATCGCGATGCGGCCGAAGTAATCGGAATAATCCAGATTGGTGACCAGGATCTGAAGCGCGCCTTCCGCATCGCCGGTCGCCGCCGGAATGGTGTTCACAATGCTCTCGAACAACGGCTGCAGGTCTACGCCGGGCTTGGCCAGGTCGGTTGTTGCGGTGCCCAGTTTGGCGACTGTGTATAGCACCGGAAACTCGAGTTGCGATTCCTCCGCATCGAGATCGATGAAAAGGTCGTAAATTTCGTTCAGAACTTCCTGCTGGCGCGCATCGGGACGGTCGATCTTGTTGATCACGACGATTGGCGGCAGCTTGGCTTCCAGAGCCTTGGCCAGCACGTAGCGCGTCTGCGGCAGCGGGCCCTCGGCCGCATCCACCAGCAGCATCACACCATCCACCATCTTCAGCGCGCGCTCCACCTCGCCCCCAAAATCGGCGTGGCCCGGTGTATCAACAATGTTGATCTTGCCGCCGGCAAAGTTGATGGCTGTGTTCTTGGCGAGAATCGTAATACCGCGCTCGCGTTCCAGCTCGTTCGAGTCCATCACCCGTTCCGCCACTTGTTCGTTGGCGCGGAACGTTCCAGACTGACGCAGCATGGCGTCTACCAGCGTTGTCTTGCCGTGGTCAACATGGGCGATGATGGCGATATTGCGTATCGTCTGTGTCACAGGTACAGTTTCCTTTACTCGGGTTCGGCCGTTCGGCTACGGCTCATTAGGAGGAGTTCGAAATACGAATTTGCCGCACACTACGGCAGTCTCTATTCTATCAGTAGGGCATATAGCGGACATTGGGCGAAAGATACCCTTGGGCAGTCGGGCACCGGAAATGACGGAATCCCGTCAGCATGGGCGAGTCAAAGCAAAAGAAAGGAGCGAAGCAGGCCGGTCAACTGCTTCGCTCCGGTTTCATGTGGACTTGCTAGTGACAGGGTGTGCCATTGATTGCGAATGAGCCTGGAACGGCATTGGTCGTGTTATTCCACGTTCCCAGGAATCCCAAGCCGGTATAACTGTTTCCCGCGGGAATATTGCCGTCGTAGCTCAGGCTGTTCACTGTCACGCTGGCGCCGTTTTGCGATTCCGAGCCCGTCCAGAGTTGTGTAATTTGCTGCCCGTTGGCAAACGACCACGTCAGCGCCCAGTTGTTGATCGCGGTAGAGCCCGTGTTGGTAAGCGTCATCATGGCTTGGAATCCGCCTGGCCATTGGCTGACGATTGAGTAGCCGACATGGCACGAAAAGCCGCCCGCCGCCTGTGTTGTCGCGCTCGCTTGTGCGGAAGGCGCCGACGCCCCGAATGTATCCAGCGCTTCGGCCCTGTAGTAGTAAGTCGTTGAAGCGCTCAGCCCGGAGTCAGAAAAGCCTGTCCCGGTGATCCCGCTTGCGATCTGATTGCTCGACGACGGCGTGAATCCGCTGGCTGTGCTTCGGAACACACGGTAGGAACTGATGGAGCAATTCGCCGGCGGCGTTACCGCTCCCCAACTCAAGTTGATGCTGCTCGACGAGGCGGAAGTAGCCATCAGCCCCGCGGGTGCCGAAGGCGCAGCCGAGCAGGTTGTGTTGGCCTTGGTCGTGGCCATCGCCAGCGCAGACGGCGCCGACGAACCGCTGCGATCCACTGCCTCAACCACATAGTAATAAGTCGTAGAAGACGTAAGCCCGGAGTCGGAGTAGGAAGTACCGCTGGATACACTGCCAACTTGGTTGGTCGTCGCCGGCGTGAATGGGCTGGTCGTGCTGCGAAATACGCTATAGGAGTTGATGGCGCAATTCGCCGGCGGCGTTACAGCACCCCAGGTCAGGGTGATGCTGCTCGCACTACCTGCCGTCGCGTTCAGGCCTGCCGGCGCCGCCGGAGACACAGTGCACGACGAGCCTCCGCCGAGCGCGAATTGGATGCTCTGCAACATCGACTCTTTCTGCGCATTGGCCGGCGTTGCGTCATAGTTGCTGTCGAGCAGTCCGTAGCTGTCTTCCCCGTTCAGCGCCCAATAGGTCCAATCGACCGAAGGATTCGATTGCAAATACGACACGATGCTTTCGAACCACTGCCCCTGGCTTCCCGCCGCTGAACTCTCAATGTCCGCGCTGTTGTTGTCGGTCCCAAACTCGCCCAGCCAAACCGGGGCAGTGCCGTTGTCGCTGATATAGCCCCAGAAATTGTTCCACACAGTGTCGAGGCTCGCTTGCGTCGTGTTCGAGTTGAACCACGATTGCCCATAAATATTCGGCCCATAATCGTGGGGCGAGTAGACCAGCTGATTCGGCACATTCAATACCACCGGGTTCGACGCCACCCCCATCAGGTTGCCGCCCTGCCATCCGCAGGTACCGTTGTAGCAATCATTGCCTTCTACAAAGATGAGTAGCTTTGCATTGATGGCCAGCACCGCATTGCCCGCCGCTTCCGCCGCCACCGGCCAATTCTGGCTGGTGAGGCTCGCCGGGCAACCGGTGTAGGAGCCGTTGGTTTCCGTATCGCCAGTCCAGCACCCGCCGCTGAATCCGTTGGCAATCAGATGCGGCTCGTTGCGCAGATCCATTCCGATCACAGTCGGGTTGCCGTTGAACGTGAATTTGCCGGCGCTGTACCGTGTCGCCAGTGTCTGCCAATCCGCAATCCAGTTCGCCTGGGGATAGGTGCTGGTATACCACAGGCCGTTGGCTTCATTGCTGTTGCCCGCTTCCGATCGGTGGTTGTCGAGAATCACCCGTAGACCGATCGAACCCGCATACGCCACGATCGTATCGAGATCGGCAAGAGCGGTCTGTCCAGCCAATGCCGCATTGGCCGGTTGCCCATTGGCGTAGGTCGTGTAGTTGGTGGGAACCGGGTTGCTCTCCACCATCTGGTTCGAAAACGGAATACGCACCACATTGAATCCAAGATTTTTTATGGTATGCAGCACCGTCGTGTAATCCTGCGCCCAGAGCCCGTGCGCCAGGTAGTCGGTGGTTTCAAACCCATACCAATTGATTCCCGCAATGCGCACAGCCTCGCCGTTGGAATCGAGTATCTGGTTGCCGCTCGTATGCCAGTATCCGGTTCCCTGGGCCAGCGCGCCGTGGGAGCCGGTAGCTGCCAGGGCAACGCTGAGAACCAGCCCGGCGAGGCTTTTGCGCGGCTTCCTTCTGCACAATGATGATGTCGAGTGAATTGGCCAATACATGATCCTCCTCGGTGCGGTGCGTCTCTGTTCACCGCGGATGATGCAGCACGCGGGTGAGCAGTTCTCTGCTCACGCTTCACCAGGGATAAGGATGGCCTTCTTCAAACTTCCGGCTTGCGAAGGTCGCCGTTCCAGAAAAAACCGAGAGGGCAACTGGGTTGAGACAAAAAATCTCCGGACGCCTCTCTCAGCGAAATTAGATGCGTTTCGTTGGGGAGGATCGTTGCCCGCCTGAAGTTTACTTCCTCCGGCGGTTCGTGCAAAGGAGAGAATGGATGTGATCAACGCAATTCTCTCCGCTCATCCTATGGCGCGCAAGATTACTTCAGATTTCGATGCATCGAGATGAACTCCCTGCATCAATGGATCGCAGTCGTGCTCATCCCTTTCGCGGACGGAGTCCGGCAGAGTACACTGCTTCGCAAATGCGAATGCCCGCGTACAATCGCTCGTCGTTATCGCACCGCTCGCTCCTGGCTCATGTCATGCGCGCGCCGGTCGCATCTCTTGTACTCACAAGCTCATTGATTGCGGCCCTCTGCTTTTCGCAGTTTTGCGCACAGGCCCAGGGACAATCGAAAGGTCTCCGCATCTACTCCATCGACGTCGAAGGCGGCCAGTCCACCCTGCTGGTGGCTCCGTCGGGGGCTTCTCTTCTGGTCGATACTGGTTGGCCAGGAGGCAATGGCCGCGATGCAGACCGGGTTCAGGCCGCGATGCGCGATGCAGGGATCACCAAGATCGATCACTTGCTGGTGACTCATTACCACACCGACCACGTCGGAGGAGTGCCGGAACTCGCCAAGCGCGTCGCCATCGGCGAGTTTCTCGATCACGGCGAGAATCGCGAAGACTCCGACATCACGCGCCACGATTATGCCGCGTACCTCAAGGCCATCGAAGCCAAGCCGCATCGCGTCGTGGATCCCGGCGACACGATTGACCTCGCCGGCCTGAGCGCCATCGTGCTCACCGCTGACGGAGAGCACCTCCATGCCATCCCCGGCATCGCGCCGCAGCCCAACTCATACTGCGCCGCTGAGCCCAACGCCGATCCCGATCCCAGCGAGAACGCCCGCTCGGTCGGTATCCTCGTCACCTACGGCAAGTTTCGTTTCCTCGATCTCGGCGACCTGACCAAGGCCAAAGAAATCGCGCTGGTCTGTCCCACCAATCCCATCCCGCCCATCGATCTGTATCTCGCCACGCATCACGGCATGAATCTCTCCAACGCGCGCGCGATCGTCGATGCGATTCATCCCCGCGTGACAATCATGAACAACGGCGCCCACAAGGCCGGCAGCCCCGAGGCCTGGCAGACCATTCACGACAGCCCCGGCATGCAGGACCTCTACATGGTCCACGCCGCCGAGGGCTCCGACGCCGCCCACAACAGCCCCGAGCCTCTGATTGCCAATCCCAAAGGCGCCACCACCGACGGCGCATATTTCAAAGTGATCGCCTTCGACAACGGAAGCTTCTCCGTGACCAACAGCCGCACCGGCCAGACAAAGGATTACGCAGTCAAATAGCAAGACGGCTTTTGGCTTGTCATCCTGAGCGGAGGTCGCCGCAGCGACCGTAGTCGAAGGATCGGCAGTTCCGGGCCGCTTTCGAAAGTGATGTCATCTCGAGAGGGTTGGACTGCCAATAAAGCCGGGTGCCCAGGTCTCGCTTTTGAGACCTGGGAAACCACAACTCCCGGTCTACCGCCGGGTCGACTTCCACAACCCTTCCAGCGCATCGCATGCATTGCGAACCCCATCCTCGTGCGCCAGCATCCTGGCAACGCTCTGCGCGCGACGTGCGAATTTCGGTTCCTCCAGCATGTTGCGCACCTTGCGCGCCACCCGCAGCGGCGTATACTCGCTGCGACGGATCACCCGCGCCACTTTCAACCGCCGCATCCGCCGGGCATTGTCGGGCTGATCGTGCGAGTAGGGCATGATGAGCATGGGTTTGCCGGCCTGCAGGCATTGCGCCGTCGTGCCCACACCGCCCTGGTGGACTACCATCGCCGCGCGCGGAAAAAGAGCTGAATACGGCGCATACTCCGCCACGCAAATTGACTCCGGCAACTCCAGATGCGGCCGGTTGCGTTGATCCGAACCGATCAGCAGCACGGCGCGCACATCAGCTTTCATCGCCGCCCGCGCCGAGTGTTCATAGAACTTGCCTGCCGCCAGCACCGCGGCCGATCCCAGCGTGAACACCACCGGCGCCGGCCCACTCGACAGAAACCCTTCCAGGTGGTCTGGAAGTTTCGCATTCCCGGCATCCGCGTCGTAAAAGCAGAAACCCGTGATCCGTGTATGCGGCGGCCAGTCTTTCTGCTCCACTCCCAGCACCCGCGAAAACAACGCCAGTACCAGGTACGGCGAGTGCTTGGCATCGAAGAGCGGATTCGCGCCGCGCTCCAGCCCCAATTCGCGCCGCAATTCGTAGATGGGCTCAGGCCACTTGCGGGTCGCGAACCGCGCCAGTCTCCGAATGGCCCTTCCCATCCCCGGCACCGCCTTATCGGCGCGCGCCAGGCGGGGATAAGGCGGCAGCACCGGCGGATCGAACGCCGAGAAAAACGACAGCGGCGCCAGCACAAAGCTCGCCCAGGGAATGCCTGTGATCTCCGCCACCAGTGGCCCCGCGTAATTCAGCTCGCCCAGCAGCAGCAGGTCGGCTCGCTCAGGCTGAGTGGCTGCACGCAGCAGATCCTCATACGTCTCGCGCAGCGACGGGAACAGAAAATCCCTCAGCCCGTGCTCGGTTCCGTGGTTCACGTCGTAGACCATTTCCACGAGCACGCTGTTCTTGGGATCGATGTCCGGCCGGACGGCATGGAACTCCAGCCCCAGCGGCCGGATTTTCGGTTCATAGAGAGCCGGCAACGCCATCACCGGCACATGCCCGCGCCGCTTCAATTCCAGCGCGATCGCAATCAGCGGATTGGTATCGCCAAACGTGCCAATAGTCGAAAGAACAATGCGCACAAAAATTTCCCGGGGTGGTTTGGTCTGCTCCTTGAGGTTAATCCATCACCCTCGCCTCTGATGTTTGGTGAAATCGCCACGATCGATGAACCAAAAATGACGTCACGATAATCCCTGCGTCCTGAGCCCCGCCCTTCCCGTCTGTACCGTCAGAGTTCCGTTGAAGTGTTATCCTTCGCCCGTCGCACCAGGAGCCCGATATGCGCTTTTTCAACTATTGTTCTTTTCTGTCGTCGCGCACTTTCGCCGCAACGGCCCTCGCGTTCATCCTCGCGGCGCCGGCCGTTCTCGCTGCCCAGCAGCCCTATCACATTTTGGATCACTGGAAACTCGGCGGCGAGGGCGGCTGGGATTACCTGCTTGCCGACTCCTCTGCCCACCGCCTCTACATCACCCACGGCCCACGCGTAGAAGTCATCGACTCGCAAACCGGCAAGCCCATCGGGGCGATCACGGGCCTGCATGGAACCCACGGTGTCGCTCTCGACAATGCCGGCAAGTTCGGCTACATCTCCGACGGCGGCGGCAACGCGGTGGTCGTCTTCGATCGCTCATCGCTCGCCACCGTGGCGACCATCCCCGTCGGCACCAACCCTGACGGCATCGTCTTCGAGCCGGCCACGCAGACCGTGTGGGCCTTCAATGGCCGCAGCAAGGACGTGTCCGTCGTCGACGCAGCGACGCGCAAAGTGGTCGCTACCATTCCCCTGCCCGGCAAACCCGAATTTCCCGCGGTCGACGGCAACGGCACCGTCTTCGACAACATCGAGGACAAAAATGAAATCGTGCGCCTCGACGCGCACGCCCATAAGCTGACCGCAGAGTGGCCTGCCGGCTGCGAGTCTCCCTCCGGCCTTGCCTTCGACAGCGCCGGTCACCGCCTGTTCCCGGTCTGCGACGGCAACAAGATGGCAGTGGTGGACTCCAACAGCGGCAAAGTCCTGGCTACGCCAGCCATCGGCGACGGCCCTGACGCCGCCAATTATTCCCCGGCTCACAAACTGGCCTTCGCCTCTTCCGGCGATGGCGTCCTCTCAGTGGTGGATGCGTCCTCGCCCGGCTACAAGACCATCCAGAGCCTGCCGACCCAGCGCGGGGCCCGCACCATGACCTACGATCCCTCTACCGATCGCCTCTATGTCGTTACCGCGGAGTTCGGTCCGCCGCCGGCTCCGACCGCCGACCGACCCCACCCCTGGCCTTCCATCAAGCCCGGCAGCTTCACGGTCATCGCGATCGGCCGATAGCCCATCTCGGTGCCCGGTTCACTGTTCACTGTCCACTAATTCATACGGCAGCCCGAACCGGCCGATCTGCATGAGGGCTTTGTCGCCCGGGGGCCAGATGTGCAGGCTCTCCACACGGGTGGAACCCGTCATGCGATGAGCTTCCGCCGTGCCCACAAGCACGCCCGTCGCGGCCACATGAAAGCGGACGCTGAGCGCGTCGCCGGACTTGGCGCGGTCCCATCCGAAGACATATTCCCCCGGCTTGAGTGCGATTCCTCCGATCCGTATCGGCGCCTGCACCAGGAGATAGTGCGAATACTTTCCGTCCGCCGAGTAGCCCGCCGTCAGCAGCACCACCCCGGCAATGTATCGTCCCCGCGCATCCACAATTCCCGATGCGGTGCGCATCTCGGTTTCTATGTGCTCCTTTTCCACCGGCGCGCGCGAGGGCAGCAAGGAAGCAAGTTCACCATCCGTGGCCTGCCGCCAGGTTCCCTTCTGCGCCGGCATTGCGGTGGAGACAATCAGCAAAAACAAACCAGGCAAAAATAAATTCGCAACCGCGGCAAAGCGCTTCCGTCTCACGGTATTTCTCTTCATGGTTTCGGCTTTCTGAGGGATTCGAGGGTGACCAGCCCGCGCTGGATGGCCGCCGTCGCCGCCTGGGTGCGGTCGGTGACGCCGAGTTTGCCCAGCAGGCTGTTGATGTGGGTCTTCACCGTGGCCTCCGATATATCCAACTCGGTTGCGATCTCCTTGTTGCTCTTGCCGTGCACGATCTGTTCCAGGACGTCGAACTCGCGCGGGGTCAGCTCTTCGGTGCCCATGCGCTCGGCCAGGCGCTGCGCAATCGCCGGCGGGATGTGCGATTTGCCGGCGTGCACCGCGCGAATGGTTGAAATCAACTCATCGCTGGTCATGCCCTTCAGGAGGTAGGCGCGCGCGCCTGCCTGCAGGGCGCGGTAGATATCCTCGTCGCCGTCGTAGGTGGTGAGCACAATGAAGCGCGCCTGCGGGTTCTCCATGCGGATGCGCTGAATTACCTCCACCCCGCTCAATCGTGGCAGGCGCAGGTCGATCAGGGTGATGGCGGGCTGATGTTTGCGAATCTGGGTAATCGCTTCCACCCCGTCGGCAGCCTCGCCCACTACTTCCAGGCCGTCGACAACATTCAGCAGCGCAACCAGCCCCTGGCGCACCACGTGATGGTCTTCCACGACCAGGACGCGGATCGATTCCTCTGTCACAGTCACTCCTTCACTCCCTTGGGAGTCGGCGTTCGCAGCCGGATCGTTGTTCCCACACCGGGTACGCTGACGATTTCGAGTTCGCCGCCGATCACCGCCGCCCGCTCGCGCATGCCGGTCAGCCCATAGTGCCCCGCGGACTCGGTCGACCTGCCGTTGCTCGAGCCATGGTTCGCGTCGAACCCGCGCCCGTTGTCCCGCACTTCCAGCGCAAGCTCACCTGGACTGTACTCCAGTTGAACTGTCAGATTCTGCGCCCCGGCGTGCTTCTTCACGTTATGGATTGCCTCCTGCGCCACGCGCAGTATCTCGCGCTCCGTTCCCAGTGGCATTGCGCGGTACGCACCATAAATGCTGAAGCTGGCTTCCATGCCATGACCGTCTGCCTGCTCGACCATGCGCCGTATCTGCACCGGCAGCGTGATCTCGCCCGCATCCTGCGAGCGCAGTGACCAGATCGATTGCCGCGCATCGGCCAGTCCGGCACGCACGAAGTCGCGCGTCTTGTCCAGGTGCTTCACGGCCGCACCCGGCTTGTTTTGCTTGAGCAGTTCGCTCAGCAGTTCCAGTTGCACTGAAATGCCAACGTAGCCCTGCGCCAGTGTGTCGTGAATCTCGCGGGCAATGCGATTGCGCTCGCCCAGCACCGCGCGAAATTCGCGTTCCGCTCGCACTAGCCTCATCCGCAGCAGCAACACCACGAGTGCCGCCACGGCTGCGACGAGCATGGCAAAGAACCACACCGTCTGGTAGAAATGGGGCCGCAATTCGAATAGGAGGGTCGCGCCCTGCGTATTCCACACTCCATCGTTGTTGGCTGCCTGCACTCGGAACGTATAGTGGCCGGGAGGAATATTGGTGTAGTAGGCAGTGCGGCGGGACCCCGCCTCGGTCCAGGCGTGATCGAAACCCTCGAGCATGAACCGGTAGCGCACCTTCTGCGGCGCGACGAAGCTCAGCCCCGCGTACTCAAATTGAAAATGATTGTGGCCCGCGGGGACCCGGATCGAACTGCCCGTACCTCCCAGCGGCTGCGAAACATCATCTACCGCAAACCGCACCAGGGCCACCGGCGGCGGCACAGGATTGACCGGAAAACGCGCCGGGTCGACCGTCTCCAACCCTTTGGGCGTCGCAAACCACAGCCGGCCGTCCCTGCCCTGCCACGCGGAGGGATGGCTGTTGGTTGCGGTCTCGCGGCTGATGAGGCCGTCGGCGGTCGTGAACTCGATCCAGTTCAGGCAATCCACGCCTTCCATCGCCCCGGCAATTCCGGCGCAGTCGCATCGGGCAATGCCGTTCCCCGTGGCGAACCAGAGATGGTTGTGGCCGTCGTCCAGAATGGCGTGAATCGAAGTGGTCTTGAGCCGGTCCTGCGTCACGCGCGAAAAATGCTGCCCGTCCCACAGGTTCCAGCCGTGATCCTGAGTCCCGATCAGCAGCGTGTCCTTGCCCCGGGGCAGCAGGGCCGTGATCACGTTGCTGGAAAGACCATCGTTGGTGGTGAAGTTCGAGATCTTGCCTTCATGCAGGCGGGACAGGCCGGCCAGGGTCGCGATCCAGAGATCGCCGCTCGTATCGCGCACCATGGCGCCGACCAGATCGCTGCCCAGCCCGTCGGCCTGCGTAAAGGTCTCCATACGCATGCCCAATTCAGCCCCTTCGAGCGGTTGGATCCAGTGGGTCAGTCCACGCCGCGTGCCGATCCACAACGATCCGTCGGTATCCACGAGGAGCGAGCGGATGAAGTCGTCGGGAAGCCCGTCCGCGGATGTAGTGGTGCTGACCTGTCCCAGCCGAATCCTGCTCAGGCCATCCGGAGTTCCCACCCACATGTCGCCGTTGGGAGCGGCTGCCAGGGAAAGAATCACATCGCTGGGGAGCCCCTTGCGCACGGTGTAATTCCCCATTCCGTAGCGGCCGCCCTCAAAGGTCAGAAACACATTCAGGCCCCCGCCATTGGTTCCCACCCACAGCGCTCCGATGCGGTCTTCAACCACGGTGGTGATGTTGTCGGAAGCAAGCCCATCCCGCGAGTTGTAGGCCTTGAATCGCTGGTCGCGCAGGATGTGCAGGCCGCCGGTCTCGGTTCCCGCCCAGATATTGCCTTCGCGATCTTCCATCAGCGCCAGCACCGACGCCGCAGCCAGCGAATCGGTGACCGGCAGCCGCTCCAGTTTTCCCCCTGTCCAGCGCGCCAGGCCGCCATTGGTGCCGATCCACAGCGTTCCCTGGTGGTCGGCGAGCACTGCCTGGATCCGGCTCCCCGGCAACTCCTGGCCCACCGTCAGGCGCGTCTTCGGCGCTTCTCCGCCTCCCAGCACGAGCGTGCTCTTGTTGCCCACCCCGGTGGCCCCGTTGCTGAAGTTCACCAGGAACCACAAGTCATCCTTCGACAAGCCTGCCCACACCGCGGCCTGCTTCCAATCCCCGGCATTGGGCGCAGCATCGATCCATGCCCCGGTCATCCCGCCGCCTGTCAGCGTTGCGATCGGCATTCCGGGCCGCCACTCCCCGGTCTTCTCAAACCGCTCCTGCCCGCCCAGCCGCGCCAAACCCTCATTGGTATAGACCCACAAGGTTCCCGAGGAATCCTCGGCCAGAGCGCGGATATCGTTTCCGGGCAGACCATCCTGGGTCGTGAATGACTTCACGGCGCCGTTCTTCCACTGCGCCAGCCCTTCGCTGGTGCCGATCCAAAGCGCGTCATCCCGGGTCTCGACCAGGCATTGCACGTCGTTTCCGGGCAGCGCCGGATTCGAAGTCTTGTCGAAGACTTCGAATGCGTTGCCGTCAAACCGCACCAGCCCAACCTCGGTACCCAGCCAGACAAAACCGTTGCGCGTCTGCATCACCGCCTGGACGGTGTTCTGCGGCAGGCCGTTTTCCATCATCCACGTCTGCCGGCCATAACTCGCCAGCGGCGTTGACGGCTCCAGCGCCGCTCCAGGCAGACCTCCTGCCAGCCAGAGCGCGGCCATCAGTCCCCATACCATCCAGCAGGCGCGCAGGCGCGAGGGAGCCTGGGCAAATCTCGATCGTGTTACCGGGTTGGCGCGAATGAGAAACACGGGATCAAAGCGCGGCCCTTCTGGCGTTCCGTCTCGGACTCGTTGAAAAGGGTGCGCTCTTCCAAGTTAATTCGCCAGGGCCTCGAATGCCCAGAAGTCCCGTGTTGTGTGAGGCCAAACCCGTGGAATTCTCCACCCTTGGATGGAGTCCGGAATCCGTCGAATGACGCAAGACATCGATCTGCATGGGAGTTAGGCTGTTCTTGTCTCCTGAAGCCTGTACATCACTGGCTTGTGACTTTCGGGGTGGCCGCTCTTGAGCAGCCACCCCCTTCCTTTTGAGGGGGTGCAGGGGCGGCGGGAAATTTTCCCATCAAGAAACTTCGTCTGGTACTCTCGTCCTCGCATGGAGTTCACGAATATCCGCGTGGAAAGTCGGCCGCCGTTGGCGGTAATTACACTCGATCGCCCCAAAGCCCTCAATGCGCTGAACGCCGCCACCCTCGCTGAACTGGAATCGGCCTTCGAGACCGCATCCAATGACGCCGGCACGCGAGTCGTGCTCGTCACGGGCGCCGGGGGCCGCGCCTTCGCCGCGGGAGCCGACATTCGCGAGCTTGCGGCGATTCCGGCCGAAGAAGGCCGAGCCTTCGCCCTCCGCGGCCAGGCCATCTTCCGGCGCATTGAGACGCTGGGCAAGCCCGTGATCGCCTGCATCCAGGGTTTTGCGCTGGGCGGCGGTTGCGAACTGGCCATGGCCTGCACTCTGCGCATCGCAGCGGACGATGCCCGCTTCGGGCAGCCGGAAGTGAAACTGGGCATCATGGCCGGATACGGCGGCACCCAGCGCCTGCCCCGCCTGGTGGGGCGCGGCAGCGCACTTAAGCTCCTTCTCACCGGGGCCGTGATCGACGCCCAGGAAGCCCTCCGCATCGGCCTGGTCGAAGAAGTCGTCCCGGCCGCCGAACTCATGAGCCGCGCCGAGACTCTTGGCCTCGAAATCGCCGCCAATGCGCCCCTCGCGGTCAGTGAAACCTTGCACGCGGTTGACGAAGGTCTCGGCATGCCGCTGGAACTGGCGCTGCTGCGCGAGGCCGCCCGTTTCGGCGCGCTCGGCGCCAGCGCCGACAAGGCCGAAGGCGCCCGCGCCTTTCTCGACAAGCGCCCTCCCGCGTGGAGGGGCGAATGACGCATCCTGCTATGCTGGACTCGTGATTCGTCGTTCCCGGATGCAAGGGTTTGCAGCGATGGCGCTGCTTCTGGCCGTGGCCGTTGTTGGCTGTCATAAAGAAGAACAAGCCGTGGTGGGCGTTGCTCATACTGCCGAGAAAGCCGAGCAAAAGGCGCAGGCGGTGGCCGCCGAGCGCGACCGCGAGCGCGCCGCCCTTGCCAAAATTCCTCTCCCCACCAAGAGCCTCTACATCAATGTCCACGAACCCCGCGAGTGGGCCAACCCCTTCATCAGCGCCGATACCGACTACCTGACCCTGCGGGTCACCATGGCCGATGCCAATCCCAGTTCCTTCGGCGAGGGAGGCATGCTGCGGCCCGAAGCCGCGCGCCGCCAGGAATTGCAGATCCACCCTGCCGATCTCGCCGAAGCGCTGATCGCCCTGCCCCCCGCCGCCTGGCGCTACGGGCGGGTCGTCGCCATCGCCGAGTCGCCCCTCGCCGATCGCAAAAAGCGCGCCATCGTTCGCCGCAACGTCGAAGCGGCCATCCAGAAGCTCAACGATCTGGAAGTCGTCGTCGACGAGTGGCCGGTGCGCTGAGACAAGCTTCTAGCTTCTAGCTCCTAGCCTTTTCGGCAGAAAATGCTTCCGTGCCCCATCCTTTCCGTTTCTTTCTGCGGAAAGGGTGGGAAACCACGAACCCCAACCATTCCTTTCCATCTCGGATCGACAACAACGGAATGGGCCTCTAGCTTCTAGCTTTTTTCGTGCAGCCGCAGGCCGTTCGCATCTCCACGATCGAGCTAGAAGCTAGAAGCTAGAAGCTAGTAGCCAGAAGCTTGAGTCTTGTTATCCTTCCTAATCAATGCCGGAACTCCCCGACATCACCGCCTACATCACCGCCATCGAGGACCGCGTCCTTGGCCAGACCCTCGAACGGGTGCGGCTCGGCTCGGTCTTCCTGCTCCGCACCGTCGATCCTCCGCTCAGCAGCGTCGAAGGCCGAACCGTGCGTGCCGTCCGCCGCATCGGCAAGCGCATCGCCATCGGCGTCGAAGGCGATCTCTGGCTGGTGCTGCACCTGATGATCGCCGGCCGGTTGCATTGGAAGCCCGCGCAGGCCAAGCTCGCCGGCCGCAACGCCCTCGCCGCTTTTGATTTCACCAGCGGCACCCTCACCCTCACCGAGGCCGGCAGCAAACGCCGCGCCTCGCTCTACGTCCTGCGCGGCGAAGGAGCGCTCGAAGCCATCGATCCCGGCGGCGTGGAGATTTTCTCGACCGACCTCGACGGCTTCCGCGCCGCTCTCTCCCACGAGAACCGCACTCTCAAACGCGCCCTCACCGATCCCCGCCTCATCAGCGGCGTGGGCAACGCCTACTCTGACGAAATTCTCCATGCCGCCCGGCTTTCGCCCATCACCCTCACCCACAAGCTCAAGCCCGAGGAGTGGCAGCGCCTGTTCGAATGTACGCGATCGACGATGACCCTGTGGATGGACCGCCTGGTCGCGGAAGCAAAGAAGAGTTTCCCCGAAAAAGTGACCGCGTTTCGTCCCGAGATGGCAGTGCATGGCCGCTTCAACCAGCCCTGCCCGCGCTGCGGCGAGAAGATCCAGCGCATCCGGTACGCCGACAACGAAACCAACTACTGCGCCCGCTGCCAGACCGGCGGCAAGGTGCTGGCCGACCGCAGCCTCTCGCGCCTCCTCGGCTCCGACTGGCCTCGGACTCTCGACGAACTTGAAGCTCTCAAGCGCAAGTGAGGCCAACGAACTCAATGACCGGATTCAGGAAAGCCGTCTGGACTGCACTGGGAGCGGCGCTCCCCTGCGAATTAGTGAACTTCTTCGTTTTCATGCCTCCGATCGACGTCGGCATGCCGGGGATGCTTCGTGGTTTACGAAACTACTCTTTGATCAATGGGCAATCATCCACTATCCCGCTCTTCGGCTCACGTCTATGCTGGACCCCTACGGCAAAGCTTTTCCCCCACTCTTTTGGCTTCTCGGCGGTTACGTGGATACGGCACTCCTGATCCTGGCGTGCATTTTGGGATCTCAGGGTTTGCGCCGGCACCTCGGCCGGCGCGCCAACGAACTCGAACTGTAGCGTCCCATTTCTCCTTGACACCACTCCGCGTGGTCCTGCACATTCAAGGCTTCAGTTCCCCATCGCCATTTTCACGACACCTCGCAGGAGGCTTCTCTGCATGCAACATGTCCATCATCAACTCAACTTCCTCGCCATCCTCGTCTCGGCCGTATTCATCTGGTTCCTCGGCGCCCTTTGGTATTCGCCGCTGCTCTTTGCCAAACCCTGGGCCGCGATTGTCGGGCGCCCCATGGGCGACAAACCCAAAGGCGTCGTCAGGGGCATGGTCTCCTCGTTCATCGGCGATCTGCTGCTCTCGCTGGTCCTCGCCCATTTCGTGATCTGGTCCCGAGCCGACAACTTCGGCCACGGCGCATTTATCGGCATCCTCTCCTGGATCGGGTTCGTCGTTTCCCCGCTCTACCCGCAGAGCATCTACGAGGGCCGGCCCTTTCTGTACTTCGGCATTAACGCCGGCTACTGGCTGATCGGCCTGGCGGTGGCGGGAGGGCTGCTGGCGGTCTGGCAGTGAAAGTTCTTAGTTCGTAGTTCAGAGTTCCCGGAGGCCTGTGCTCGTTGAGCTGGCAAAAATCAACTGCGAACTGTGAACTGAGAACTTCAGTTCGCGAACCGTGAACTCGTACAATGCCTCCATGGCCAAGGAAAAAATCGCCACCGCGCATGCCCCTGCCGCGATCGGGCCCTACTCGCAGGCAATCCGCCTCGGAAACCTCCTCTTCACCGCCGGCCAGATCGCGCTTGATCCCGCCACACAGCAGATCGTTGCCCCCGGCATCCAGGAACAGACGACCCGCGTGCTCGAAAACCTCAAGGCCATCCTTGAATCCGCCGGCTCCAGCCTCGCCCAGGTGGTCAAAGCCACTGTCTTTCTCAAGGACTTCAACGACTTCGCGGCCATGAACGAAATCTACGCCAAATACCTGGCCCCGGAGGGCGTTTTGGCCCCCGCCCGCAGCACCGTCGAAGTCTCGCGCCTGCCCAAGGACGCGCTGATCGAGATCGAGCTGATCGCCGAGCACGAACCCGGCATCCATTCGTATCTTCACCGGCCCCCGAGCATCCAACAGACATGAGTAATTCCATAGCCAAATCCATGTCAGAGACAACTGAAAAAGTGGCCAAGTCCGACGCTGAGTGGCGCGCCACTCTGACCCCGCAGCAGTATCACGTTTTGCGCGAGAAGGGCACCGAGCGCCCCTACACCGGTGCCCTTACCGAGAATCACGAAACCGGCAATTACCACTGCGCCGGCTGCGGAGAGCTGCTGTTCCTGTCTGGAGCCAAATTCGATTCCGGCTGCGGCTGGCCCAGCTTCATGATTCCCGCCGACTCCAAGGCTGTCCACGAGCACGAAGACAACAGCTTCGGCATGCGCCGGGTTGAAGTCACCTGCGCCCGCTGCGGCGGCCACCTGGGCCACGTCTTTCCCGATGGACCGCGTCCCACCGGCCTTCGCTACTGCATCAACTCCGCCTCCCTGACATTCGAGAAAGAGCAGTAATATCCGCGCCCTTCCATTCCAGCGCTGAGAAAACGGGTGCCCCAGGTCCCGATTTTGGGACCTGGGGTCCTCGACGAGATTCATGCGACCCGTCGCGATACCCTTTCCCCATGGTCCGTCGCCTCCTCGTCCCGGCTCTTTCTTTGTTTGCGGTTGTTCTGGCAATCCTGCCGGCGTCCGCGCAAACCCTGTCCCCGCAGGAAGACCAACCGCTCGACCAGCAGCTTCAGTCGATCGCCGCGGCACATCACGGCAAGCTCGCTGTCTACGCCCACAATCTCCGCACCGGCCAGACCGCGTCGCTCTCCCCCGACCTGCCCGTCAAGACCGCTTCGACCATCAAGCTTGGCATCCTGCTCGACGCTGCGGAGCAGATCCGCGCAGGGCACGCCTCTCTTTCTGAGAAGCTGGTCCTCCAGCACGCAAACCAGGTGGGAGGCTCCGGAGTGCTGGGCGAACTCACCGCGCCCCTGGCGCTTACCCTGGGAGACACGCTCACACTCATGGTGATCCTCAGCGACAACACCGCCACCAACATGGCCATCGACCGCCTCGGCCTGGACCACATCAACGCCACCCTGCGCGCCGCGGGCCTCAACCAGACGGTTCTCTACAAAAAGGTCTACGTTCCGGCGACCGGCCCCATGCCCGCCGACCAGCCGCAGTTCGGCTTGGGCAAGACCACCGCGCGCGAAATGGCTGTCATCATGGAGCGGTTTGCAACCTGCCGCTTATCGCTCGACAATTCGCCGCCGCTGCCCGGTGATGGCCCCCTCTGCGGCGTGTTTCTCCACATGCTGCGCGACCAGCAGGATCGCAACATGCTCCCTCGTTATCTCGAAACCATGGACACCAGCGAGCAAGGCTCGGCGATCGCCGACAAAATCGGAGCGCTCGACGCGGTGCGCAACGACGTCGCCCTGGTCACCACCAAAGCCGGCCCGGTGGTAATTTCCGCGTTCACCGTTGAGAATGCCGACCAGCGCTGGATCCCCGAGAACGAAGGGGAAATCACGCTGGCCAGGGTGGCACAAGCCATTGTGCAGCGCTGGTCGCCGGCCGGTCTCGACCCAGCGGCCTTCCCCTGGGACAATCCTCTCCATCCTCCGCCGGTGACCATCTTGTCGCGATCGACTGCCCCTACGATGAAGCCGGCCAGATCGTATTCGCCTTCGGCGTAGAAGCCGGGCATCTGCGCGGTTTCGCCGCCGATGAGGGCACAGCCGTTGGCCTTGCAGGCCTCGGCGAGGCCGGTGATCACGCTTTCCGTGACTTCGGGATCGAGCCGGCCGCTGGCGAGGTAGTCGAGAAAAAAGAGCGGAGTCGCGCCCTGGACGCCGATGTCGTTGACGCAGTGGTTCACCAGGTCCTGGCCCACGGTGTGATGGAGACCCATTTCGAAAGCGACCTTCAGC
>Ga0206794_1080_pt1 | contig 26842 bp, 22 predicted proteins | sample Alteio_BWOrgCont_70_FD_152877 | JGI IMG/M metagenome (GOLD analysis project Ga0206794, IMG submission 152877) | Enriched cells from forest soil in Barre Woods Harvard Forest LTER site, Petersham, Massachusetts, United States -... | ecosystem: Environmental > Terrestrial > Soil > Temperate forest >...
AAGAGATTATGTGATCATCAATTAATTATTCATGAGCGAATATTCATTCATAAGCCAGGGGTATATCGATTATCAAAATCAGGTGCAGAGTACACCGATTTACCAGCCCTAGAAAAAATACCTATCACACAATATCAACATCAATTAAAAATTATCGATGTATTTATGAAATTAAAATCTCTATATCCAGGAGTTCATTGGATCTCCGAACGTCAATTACTTAGAGATCGAAGCCAAGCCGATGTTATCAAGAAAAAACATATTTCAGATGGACTGCTAATGTTCCCCGATAATAAAAAAATTGCCATCGAAGTCGAGCTCACCATGAAAGGGAAAAATAGATTAGAAAAGATATTTAAAGGCTATGCTGGTCAATTTGATCTTACCGAGATTTGGTACTTTTGCCCGCCGCAGTTTATGGTGTCGTTACAGAAAGCAGCAGAAAAAAGAGCTTTTATCAAAATCATCAATTTAACGGAATTTTTAACATGAATGAAGATAGGTTAAGCGATTATATAAATGCACATCCTCGCGAATGTCTTTATGTGTTTATCATAAGCTTTGCATTGATATGGCAAACCATTCCTGCCTTAGTAGGGATTTTACTGTATTTCTTCTGGATTAAAAAACATCAAGTGCTGAGGTTGTATTCTCTAGTGTTTGGATTAATTATTTTTGGGATGTCTGTATATTTTTATAACGGATTTTTAAGTTATTTTAAAGCGGCTTTTCAATGTAATAAAATTTTATTTATAAATTTTCTGTATCGACACTCATTGGCATATTCAGCAGATTTTTATCTGCAAGTAGTACAGTATATACTCACTATTCCCTGGTTAATGATAGGTATTTTAAGCTTAATTGACTTAATCCCACGGTCTGCCCATGAAAATGCACTGCTATCACTACAAAAGGGTGTTTTAGACATTCAGCGCAAAGAGTTATCTAATAAGACAGTAGATGCATTAATACAATTAATTCCTGATAGCGACACGAATGACATTATTTTAGGGGTATCCAAATACACGGGTAATTTAGCCTGTATACCCGATAAATACGTTAATCAAGTGGTCATAGTTTTAGGAACCACCGGCGCAGGCAAAACCATTACTTTGCGGCGATTTTATAATCATGCCATCAAAAAAGGTTATCCATTAATCATTGTAGATGGGAAACCAGATGATGGAGATATTAATTGGCTGCAAGAGTTAGCTAATAAAAATAATCGATCATTCTATGGCTTTAATTGTGGTCAATATCATCACTACGACCCTTTAACAGATGGCGGCTATACAGAATTAAAAGACAAAATTATCAGCTTAAAAGACACCTGGGAAAATGATTATTACCGCTCGATTTCCGAGGATTATTTGCAAACCACTTTTGAGGTGTTATTGCGAGAAGGTTCTCCCATAGATTTAAGTAAGGTCGTTGAATGTTTAAATTACGATAATCTTCGTGAATTAGTTCGTCATATTAAAGACCCTGAGCTGACCCATCGAGTAGAAAGTTTAGAGCATTATAAGCGCGATGATATTGTAGGATTGCAAGCGCACTTAAATATTTTGGTACATTCTGAGCTAGGTCAATTTTTCAAAAAAGATGATTCATCTTTTAGATTAAAACAGGTCATTGATAATGGCGGCGTTGCTTATTTTGCCTTACCCGCATTGCGTTTTCCCAGCTTTTCAAAAGTATTGGGAAAATTGGTTATTAATGATTTAAAGGCAATTATAGATCGTAATACTAGCAAGAAAAAAATATTTACGGTGTTTGATGAATTCAGCGTTTTTGCGGGCGAACAAGTTTTAAATTTAGTCAACATGGGTCGTGGTAAAGGCGTGCATGCTGTATTTGGTACGCAAGGATTAGCAGATTTAGACAAGGTAGATGAGACGTTTAAAAGTCAAATATTAAATTGCACGAATACCATGATTTGTCATCGTTTGAATGATCAGGAGAGTGCAGAAACGATAGCGGCTTGGATAGGGACGGCTGATATGTTTAACGTAACTGCACAAGTGAACTTGAAAGATCGTGAACCAGGGATGGGAAGCGTTCGACAGAGTAAGGAATTTATCGTGCATCCAGATGTAATTAAGCAGGAGTTACATACGGGCGAAGTTATTTTTGTGAGTAAAGTCGATGGATTTAGACAAGATAAAATTAAAGTGAAATTTTTATAAACCAGAGAGGTGATTTATGTTTGGCAATTATTTATTTTTAAGCCACCAATTTAATAATTATGCTTATCAGGCAGAATACGTTAGCATTATTTATTCTAGTGGGAATAATAAAAAGTCTGATCACTTATATCAAGAGTATTTGACTTATAAAGATAAAATTTCTGATCAGATGCTAGATTTTAATAATAAGACGAATTCATCATGGGGTTGGGTAAAATCTTTCATCCCATTCACTGAGGCATTTAATGCGCGTATTAAGCTGGGTAGTTATTTGCACTGTGCTAGCCGGCTGTATTGGGATATTTCGATTAAGTATTTTAAGGATGAGGCGAGGAGAAAAGTTGAAATTAAGAAGGTGAATGAGGTGGTTGTTAGTAAGGATAAGCAATGTAATATGTGGAAGAAGGCAATCAAGAGTCATGGGATTTCTGTTGGAAAATCGATGGTAGAGAGGTTGGGGATGTGGCGGAGATGATGTTTGTAATTAATAAATGGGATATTTTCTGGTATTATTGTGCACTTATTAGTTAGAAAGCTTGAATTATATTGCTTAAAATGGAGTTAGAAAAATTATGAGCTATAGTGTTTCTAGTTTTATGGCTGTTATGCATTGTTGGTCGGGTTTTATAGGGAACCTTTTGGGGCTTGCTGCTTCCGTTCTTTTAGGAGTTGTAGGCGTACTTATTCCAGGAGGGCTGCATTTGCCTAAATCTTCTCGACATCCCTTCAAAAGAAGGCCCGTTAGTATAAATCCTTGTGGTAAAGGAACAAAGAGTTGGCAGGAATGGTGGGGCAGCAATTTACAGATCGTTGCCTGGTTTCTATTAATTGTTAGCTTTTTTATCCAAGCTATTGTTACGTGGCCTTAAATGAAGTAATCATTGAATCGAAAAACTTCTTAACAGAAATAAAGGCATTGCAATTTAAAAATCTGATGAAATTATAGGATGTGCCATGGCAAATAATAGAAAAAAATTAGGCAATGCACCTCACGCCCCCGTTGATATTACACTTCGTACAAACCAAGGTAAAAGAATGCACGCTGCATTTTTTGATCATTATTTGACACGTAAAATTACTGATCATTTAACAACCGTATCAAAATCAGCTAATCAAGATGAAACTTCGTTTATTAATTTTATTAAAAGCGCTGATCACACTTTTACGCTTGGTATGGGTTCTCAGATAGGAAACCGAGTAACACCTGCTGTCATAGCAGGGTTAAACTCAGCAGGAGGTTTGCTGTTTATACCTGGGCGATCTAAAGATGATATCGATGATATTCGCAAAAATCACGAGGAAGCCGTTATCAAGGATGCATTGTTACGTGGCAGACCGATTTTAGCTGTTTGTGCTGGGTCGTGGCGATTGTGGGAATCATTAGGCGGTAAGCTGATTTCTGTGGATGATCATTGCTACTCAGGTATGCCATATATTTTATCGAATGGTGATGCGGGTAACAACGTGGCGATTCATCGAGTGGCGCTAACATCTCATTCACTTGTTGATGATTGCATGAAAATTAAAGGCGATACTAAAGTAGTGAAATATCCTACTGTAAATAGCGTTCATTGGATGGCGCCTGATCCTTCAACGTGTCCAGAAAAAGTGATTGTTAGTGCGAAAGCAAGAGCAGATGCGAGTATGGTTGTTAAAAAGCGATGTGGGAATGCAATGGCTCCTACAGATAATTCTATTGAGGCATTTGAAAGATATGGTAGTCCAACAGTAGGTGTATTGTGGCATCTTGAGGCTTACTACCAAAAAAATCCTGATAAAGAAAATAAGCGTCATCTTAACATCGTTCGTTATATGGCTAAAGCGGGTGATGCCTATCAAGCAAAACAAAAGATGCTAACCGAATATAAATCAATGGTTGCTCCATTATTAAATAAGTTTGGCACATTTAAAAAGGCAGTTACTAATAAACAAGAATTGGAAGATTCTCCAAAATTAGTCAAAAAGATTTAAATAAATTGTTTGCCGATACCTTTATGCCAATAATCGGGATGAGTATAGAGATGGGTAATTTCAGGGTGCTTCGTATGAGAATTAAAAGTAAGATTAATTATCCCAACAATTGATTTGTTTTTTCTTTTCTTGCGATGCAAGTATATTGGCTATGAGAAGTTAACCTTTTATATCAATAATTTTTAGTAGTCAACCTGCTTAATTTGATCCTGAGAAAAATGAGTAATATAATAAAATGGTGTCAATAGAAAAATTTTAAATTAGGTGATAATTGGCGATTTTCATTTTTAGTGGGGCACTGAAGTGAGATAGTAGGAAGAAAAATTAGATGACAAAAAATCGTAAACAATCATTCATAAATATACTTGATATGTCAAATTTGAGTGCAAGAAGTTTTTTTTTGAAAGAAAAAAGTTATTGTAATTTTGACTTACCTAAATATTTTCAATTTGAAGAAATGTTAAAGAAAATTTCTAAAAAACTTGATGGAAAAGAATTATCTAGTTTTTATGTGGCAAAAAAAACCCCTAAACAATATGAAGATGTCAATCATACAATACTGCATAATAAGGATGGCAAGTATTCTTGGCGACCATTTCAACTAATAAATCCTGCGCTCTATGTTGCTTTAGTGCATAAAATCACGGAAATCGAAAATTGGAAAATATTGGTTTCATGTTTTCATGATTTTTCAAAAAATAAAAAAATTGAATGCATGAGCTTACCTCTGGCATCTACGTTGACTAGATCGGATAAAGCAGAGCAAATTAACCAGTGGTGGCAAAGAGTAGAGCAAAAATCTATTGAGTTAGCATTAGAATATGAATATATTGTTAAAACAGATATATCAGATTGTTACGCAGCAATTTATACGCATTCTCTTGCTTGGGCAATTCATGGTAAGAAAATAGCAAAAAATAATCGCCATGATAAAAAAATGATTGGCAATATTATTGATAATTTTTTATGCGACATGTGTCATGGGCAGACGAATGGTATTCCGCAGGGTTCTAGTTTGATGGATTTTATAGCAGAAATTATACTTGGTTACGCGGATAAATTATTAACTGAAAAAATTAAGGATAAAGTCGATAATTATTATATTATTAGATATAGAGATGATTATAGGATCTTCGTAAATAATTCCGTAGATGGTGATATAATTATAAAATATTTATGCGAGGTTTTAATAAGTCTTGGTCTTAAGCTTAATCCAAATAAAACCAGTTCATCTCAAAATGTTATAGGACTTTCTATTAAGGATGATAAAAGATTTTGGGTTCGGCAGAAACAATACACTGATGATTTACAAAAGCATTTGTTGATTATTCATGATTTAGCCGATAAGTATCCAAACTCTGGGAGTTTAGCTAAGGCTCTTCGTGAGTATAGTAAAAAAATTGCAAGAAAAAGAAATAATTCGAGAAACAATATAATTTTATTAATTAGTGTTATTGTGGATATTGCTTATAATAATCCTAGGACATACCCTGAGACCGCAGCGATACTTAGTAAGTTAATAAGTTTTATAGATGAAAACCATAAAAAAATAGAAATTTTTAATAAAATTAAACGCAGATTTGATAATATACCTAACACAGGTCATTTGCAATTATGGCTTCAAAGAATAACAATTACTCTTGATAAGAATTATAATTATAGTGAGGGTTTGTGTGGATTGGTTGCAAATGAAGATGTTCAGATTTGGAATGTAGAGTGGCTGAACAAAAGCCTTGGTAATATAATTAATTCGAAAAAGATAATTGATCGTAAAATAATTGAATCACTTCCATCAGTTATACAACAAGATGAGGTGGATTTATTTCAATTATCAACAATACATTATTAGCTGTTTTTACAGATTTTGTTCATATAACCACTTCACCAGCTCAACCATAACGAACGTATCTTTTTCACAATATTCAATCATTGCTCTTTTTAAAATATTTTTTCGTTCAATAGAAGTATCTGGCGAAATGAGTTCTTCAAACGCGCGTTGCGCATCGTTGCCATTAGCAACAGACATACCATCATAGCTGTGTTGTTCTCCAAGCAGTGCGGGCGCAACATTTTTTAAGCCAAAACTGCCAGCAAATGCGTTGTCATAGACAGTATTACGGATAAGAGGAAGGGGATCGACAAATCTATTTAATAATTTCATTAGCGCATCATGATGCTCTGCTGAATACTCAGCGAGTTCTTGTATGCGCGATTTTTCAAAGGGAGCATGATAAGCAACAATAGAACCTGTTTCTCCGCAGGCTTCAAGTAATGCAGGAATGAGTGTTGGGCGTGGGTCATTGGCATTGTCATGTAAAAATTCTTTATGAATAATATCAAGGTATGAGGCTTTCCATATATGAGCACTGAATTGAAATGGTACTTGCTCAAATGGCTTGCACCCTTGATATCGAGGGATAGCAGGATTAATAGTTTCGAAATCTAAAAATACAAGCGGAAAGTCCCAGTCAGAAAGTGCAACTTTAATGGCTTCTTTATTAATATAGCGTTCGCCCGTTTTAAAACAAGTCACAACACGCGCTTGTAGCTCATCTAGATCAGATAATCGCGAATCATCTAATGCGGTAATGCCATCATAATAAAAATCCCACTTTTTATTTTTAATACCAGGTAAATTGAACACACTAACATCCGGTATTTTCTTTTCTTGCCAGCAATGCTCTGTAAACCCGCATTTATTTGGCTCAAAACAATAAGATCCAATATCAATATTGGGAACCGCGGACTGTCTTAGTGCGGTGAATATGTCATTAATTTTTGGTTGTACATTGCGATATTTTTCACGAATTTCATTAGTGACATCGACTTCTGTGAATAAATGCTGAAGGTCAGGATAGCGATATTCTGGATTTAAATGAACGATATTAATTTGCTCTATGGGCAAACCGCTTTTCGCCATGATCCATGCTTGCAAACCAACGTCATCATATTGTTCTGGTTTTACTTTTGTTGATGATTTTACCTCGAAAATTCGCCATTTTTTTGTATCGGGTGAATATTTGATAATATCTGCGCGAGCATAACAGCCCAGGTATTCAAATGCGGCCTCATAAATGATAGGTGTGTTTTTAGCGAGTAATTCACTTGTTTTCGCAATGGCTCCTGTGAAATCCCACGGTTTGTTATCAACTAAAATTCCGCCTTTGTAATATTCTCTTGCTTTGGTGCCCACAGCATTTCCTTGATCAAAAAGTGCTTGAGTTTCAGGAGTAATAAGGGCTTCGAGCTCGGGGTGATGGACGGTTAGATAAATGCATTTAAGGCAGCGGTAGCCTTTCATGAGTTTGGTCTTGCTGAGGAGTTTAGGGATGGGGTTCATTAATAGATAATAACAAGATAATTAACAGGGTTAAAGTGGCTTTTTTATGCTCATGTAGGTATAAAGGATCGTTATTGCGGTTTATTGCGAGGGTGATGTTAAGTTTTCGCTAATAAGGTTATTTTAAAAAAAATGATTACTTAATTACCATTAAATGATTGTTGTTGCTTTTTTGTCTATATATAATACGTTGTCTTAATTTGAGGTTGCTAGAAAATGTTAATTGGCCAAATTCGTAATCAAGTTGATGCTGTCTGGAATGCATTCTGGACAGGTGGCGTTGCTAACCCTGTTTCTGTCATTGAACAGATTTCATATTTATTATTTATTCGCCGACTAGATGAGATTCATACAAACGTTGAGCGTAAGGCAAATGTAAGCGGCAAGCCATTAGAGAATCCAATTTTTACAACAGCGCAAAATGAGCTGCGTTGGAGTGTCTTTAAAAATAAAGATCCGCAAACTATGTTTGAGTTAGTGCGCGATAAAGTTTTTCCATTTATTAAAACTATAAATGGAGAAGAAAGCGCATTTGCAAAGCATATGCGAGATGCAATTTTTATGGTTCCTAAACCCGGGTTACTTGCTCAGGTAATCGACATGCTAGATCAAATCCCCATGCAGGATAGGGACACTAAAGGTGATTTGTATGAATACCTATTATCAAAATTACAACAATCAGGTGTGAATGGCCAATTTAGAACGCCAAGACATATTATTAAAATGATGGTAGAAATGATTAAGCCCGTTTTAAATGCAGATGACCCACATAAAAGCGATTTTATTTGCGACCCTGCTTCGGGAACATGTGGATTTTTAATGGCAGCAGAAGAATATGTGCGTGAGCATTATAAGAATGCACTTTTAAAAAATACTGGCTCTACGCATTTTCATAAAAAAATGTTCACTGGATTTGATTTTGATACCAGCATGTTACGCATAGGCGCCATGAATATGATGTTGCATGGTATTGAGCATCCACGAGTAGAATATCGTGATAGCCTTTCAGATGCTGGTGAAAATAATATTTCTGAAGCTTATACCGTTGTGCTTGCTAATCCTCCTTTTAAAGGCAGTGTTGCTTTTGATGAATTATCACCTGATTTATTGCATGCATTAGGCAAAACAGTTAAAAAAGTTGGAGGAAAAGGCAAAGCACCTTCTGAAAAAACTGAATTATTATTTTTGGCACTTATTTTGCGCCTACTTAAAACAGGTGGACGTGCTGCTGTCATTGTGCCTGATGGTGTGTTATTTGGTTCAACACAATCACATCAAGCTATTCGGAAGAAATTAGTAGAAGAGCAACATTTGCAAGCTGTAATTTCTATGCCATCCGGTGTATTTAAACCTTATGCCGGTGTTTCTACAGCAGTGTTACTGTTTACTAAAACTAATTCTGGTGGAACGGATAATGTATGGTTTTATGATATGCAAGCAGATGGATTTAGTTTAGATGATAAACGCACTTCATTAACACTTGAAGGTGAGCCAGTTCAGCATCAGAATAATAATATTCCTGATATTCTTGTGCGTTGGAATAATCTTATAGCTGAAAAAGATCGTACTCGTACAGATCAAAGTTTTATGGTGCCGAAAGCAGATATTGTGAAAGAGGATTATGATCTTTCGATTAATCGTTATAAACAAGTTGTGTATGAGAATGTGCAGTATGATCCACCGAAAGAAATTATTGCGCGGATTAAGAAGTTGCAAAAGGAGATGGAACAAGGATTGATGGAGTTGGAGGCGATGTTGTGATGAATTTGGTTAAATTAGGGGATCTTTTTAATATTTCATCAGGGAGCACACCGAGCAGAGAAAAAAATTCTTACTATGAGGGTGGCACAATACCGTGGGTAAAAACTGGTGATTTACATCACAAGTATATAGAAAAAACATCGGAATGTATTACAGACGAAGGATTGATGAATTCATCAACGAAATTATATCCAGTTGGCACCATTCTCGTGGCTATGTATGGAGCAACTATTGGAGCATGTTCAATATTAAAAATTAATGCTTGTACAAATCAAGCGTGTGCTGCTTTCCTACCTAATAAAAAAATAGATCAAGATTATCTTTATTATTTCTTTTTGTATAAGAAACCTGCTTTTATTAGAGCTGGTGTTGGTGGTGCTCAACCAAATATTTCTGCAGCCTATCTTAAGGAAGTTGAAATTTCATGTCCACCCCTAGAAATCCAAAAACAAATCGCTGCAATTTTAGAAAAAGCTGATAACTTGCGGAAGCAATGTCAGCAGGTAGAGCGAGAGCTTAATGCTCTTGAAGAATCCATATTTTTGGAGATGTTTGGCGACCCTGTGACAAATCCAAAAGGGTGGAAGAAATGCTTTTACAAGGATATATGTCGACGCATCAATGTTGGTGTTGTTGTGCAACCTTCTAAATATTACGTTGAGTATGGAGTTCCTGCGTTGCGCTCACAAAATATCAAGCCGAATAGAATAATTAAAAAGAATTTCGTTTATTTTTCGGATAAAGATAATATAGAGACACATGCAAAAAGTAGAATATTTAAAAATGATGTCATTATTGTTAGAACAGGCCAGCCAGGTACAGCCGCAGTTGTGCCTGATGAGTTAGATGGGGTGAATGCTATTGATATTTTAATAACAACACCAAAACTTGATATTGTTAACCCATATTATTTATCAGCCTTTTTAAACTCTGATGGAGGAAAAAAAATTGTTTCTACTACAGAGAGAGGTCAGATACAAAAACATTTAAATGTTAAATCATTAAGCGAAGCAGAAATTCCTATCCCTCCACTTGGCCTTCAAGATGAATTTTTAGTAAGGCTAAAAAAACTAAATGATATATTGTCTTGCAATACAAATAGTATGGTTTTCTATGAGAATTTTTTTAATTCACTACTGGATAGAGCTTTTGCTGGGAAATTAGATATAAGTGCATTTCGGACATTAGTTAAAGATGAGGTTCATTACCATCATGTCTAACTTTACATTTCTATCACAATGGGAAGACATCCAGTCGAGTGCACAAAGCGCGGAAAAGATAGCGCGCATCGATCCTCGCACGTCTTGTTTTCATAGCCGTCGCACCTTGGAGTTAGCGGTCAAATGGATGTACCGTTATGATAAATGGCTGAAACAACCATACGACGATAAATTATCATCATTGATTCATGACCCGGCATTTAAAAATAGTTTGCCCGCAGGTTTGATTTATAAGCTGACTGCGATACAAAAAACTGGGAATTTAGCGGTACATTCCGATGTTAAAATATATGAGCGTGATTCACTTCAGTTACTTAAGGAGTTGCATCATTTTTTGTATTGGTTTTATCGCACTTATTCAATTGAATCTTCTGCAGCGAATAAAAACCAAGTTTTCTCTGTTGATAAAATACCACTTCATGTTTCTGTAGATGCTGCTGTTGCTCAAAGTGCAAAGAAATTACGAGAGCTTTCAGCTTTGCTTGAAGAGCAGGATAAAAAAGCAGTTGAGGCGCTGGAAGAGAAGGAGAGGCAAAACAAATTGCTTCAGCAGCAACTTGATGAACTGCAAGTGAAAATTGCAGAAGCAAAAATTGAAAATCAGCAAAGCTTGCAAGCGCATCCAGATAGGCACGATTACAATGAGGCTGAAACGCGACAATATTTAATTGATCAGTATTTAAGAGAAGCTGGTTGGGATTTGAGTAATGCTGCATTTGTTGGTAAAGCAGACGAGGCAATTAAAAAGTCTGGAGTGACCCTTGAGGAAGAGGTGCAGGGTATATCTAATACTCAAGATTTAGGATATGCCGATTATGTATTGTGGGGGCAAGATGGTTTGCCGTTAGCTGTTGTTGAGGCTAAACGGACAGCGTATTCTGCTAAGAAAGGAAAGCAGCAGGCTCTACTTTATGCGGATTGCTTAGAAGAGAAATATAAACAGCGTCCTTTAATGTTTTATACCAATGGTTATGAGATTTTTCTTTGGGATGATAGTGCTTATCCAGATCGACAAGTTCAAAGTTTTTATACACAAGATGAATTACAGCGCGTTATTAATCGTCGCAATGAGCTTAAAGATTTGCGAGTTGCCGAAATTAATAAATCAATCGTTAATCGGTATTATCAAGAGCAGGCTATTCGTAGTATTTGCGAACAATTTCAAGAGCATCATCAACGCAAAACTTTATTGGTGATGGCCACAGGCACAGGGAAAACTCGAACGATTTTTGCATTAATAGAACTTTTAATGAAAAATAATTGGGTAAAAAATGTATTGTTTCTTGCTGATAGAAACGCTCTGATTTCACAAGCAAAAACAGAATTTTCTAAACATTTACCTCATATTACACCGACTATCTTAACATCCGGCTTAGAAAGTGTTGAAAGCAGGTTTTGTTTGGCGACTTATCAAACCATGATGAATTTACTAAATGAACCGCCTGAAGAGCGACTATTTTCCGTGGGCCATTTTGATTTAGTTATTGTAGACGAGGCACATCGGTCTCTATATAAAAAGTATAGATATATTTTCGATTATTTTGATTCGCTATTAGTTGGCTTAACGGCGACCCCTAAGTCTGATATTGATAAAAATACTTATGATGTTTTTGGGTTAGAAACAGGTGTTCCTACTTATGCATATGAAGCTGAGCAGGCTTATGCAGATGGTTTTTTAGTTCCTCCTAAAGCATCAAGCGTGCCCCTTAAATTTATTCGTGAGGGTGTCAAATATAACGAGTTGACGCCGGAAGAGAAAGAGGAATGGGAGGAAACAGAAGGGCTTGCGGGACGTGATGAAGTGTTAGCATCGGAAGTGAACCGCTCTCTTTATAATCAAGATACTGTTGATAAAATGCTAAAGCATTTAATGCAACACGGAATTAAAACTGCTGGCGGTGATCAAATTGCTAAAACCATTATTTTTGCAGCTAATAATCAGCATGCGGAATTTATCGGGAAACGTTTTGATGAGAATTATCCAAAATGGAAAGGGCATTTAGCACGAGTAATAACGTATAAACAAGACTATGCTGAAACATTAATAAATGAATTTAAATTAACAGAGCCTTCTAATGATTCGGTGGCTCTTAATTGCCGCATAGCTATCTCTGTAGATATGCTTGATACCGGTATTGATGTGCCTGAAGTGGCTAATCTCGTATTTTTTAAAGTTGTTCGCTCTAGAGTAAAATTTTTGCAAATGATGGGCCGTGGGACTCGTTTGTGCCCTGATTTATTTGGTCCCGGCCAAGATAAGGAATATTTTAAGGTCTTTGATTATTGTCAAAACTTCGAATTTTTTAATAGCCATCCCGATAATGTATCTGATTCAACACAGAGGACTTTATCGCAAGTACTTTTTGAAAAACGCCTAGAAATAACTTCTATGTTACGTGATAGTGATGACACTGAATTACTTAATTTACGAAGTTATATTCATGACTTGTTACATCACGATGTGATTGGTATGAATCTTAATAATTTTATTGTTCGCCCGCGAAGGCAAATATTAGAAAAGTATTTGAAACGTGAGTATTGGAATTCCTTGAATGGACAAGATGCTAATGAGCTGGTGCTGCTGGTTGCTAATCTTCCGACAGAAGCAGAACCAATCAATGAATATGAAGTAGCAGATGAATTATCCAAGCGTTTTGATATTTTATTACTTCGTATGCAATTAGATATTTTACAAAATAAACAGCAATCTTCAGATTTAATGCTTAAAATTATTTCAATTGCTGAAAAACTTGAACGTAAAAGCAGTATTCCAGTTATTGCAGCACAATTGCCTTTAATCCAAGAGGTACAAACAAATTTATTTTGGGAGCATGTGACATTGCCCATGCTTGAAAAAGTTAGACGGCAATTAAGATGTCTTATGAGATTTATAGATAAAGACGAAAAAAATATTGTTTATACCACCTTCGAAGACAGACTGGGTGAGGCGGTAGAAGTGTTTATGCCTTCTGCGCGTGCTTCATTAGCTCAGTATCGCAAGAAAGTAGAGCATTTTATTCGTTCTAATCAAGATCAATTAACCATACAAAATCTTAAACGAAATAAACCAATTACTGAAAATGATTTAAATGTATTAGAGGAGCTATTGTATCAAGCAAGCGGGATTCAGTCTAAAGACGAATATAGGAGAGTATTTTCAATAGGAAAACCTCTTGGGCAATTTGTTCGCGAGTTAGTTGGTCTTGATCGAGCAGCTGCGAAAGAAGCATTCGCTGATTTTTTGAATGAAGGAAAATATAATTCTAAACAAATCGAGTTTATCAATCAGGTTATTGATTACTTAACCGCAAATGGAGTAATGACGGCTGAGATGTTGTTTCAGCCACCATTTACCGATATGCATGAAGAGAGCGTTTATGGGTATTACTCGGATCCGGATGTGGCGAACTTGGTGACACGGATTCAGAAAATTAATAGTAATGCTCTCCCAGATTATGGCCATGCGAGATGATGAAATGAAAAAAAATATAAGCAAGCGTACTGTAGCCTATCTTGATATTTTAGCTTTCAAATTTATTCAAGAAAAATTTTCACTAGAAAAGATTGGGGAAATTTTTGGAAATGCCCTCTCATCAGCTGATGAAGCCTTTAAAGTTGATAAAGTATACAATTCGAAAATTGGTTTTTGCCATAGACATATTTATTCAGATGCTATCAGTATTTATTCGAGTGACGAATCAAAGGAGAGTTGTCTAGCATTGATAAAATATGTTCAGCGAATTGTGCAATTTTTTATTGTCAGTCAATTTCCGGTGCGCGGCGCTATAGTATTTGGCGAAGCATACATAGATGAATTTAGAGATATACGAGTTGGTGTGTTCACTCAGGCGTATGAATTAGAGCAAAAACAAGAATGGATTGGTGTAGCAATAGATCCCTCTATTAAAAAGCAATTTCCATCCTTATTTAAGGAAAATATAATCCCAGAAATTATTCAATACCCTGTTCCATTTAAAAATGGAATAACATATTTCAGCTATGCGATTAATTGGATAGATTCAATTGATGACACGCCAGTGAGTTCGCTCGAACTATTTCCAGGAATATTTGGGGATAAAATTAAAAATAAATACGAAAATACTTTGAAATTTATTCAAAATTTAAAACCATTACATGTTATTAAGACTGAACCTACCTATTAATTTTTTCCTAATAGATTAATCAGCCATTAAAATGGATATCGCTTTATATTTCTGTTATGCTTCTAAGGTGCTACGCTTTGCTTGTTTAGATTGAGAAGACATCCTAAGCGTGAGTTAGATTTATATCAATTAATTTAAAGAGATTTGAAATGAAAGCTCATTAAGAGACAGTATTTTTAATCCAGCTAAATTATTTATTAACTTGACAAGTGCATATTCCGGTCGACCCGCACAGCTCAGTGCGTACGATAATTTTTTTAGGAAACAAGATTCTTCTATATATGCCACACAAGCTCTCCCTGTATTAAGCCGCAAGTTTTTTATAATGCCCTATTTTAATGTCATCATTTTTTGACATAGATTGAGATGCAATCTTCGTATCAATATAATACAAAACTTCTATCAGTGGTATCGATTCTAAAATCTCTTTACGTTCAATACCAGTTGTGTATGCACCTAACGATTCATAAAACGCCCGCGATTTAGGATTGGTTTTTAATGCCCATACTTTAACTTTTTTTACTCCTTTCCGTCGCATTAATCTTATTGCAAATAGCATTAACTTTTTGCCGATACCTTTACGCCAATAATCGGGATGAATGTAGAGATGAGCAATTTCCGGATACGTCGTGCGGGAATTAAGAGCGAGATTAATTATTCCTACAATTGATTTATTATTTCTAGCAATGTAAGCATGGTGGCTATCATCAGATAATCTTTTACCCCATCGGTTTTTAAAACCCTCTGGGTTTATCTTTAATAATTTCGATTTTGGTACAAGGTGTTGTAGTGACGCGATGAATGAGTCAGCATGCATTTTTGCTATGTCGTTTGCATCAGATAAATTTGCTTTACGAATAATAATCATTGGCGATCTGCTTTTTATAGTTCTTAAATTAAGCATAGTACATATTTGTCGGAATTCCACTAGCCATTTCGCGGTAAACAGGCTTATCTTGTTGATTTGTATAAATCATTTTCATTGCGTCATTTAGCCTGTTAGTTTATTATTTCAGCGTATTCAAGATGATACGCTTATTATTTTTTATCTACTTAACGGTGTTCTATGAAAACTTCAGACTCTCAACATATTGATGAAGCAAAGCACTACATTTATTCAATCGATTTTTCTCCTATCATTAATAAAATGGTGAGTCATTTAGGATGGCGTCAGCGTGATGCCGAGAAGGTTTGTGAGTTATATCGAAATTTTTTATTCTTGCAGAAAAAATATGGGCACGATAAATCACTGCCACCATCAGAAGAGATTGATGAGTGCTGGCATAATCACATTTTAGATACAAAAAAATATCGCCATGATTGCGAAATGATATTTGGACAATATCTTGATCATTACCCTTATTTCGGCATCGATGGAAAATCTGATTTAAATGACTTAAATAATGCGTTTGAATGTACGCAAGATTTGCACGTTAAAGAATTTGGCTACCGCATTGAGAGAGTAAGAAAACTTAAACTTACAGAATTATTACCTGCTATACTAAAGGCTATTAAACTAAGTTTACATTCAGCCAAATAATTTTAGATAGATCAAGGAAACAAATTAACAGTCATGAAGACAAATAGCGCATTCTTACCTCCTAAAAGCGTCTCCCTATCTATTTTCATCACACAATTCTTTTTTAGTTTTTCATTTTTTGGGTTCTATTTTATTTTAATCTTATTTTTAAAGCATAATATTAGTCTCCCCAGTAAATCGGCATACATTTTGTTTGGAAACTTTGTGGCGCTAAATTATATCGCTGAATTTTTTGGTGGCTTATTTGGCGGGAGATATATCAATTTTAGAGTGGCCGCCATTATCGGTTTATTTATGTCATCATTTGGGTTTCTGTTTCTAGCGTATTTTCATGACGTCAATAATTTAAATGTAGGATTAACATTAATTGCATGTGGAACGGGATTATTTTTACCAAATTTAAGAAATTTACTTGGCATTTTATATCAATCTAGTCCTTCAGGAGATCGAGACAATGCGTTTACTATTCTTCATGTCTTTAATATCGTTGGGCAAATTTTAGGGCCCACTGTATTAAGTCTTTTAGGGCTTATTAGTTCAAGTTGGATATTTGTAGGCGCTGGAATTAGCCTTTTAATGGGCGGCTTCAGTATGCTCTTAAATTATCATTATCTCGCGATAGATTCGTTTGACTTAACAAAAAAGAATCCTGCCGCAACATATTATAAAGCTATATTTTGTATTATCGCTTTGATATTTTTCATTTATTACATTCTGTGTAATAGGGATGTTAAATATGCTTTATCAATTGGGCTTATTATATTGGCGATTGTGTTAATAGTGATTGTATCGCGGATGAAAGAATCTTCTCGTACTAGAGTTAAAACTATTTTTATTTTATATATGGGTTTAATAGTGGCTGATATTTGTTTTCGACAAATATTTGGAGCTATGAATTTATTTACTGATACTTATATTGACCGTCAAATGGGTCATTTGATTATTCCAACAGCAATGTTGCAATCAATGGAGCCTGTTTTTCTTTTAATGATTGCACCACTCGTCCTTCTTATGAGAAAAAAACTAGAAGATAAAAAAATATATATAACACCGGGCACATCGGCTTCAATGGGTTTATTTATGCTTGGTATCTCATTTTGTGTATTAGCATTTAGTACGACATTGCTAAGCCCTAAAATTCCTATTATTTGGCTTTTTTTATCTTTTATTATTATGGCGTGTGCTGAACTTTTTCTATTACCGATAATTATGTCCGCATTATCAGAGTTATCACCTACACATTGGCGCGGTCTTATGATGGGAATATTTGCATTATCAACAAGCATAGCAAGCTATTTAAGTGGTTTTCTTGGAGAAGTCATCAGTCCAATTTCAGGAGAAACCTCATTGTCTACCTATGGGGCAGTGTTTTTGGACTTAGGTTTATTTGCAGCGTCATCATCTGTTATTTTATTTTTCGTCTGGAAATATTGGCAACAAAAGCATCCAAATGACTTATCTGATTTGTGACTTTTACGCAGGTTATGCGTAAAAGTCACAGACTGTTTTTTAATTAAGTGCAAGCTGCTGGTTTTGCTGCTTTAAGTGCTTTTAAAAATTTAGATATTAGCTTCATGATTTTCTCCATAATCAAATTTTGAGGATACAAGCGCAACATTATAAACATTTTATTGGGCTAAATTCAAACTGTTAGTTGATGATTTGGTCAATAGATAATCAAATCATTTCAAGCAGTGGCTCCGCCCCTCGTCCAATCAAGAATTCCCTTCGGCAATCTCTGCCGTTTCCCTAAGCTTCCGCGCTCCGCTTGTGCAGCTTAGGCGATCACCCTCGGCAGAGATCGTTCTTGACTGTGCTCACCCCGTTAACGCTTACGCTCATTGGCGCTTGCCTAGCGGTTGCAATTTTGCAACCGAATAAAATTAACTAGGAGATACAAAGATGACGCACTTAGAACCTAAAATTTATGTCGCATGTTTAGCAGCTTATAACAACGGGTATTTGCACGGTGAATGGATTAATGCAAATCAAGATGTTGATGATCTTTATCTGGAGATCAAAAAAATACTTGCAAGCAGTCCTGTTCCTGATGCAGAAGAGTGGGCGATTCATGACTATGAGGATTTTGGAAGTCTTCAAGTTAGTGAATATGCGAGCTTGGAAACCATCTCAACGTTAGCAAGTTTTATTGCGGAGCATAATGAGCTAGGTGCTGCTGTACTGACTTATGCGGGTGGTGATGTGGGTGAGGCAGGGCGATTGCTAGAAGAGGCTTATCATGGAGAATTTAACAGTGAAGAAGATTTCGCGATGTCATTTGCAGAGGAGACGATGAGCGTGCCGGAAAATCTATCGTATTACATTGATTATGAAAAAATGGCGCGGGATTTATTTATTAATGATTTCTTTTCGATTGAGGTGGAGAATAGGGTGCATGTGTTTAGTTATTCATAAATGCGTGGGGAGCTTAAGGAGAAGGGGCGCAAGCCCCTCTTTTTAGTATGTTTTATTTTTTAATAGGGTAACCAATAGAAAATAACCCATCAGATGCAATAAATATTTCATTTTTAGTAAAGAACATGTTTTGAGGTACCCAATCCACCGTATCAGATGACCATATCATACCAAGGTTATGCCAAGTTAGCCCTTCATCAGTGCTCATTTGCAATTTCCAGCTTTTTATTAAAATGGATTTATCTATTACAGTTGAGATGAAAATCATATTAGAATTAACACCAATCAATTCAGAATCATTTGGAACTGCATTTGATTGCCATGTTTTTCCTGCATCGTGACTGATATGCAAGAGGGAAGGGTTAGAATCGTTTGGTTTACTTATTAAGTAGATATTATCTTCGTTAAAGATAATATTATCAATTTCGGTATTTAGAAGGATTGGTGTCCATATATTTGAATTAGATAATAAATACAGACCATTCATTGACGAAATAGAGGATTCATTTATATTAAAATAAAAATGATTATTAGCGTAATAGTAGCTGCCCAAACAAGGTTGATCTAGATCTTTTGTTGAGATCTGATTAAAATTTTTCCCAAGGTCTTGACTAATATATAGTTTGTCGCAATACATTGATTCTGATGCATAAAATATTGTAAAAATAGAATTATCAACCAGCAGTTTTAAATTATTATAGAAAGCAAATTCATTAATTGGCGAGTTATTTTCTTTAACCCAAGATTGTCCGAAATCATTACTACTATATAAATCAGAATACCATGTATTATCTATGCTATTTTCACGATATATAATATTGCTGAGCATTTTTGCCTGGAATTTTTTATTATCTGATATATGTGGGAAGGTATAAATTTTTTTTAACTTCAAGCCATCATCGTCAATCATTATAATTGATTGCCCGGAATCAAGTGCATAAGGATTGTTTCTATAGGAACCTATTCCTAAAAAGAGAGAGTTATTTTCATTACCTGATAGGTCTCTTATGTTTAAATCTGGATACTCAAAATCACTCTTTTTTAGGTTCCAATTATTATTATTGATATTATCATAAAATCCATCTTCCAATGCTCCAAGAATAATATTTTGATTTTGATCAATAATTAACTTGATGGCGTATGGGCTGGGAGTCGTAACCCAACTTTTACCCTGATCTTTGCTAATACAAACGTGATCTTTATTGGATACGAGCATGAGGTTAGCGTCGAAAGTCATTTTCTCAATGTTACTGCAACCGGAATTAATATCGACCCACGTTTTCCCATCATCATTTGTTTTCTTTAAAAAGCTTTGGTATTCATTTACTGAAATATAAATTTCATTATTGTAAATGCTTATGTCACTTATTAAACAAGCGCCATAAGAGCAGTGTTCCGGCCTTGTAATCAGTGTCCAAGAGTATCCTTCATCTTCGCTGCGAAGAATTGGCGATAGGTCGGCGCTACTGATAACTATGCTATTTTTCCCATTTATAACACCTGCGGTTATATTTGTTGTATTATCAGAAATCAATTGCCATGTTTTTCCACTATCATGACTTATAAAGCCACTTTGATTGCCGCCCATTACAATCAAATTATCTTTTGCATAAATGGCCCTAATGTCGGGCATTTCTTTACCTAATCGCCAGGTTGCTCCATAATCATCACTGATTAATAATTTCACTTGATCATAGTCATCATTATCTCTGAGTGCTAAATAGTAATGATTAGCGTCGCTATAAAATAAGTAAGGAGTGCTTCTTGAAACTCCTTTAAGATTATCTTTATTGTAAGTTGCAGCGTAGAGATCCAGGGTTTGCCAGGTATTCCCATAATCTTGGCTGAGTGACAATCCATGCTGAGATACAGCAAATATTGTTTGAGAGTTTTTATCATAACTAATTGAGCTTATATGAAAGCTTGGAAGATGATGATAATTCGATAGGCTGGATGGTATCCTTATAATTCTCAGGCTATCGATATGTGTGCGGACAATATAAAAATTTAAGCTATTAATATTATTTTTTATTTGGTAGCTTATTTTTATGAAGCTTTGCTTGGCATTAACTCCTATGTTATCTTCTGACTCATCCTTACTGGGCGAATAACTGTATTTAATTTCACATGTCTGTTTTGCAAGAATACCTTTTGAGCAGTCATTGCTAATGATTATCTCTGGGTCATTATTTTCTACTATTATGTCTGTTATAGCATCAGTAGAATTGTTCGTAAGAACGATTTTCTCTGTCGTTGTTTGACCTGTTCGGGCTGTGATGTAATGATACCCAGTTGTGGTTAATGCTTGCTGATTATTTGTTGTTGCTGCAAAAGAAATGGATAGCATCATATTTAGTATGAATATACTTGTAAATTTTTTTAACATATTGAGCCTTGTAGAAGATTAGTAATGATATTGTTGGGGCAATTCTAAGCTTAATTTTTATAAAATAGAAATTTATTTTAAAAGTGACCGCATTCCTTTATTTATCAACCATTTCATTATTTAAGGTGCAAACAGTTTGAGTTGAGTTCGCAGAAATTTCAAATAAAACGTTTACTTTTTCTAAATTAAGAAATACTATTATCTGACCCCTAATTTCAAAATCCTCTATTAAATATTTAAATCACATCTTTCGATGCGGCGTTTTTGTGCGCTCAAGAGAAGATGCCATTAAAAACCTATTTGCTGAGGAAATATTTATGTTAAAAAGATTTGTCTTATTAGATACTGCAACGGCTTCAAAATCCACAAGAAACTCTTTTTCGACTTATTCAAAATTTTTAGCCGCTAATTCTACGTTTAAAACAAGCGTGAAAAAGGTTAATTCTACGTTCAAAACAAACGAAAAAAAGGTTAGCGATGTAGTGAAAGCCTCCGATCGTTTCTTTTCAAACAGATCTAAATTTCTTTCTACTTCAAACGGAAAGAGCCTTGTTGCAATAAACCCTTCGGTTCAAATTCATAAATGTGAAATGACAGAAGATACCCACCAGACAAAAAATGAATGCTTTATTTTGATGCACAAACTAAGAAAAGATGATGTTTTTCCAGAAAATCTTAGTAAAGAAAAAATGATTGAATTATTTTTTCCGCAAACAACGAATGATATGGCATTAGCACTTTCAAGTGTGACATCTGCTTTTTATGGAGTTATGCTGGAAACATGCGGTAAAGTGGTTGGTTTTGACAATATAGACAATATTTCAAAAGACTTTTTTTATAAACTTGGGCGGGCTAAGTCAAAAGCTACAGGCGAGGCTATCGATGGAAAATTCAATATTCCAAAGGATGCCAGAGGAGTGGTTATTCTTCTTGTTTCAGCTATTTATAACGCAAGCCCTGAATACAAATTTCAAATCAAACAGTTCAGTGAAGAACATTGCGAAATTGAATTGCGTGGTGTTGATCGATACTATAGGATAACAAAAGCTCTTAATATTGATAAGAATTTACAATGGCCAGTCTTACATAGATTCATGGAAGGAATTAGTGATGAGATTCATGCCAACGTGAATATAAAATCTGAAATGCTCAGTGTTGGGCAGTCAGGGGAATGCCACGAAAAATTTACTCTCAGGAAAAGATAGATAATGATTATTGCAGGTAAAACAATATTGATAACGGGTGCCAGTGGCGGGATTGGTTCCTGCCTTCTGGACCAATTTATTAGCAGAAAGGCGAAGAAAATATACGCCGCTGATTTGAACAAAGATAGTCTGGAAATACTAAAAGCTCAATATGGGGATATCATTGCCCCTATAAAACTGGATGTAACCAACCAAAATGATGTTCAATCATGTCGAAATATCTGTGAAGACATAGATATCTTGATTAATAATGCGGGCGTTGAATACGCAAAATCATTTTTAAGTGAAGGATCAATAAGAGCGTCTTCTATTGAAATGGCTGTTAATTATTTTGGGGTACATAATCTTTGTTTTTCATTCTGGGACGCACTAAAAGAGAAAGAATCCCCAGCAATTATCAATATATTGTCAATTGCCAGCTTTTCTTTAATTCTAAAGTTAGGAACATATTGTGCCTCAAAAGCTGCAGCTCATTTTCTTACCCAAGGATTACGAAATGAAGCTATTACTACAAATATAAAAATATTCGGGGTCTATCCTGGTTACGTTGATACCAATATGACAAAAAATCTTGATGTGGTAAAAGCCACGCCGCAGGATATTGCGGCCAATATTTGCAATGACGTTGAATGTGATATTTTAGACATATTCCCTGATGCCATGTCAAAAAACTTATCTAAACAAATTGATTATAAAAGTTACGTGTTCAGCTAATCGAAAATAAAAATAAATAAGATTTAGGCAAATTACCCCAACTGATTATTATATAACATTAAATTTGATCTATACCTGAGTGAAGTGTTGTTGTTATAATACACTGCTTTTATTTACGGACTCATAATTTGGACAAATTTATGGCAATTAATACCAATGCATCTGTAGCAGCAAGAGGAAGGGTAGAAGTTCAATTTAATTCTAAACAAGTCGCCTGTTTAATCTTTTTTTCTATGTTGTACGTCAGCGTCATGATTGCCAATGCAGTGCTCACTAAGAAATGGATAAGCTTAGGGTCTTATTTTGTTTTTGGTGGAGCGTTTGTTTCACCATTTTTATTTATTTTGGGCGATATCATTGCTGAATTGTTTGGGTGTGATATCGCAAAGAAAATTATTTGGTTTGGGTTTGTTTGCCAGACAATGTTTGCCATTCTTGTGCAATTAATGATTCAAACACCTGCGCCTGCTATTTGGACTGGAGGAAATTCTTTTTCATTTGTTTTTGATTCTCTTGTGCGGATTGATTTAAGTGGGTTTGTCGCTTATTTTTTAGCAAGCATGATGAACGTGATTCTTATCACGCGATGGAAAGTCATGGTGCGCGGTAGATATTTTTGGTTGAGAAGTATTGGTTCATCAACGATTGCTGAAGCATGTTACTCTGCCATTGCTATTTTTATGATAGGGTTTAGTTCTTTGTCTGTTTCAACAATGATGAGTATTATATTGCTTTCTTATGCAATAAAGTTTGTTTCGTCACTTGTCTTTGCCTACCCAGCAACTATTTTAGTTAATTACATTAAGTTAGCCTTTAATATCAATGTGTATGATACTGTCGGTTATAATCCACTTTTAACGACAGCTAGCTAATATTTTTTATTATCTCAATGGCACGTAAAATATCTTCAGATGAAATATCTAAGTGTGTGACGGTTCTAAATTTATTTTCACCTAGTTGAGAAAACCTAACCCCATTTTCTAGGCATCGGTTTATAAATTCTGCCACTGAAGAATTTTTAGAGATCCACTCAAAAAAGACCATATTTGTATCTGGCGGATTATTAAGTACCTTAATTTTCTCAGGAAATTTATTTAATTCTTTTGCTAAAAGAGTCGCATTTTCATGGTCGATAGACATTCTAGCAATATTATGTTGAAGTGCATAAATACCAGCCGCTGCAAGGATGCCTGATTGTCGCATAGCGCCGCCCATTAATTTTTTTAAGTATCGAACTCTTTGCGAATATTTTTTATTGAAGACTAATAATGCTCCAAGTGGACATCCTAATCCCTTGCTTAAGCAAATAGTCACCATATCAAAACCTTCACAAATTTCATGGAGGGGTGAATTCATTTTGACACTTGCATTAAATATACGAGAACCATCAAGATGAGTGTTGATGCTGAATTTTTTAGCGCATTCGGTGATAGCATTTAATTCTGTTTTTGACCAAGCATAGCCACCGCCAAGATTAGTTGTGTTTTCGACGCTTAATACACTAATCGCTGGATTGCTTGGCACTCTAGTCCAGTAGTGCTGTTGAGCGATATCATCCGCGGTAAAAATACCCGTTAAGGTAGCAATAGGCCGACAAATAACTTGCGAATGTATCGCAGGGCCGCCACTTTCAGCTAAAAATAAATGACAATTTTCTGCTCCTAGTAACACTTCACCAGGATTTGATAAGGCGCGAATGGCTATTTGGTTTGCCATCGTAGAGGAGGGAAGAAAAATTGACATATCAAAACCAAATAATTTTGCGACTGTTTCTTCTAATTGCAAAGTAGTGGGATCTTCATTTTTTTGTTCATCACCAACCATTGCATCAAACATAAATTTTTTCATTGCAAGTGATGGTTTTGTTGCAGTGTCACTAGATAAATCGATACCTTTGAACATGTGCTTTAACTCCTGGCATTTATTGTGTTGTGATAATTAGTGACCTACCTTTGGTTAACGTTCTTGATATATGCCCTTTGCCTGTAAGATCAGTAGCAAATAAGATATCGCCCGGTTTGAATATGCGTTTTTCTGTATCGCTAATTTCCACTTCTACTTCACCCTCTAAATAGACGATGTATTGAGGTTGAGGCGCATTATGCCAATCGTAACTTCCACCGGATTCAAAATCGCGAAATTTAATGCTTGTGGCTGGAAAAGGTGTCGAGTAATTGCCGAGTGGGTGAGGTGTCGTTGGACCTGTATCAATTTCACAGAAATGAGATTGCTGGTCTTCTCCCGTATAAAGCTTAGTAATCTTCATTTTAGTCCTCGTTATCTATCAGTTGTTAATGGAGAGGTTTTCTCTTGTGTGGATAAAAAAATAAAAGGATTAAAGTTGATATCATACTCATACACATCGATACCTTCAGATTTTTTCAACCACGCAGCAACGAATGAAACGGGAATGATTAAGATGGGACCTGCCAATAATTTCACACTATATGATATAGCCATTAAGTGAATGAGATTACTGTTTGATGTTACTCCCCAGAACTCAGTGATGAATGCAACAATTGTAAATATAAGCTCACCAATGGCCGTTGCTCCAAGACATCTTAGCCAAAAATATTTGCCGCGCAATAGTATTTTCCATTTAGTTAGAATATATGCATTTAAGAACGCACCTATAACGATTGCAAGGAAGCTTGCAATAGCCACTCTAGGTAATTTTCCAAGGACTTGTGAATAGGCTTCTTGTTGTGGCCACGCAGTAGGTGAAGGTAAGCCTACAAAGCCGGCAGAAATAAATGCAAAAACAAATTGGCAGATAAGGGCAATCCAGATAAGTCGTCTTGTTACTTGATAGCCGTACACTTCGGTGATGACGTCACCTAGAAAAAACCAGAAGGGAATGATGAGTGTGGATGCTGAAGCGTAGAGTGGTCCGATTGTTAATATTTTATAAATTAAAACCAGGGTAATCAATTTGATTGTCATGTATAGCATCGACAGTATGGTGAGATGCTTATATTGATTATTCATAGATATTTCCTTGCGATGAAGAAAAAAACTTATGCCACTTTATAAAAAATCATAATAATTTTACAGAGATGAACCGACGTAGTCCATAAAGTAACGTTAATTTTTTATTAAATTTCTTCCTATCCGATTGAATTATAAAGATTTGTTTATAATTAATTCAATTCATTATCATATCGATACTATGAGAACTTTTTTTCTTGCAATTACTTGACGAATCGTCACTATAGTGTCAATATGAAGTCGATTTTGAATTAGGGGCTATATTAGGGACGAGTTAGGGGTAGGGATAAAAAATTAAGTTAGGGTTTTAAGGTTAAGACAGGAAGCTTTTATGAAGAAGTAATCAAAATTCTGTAGTTGTGAAAAATCATAAAAATTTAAAGTGGTTGTAAAAATAAGCGAGAATGCTAGCCATGACAATAAAAAAGATAATTTCAATCGTAGGAGGTGGAGCAGTGGGTGTTTCGCTGCTCTATCAAATTATAAAGAAGAATACAGGTTCTTACTGTATTCCCAATTTAGAAATTAATATTTTTGAAAAAAAATCAAAGCTAGGTCGTGGCTTGGCATATGCAGAAGACAGTGATGTCAATTTGTTAAATAGACCTGCAGATACTATGTCGGCTATTTATGGTAATCCACAAGATTTTATGCAGTGGCTGACTAATAATAAACAATGGAGAGATAGTTATCCCAATTTAATGATAGATAAAAATAGCGATTTATTTTTACCACGATCGCTTTTTGGCATGTATCTTGAATCATTATTTAACGATGCAATGGTCATTGCAAAAAAATAATAATATTAAAATTAATGTTATTCAGGATGAGGTGATAGACCTGCAAAAAAAAGGAAATGATTACCGTATTGTAACAAGAAGTGGAAGTGCATTTTTAAGTTATTCAGTCGTATTGGCTTTGGGTCATACCAACACGAATTATTACCATCATTT
>Ga0206794_1075_pt1 | contig 26773 bp, 24 predicted proteins | sample Alteio_BWOrgCont_70_FD_152877 | JGI IMG/M metagenome (GOLD analysis project Ga0206794, IMG submission 152877) | Enriched cells from forest soil in Barre Woods Harvard Forest LTER site, Petersham, Massachusetts, United States -... | ecosystem: Environmental > Terrestrial > Soil > Temperate forest >...
GCGCTGTCTCTACACCCTCACCAAACTCGGCTTTGCCGGCGCAGAAGACGGCTCCCGCTACTCTCTTCGTCCGCGCATGCTCACGCTCTCCCACACCTACACCACGTCGAATACCCTCTCCACCGCAGCCCAGCCCATCCTCGAACGCATGTCCGCCACCCACCACGAGTCCTTTTCCGTCGCCACGCTCGACGGCGAAGACATCGTCTATATCGCACGCACACAGGTCAACCGTGTCATGGCCGTCGACCTCCACATCGGCAGCCGTCTCCCCGCCTACTGCACCAGCATGGGCCGCGTCCTGCTCGCCTACCTCCCCACCGAGCAGCTCGAACACTACCTCGCGAAGGTGGTCCTTACTCCGCACACCACTCGCACCGTCAATTCCATCGAAAAACTTCGCCTCATCTTGCGCAACGTCCGCCGCAACGGCTATGCCCTCGTGGACCAGGAGTACGAGGTCGGTCTCCGCTCCCTGGCCGTGCCTGTTTATGCCCCCTCCGGCCGCGTCGTTGCCACCCTCAACCTCAGTGGCAACGCTCCTCGCCTGTCAGTCCTCGAGATGCAGAGCCGCTACCTCACACCTCTCCGCAACGCCGCTAACGAACTCGGCGTCTTCCTCAACTAGCTCCTCGACTCGTCTTGAGAATTGTCATCCTGACGAAGCAGTTCGTGCGCACTTACGAACCGCGCAGTCGAAGGACCTGCGGTTGCCGTCGCCTCTCTAATCCGATCATCCGCGCGAATCAGTGTTAAGCCTCACCTGGCACAACCCTGCCGCATCATCTCCGCCAACTTCAAAACCGTCCGCCAATTCCTCATCGTGCTAACAGTCTTCAGCTTCGAATCGAAGTAAGCATTCGTCAGCTTCGTCTTGGCCGCCCCATTGACCAACTGCATATAAATCTCCCGCCCTGCGACAGCAAACGCATCCGGCGAAGACCGGCCAGCATCAAGCCCCGCCACCAAATCCTTTCCCGGCCTGTCCGCCAGAAAACAAACATGGAGCATCTCTTCACTTGCCCCGGCCTCTAAAAACGGATTCCCTCGAATCGCCGCATCGATCTCCGCAGCAGTTCGCAGCACCACCGGAACTCGAATCCCAAACCGCTCCTCCACCCGCTTAGCGATCCCTCCACCCAACCCCGCAACCACCTTATCCTCCGCACTGAAAACTACATTCCCACTCTGGATATAAGTCGTCACGTCGCCACACCCAGCTTTGACGAACATCGCCGCCAGCTCCTTCATCGGCAGCATATTCTTGCCGCCAACATTGATCCCACGCAGCAGCGCCACATGCTTCGACGAAGCTTTCATCACATCGCCCTCTAAACCGGAGCTACACACCGCAAAAACGAAACTCCGCCCTCAGTATCGACGATCACCCCATCGTCTCCCACCGGCACAACCACTGCCCGTCCAGGATTCAGCACCGCCTCTCCCCCGGCAGTGCAAACAACTCCGCTCCCAGCCAATCCAACTACACATCCCGGGCCATCGAAGGAAACACTAGCCTCCGACACCTCTCCAAAATCAAACCGGTCCACCACAAAATATCTCTGCTCAATCAGCCGCGTAAAGCCATCCATCACCCTCGGCGCGACCTTCCCCGCCGCTGTCTTCGCCTTCATCACCTGCAAGCCCTTCTCCAGATGCAGCTCTCGGGGCCGGCCATAGTCATACAGCCGATAGGTCACGTCACTCGTCTGCTGTGTCTCCAGCAACACAACACCCGGCCCGATCGCATGCACCGTCCCTGCATCCACAAACAACATGTCCCCCACCGACACCGGCACCCACTCCAGCAGTGCCTCCATCGTCCCGTCCGCCACCGCCGCTCTCACTACCGCAGCATCGGCTCCATTCTTCAGGCCCAGCGCAACCGCCGCCCCCGGCTCAGCCTCCAGCACATACCAGCACTCCGTCTTCCCGCGCGTCTCTCCAAGCGCCCGCGCCTGCACATCATCGGGATGCACCTGCACCGAAAGTTTCTCCGCCGGAAACAGTATCTTCACCAGCAAGGGAAACTCACCACCTAGCTCGGCCGCAATCGAAGACAGCGTTCTTCCCGCAAACGATCCCGTCTCCACCACACACTGCGGTCCTGTCAGCCAAGCCTCCCCAACCAACTCCTTCGTCCCCGTATCCGAATACCACGGCAGCAGGTTCTTCCTTCCCCACGGCCGCTCACTGAACCACGGCTTCAATCGAAACGGCGCAACCTTAGTCGTCATCATCATCTTTCTTGGTCTTCAACTTCACCTTTAGTTGAGCAGGCACCGGCTTATCGCCCATCGCATCCTGCCAAAGAATCACATTCAACTTCTGTACGGGTGCTCGGTCCGCATGGCGAAAGTCCATCTTCACCGACGACCTCGCGCCCGGCGCTGTCCGCTTGTTCGCCGTATAGATCAGCCCATTGTCGCGGTTCATATAGTTCGCTTCAAAGGGAGCCTGATCCCCAGGCCCAGTAAACATCGACCCCATCGCACTGCTGAATGCGTCGTTGTTATTCATCGGAGGCAGACCCAGCACCATCTCCATCGTCCGAATCATCGACACCGTCGTATAGAACCGGCTATCCACAAACGCCGCTCCATCCGGGCTCCTTGGCGAATACTTACTCACAATCAGCGCCATGCTCCGGTGGGCATCAACATGGTCCGCGCCGTTCTGCGCATCATCCTCCAGAATAAAAAACGCCGTGTCGTCCCAATACGCCGAGTGCGAAACCGCATCCACCGCCCGTCCGATCGCCAGGTCGTTATCCGCAACCGAAGACTTCGGCGAAGGCCCGCCCGGAGCAGTCCCCGCCGTGTGATCATCCGGCATCCGCAGCATCACAAAGTCCGGCATCGTATCCTTACCCGCATCTCGATCCGCTATCCAACCTTTTAGGTGATGCAAAAATACAGCAACTCGAATCTGGTCAGGAATTCGCAAATTGAAGTCCGGCTGCTCTTCTGCAAAGTGCCCCACCAGCTCCGGCTTCGTCGCCACATTCCGCGCCAGCAGCGGAATCGCCCACGGCCACTGATTCACCCCGCCGCCCCAAACCTCAGGAATCTGCTCACCTGGCTTTATCTCCTTCGACACACATACTTTCTGCTCACCCAGCATCGGCCCCGCCTGCGAATCGGCCGCGTTCCCCGTCACATCCTTGTCATTGCAGAACGTCGAAGAGATGTATTCCCCAAAGTGATACAGCGTCTTCCCATGCTGCGCCAGGTTTCCCCACAGATACCCGCTCGCAGGCTCATTTACATCAGGAATCTTCTGCTGAATCGGATACCCATCCGCAACCATCCCTTCAAAGTCATACGTTCTCTGTCCCCTGCTGTAGTTCTGCTGCCACGTCTTGTCCAGGTAGTCCGTCCCTATTGCTGCGTTCGACCACACATGTCCTTCACCCGACACTTCACCCGAGTCATAGAAGTTATCCATCACCCCAAACTGCAGCGCCATCGCATGTTGATTCGGCGTAATGTCCGCGCCATACATCGTCAGACTCGGATCGCCATTCCCCACAGCCTTCCCATTCTGTTTCAGATCGCCGAACAACTGATCGTACGTCCGGTTCTCTTTAATGATGTAGATCACATGCTTGATGCGGTCCTGCCCACCGGCGAACTGAATCTTCTCCTCAGCAGCCTTCATCCGGTTAGACTCCAGCACCTCCTCCGTCGACTGCGGCAGCTCTCGCTCCATCGAAGCCTCATCCAGCACGGCAATCGACCCATACAGCAGCGTCGGAATATAAGTAAAATCCCGCTTCATCCGGGGCATGTTCAGCTCAGTCAACTTTTGCGGATAATTATTCGGCCCCGTTCCCTTGCCTTTTGCCGTAGCAACATACAGCTTGCCGCCGGTGAACGCCATCGACATCGGCATCCACTCCGTAGGCACAAACCCGATCGGTTCGACCATTCCCTCTTTCGCCGCCTTCGCAGTCAGCTTGTGTGTATCGATCACCGCAACAGCATCGGTCATCGCATTCCCGACATACAGTCGAGACCCGTCCGCCGACAAAGCCAACGCCGCCGGCTCGGCGCCAAAGTAGCTCTGCCCTGGCAACCGCGTATCGTAGTACCCCTTCACCCCAAACTGTCCGGCGTCGACATTCACCGCCGCCACCACGTCCCGATTCGTCAGCGCAACATACATCGTCCTTCCATCTGGCGACATATCCAACGCCGAAGGATGCGTCCCGGGAGCAGTCGCGCTCTGCGGCTTCAGTAACGCCAACTTTCGCCCCACCAGACGGCGCTTCAAATCCAGCTCCACCACTTCGGAGGAGTTCCACAGCGCCACAAACCCCCGCGTCCCATCCTTCGCCACCGCAAGCGCCACAGGATAGGTCGAAGGCACCGCATCACTCTCCGACAGATCAAAGCGCTTCACCACCGCACCCGTAGACGCATCCATCAATAGCACATCGTCCGAAAGATTATCCGCAACCAGAAGCCGTTCCGAACCAGGGCCGCCCACCAACGCAATTGCTGCTGGAAACGGCACACCCTTGTCTCCCTCCACCGCCCCAACCAACTTCGTCTTCCGTCCCACCGCCAGCTGCTGCAGCGGAATCCGGATCACCCGCTCCGGCGCGATCTTCCCTTCGCGGAAGCTGTATACAACAACCGCATTGCCTACCAGCTTCGCCCCATCCCCCATCGGGTTCGTAGTCGATCCCATGCTCGCGTAGACATGCCGTCCATCCTTGCTGAACGCCAGTCCCGAATAAAGCGTCTGTTTCACATCCGGTAACGTCCGCTCATCCGGAAAATCCGTCACCACTCCCGTCTGCGTGTCCATCACCGCCAGCGATTCCATGTATCCCGACTCGAATGTCCCGTACCCCGCGTTCACCGTCACCACGTAACGCGCATCTGGCGACACTGCCATCGACATCGGCAGGCTGTTCAATCGCTGCGGACTCCCCGGCACCGGCCGCACAATCTGTTTGCTCGTCGGTAAATCGATCGCCTGTCCCAGACCCCACCCACATCCCAACACTGAACCTGCGAACCACACTGCCATCACCGCGCTACATCGCAATTTCATCATCTATACACCCTAACAACATCTGTCTTTCTGCGGTGTTACAAAAGTCTTACCGTGACTAACTAACACCTTTGGGGAGCATTACAAAAGTCTTACACAACCGTTTCTTAACGCCTGTTAGCGTGATTAATAGTAGTTCAAGGATACCGAGAAAATGACTCCCCTCACCACCGTCGAAGAAGCCCCCGTAAAGACCGCACCGAAGCTGGCTAATGTAGTCCCGGCTGTTGCCGAAGTCACCCAGAAGATCAAACAGGATCTCCGCATGGGCCGCGAGCACCAACAGGGCCGCATCAACTGGATCACCACCATCGCCATGGGGCTCTTCCACGTCGGAGCCATCGCCGCTCTCTTCTTCTTCTCCTGGAAGAATCTCGCCGCCTTTGTCATCACCTATTTCTTCGCGATCAACGTCGGCATCGGCATGGCTTACCATCGCCTGCTAACGCACCGCGGTTATCGCACCCCCAAGTGGCTCGAGTACTTCGTCACTATGTGCGGTTGCCTCGCACTTGAGGGCGGCCCCATCTTCTGGGTCGCCACCCATCGCGTCCACCATCAGAACTCCGACCACGAAGGCGACCCTCACACTCCGCACGACGGCACCTGGTGGGCTCACGCCGGCTGGATCCTCTCTGGTCGCGCCCTTCACTCCGAGACCGCTCTCCTCGGCCGCTACGCCCCCGACCTCACCAAGGATCGCGTCCACGTCTGGCTCAGCAAATTTCATTGGATCCCGCTGGTCGTCACCGGTGTGCTCCAGCTTGTCCTCGGCGGCCTGCTTGCCGGCCCCGGCCACTACGTCGTCGGCGCAGTCGGCATGGTTCTCTGGGGAACCTTCCTCCGCGTGACCATTGGCCTCCACGCCACATGGCTCGTCAACTCCGCGACGCACCTCTGGGGTAAACGACGCTTCGAGACCAAGGATGACTCCCGCAACAACTGGTGGGTCGCTCTCCTCACAGGCGGCGAAGGCTGGCACAACAACCACCACGCCCACCCAGTCAGCGCGCGGCACGGCCTCAAGTGGTATGAGCTCGACATCAACTATTACGGCATCTGGTTCCTCTCAAAGATCGGCCTCGCCGAAAAGATCCAGATCGCCAAATTCGACCCCAAGAACCCCAAACCCGCCGGCGTCCTGTAACTGAATTTCCAGCACTGACATCCATGGCCGTCTCCTCAGAGGGGACGGCCATTTTCATCTTCCACCGACCGAAATCTCATCTACAGGCAACCCCCGCCAAAATATCTTCATCTGCCAACGAGAAGCCCCTCAATTCCAGCGACGATCTTCATCTCGAAAAGAGGCAAGATGACACGCACACGGAAGCTTCTCTTGATCGCGGCCTCTATTGTCGGAGCCGCCTTAGTTACACCCATGCCAGCCCACGCACAGCCCCCTGGCTACTCTGGGCGCATCACTTGCTCCTCCAATGACGGAAGGAGAAACTGGTGCAACATCGGCGCCGCTCGCGACGTCGTCCTCGTCCGCCAGATCAGCGGCTCCGCCTGCATTCGCGACAACGCCTGGGGTGTCGACAACCGCGGCCTCTGGGTCGATCGCGGTTGCCGCGCCGACTTTGCCTTCCGTCAGCCAGGTCCGCCCCCTCCTCCGCCAGTCCAGACCATTACTTGCTCCTCTAACGACGGACGCAGAAACTGGTGCGCCATCGGCAACAGCCGCGATGTCCGGCTGGTCCGTCAGATCAGCGGCTCCCCTTGTATTCAGGGCCAGACCTGGGGGCTCGACAACCGTGGCCTCTGGGTCGACCGCGGATGCCGCGCCGACTTTGCTGTAGGCCGTGGTGGGTACGGTCCGCCACCAGGTCCGCCCCCTCCACAGATCATCACCTGCTCCTCCAACAATGGCAAACGAAACTGGTGTGACACCGGTGGTCGTCGAAACATCCAACTCAACCGGCAGATCAGCGGCTCTCCCTGCATTCAGGGCCAAACCTGGGGCATCGACAACCGCGGCCTCTGGGTGGACAATGGCTGCCGCGCCGAATTCCGCGTCCGCTAATCACCAAATACGCAGGGGCCACTTCCAGCGAAGTGGCCCCGTTGTATTTAATAAGCCTCAAACCTTCGGAGAAAAATCCGTCAGCGTGATAAACGTAACGTCGTGCTTCTCCACAAACGCGCCATTCGCCTCCGTCTCCGCTTTCAGCTTCACCCACTCCGGATCCTTGGAGAACCTGGCCCAGTTCTCCGTCGCCGCAGCCCGGCTCTTATGCCGCAGCATGTAGATCAGCGCGTTGCCCTTCAACGGATCATCATCCGCAGTCCAATATCCGACCGGGTGCATGTCCAACCGTTCGAATATCTTCGTCTCCCGCTCACGAAACCGCTTCAGCAGCGGCTCCAGCTTGCCCGGATACGTGTGATAAATCCGCAGTTCGTACACCGGACCGCCTGCATCGCCCGTGCTCTGCCCCTCAACTCCGCTTGCGGTCGACAACATCATCGCCGCTCCCATTCCCTGCAACATCTCACGTCGATTCATAATTCTCCTTGGCGCATCGCGCTCGTTCATTAATCACTGAACTTCTACTGAAAACACAACCTTCTTCGCAGCCGAAGCACCCTTCTCCCACGGCCCGCAGAACTCAAACTGCAAATCCTGCTTCCCGGCCTTTACCGTCTTGAACCGATCAATCTCCACGTCACCCACTCCCGCCTCACTTCCCGCCGGATGCAGCTCATACATTACTTGCCCGTCCCTCACCAGAATCGGGTTCGCCACTGACGGGACAATCCACACATTTCCACCGTTTGTTCTCAGCCTCACCTCCAACACGCCACCCACCTTCAAACTCACCTTTCCGACCGACTTGTCCGTGACAACCGTAACTCCAGACGTCGTCGAATGGTGCTCCGCCATTTCGGACTCTCGAACAATGACCCCGCGAGTCACTACAAGGACCGCCGCCACGGTGACACATCCTAGAACCAGTCCGCGCCACCACCTCATCGCGTCTCCTCATTCAGCGCAAAAATCTTACCCACCAGGAATACTCGCAATCAAGTCCCCGGCTGCCGATAGTGCGCGCCCGCCGCAAACACGCGCTCCGCACCTCGCGGGTCCTTCTCCACGCGAGTCTCATTGTCGAAGATCATCGTATTCCTCTCCTTCAAGTCATAGCTCGGCCAGAGCGGTATCGCCTTGCAGTTCGGATCACCCGTCCGCGCGAACTCAATCAACATCTCCGACATCCTTGTCGCCAGGGGCTGCGCCGCAGCCTGCTCCTCCGCGCGCGCCCCGCACATCCCGGGAGCCAGCGCCACGTTATCAAATACAAACGGCAGATCGATCGTATGCAACGCCCAGTGCCCCGGAAACGGCACCTTCCAGTCGATCCGGTACACCCACGTATGCGGTTGGCTCTTCGCATCCGCCGCTCTCCGGTCCGCCTCGATCACCTGCCCCGGCCATGCGCGAAACGCCACCGCCGCCGCCACCACAATATGTGCCGCATCGCGGTCGGGATAGATCTCCCGATACCGCCGAATAATCTCCTCCGGCGTATACGCCCCAAGATACTGCCCCACACTCGTCTTCAAAGCCTCCGGTGCCTGCTCCCATGTCAATTCGCCCGTCCTCCCCGCCGCCGACGTCACCGTCTCATCATGCGTATTTGCCAGGATCATCGGCACCCCCGCCGAAATCCCCGGTGCGTCCGGATCGAACGGATCCCGCGCCAGCGAACCTCCATCCCGCACCGGCAACCACGCAGAACTTACCCGCGCCGCTTCCTGGATCTTTTCCATCGGTAGCGTCTTTAGCGCATCCAGCTGGTCGTATTTCAGGCCCAGCTTGTCCAATACGTCCTTTGTCACCTCGTTCGCAATCACCGTAGGCTTCGCCGTCACCTGTTGTCCGCTCATCGTCAACACGCGATGGAACAATCCCTTCGCCGCCGGCATTGCCATCAGCGTCGCACACTTCGCTCCTCCACCTGACTGCCCAAAAATCAGCACCCGCGAAGCATCCCCGCCGAACTCCGCAATATTCTGCTGCACCCACTTCAACGCAAGAATAATATCCAGCATCCCCGCATTGCCCGAGTCGGAATACTCCGTCCCTCCCAACTCTCCCAGGTACATATACCCGAACGCGTTCAACCGATGGTTCACCGTCACCACCACCACATCACCGCGATGGCACAGCCGGTTGCCGTCATACAGATCGCAGTTCACCGTCCCGTTGTTGTAGGCACCCCCGTGAATATAAAAAAGCACAGCCCGCTTCTTGCCATCGCGCATTCCCGGCGTCCACACATTCACATGCAGACAATCCTCACTCTGCTCACCCTTGTCAGGAGGCAGATGAAATCCCTCACGCTCCGCACCCGCCGCCGCACCCCGACCCGCACGCTCGCCCGTCAACTGTGGCGCGCGCGTCGACCACTCGACACACTCCTTCGCTCCGCTCCACGCCGCCACCGGCAGCGGAGCCTTGAACCGCGTCTTCTGCGTATCCTCTCCGTAAGGGATTCCCCGAAACACATTGATCCCGTTCTCCACCCGTCCGCTCACCTTGCCGGCCGTCGTCGTCGCCACTGGAGCTTCTTCGCCATAAGCGAACCGTTCCGCCCGCAACATCATCGAAGCCGCGGCCATCCCCGAGTAGCGCAGTAACGTTCGACGATCAAACTCCCTCATCCCTCACCTCTTCCGACAAGTTGTCCTACCACCCCATCGGCAACCGATCATACCGCAACCTCTCCCGCTATACTTCCACCAAGCCATGAACATCACCCGACGCCGCGGAGCCATCGCTACCTTCATCACCCTCGGAGTCCTCCTCGTTGGCCTCACCGTCACTCTAAACATCACCTGGATCGTCCTTCACAAGAGTCGGCTCGCCTACCTCATCCTCGGCATCATCCTATTCGCCGTCCTGCTCGCCGGGGTCGTCCTTAACACCGTCTTCCTCGTCCGCGAGATCCGCCGCAACGAACGTCAGGACTCCTTCCTCAACGCCGTCACTCACGAACTCAAAACGCCTATCGCCAGCATCCGCCTCTACCTCGAAACCCTCCAGCGACGACCGACCTCAGAAGAGCAGAAGCAGGAGTTTTACAAGATCATGCTCTCCGACTCCGATCGCCTCCTCGCCTCCGTCGAGCAGGTCCTCAAGGCTGGCCAACTAGGCCAGCGCCACCGCCAGCAAAACCGAACTCTAATCAATCTCGAATCACTTGTCGCCGACTGCATCGCCATCACACTCCAGCGCCACCATCTCAATCCCGACAGCATCGTCCTCGAGCGCGTCCCTGGCGCCGTCCGTCTCCAGGCCCTCGGCATCGCCGAAGACCTCCGCACCGCCGTCATCAACGTCCTCGACAATGCCGTCAAATACTCCCCCGAAGGCGTTCACGTCCGCTGCTCTCTGGCCATCTCCAACTACAACTCGGCCGCCCTCACCATCACTGACACCGGCGTCGGTCTTGACTCTAATCAGTTCAAGCGCATCTTCAAGCGTTTCTACCGCGTCCCCGGCCGCTCCATGGCAAAGTTCAAAGGAACCGGCCTCGGCCTCTTCCTCGTCCGCAACATCGCCCGCCAGCACGGAGGCGACGCCACCGCCACGAGCCCCGGCCCTGGCCTCGGAACCACCATCGCCATCACCCTGCCTCTCGCCAGCCCTACCGAAGTATTGCCACTCCTGTAGCCAAATCGAACCTCGTCGCCGCACCAGGCCGCGGCAACCCTCCGGTACAATCACCTCTAAGATCGCAGCTATCCCAAGCGACGTACCGTGTGAATCCATGTTCTTTATCTGGAAATACTTCGCTCTCGGTTTCAGCGCGCTTCTTCCGCTCGTCAACCCCCTCGGCTCCGCACTCATCTTCCTTGGCCTCGTCGGCCACGCCCCCATCGACGCATACCGCGCTCTGGCCCGTAGAATCGCCATCAACACCGTCATCTTCTTCGCCGTCATCGAACTCGTCGGCTCAGCTCTTCTCGGCTTCTTCGGCATCTCACTGCCCATCATGCAGGTCTCCGGCGGAATCATCATCGCCATGATCGGCCGGTCACTCCTGAACCAGGAAGACAGCTCCCCCAGCCAGGATAAAACCGACGCCGCCGACGCCGAAGCTCCCGCCATCAGCCGTGCAGAGATCAGCAGCCTGCAGGAGAAAGCCTTCTATCCCTTCACGTTCCCCATCACTGCCGGTCCCGGCTGCATTGTCGTCATGCTCACCCTCAGCGTTCACGCCAAACAACGGACGGTCCCCGATACCGTCCTCGCCTACGTCGGCCTCTTCATCGCCGTCATTGTGCTTAGCGCCAGCATCTACTTCTGCTACGCCTACGCCCCGAAGATCGAACGCTCCGTCTCACGGTCCACCATCCATGGAATCCTTCGCGTCATCGCCTTCATCCTGTTCTGCATCGGCGTCCAAATCGCGTGGAACGGCTTCGATAGCCTCCTTAGACCACTTCTGCAACGCTAAAATAAGTAACTGTCAAAGTCACAACTGTCTTCTGCATCAAACCTGAAAGATCTATGACCGAGCCCACCGCCCCATTGATCGTCCTCGTCGAAGACGAAGAACACCTCGCCCAGGGTCTCCTCTTCAACATCCAGGCCGAAGGCTACCGCACCCACCACGAGTCCGACGGCGACGCCGCCCTCGCCTACCTCCTCAACCCCGGCGACAACATCGCCGCCGTCGTCCTCGACTGCATGCTCCCCGGCGTCGACGGCTTCACCATCGTCCGCTCCCTCCGTGAAGCCCAGCGCTACACGCCAGTCCTCATGCTCACCGCCCGCTCGCGCCCCGAAGAGATCCTCGAAGGCATCGAAGCCGGCGCCGACGACTACCTCGCCAAGCCTTTCGACCTCAGCATCCTCCTCGTCCGTCTCAAATCCCTCCTCCGCCGCACCTCCTGGCAGAACGCCGCAACCCTCGAAACCCCACCTCCCGTCCTCGCCGATCAAAGCGACGAATACATCTTCAACCACCGCACCATTCGCTTTGACACCCTGGAACTCATCGCTCCCAACCGCATGACCCACCTCACTCTTATGGAGGCCGACCTCCTCCGTTACTTCACCCACCGCGAGGGCCAGATCGTCTCCCGAAAACAGGTCCTTGAAGAGGTCTGGCGCGTCCACGAGGACACCGACACCCGCGCCATCGACAACTTCATCGTTCGCCTCCGCCGCTACATCGAAGATGATCCCTCAGACCCCCAGCACCTTGTCACCGTCCGCGGCATCGGCTACCGCTTCCTGGCCAACCCTTAACCTCGCCTCACTCACGCCCCGCCAGCAGTCCATCCACTGCCCCCCTGCTCTTCCGTCCACCTCCGCGCCTCCACCGGAGCCAAAATTCGATGCACCTCCCCCAGCAGTTCCGGCAGCCGGAAGGGCTTCGCCAGAAAACTCCATCCCTCCTCCTCCAACCCACCATCGAACTGTCCGCCCGAGATCAGCAACACCGGCAAATCTCTCCAGATCGCCTTCAACTCCTGCGCCAGTTCCATCCCCGATCGCCCCGGCATATACAAGTCCGTCACCAGCAGATCGATCTGAGGCACGTTACGAAATATCTGTACCGCCCGATCAGCATCGCCTGAACTGAAGACGCTATACCCTTCATGCTCCAGAAACGTCCTCGTCAACGAGCGTATATCCGCATCATCATCCACCAGCAAAATGATGCTTGGCGAAGGTTTTGACGAACTATCGTGGTTCGCAGAAATTTCGAACGCCGTCCGCGAATCTTTTTGCCTGCTATCGGTAAATATTTCCATGCTACTCAAACTCAATTCGCCGCTATCGCACCCACAGCGTCACCTTCATTCAACTTCTCCCACTTGAAAGATGGACTCCTCAATCCACTCCGGAGTTGCCTCGCAATACTCATTCCTTCAACCCCCGGGATACACTTGAACCAGCATCACCGGGCAACAAGAAAAAGCAGTAAAAAATGCGTATCCTAACCCGCTACATCCTCCGCGAAGTCACCTCTCACGCCCTCCTCGGCGGAGCCCTCTTTACCTTCATCATCTTCACCCGTGACCTCGGCAGGATCCTCGAGTTCGTCGTCCGCGACTCTGCCTCCTACGCCGACGTCGCCCGCATCATCGCCTATACTCTGCCCAACGCCCTCGTCGTCACCATCCCCATGGCCGTCCTGGTCGGCATTCTCCTCGGTCTCTCCCGTCTCGCCGCAGACAGCGAGATCACCGCTATGCGCGCCTCCGGCATGGGCGCTATTGACTTCGTCCGCATCGTCTCCACGGTCTCCGCCGTCGCCCTCGCACTCGGCCTCATCAACTCCCTCTACTTCGCTCCTCACGCCGCCGCCGGCCTCATCACCCTCGGCGAATCCCTCAAATCCTCCCAGGCCTCCTTCGAGGTCCAGCCCCGCGTCTTCTACGAAGAGTTCAAGGACCGCGTCCTCTACGTTCAGGACGTCTCCCCCGCCGCCGGCGCCTCCCTCTGGCACCACGTCTTCCTCGCCGACCTAACCGAGCCCGCCGATCCCCACATCACCACCGCCGAGCAGGCCATCGTCGTCAACGGAACCCCCAACACCCCCGACGCCCAAACCATCCGCCTCCATCTCCTCAGTGGCGGTCAGCACGATACATCCCCCAACGACCCCAACCAATACAACATCTCAACCTTCACCACAACTGACATCCCCATCGAAACCGAAGCCCCCGAGGACGCTCACCTCGGGCGTATGAACACGCCCATCCAGGCCCTCTCCCTCTCCGAACTCTGGCGGGCCGCCAAATCCGTCAACTCCACCAAGGGCCGCGAAGCCTCCGTCTATCGCATCGAGTTCAACAAGCGCTTCTCCTACCCCTTCGCATGTCTCGTCCTCATGCTCGTCGGTGTTCCCCTTGGCATCTCCTCCAAACGCGGAGGCAAATCCACAGGCTTTGTCCTCACCATCCTTCTCGTCTTCATCTACTACTTCCTCTCCTCCGTCGGCGTTGCCTTCGCGCAGTCAGGCAAGCTCTCCCCCTTCCTCGGCGTCTGGGGAGCAAACCTTCTCTTCGCCGCCGCCGGCGCCATCCTTCTCTATCAGATGTCACGCGGCGGCATCGCCCTCAGCATCTTCTCTTCCATCGGCGTCCGCCTCAACAGACTCGCTACCCGCCTCATCAATGGCAACGCATCACCCAACGTGCGTTCCAACTACGACATCGCCACCTGGCTTCGCCGCTTCCGCAGTGTCTCCCGCATCCAGTTCCCTCTCCTCCTCGACGACTACGTCATGCGCGAGTACGCCACCAACTTCTCCATCGTCCTCCTCTCCTTCTCCACCCTCTTCCTCATCTTCACCTTCTTCGAGCTCATCGGCCCCATCTTCCGCAATAACACGCCCTTCATCATCGTCGGCGAATACCTCATCAACCTCATCCCCTACATCCTCTACAACGTCACGCCCCTCTGCGCTCTCGTCGCGGTGCTCGTCACCTTCGGCACCCTCAACCGCACCTCAGAGCTCATCGCGATGAAGTCCTCGGGCGTCAGTCTGTACCGCATCATCACCCCCGTCCTCCTCGTCACGATGCTCATCTCCGCAGGCCTCTTTACCTTCGACGAGCTCTATCTTCCCGCCGCTAACCGCCGCCAGGAAGCTCTCCTCTCGATCATCAAAGACAAGCCCACCCAAACTTTCTCGCGGCCGGATCGCCAGTGGATCTCCGGCCAGACCAACAACGCCGGCGAACCCGCACGCATCTTCTACTACCAGTACTTCAACGCAGAGACCGACAGGTTCGCCAACATCACAGTCTTCGAGTTCGACCCTGCCACCTTTACCCTCCAGCGCCGCATCTTCGCCGCCTCCGCGCGATGGGACCCGCAGGTCAACAACTGGGTCTTCGACAACGGCTGGCAGCGCACCTTCGCCGGCGAAACCATCGCCAGCTACAAGCCCTTCACCGTAGCCGCCTTCCCCGAAATCAAGGAGCAGCCCGCCTACTTCAAGAAGGAGTACATCCCCTCGCAGGAGATGAGCTACAACGAGCTCTCCCGCTACATCGACGACCTCAAACAATCCGGCTTCGACACGAAGCGCCTCAGCGTGCAACTCAACAAAAAGATCGCCTACCCTCTCATCACCCTTGTGATGGCGATCCTCGCGATCCCCTTCGCTTTATCGATGGGCAAAAAGGGCTCCCTCACTGGCATCGCCACCGCCATCAGCCTCGCCATCGTCTACTACGTCGTAGCCCTCATCTTCGAATCCCTCGGCAATGTCAACACCCTGCCCGCGGTCCTCGCCGCCTGGTCCCCCGACCTCCTCTTTGGGATCACTGGCGCATACTTCCTTCTCCGCACCCCAACTTAAAAGCAGCCCTTCCCGGACAGAGGGTCTCTGCTTGGGAGTTGTTTGGTGAGTAAGTTAGGGACGCTTGGTTCTCTTGAAAAGAAACAAGACATAGATGTAGGCGCAAATCGCAAATGCGGTAACACTAATACGCATTAATAAAGGCTTTTGTCCTTCGCCAAATAATGCAACAGCATAAAAGACAGGCATCGCAATTAACCAGAATCTATAGTGGCGTCTAACACGTTGCGTGTCCTCGGCAATCATGTTCTTGGCAGCTTCCAAAGAGGCTTGATTATTGACTTGTTGTTGGCGCCAACGCTGCATCTGTACAAAGTTGAGCGTTGTCCCTCCCGCTATGAACAGCACCACCAAAACCATCACGACCCCGGTTCTGTTGGCCAAAAACATGCCCTCCGCATTGAGAAACAATGCAAGTAGGGAGACTGAAATAACAACGATCGCCCGCAAGATAAACTTTCGAGGCATATTCCTCTCCCGCCGCGGTTGCACCTTCACTTAACCCCGCTACTCTCGAAACAAATGATTCAGAATCGCATTCATCAGCGGATCGATCACCACAACGTCCGCCGGATAAGACCAGAATCCAATCAGGTCACGTACCATCTCGTTCACCCGCTTCTTCATCCCATTGCGAAAAATCTGTTGCTCCTCGCTCGGCAGGTGATTCAGCAATAGCCCGTTCAAGCTCGTGTCGATAGCATTCGTCCGCGTCGGCGAGTACCGTATTGGCCCAAGCTCCCCCGGCTCGCTCAGCATCGGATCAGTTAGCACCCCCCGTGCCACCATGCGTCCTCTGTCATAGTCATGATCGCGATAACGCTGATCGAAAAACCCGAGAAAAGCCGACAACTCTGCCCCAGCAAGCAACTCCTCCGACACTGCGATCCCGTAGATCCGCATATAGTCGCGCTCGCCGAGATTCGCCGCCGTCTCGAACGCCAATACCGTATCTCGAAACGCATCGGCGCCATAGCTTCCCGCCCCCAGCATCGCGATCTCCTCCTTGTACTGGTGCTCGATCCGCCGCCTCGCATCACTCAGAGTCTCTGTCCCAATCTTCGCCACACGCCTGTTCCCTACGCGCTTCGGTTGTTGGAACAACACCTTCAACAGACTGTCCGCGACACGTTTCAGACTCCCACTCTTCAACTCGCCCGAGCGCAGCCCCTGCGCCAGCTCAGTAGCGCGAGCATCCATCAACGCAATCTGCTCATTCATCTCCACCGCAGTAATCCAGTCCTGAAACTCCGACTGACCAAGCAGCACCTTAGCCAACCGCTTCATCATGTGAAAGTAGTCCGCATTCTCCTCGCGAAAGGTCGAGTCCACATTCGAATTCTTCCCATGCGGCGACACAAACAAATAGAAGCGGCTGTCATTGTTCCAGTGCCCGTCAATCGCGTTCACTAGATTCTTCGCCATTCCCAGCGGCTCGTTCTGCAACACGCCACCATCCGTATACGTGAACCGCATCGGATTATCCGTCCAAGGCTCCAGATTGCTCTTCGTATAGTCCACCCTTCCGCGGTTAAGCTCCTTCGCTCGAAACGCCAATGGATATGCCCCACTAGCCACAGAGGCATCCCGTATCTCTTCCCATATCTCCTTGTGGTCCGTTCCGCCAACCGAGAGCACTCGAGTCAACTGGTCTTCATGCCGCGTAAAGATAAACTTCCCATTCGGCTGCATGTCGTAGCCATAGTCCACGCCATTCAGATTTGTCAGCGTCATCCCCAGCGAGATCGACTTCGCCGCAGCCATATGCGTCACCCGCGGCGGCAGCTCCCCGGCCTCATACCGCTTCGTCAACGTCTCCGCCGCAATCCGCTCCACCATGTTCGACGAAAAGATCGATCGCAGCGGCGACTCGCTCTCCGGCGACCCACCATTCTTCGTATTCAGCAGCTCCTTCAAATCAATCTGCTTCACCCAAACGTTGTATAGCGGATTGTCATACGGATCGCGAAACTCATTCGCCGCATACAGCATCTTCTGCGCCACAATTGCCGCCGTCATCCCCCCTGCCGACGCACCCGTCAACACATCAATCTCGATCCGCTCCTCATCCGGCGTTCCTGGAACGGAATTGTGCTGATGAATCGCATCCAGCACTTCATACAAAACACCCGCCTCGTAACTCCCCAGTGACACCGCACCCGCAATCGTAATAGCCAACCGTTTCGGCATATCTCTCCTCGTCGAGAAGAATTAGAGCACCTTCCAGAACCCGGAACCATATACCTAAATGGGCACATCCCGTGGCAGAACAGCCAGACACGTCCGTCCGGGGCCCTGGGACATGCGTTTCAACCAGGCCACAGCATCAACCGGCAATAAATCCGCACCAACCAAAGCCTTTATCCACGCCGATCCATAAACTAACGTCCCGTTTCCACAAAAAACACCTGATTCGTCCTAAACTTAGACCACGATGATCTTCAAGCTTCCCTCAATCGCTCTCCTGTCCGCCCTCACCACAGCCGCCACCGCCCAAACCACCACAGCAAAACCCGCAACCACCACCGCCCACCACACTACGACCGCCTCCACTACCACTCCGCCGAACATCCCCAAGGTCGTCGGCATCCCCAAATCCCTCTATGCCCTCCGCTACATCGACACCCACATCGGCACTGGCCCCCTGGCCCAGTCCAGCGTGCTGGGTAGCTCGCCGACCGACTCCAAAATCTACTACTACACCGTCCACTACACCGGCTGGCTCAGCAACGGCACTAAATTCGACTCCTCCTACGACCATCCCGGCGGCGAACCCATTACCTTCCCCGCGGGCGCCCACCGCGTTATTTCCGGCTGGGATACCGGCTTTCAGGGCATGCACGTCGGCGGCAAGCGACGCCTCTTCATCCCCTACCAGCTAGCCTATGGCGAAGCCGGCAGACCGCCCCACATCCCGGCCAAATCCGACCTCATCTTCGACGTCGAACTAGTCGCCGTCTCCGACACACCACCCACACCGAAACAACCCGCAGCCGCACCCAAACAACCAGCGGCCTCACCCACAAATCCCAGCGCCGCTCCAACTAAGCCAGCGGACACTCCGGCGAAACCCGCAACCGAACCCTCCGACAAGCCATCAACCACGCCACCTCCCACCGATCCGACGAAGCCTGAAACCACTCCGCATCCTCAGAGCCTCTAACCTCATCTGATCGAAGGACCTGCAAGAACGAATAAATATGTTTGAAAAACTCAGACCGCTCGCGCCCTACCTCAGGCGATATTGGAAGCACCTCGCCTGGGGCGGGCTCGCGGTCGTGCTCTACAACGTCATTAAAGTTCTCATCCCCCTCGTCATCGGCCACGCCATCGACGACATGCAGCACGGCATCACTGAAACAAAGGTCATCTACCACGCCCTTCGCCTGCTTCTCGTCGCAGCCCTCTCCGCCGTCTTCCTCTACATCTGCCGCCAGGTCATCATCGGCGCCTCGCGCGAGATCGAGTTCGACCTCCGCAACGACATCTTCGCTAACCTCGAACGCCAGTCGCCCACCTACTACCACACCCATCGCACCGGCGACATCATGGCCCGCACCACCAACGACCTCAACGCCGTCCGCATGCTCCTCGGCCCCGCAATCATGTACAGCGCGAATACCATCGTCTTCACGGCGGCCGCGCTGCCCTTCATGTATCGCATCAGCCCCAAGCTGACCTTCTTCGCCTTCGTTCCCCTTCCGATGGCGTCCATCCTCGTCCAGTACTTTGGCGCCCGTATTCACCGCCGCTTCGAGCGCATCCAGGCCATGTTCTCCGATATCTCCGCCAAGGCCCAGGAGAACTTCTCCGGTGCCCGCCTCATCCGCGCCTTCGCCCAGGAAGAAGCCGAGATCGCCTCCTTCGAAACAGCCAACCTTGAGTACATCAAGCGCAGCCTCTACCTCGTCCGCCTCATGGCCATGCTCTGGCCCACGCTCGAGTTCGTCCTCGGTCTCTCGCTCATGATCACCCTCCTCGTCGGCGGCCACGAGGTCGTCTCCCACAACATCAGCGTCGGCCAATTCACCGCCTTCAATGTCTACATGGTGCAGCTCACATGGCCAATGATCGCCGTCGGCTGGGTCGTCAACCTCTTCCAGCGTGGCACCGCGTCCGTAGTTCGCATCGACGAGCTCCTCAAGCAGCAACCCTCTATCGCCGACGCTCCCACCGCCACCGACGCTCTCATCACCGGCGACATCGAGTTCCGCAACCTGACGTTCTCCTACCCCGACGCCCCACCCGTCCTCCACGATATCAATCTCCGAATCCCCGCCGGCAGCAGCCTTGCCATCGTCGGCCCCACCGGCTCCGGAAAATCCACTCTCGTCAGCCTCATCCCACGCCTCCACGATGCTTCTCCGGGAACTGTCCTGATCGACGGCCAGCCCATCCGCAACTTCACACTCTCCACGCTGCGCAAAAGCATCGGCTTCGTCCCGCAGGAGACATTCCTTTTCTCCGAGACCATCCGACAGAACATCGCCTTCGGCACACCCGACGCCTCACCCGAACAGGTCGAGGAAGCCGCCACCGTCGCGCACATCGCCACTGAAATTCTCGAATTCCCCAAAGGTTTCGACACCGAGGTCGGCGAGCGCGGACTCACTCTCTCCGGCGGCCAGAAGCAGCGCACCGCCATCGCCCGCGCCGTCATCCGCGACCCCAGAATTCTCATCCTCGACGACGCGTTAGCCAGCGTCGATACCTACACTGAAGAGCGAATCCTAAGCGGTCTCAAGCAAAACATGGAAGGCCGCACCACCGTCTTCATCTCACACCGCATCTCCACCGCACGCAACGCCGATCAGATCGCCGTCCTCGTCGCCGGCCGCATCGCTGAACTCGGCACCCACGACGAACTACTAGCCCGAAACGGCTACTACACCAGTCTCTTCGAAAAGCAGCGCCTGGAAGAGGAGCTCTCCGTAGCAACTTGAGTTACGCAAGCCACCGCGAAGCACTCGCCTCACCCGCAACCGCGCCTATCTCTGAAACCGGCACGAACTTCTCTTCACGCGTTCGCAGTTCCCTCGGTAACACCCGGCCGGCTGCTGGATCGCGAGCCACCACCACCCACGCCTCGCGCACATTGCGAACAAAAGCAATCACCTCTCGAAACTGCTCCTCCGATTCAAGGTGAGAAGCCTCCAGCGTCAGCGTAAACATAGTCGAATAAAAATCCCCAAGCGAAGCCGCAACCGATCCACCAACATCGGGCCGCAACCGCGCCTGTAGATACATCAAAATATCAATCGCCTTCTTCACCGCAACACGGCGACCATGAACATCGTTCTCTTCAACACACTGCATCGCCCGATATAGAAAACGAATCAAGCCATCATAGAGCCCAACAACCAGCTCAACGCCCGTCGCTCCCGCCAAAACTTGCTGCTGATAGCTCGTCTCATTCATTCGCTTATCCTTGTGGGTTTTCGTTAAAACCCGTCGTAGCGCTGTAAATCTCATTGATCTCATTAAGCTGGCTGGGGATGGACTGCAGAATCTGGTTTGCGGTATTCAACTCATCCGTAAGCTGTGTCTTCTGTGAAGCCAGCAGTGAATTTTCGTTCGTGATGTCGGCATTCAACGCCGTCTCCTGGGTTGAGTTCTGTTGCTCCGCAAGATAGACTGCGCCATCCGGTGCCTGTGTCCCAACGTTATTCAGCGCGGTCGACAACGTCTGGCCGAAACTGCCAGAGTTCTGCAGAAAACCGGTAACGTCGGAGAAGTTCGAATTCAGCGCGCTATTGAGCGTATCCGGATTTAAAGTCAAAGTGCCGTCATTATTGATGCTGATTCCAAGCTGCGTGATATTGCTGATCGCCCCGCTTGCCGACCCGGTGAAGAGAGACTGCGTGAGCTGGTTTTGTATCAGAGCAAGCGTTGGATTGCCCAGAAGTGGCTCAGGATTGCCACTCGAGTCGTTTCCTTCTTGCGTATTAATATCAGTGATCACCGCGTTATAGGCGGAGACGAAGCTGCTCATCGCTGTCCCGATGTCGGTAGTGTCGTTCGTGATCTGCACCTGTACTTGCGTTCCTGGCGAGGAGGAAGAAAGCAGTTGAAAGGTCACCCCGGGAATGGCGTCGCTCACAGTATTCGACGGACTCGTAATCGACACTCCATCCACGGTCAGGCTGGCATCTTGTCCAGTCTGGCCGGTCTGGAAGGTTATATTGCCGGAGGACGCCCCAGACAACGAACTCGTGATTGACAACTGCCCAGCCGCTCCGCTGGTTCCGCTTACGATCGAAAGTCGCGACCCCGAGGAGTCGGTGATCACACTTGCCTGGACTCCTATATCAGCCGCATTGATCGCAGAAGACAGCGACGCAAGCGTCGTGTCGTTGTCCGCGCTGTCCACATTGAATGTTTGGCCTTGAATGGTCAGGCTGCCGGAGAGAGTATCGTTCGGATCGGAGATCGCGCTCGAAACGTCCGACGAGGTCTGTGCCAGAGAACTAATTACGACAGTATGACTGCCGGCAACGGCAGTTGTGCTGGCAGCGGTCAGACTTAGTAAATTCGTGTCGGAGCTGGACCCTTGTTTTTCCGAGAAGACCCCGTCAAAGTCGGTAAGCGCCTGCAGACTTGTCGTGAGCGTCGAGAGGTCGCTTCCAAGCGAGCTGAAGACAGTATCCTGCGCCGTAAGAGCAGTCAGCTGGTTTTGCCACGGAGTTTCAATGGCCTGTTCTGAAGCCTGAATCTGCGTGACCGTTGTCGCCACGTCGAATCCCTGGCCGCTGCTCGCCGATCCGAAACTTAGCCCGACTGTGCCCATTTCACCTTCCAGTCTTCGTTCCAGCAAACAAGAAGCAATACCTGTGCCAACTTAGCCTCCTCAGAATTAGAAGAAGCTAAGGTTTCTGAGAACGAAAGGATGGCGACCAGGCCAACCACGCCTGACCGCCTTCGCTTCCTCGAACCTACTGCAGCAGCTTCAGAATCTCCTGCGACACGCTGTTAGCCTGCGCAAGAGCGCTGATGCCGGTCTGGCTCAACACCTGGTACTTCGCAAGATCACTGGTAGCCTGGCCATAATTGGTCGAAAGAATCGAGCTCTGAGCGGAGGACAGATTGACCTCCTCGGAACTCGCAACGTTTGCGGCTGCATTCAATTGGTTGATGTTGGCACCGATCGCGCCGCGCTGGTTCGAAACATCGGCGATAGCAGTGGTGATATCCGTCAGTGCAGTCTTCGCGGAAGCCTGGCTCGTCAGTACGTCTGCCGAGAGGCTCTGTCCAGCTCCGCCGCCGGTTGCAGTACCAACGCTTGCATTGGTAAGCGCGCCCGTAGTGGCAGCAATGGTTGTGGTTCCGGCCGCGGTGCCGTCACTGACGGTAAAGTCGGTTGCCGTCGCCGAGAAGACGTTCGTGCTGTTAAAGTTCGTCGAACTGCCAATGTTGCCGATCTCGGTCACGATGCTCTGGAACTCCGTGTCGGCCGCGCTCGACTGAGCAGCTGTCAGTCCACCGTTGGAAGCCTCTGTCGCCAGCGTAACCGCGCGATCCAGAAGATTGGTCACCTGCGACAACGCACCGTCGGCAGTCTGCAGCAAGCCAACGCCATTCTGCGCATTCTGTGCGGACTGTGTCAGCGCCGCTTCGTTTGCCTGAAGACCGTCAGACACGGAGAGACCGGCTGCGTCGTCCGCGCCGCTGTTGATACGCGAACCGGATGAAAGTTGCTGAAGAACGGTCTGGAGACTGTTCTGCGTCTGGTTCAGATTGTTCTCTGCGTAGGTTGCTGCAACGTTTGTAAGAATGCCCAAGGACATAAGGAAACGCTCCTGTACTGCTCGGTTTGAGTTGCCGCGATGCCGCTCCGAGTGACCGCCCGGCAAACTCATACCGCCAACAAAGCGGCGATGAGATCCGATTCACCATGCGGAAGGCTCCGCGTTCCCCCACCTCATCGGCCCCCGCAATGCAGACTTTAGAGTTGTCCTCTTTTGTTTCCGCACTTCCCTCATCATCCATCCCCTCCTCTATTGACAACAATTTCCCAGCCGATGAGAGACATGGGAGGAACACCACACATGATCGAACTGACACGCCTCAACGGCAGCCCTCTCGCCATCAACTGCGACCTCATCAAGTACGCCGAGGCCGCGCCCGACACGGTGCTCACCCTCATCACCGGTGAAAAACTCGTCGTTCTTGAGCCCTGCAGCGAGGTCTCGCAGCTCACACTCGACTACCGCGCAGCCGTCTTGCGCAAAGCATGGCCCGAGGCCGCGTCCTCCCTCAGCGCCAAATCTGCACATGACGCGGGCCAGCTCGTCCGCGATCGTGCGCGCAATGCCTCCGGCGAATAATCAACTTCATCTGCAAGAGGAGACCCATGGACATCGCCAGCATCGGTGGAATCGCACTCGCCATCATCGGCATTCTCGCCGGCATGATGATCGAAGGTGGAAGCATCGCTCAGATCACCCAGCCCACTGCGGCCATGATCGTCTTTGGAGGCACCGTGGGCGCTGTCATGCTTCAGTTTCCAATGAACATCTTCTTGGCGGCGCTCAAAGCCGTCATCAAGATCTTTCTGCATAAGAGCTCGAACGGCGAAGCCACCCTCACGCAGATCGTACGTTTCGCCAACAAGGCCCGTAGAAGCGGCATCGTCTCTCTCGACGCCGATCTCGCTACAATCGCCGATCCATTTCTCAAACAGGCCCTTATGCTTGCCGTCGATGGTACCGAGCCAAGCGAAGTACGTAAGATCATGCAACTCGAACTCGACAACAAATCCGAGATCGAAGAGAAGATCCCTGCAGTATTCGAAGCCGCTGGCGGCTACTCTCCCACCGTCGGCATCATCGGAGCTGTACTCGGCCTCATCCAGGTAATGAAAAACCTCTCCAACATCGACGAGGTCGGCCGCGGCATCGCCGTCGCCTTCGTCGCCACCATCTACGGCGTCGCAATGGCCAACCTCATCTGTCTCCCCGCCGCAGGCAAGCTCAAATTTCGCCACCGTGAAGAACAGATGATCAAGGAGATGACGCTCGAAGGTGTCATCTCCATCCTCGAAGGCATGAATCCGCGCATGATCGAAACCAAGCTCCGCACCTATCTCTTTGACTCCGAACCTGCAGACTCCACCAAGCCCTCAGGGGTCAAGGCATGAGCAGGAAAAAACACCCGGAGCATGTCAACCACGAGCGCTGGCTCGTCTCTTACGCCGACTTCATCACGCTCCTCTTCGCCTTCTTTGTCGTCCTCTTCGCCTCCAGTCAGACGGACAAGAAGAAACAGATAAAGCTCTCCGAGGCCATGCAATCTGCCTTCACTCCACTCGGAACATTCGACGCCCACTCGAAGACGCCGCCGCTCACTGACGTCAACGCTGCAGCCATCAGCAATACAACTCCTGCAGCTCTCACGCCACCGTTGCCCACTACCAGCACGGAGACACTGGAAGAAACCAAAGCACGTCTTACCAAACTTCTCGCCGAACAAGTCGCAGCCGGACGCATTCCTCCCGGCAGCATGACCATGCGCATAACTCCCGACGGTCTTGTCATCTCGTTGCACGAAGCAGGCTTCTTCCCCTCGGGTTCAGCTGAGGTCCGAACAGCATCCATTCCCATGCTTTCCATCCTCGCTACAACCCTGCCCCGGGGCCCACTCCGCATCGAAGGCCACACCGACAACGTACCCATCCACACCGCACAGTTCGCCAGCAACTGGGAACTCTCTACAGCACGGGCCACCGCCATCGCCCGTCTCCTTCTTGCACACGGTCCCATTAACCCAGTCAACCTCTCTGCCGCCGGCTACGCCGAATTTCATCCCGTCGCCAGCAACGCCACCGAGGACGGACGCACCCAGAACCGCCGCGTGGACATCATCCTTTTGCGACACCCAGCAGCTTCACGATAACTCGCTTCGACCGCCGCCCATCGAACTCCGCATAAAACACACGCTGCCAGGTCCCCAGATCTAGCCGCCCGCGCGTCACTGGCAGCGTCGTCTCATGGTGCAGCAGAAGCGATTTCAAATGCGCATCGGCATTATCTTCGCCCGTTCGATGATGTTTGTAGCCCGGCCAGGACGGCGCCAACTTCTCCAGCCACGTCCCGATATCTTCGATCAACCCGTCCTCATTGTCATTCACATAGATTGCCGCCGTAATATGCATCGGCGACACAAAACACAACCCATCATCAACACCACTGCGCCGCACAATCTCCTCCACCTGCGGCGTGATGTGGACCTTCTCATACCGTTCGCTCGTGTTGAAAGTTAGATATTCCGTGTGCGCCTTTATCGTAGACATCGACTATCCCTCGCTGTATAGAACAACTCTTTTATGCGGCTAACCCATGCTAGACTTGCCGCCATAAGTGATCATCATCAAACCAGTCAGCAACAATTTAAGATCGCCGATCAGAGTAGCCAACCACCGTAAAAGAAACGCCCAAAACAGCTCCAACAAAAAAACAGGAAAAATTCATCTGCATGCAGCAACTTCACGTCTTGGAACGTCAAACAGTAAAACGATGAAGAAAATGCTGCACATCGTCGCGACGTTGCTCTGCCTGCAGACTATCTCGCTCAGCACAGTAACCTGCGTGCGCGCGGAGCAGCCAAAGCAGTCATGCAGTCACTGTCCGAAGCACGCACCCGTGCGTCATAGTCTTCCGTCATGCTGTACCATTCAACATCAATCGCCGGTCGCAATCACCTCAGAGGTCAAACGGCCAGTTCGATCCATCCCTGTTCTGATCTCCATTCTCTCTGACGAAATCGTGCAGCCGCGCTCCTTTCCTGTACTCCGAGTACTTGCGTCACCACCCTCCCCGCCCCGCATCGCACTTCGAATCTGATTCTCTTGCGCTTCGCGTCTTGCAGCGTCGTTGACGCTGTCTGCCCGCAATGCAGTCTTCAAGAGAAGGATCCCCATGCACCACAGACTGGCAGCGACCATGCTTCCACTCATCCTGTTCGCTGCGCCCTCCACTCACGCGCAAACAAATCAACCCTCCACACCGGCGATGTCCGGCGTAGACGTGCACTCGGCCCAAATGCCCATGCCGCCAACCTCGCCCGCAACCCCAATGAGCATGGGTATGAACATGATGGAGCCCCCAACCAATCTCATTGAAGCGGAGCTCAACCACATCACCTCCGGTACCAGTGTCGAGCCGCCATCAACGCCCGTCTACATGCTCATGCGGAACTATCGCGGTTGGATGCTCATGCTCCACGGCACCGCCTTCATCGCCGACATCCAACAGCAAGCAGAGAATCATCGTGGCGGCGACAAGTTCTTCTCCACCAACTGGATCATGCCCATGGCCATGCGTGAGCTTGGCCCCGGCCAACTCACGCTGCGCGCGATGTTCTCCATCGAACCCGCCACA
>Ga0206794_1081_pt1 | contig 26729 bp, 25 predicted proteins | sample Alteio_BWOrgCont_70_FD_152877 | JGI IMG/M metagenome (GOLD analysis project Ga0206794, IMG submission 152877) | Enriched cells from forest soil in Barre Woods Harvard Forest LTER site, Petersham, Massachusetts, United States -... | ecosystem: Environmental > Terrestrial > Soil > Temperate forest >...
TAATACAAAAACGCATGTCATCATGTGCGTGATTAGCACTCCCCTCATTGAATGCCAACCTCAAGGAGCTTTAAACCATGACACAAGAAACCACCCATCCCGACAAACCTAAGCTTGCCGTCCAACGTATCTACACCAAAGGCAGCTTATTTGAAGCAGTCACCCTCACGCCTGCATTACTTAAATCCATCTCCACCACTGCTGCTCCCACTATTGATCTACAGGTTCAAACTAATTATACAAAACGAGAGGACGACACCTACGAAGCTGTACTTACTATAAATCTTACGGCCAAAAATGATGGCAGTTTATTATGGCGCATTCAGCTACAACAAGCGGGTCTCTATACACTGGAAGGAGTAGATGAAGAGCAACTCAAGCGAGTACTCAATGGCTACTGTATGAATCAGCTTTACCCTTATGCTGCAACAACCGCATCCATGATGGTGTTACAAGGTGGGTTTCCACCACTTTATTTGACACCAATGAACTTCGACACACTCTACCGTAAGCAACTAGAACAAGAAGCACAGACAGAAGGAGGAGAAAGGGGAACAGAACTGGCAGTTGCTGAAGACTCCTCTCTTGTCACGCACTAATAGGAAATGCTCTAAAAAAGAGTGATCCCCTATGCGTCTGACCTTACAAGAAACTACATCTATCAAGAAAAGTGTCCGAGCATTTGACCCAGAGGCCAAGGTCTATTTGTTCGGATCACGCGTACGAGATGATCTAAAAGGTGGAGATATCGATCTTTTAGTGCTCTCTGACAAAATATCTCTGGAAGAAAAAATTAAACTTAAGCTAAAACTGTACGACGTATTAGGGGAACAAAAAATTGACATCCTGATTCCAAACGAATCCAACCAACTATTTGTACAAATGGCTTTAGACGAGGGAATTTTGTTATGAAACGTAGTGAGCAGTATCTACAGCTACTACAACATTCTATTCAAAATCTTATCGAAGCCGACAAGTGGCTACAACGCTCTTTTTCAATATGCCAAACTATTGGCATCAAAGATCTCTATTCTCTGCAGGAATTTGATGCCTTTGAGAATCTAACAAGTCGATTTGCTCGAACATGTGACTGTTTAATCAAAAAGGTCTACCGTGGAATTGATCAGATTGAGTTGGAAAATACAGGCACGTTAATTGACGTAATGAATAGAGCCGACAAGCGGGGACTATTAAACTCTATTGCCGAGTTGCGAGAGATTAAAGAACTACGCAATACCATCTCTCACGAGTATGCAAACACCCAACTTAAAGAAATATTTGAGGCTGTTTTTAACCACACGCCTGCATTGTTCTCTTTAGTAGAAAAAGCACAGCAGTATTGTGGTGCTTTGCTGACCCATCATTAAACGACACCTAGAGAGGCTAACAATGAGGTTAAGCTACACCCCACCGCCTCTCCACGTAATGAAATACACGCATAATCGTTATATTCAGCGCCAAATAAATTGCACCTGCTAAACATAAAAAGGGCAAAGTATCGTAAGTCTGTGCAATGATCTGATTTGTAGCTCCCATTAAATCCAAAATGGTGATTGTGCTCACTAATGAAGTACCCTTTAACACTATAACAACCTCATTCGAATACGCGGGCAAAACAATACCGACTGCACGGGGAAAAATAATGCGGCGCATGGCCAGTGCATAGGACATCCCAAGTGCTTCGCAGGCAATAACTTCTGTCTTAGGTACAGAGGCTATCGCACCTTTGAGCAACACTGTTGTATACGCACTTGTATTAAGTGCCAAAGCAATTAGCGCGCAGGCAAAAGGTTCTTGCAAAATAACCCATACAGGTGAGGCGCGGATTAGCTCAAACTGCCCTAATCCAAAATAGATAAGAAAGATTTGCACAAGCAAAGGTGTACCGCGGATGCAAAATATAAAAATTTCCACCGGCACTTTAAGAGAAAGATATTTTGATAAGGAAAGCAGCGTCATCAAGCAAGCCAAACTGCCGCCTAATACTAACGCAGCTAAAGCCAATAGCACCGTTGTGAGAAGTCCACTGGCTAGTGCGGGTAAATACTGAAAAAGAATCATAATAGAACAACGTGTTGATTGGCTTTTTGGGTGACCTTATGCAGCACAAGCTGAGAAATAGAAGTCATCAATAAATACAATACGGCAGCCGTTATATAAAAAGTAAATGGCCGATGGGTCGTGCTAGATGCGACCTGTGCTTCGTTCATTAGATCAGACAAGCCAATGAGGGAGACCAAGGCTGTGTCTTTGAGCAACACAAGCCAAAGGTTGGTGAGCCCCGGCAACGCATAACGCCATGCTTGCGGTAATTGGATATGGAAAAAGATTTGCTGGCGGTTTAAGCCTAATGCCCGTCCTGCTTCTATTTGTCCGCTAGAAATAGCTAAGAATGCACCACGAAACACTTGCGAAGCATAGGCACCAAAAAGTAGAGCCAACGCCAACACGCCTGCAGCAAAAGAAGAAACGTTGGTGTAATGTCCCAGCAACTTACTCAGCAGTAAGGTGCCACCAAAATACACGAAAAAAATAACCACAAGCTCTGGCAATCCACGAATGCCAGAAATACACGTTATAGTAAATCTGCGGATAGCAGAGACACGAGAAGCCTCACCAATAGCACCCAACAAACCCAACAGCAATCCTAATAACACAGCACATAACGCCAGCTGAATGGTGATCCATGCGCCTGCTAAGAGATGGGATAAAAAACCGTCGAATATACCCATTAAAAATACTTCTTAACTATTTTTTCGTATTCTCCATTCGCTTTAATCTCAGCTAATGCTTTGCTAAAAGCGGCAAGGAGTTCTGCATTCCCTTTCTTTAAAGCTATACCGTAACCCATACCGAAATATTGGGCACTGTTCATGGGTTGACCTACCACAACATATTTGGGTGAACTGTGACTCTCCTTTAACCATTTCATTACAACCGGTGTATCACCCAACACTGCGTCTACACGACCTAATACTAAATCCAAAAAGGCATCTTGTTGACTTAGATACGTTTTGATTTTGGTCTGTGGATATTCTCCCTGCAAAAAATATTGCGCCGTAGTACTCCTTTGAACACCTACCGTTTTACCCTGTAAACCTGCGCGAGAAACATCCAACGCCTTATTTTTTGGAGCAACGAAGCTATCCGTATTCATGTAGTAAGGCTCTGTAAAATCCACCTGCTTTTTGCGTGTTTCCGTAATATTTATGCCTCCGACAAGCACATCAAACTTTCCCAATTGCAAACTGGGAATAAGGCTATCCCAAGGCTGATTGCTAAACATACAGCTCACTTTAATGTGCTTACACAGTGCATTTACGATATCGATGTCGAAGCCCTGTATGCTTCCCTCTGCGCTTATAAATTCGAAAGGAGGATAAGTGGCTTCTGTCACAACACGGAGCGTCTGCGGTAAAGTTGCCCATGCTTGGAGAGGGATCATACAGATCGTCAAAATACAAAAAAATAACCCTCTGCAACTCAGTTTGCTCATAAAGTCCTCAATTTTCCGTGATGCCGCTGTTCAGCTTCCAAAAAATTCTGAAAACGACTCGTTTTAGGGTGTGTAAACATGGTGTCGGCATCCCCTTCTTCTACGACAATACCTTGATCCAAAAAAATTGCACGGGTTGCCACATTACGCGCAAAACCTAATTCGTGCGTGGCAATCAACATGGTCATCCCTTCTGCTGCCAAGGACTGCATAGTATTGAGTACTTCATTCACCATCTCAGGATCTAGGGCCGAAGTCGGCTCATCAAACAACATAATTTCCGGCTTCATCATTAAAGCCCTGGCAATGGCTGCACGTTGTTGCTGTCCACCTGACAGTTGTATAGGATGCTTATCTCGTTTATCCGACAGCCCTACTTTTTCTAACAACATCTCTGCTTCCCGAACAGCATCCACTTTCGCACGTTTTAACACATGTATTGGTGCTTCAATTAGATTCTGTAAAATGGTTTTATGGGCCCACAAATTAAACTGCTGAAATACCATGCCTACGCGTGTACGCAATCGAACGATTTCGGATCTGGAAAGCGGGCAAGGTGTGTGAGGACTAAAATGCCATACCTGATCGTCAATCTGTAACGTCCCTGCATCAGGTATGGAAAGAAGGTTAATACAGCGTAGTAATGTACTTTTGCCTGAGCCACTGGAACCCATCAACACGACCACATCGGCTGGACGCGCATCAAAAGATAGACCGCGCAATACAGGATGATTATCAAAAGATTTATATAGGTCACGAACCAACACTTTAGATTGCATAAGATTACATAGAGGTGCACATACGGGAGTTACAAAAATTGTAGATATTTCAGGAGGATATCTTCTCGATCTGGTCTGTCAAGCAATTTGACTTTTACGCGCTGCTTATGCGTGAATAACTACTTACCCAAGAGTACTTATACTCTCCATCTCAATCATGAAAACACCCTCAAAAACCACACCACCCACCACTTCAATCCTAGATGCCATCAGACACTTATTAGCCGATGGCAATATCACCACTCAAGAAAATATCCGGCTATCTCTGAGCCATCAGGGAATCATCGTGAACCAACCCAAAATATCTCGCCTGTTACGCAAGCTTGGAGCCGTGAAGATATTTAATTCTCAAAAAGAGACGGCTTATTCTCTCCCATCAGAACCCTTAGCACCGCCTCAACATAGCCAATTAAGACAACTCGTATTGGACATAGTCGCCAACGAAACAATGCTCGTGATTCATACAAATCCAGGCTCTGCCAGTTTGATTGCAGGCTTATTAGACCAACACCATCATACATTACAGATCCTGGGGACTCTGGCGGGAGACGATACTCTGTTTGTTGTACCTAAATCTATCCGTAGTATCCAAGAAGTCTCCAGCGCGATTCAAACCTTACTTAAAAGCATGCTGTGAACAACCAACTATATACTGCTCACACTCGAAGATACTGGTTTTTTAAAACACATTGTCTGAAAAAATTCTTAAAAGCGCCCGCAGGGTAAGAAGCATGGATGGCCCGCATCCAAAAACCCCCCTAGTTTTGCCTCAACCTGAAGATACATAAAGAATACCTTCAGGTTGCATGAACATAGATTTCAGCCATACGACTACATTTATCCTAACCACTACATGTTGCAATGCGCCCTAGGAACTCAACTCAAGCTTTCAGGACGAAGGCTCATCAAGGAAGAAAAGCAAAGGAAGATGCATGAAGTAGGAGGACCCTACGTGATCTAAAGGATTGGATCAAGATGAGATGAGTTTCTGCCTCCCCCGCCCCGTGTCTTACAGGAAGAAGATATGGGGCTTTTTTTTGCCCACAAAAAAGATAACTCCTACGGACATACAACTCACAGCAATTCTTCAGTGTGTTCTTCACCGAGAATTGCTGTCTAACTCAGCCCACTGCTGATAAAGCTGCTCTATATCGTTTCTCTTATTCTCTATTTGCGAACAAATTGCCATCAAACGTTCGGGATAACTCACCATATCCTCTTGCTGTAGCTGTTGCTCTAAAAGTTCCAACTCAGCTTCTGCCTTTTGAATTTTGCTATGTAAGCGATTTAATTCGCGTTGTGTGTTTTGGGTTGTTTTTGTAAGATTTTTGTTTGGTGGTTTTTCCTTCGTGGAAATGCTTTCTGAAATCGTTATTTCTGCACGAGCGGGCGTGGCACTTATAGCGTGTTGCCATTGTGCATAATCTGCAAAAAACTCTGTTTTGCCATTTCCATCTAAATACAATAGTCGATCACTGAGACGATCCAGCAAATAACGATCATGCGTTATAAGTACAATTGCGCCCGAAAATTCACTTAAGCTATCTTCTAACACTTCCAGCGTAGGAATATCCAAATCGTTGGTGGGTTCGTCTAGTAGTAAAATATCTGCAGGTTGTAACATCAAATTAGCGATCAACACACGGGCCTGTTCACCGCCTGAAAGGCTAGAGACAGGTTGTTGTAATTGATTGTTCGTAAAAAGAAAACGCTTGGCCCAACTGGCAACATGAACGCTACTCCCCTTATAAAACACATGATCCCCTGTAGGCGATAATGCCCGCATTAAAGTCTCTTTTTGATTGAGTTGTTCACGCTTTTGATCAAAGAGCACCATACGTAAGTGATCTGCACGCTCAACGGAACCTGCATCAGGTGATAGGGTGCCTGCCAGCAAACTCATCAGAGTACTTTTTCCACTACCATTTTTGCCCATTAACCCTAAGCAAGTGCCAGGAGACAATATAAGGCTAAGATCTTTAATCAGTACTCTACCGTTGCGTGTCATGCTTAAATGTTGTGTCTCCAACAGAGCACGTGTCTTCCTATGGGTTGCTTCAAAATCAATGCCAGCCTTTTTGGTCTGTGCATTACTGGCTTTAATTTTTTGGAGATCAGATTTGAGTTGTGTTGCTTTATCAATACGATATTGCGCCTTAGTAGAACGGGCTTTAGGCATTCGCTGTAACCATTCTTGTTCACGGCGCATTTGATTGCTCAAAGACTGCTCTTTTCTAATTTGCCCTTCGATAAAAAGGTCTCTTTTTTCTAGGAAATGAGAGTAATTGCCAGATGTTTTGAAATATCCCTCCGGATATACCTTGTTTAACTCCATCACCGTATTCACAGTATTCTCTAAAAAATAACGATCGTGACTCACTAAGATAAATCCAAAGGGCTTTTTTTTCAGTAAAGCTTCCAGCCATAAAATGCCTTCCAAATCCAAATGGTTGGTCGGTTCATCCATAAGCAGCAGATCTGGCTCTTGCAGTAGGGCTTGCACCAAACTTAAGCGCTTGCGCCAACCACCTGATAGGGCTTTAACGTGTTGAGCGAGATCTGGAAATAGCGCCTCACCGGTAACCTCCCAAATACGGTATTGCAATTCAGCAGGTTCTAATACGTCGCTCAATGCGCCAAATAAAATTTGTTGGAGAGTATCTTCAGAAGAAAAGCTATCTTCTTGTGGAAGGTAAACAAGCTTAGCAGCGGAATTCTGTGTGATTTTTCCGCTATCTGACGCCTCAAGGCCCATTAAAATCTTCAATAAAGTAGATTTTCCAGAACCATTCGGGCCAATAAGACCTAGGCGTTCCTGCGCAAAAATGCTGAAAGAAATATCAGAAAAGAGAGGGATTGCACCGTAGGATTTATGTATAGATTGAGTGCTGATTAAGAGGGTCATTAGGATAAGTACTTCACATCGGGATTCTTAGCATATTCCTTTAGGATTTGGGCAAGCAGTTCATCTATTACACCCAATTTAATCTCCTCATCGATCAATCCACCCTCTTCTTTTACACTCATCAAGCGAGTCTCTACCGTCTTGGCCGCAGAGCCTTCAGGAAACACATTAGCGAGTACACGACGTGCCTCAGCGGGGTTAAGTTTTTTATAAAGCTTATTACGCAACTGCGCGTCTTCAGCCGTTGTACTAAACGCCCATAATTCCACAGGACCCAGCGTTAGCGTAAGCAATTGGGTATTCATGCCATTTTTAGTAGCAAACTGCGCAAGGAAAGTTGCACCACCTTCTCTTGGACCGTGTACGCGTGTACGTAAAGCATTCTCCGCTGTCGCAGATAAACCAAAGACTTTTGTGGTCTTTTGTATCGCTTGTTCAGGTCCTGCATCCATAATAAAAATAGAAGTGGCGAACTCCACCATCACCGAATCAAAATCTTCTAACGACTGCGAGATAAGTGAAATCTGCACATTCCATTTTCGACCTTCACGCATGTCTTGTATGATCTGAGTACGCACCGCCTGCACACCCGCTGTACGATGAAACTCATCCAGCACAATGCGCTTGGGGTCTTCGCGTATTTCTGAGATACGTGTCTCGTGATAAGCACGGTATGTTTCTGGCATATCGCCCACATTATCTTCCGTTAGGAAAAAATGACGCGCTAATACATAACGAGCCAACATATACATTACAGATGTCTGACGATTTGCAGCATCTCCTCCACTTTTTGCAACTTCATCCAAGTCAAGAGAGACAATACGAGCATCCCCAATATCAAATTTCGTCGTCTGAGAAATAATGGGGTATTCACGTATCGCACTCGATATCATTCTGACAAAAGCATTAATAATGGGTTCGCCCGTGGGCGCCACAATTTTACCGTATAGATCCTCTACGACGGAGGAACGACAGACAGATGTGACATCCCCCAAAACAGGCATGGCATGGCGCTGCGCCAACATCGCTTCATGCACAAATCCAGCAATAAAGAGCGCATCTGTTACTTCCCACCAGGTGGTATGTGTATCTTTTACAAACCCAATTTCCTCTAACACACCATCAATGAATTCTTCCATACCCAACGTATAAACGTGCGGATTCCCATCATTCGACAAGCTCTTGTACAGCTCATCCACGACCAACCCTGACATATCCGAGATGCCATCATAGGCTTTCGTTGCACCTACGGGTGTACCTAACAAGGTTAGAAAATTAACTAAAAAATTACGTTCCTGAGGTGTGGGATAGCGAGAACCCAACTGCGTATCAAACAGGTTGATCGCATAGTCTGGCGTCATGCGTAATCGATGGTAAGCCACTAAATGTCTCTTCTCTAGTGGTAAAGCCTCCTTCAACAAAGAAATCAAACCACTGCTGGATGGACCAATATCAATAACCGCCACACGTGGAAGACGCTGTAAACCACCACTTAAGCACAGTGCCAAATTCATGGCGTTGGAAAGCACCGATTTACCGGAACCAGGTCGTGCGTAAATGATATCGATCCAAGTGGTTTGCTGCGTAGAACCTGGCTGATAAGGCCAAGGCTTGCCATCTGGAGAACGAAACAAAATAGCACCACTTGTCCAAGGGGAAGAGGGCCTAAACAGTGGGAGCATATACAAAACATCAGATATAGGTGCAATGGAAGCCGTAGCAACACTTCGACCCGACACACCAAGCATACTAGAGACTACACCTGCAAAAGCATCACCACAGGTTTCAGAAACATCGCAAGAGCCCCAACTCTCTACCGCTTTGGCAAGCTGAGCAATACGACTACGCAGCACACGCATTTCTCCATTTTGGGCCCAAGTGGTTACTGTCACTCTGAGCTTAACAACGGCATCATCCGTGTTGAGATTGATATATTTGAGTAAATTGAGCGAATCATTCAGCAAGCGATTTTCTGCTGAGGTGAACGAGAGAATCGATGAAACAGCTGCTTTTAAGCGTGTGGAATCCAAACCAGCACTGTCTATCAAAAATGAAATACGCCAGGGTATGTGCGTTTGCACCACTCGAGAAAATAACGAGAGAAAGGTTTGTATTTCCTTTGGAAAAAGCTCGATAAAAATAGAGGAATAGATACGATCGCCAAGACGCGCCGTCCGCAGATCAAGATTTTCTCCATCACGCGGCAACAGTTGACGTGACAAGGGAGGCCACAAAATATCGGATATCTCTCCCTTAATCAGAGCTGAATCTTTAATTGTTATTTTGTCTCCAGGCAACAGCGGACGCCAGCTTTTATCCGTAAAGTCAGGATCTACCGTGGTTCGCATTACATAGAGCGCTTCATGAACATTCAGTAGCTCGGCCACAACCTCAAGCATGTTCATATCACTGACTAAACCGCGCACGAAAGAATCATGCGACTCTCGTAAGTCCGGTATCGCAGCCAATATATTTTGTGTGTGCTCAAAGGGAGGAACTTTCTTTTCTTTGAGGAACTTTACTTTATCTTTTTGCGCTCGCTTAAGCTGGTCTTTTGTCAAAGCATTAGGACGGGTCCACATGACAACATAGACAAATTCTTGCGCACAATATTTCGCCAAATAGTTAACACGCTCATTGAAAAGATCATCCAAAGAAAGCCCGATACGCTTGGCGCTGTTCATTGCAGGCTTTAAAATTTCTGTGATTTCTTGCTTGATCTCATCTTTGTTATAACTAAAAAAGAATTGGATGGTATGTCCAGTTCTAGACATTACTGTCTGCAAGCTCTGCTGCATCCCTACCTGCACGCGATCGAACTCTTCGCTACCAATCAAGGCACGTACACCATCTATTCGAAGCACAGAAACCAACCCACCATCGTGAGAAACAAGTGCTGTCTGGCTATCTGCCGTTTGTAAGTCGCAATACGATTGTGTGGTTTGCTTTAATGCCGTAGATAGCCACGCAAGAAAAATATCTACGCTCTCCAGAACAGGAGTCATGAAATTTGCCATACTTAAGTTCCGTCAGAATTTGTAACCATTCACCAGTAGAAAGCTATTCGACAACATCCTCATCCGTCTGCTGCGAAACAAAAAACAGCGGCATCCACCTTCTTCCACTCGCAAAACAGCTCCGGGAGAAGGAGTTTTGAAAATTGCTATTTAGGTTGACATTTCTTCTAAAGCATCTGCAGCCCATGCTGCAATCTGTTTGCTAAATTTGGCTCTTGCGGGCAGCAACCTTAACATAGAAAGCCAAGGTGGATTGGGAGAAGTCTTAAGATCTGTGGATGCCTGGACGAGAGCCTGCCCCACTAAAGTGGGATTACTCATTCCCTCTCCTAGTTTTTGTTCCACAATTTTAGAACGCATTTTAAGTGTACGGTAAATATTCTGCGCATCCATACGGTAGTCCGTAGCATTGGCAATGGCACAAAACAAGACATGGCACAAACCATTGAGTTCTGGCTGAGAGATTTCAGGCAAATAAATCAAGACTCCACCACCATAGTCTCCCTTCCCGATCGCATCTAGAAAAAAACACTGCGTGCAAAAACAACAAGCCGTCAACATATTAGACAGCTTGTTGTTTTGGTAGTTCATATCGATGTTAATGACTTCTTGGAATTGACGGGCTTGGAATCCACAAAACTGACAGGTATAGCCATCCCTCTCCAAAACACGACGGCTAAATTTTAAAAAATTTTCATCCGCCTTTCTGGAAATAAACAAACGCCATGCCGCAGGAATACTATGCAACGTCAAAGGATACACAAAGGCCCTCCAAAAAGTTTACCAACTCGAGTGACTGGTTTTGTCTCAACCTGAATGGTACAAAAAATAGTACCTTCAGGTTGAATGGGTATATTAAGATCCCTTCTTAGAACCACCTGCCATCTGCTCCACACCACTACCTGAGAACCCACCAACCTGAGTTTTCTCAAAACCAAATGTCTCTCCCAACGGTGCGACGAAACCTCCAATAAACACCAATACAGCGCCGATAATAACCATAACGACAGGCGTACCCAAGGTGACCTGGGAAGGGTTATCTTTATGCTGCTTAAATTTCAATACACCGAACACTAAAAAACCAAAACCCGCTAAATAAGCAATAGCCGTCATCAATTTACCAACACTCGCTATAGCGTCTGTCATCTTAGTGGCAATATCACCAAGACCTTTATCTGCGAATGCAAAATTCACAAAAAACAAACCTAAGATCGTCAATATTAATTTGAATTTATGTGATGCAAAAAACTTCATAAAACCTCCTTTTAGATTTAAATAAAAAATGACGAATAAAGAATTCTAAAACAAAACTCCCAATCAAAAACTACGGACTACCCGTAGAAGAACTACCACCCGGCATCAGCTTCGCACCACTGCCTGAGAATCCACCCACTTGTTCTTTCTGAAAACCAAATGTGTCTCCTAGAGGCGCAACAAAACCACCAACAAACATCAGCGCAGCACCGATAAGGATCATGACCACAGGCATACCCAAAGTAACCTGTGTAGGATTATCTTTGTGCTGTTTAAATTTCAAAACGCCGAACACTAAAAAGCCAAAACCTGCCAAATAAGCAGCGGCAACCAACAATTTACCAATATCTGCCATTGTGCCGGTAATTTTCGCAGCGATGGAGCCAAGGGTCAGCATCCCACTTGGAGCCGCCAAAGCAAGACTCGTCACGGAGATTCCCACCACGGTAATAACAAACCAATATCTATAATCTATCTTTAGCATAAAACTAAACCATCGCCCAAAATGAAATCCATCGCAGAAAATCGATCATTTATGACAAGCATAGTAGAAATGTCAACAGCCCCTAGATGTTAATACTCCCATTAGTACCCATCAGCGTGTTTAGTAATACGATATACGTTGCTTCAATGTTGATAGCCATTATTCCCCCTATAATATGGACAACACCTTTTGCCAGAGTGCCTTGTTGCGCCTGGTGCCCAAGTTTTGCCAAAATAAAAAAACCTCTCATGAACGAAATATAGCCTATAAATCTTAGGATCATAATAACGGGGCCTAATGCCCCTGAAAACGCAGCACTCCCCGACGCACTCGTCTGGTATGCAATAAGTGAAGCGTCGCCAAAGAAGGTCACTGAACCCACTTGAGCTATGCCTGCAAAATAAACAAGAACCGTTCCAATCATGATATGAAGTAACGGTGGTCCAACACTCTCTTGTTTACTCATCTGCGAAATGCCCTGAGCACAAGACTTTAGCTTCATAATACCGCCTATGATAAACCCAAACCCTGAAACATAGCCTATAGCAACCAGCAATTTCATCAGATCTGGTATCTGTATCGCAACGTTATATAACCAATTTGAAAGATCACCTAACACAGCATAAGCCGCATTCGGCGATAACAACAGTACACCTGTTACTAAAAGATAACGATACGTTTTCATAATTTCACCTCACACGCCCGCACCTTTATTTATTATATACCCGCTGCTCTTGAATTCATGGAAATCCTACACAACGACTGCACAGCACGCGCTCATTGTTAGCTATCATTCGGCCCATAAGTGATCGTACGTCCAGAACTCGTGGTAATAAGGCCTGGATGTACTTCAATATTCTGCACCTGCCCATATCCTGGAACGAAGTCCCCTACCTTAATCGACGTAAAATAATCTCCTGAAGGAGAGATTATCCAAGCACGTCCATAGGTAAGCGACTGTAAATAGTATGTAACAAATATAGATCGCCGCTGAGTAGTCACTAGCAGGCTTTTACTTTTCTGGTTGTCATCATCCAATACTTTGAGCTTATCAGATAAACGAGTCACAGAACTCGTCAGACTCAGCAAAGATGATTCTAATGTCTTAATCGAATCACTCATCTGATTCAAATTAGTCTGCAATTCTTTAAAATGCGAATCGCCCTCTATATCAAATGTGCTGCTCTTGGACACACCTGTATCTTTTGTCTTTGTAAGCGTCTCTTTAGTGGTCACTGATACTGCGGCGGCAGCAGCTGGCTTTTCTACTTTTTTATCCGCTTTCTTCTTTTCTGCAGCCTTTATCTTACGTAGTTCTTCGTCAGAAGGTTTCGTTAACTGTTGCGAATTGATTTTTGCAGATGCTGGCGTGGATGAATTTGTCGATGGTGTCCCAACATCTAAAAATTTGGAAAGGATATAAACACCTATTCCCAAAAACAACAGCACTCTATATTTTTTCTTCTTAGGTAGCCGTTCTAACAGTTTCTCTTTAATTGATTGCAGTGAAAGAGTCTGTCTTTGCGGTACCTCTACTACCGACTCTTCTCCAGCACCTTCAGTACCGGCATACTGATATTCAGCGTCCTCAGATGCGGCTAGATGATTTTTGTCACGACTCATAGTTAGAAGACCTCAAAAAAACAGCATTTTATAAGTAACTCCCCAGGTGGTAGATGGAAACGTGCATAGCGGGAGGACCTGGGAAGTTACTTTTATAGAATCACTACTCTCTCTTTCTATGGAGCCCGCTTTAAAAAGGGGCGTCAATCAATCCAGTCGAACCAGCTTCTCCTCCTGGATAGACACTTCCTTGGGCATACTCAAATCGGCCATAAACAAAATACCTAATGCTGTACCTGGTTCCACCGTCACAGTGGGTGGACGTGAAAAGTTCTTGCTCATTTCAGCACTATACTGCGTACCTACCGCACCCAAAGCCATCGCAATTTTATCTTTTGTTGTCAGGGGTGGTTGAGTGATTATCGTATTCCCCGCAATAGTTGGAGGTACAATACTCGACCCTGATTGGGAAACGGCGCCGGCAAATCCAGTAAGGAACGAGGAAGCAAACAAAGTGCCATAACGTTGCAGATAATGGCTGTCTACATCACTTGCAACAGCCGTCCTTGCTGTATCCGGGTCAATCGCAACTGCGTTAATTGAGATGCTGGTTGGGAGCTGTTTTACATTCATTGTCGTAAAATTAAGAAGAACCTTTTTGTCCGTGCGGGAAAACTGACCCATTAACTTGGCTCCTTTCAATGGACCCTGCACAATGGTCGCCAGAATTGGACTCACCTCATCACTGTTAATGCCTGTATCTAATACAGCGAACATAACGGTGCCCCCTTTAATAATATTGCCATTCGCTGCAACAGCCCCAGCAGCTCCTTTTTCGCCTGGATTCCCTTTTCCACCTCCAGAAGATCCCGATTTTGATCCTCCTTTTTGATCTTGATCATTTCTGTCGCCCACCACATATTGTTGAGTAGGGGGTGGATTCCAAGAAGCAAATAACTCAGCAGCTTGACCTGCCATGCCTGTTTGCATTTGTTGCAGTGCTTCAGCTTGTTGTTCACCTGAGATTTGTTCAGCCTGGCGCTTCTGGAGTTGTTCTAACACCTTTTCTACATCACTATTATTATCAACTCCTGGAACCACAGATATTTTAGTGCCAAGATCTGCCGCCGGAGACTGCGCTTGACCAACAGGCACTGCTACAGGAGTCGAAGTGGCTGCAGGTTGCTGAGCAGTCGCAGAAGCCGCAGCCTTCCTTAAGCGCTCTAACTCTTCAGGCGTAATAAGTGGTTTGTTGACCTCCTCTGCTACAAAACCGGCACGCACTAACTCACCTTCGGTAAAGCCCGCAGCTTTAAGATCAGCGGCACTCAAACCGGCATCCTTCAACTGTTCTGCGGTATAACCTGCTGCACGCAACTCCGCTGCTGTAAGCCCTGCTTTGAGAAGTTCAGCTGCCGTATAGCCCGCTTGACGCAATTCTGCAGGCGTAAAGCCCGCACTTTTAAGTTCACTCGCACTAAAACCTGCATCTTTCAAATCCTGCGCATTAAAACCTGCAGCTTTTAGGTCACTGGCGGAAAATCCAGCTGCTTTCAGATCCTTAGCACTAAAACCTGCTGCCCTTAATTCAGCTGCGTTAAAACCACCTGCTTTGAGTTCTGCAGCGCTAAACCCTGCGGCTCTTAGGTCTTTAGCGCTGAATCCTGCAGCTCGTAATTCTGCGGCTGTGTATCCGGCAGCTCTGAGGGACGCCGCATCACATTTTAAGCCAGCTAATGCGGTCGCCGACACACCATTTGCTCTAGCTTGAGTTAACGCAGCAATGCTACAGTCTTTAGGAAGCTTCGTTTTGGCCGCAATATCAGCTCTCAATGCCTTTACCTTATCGGGCAAGATATTGGCCTTTATTAATTCTGAATCCGTGGCGCCTACTTCAACCAAATCCATTGGTGAAAATCCAGCGTCACTCAATGCTTTAATACTTGCGCCCGCATCTTTCAGTTCTTTTGCGTTATCCCCTGCTTTTTTAAGATCGACAACTGGAAACCCAGCAGCCAGTAGTTCTTCTACTGTAAAACCCGCCGCACGTAATTCAGCCGGATCAATGCCCAATTTTTGTAATTCTGCCAAACTAATCCCCGCCGCTTTTAAATCAGCAACTGTATACCCCGCTTCTTTCAACTCACCTGCTGTGTAGCCCGAATCCAGCAACTCTTTAGCACTAAAACCTGCCTCTTTCAGAGCCGCGGCACTGAACCCTGCAGCTTTCAATTCAGCAGCCGAAAAACCGGCTTGCCTCAGTTCTGCTGCAGTAAAAAAAGCTTGGAGATCTTTGGCGGTACAGCCTTTGCAACGCAATTCAGAGGCGCTGACCCCGGCCTCCTTCGCTCGCTTTACTTCCTCTGGGGAGCAACCTGCACGGGGGGCCCCATTAGGTTTTGCTTCAAAATCACTCGAATCACCTTTTAATGCTGGACGCGTGATAGTAGGAATTGCTGCTGAACTCGCGCTCTTAGAACGCTCTGCAGCCTCCTGTGCTTTATTCAAGTTCTCCTTTTGCTGGATTTTATTGTATTCATCCGTCGATGTTTCTGCTCCAGGAATAGACTCAAGAGCTGGTGCTCCTCTTAGCTGGGCTGCTGAATATTGTTTTACCTGCTGATGTTTCTTCAGACCCATGTAGGCAAAAACGATACCCACAACTAGGATAATCAAAAATAAGAACAAGATTAATATCCTGCTTTTATCCGCTTTAGTTTTTGTTCCTCTATCCTGGCTAGCCATTATTTTAGAACCCTTCTATTTTCATTTTGATGGTTTTACCGTTGTAACTGGCTAATACCAATGGAGTGGTCTGCATTTCGTAGACATGAGTGCCATCTGCACTGGACATGGTGGATATCCAAGCGGGTGAAATGACCGAAAATTGCGTGCGCAGGTACATTTTTTTGTCCACCAACCATGCACAATTTTCACATGCAGAAGACTTCAAATTTTTTGCACCAGGCGGTGGAATTCCATCCAAAAGCGCTAATAAGACAGGACTTTCACTTCCCGGGAGAGTGTCAAATGTAGGTTTCGCTTGGGGTCCAAAACCAGGGATACGTAAATCTACTCGCACATCCATAGCAGCTTGTCCTGGGTTAAGATCTACCATAACAGGTGTATTCAATCCTTTTAAAAGAACGGCCAAATTACCGATACGATGCGCACTAATCGCTTGTATCAAAAGAATATTACTCTTTCTATCCCACTGAATATTAAATGCGGTGGGATTGCCCAAACTATAAGAATCAATAGGCCACGGCGCGCCTGTTGCATCGACAAAAACAAGAGATGTGACAAATCCTGCGCCTAAACGAACAACCGGAGGTGTTGCACCTGGAGATAAATTGACTGCAAGGGAACTGGCCGTCGGACGTGGCGGCACACCCGGATAAGTTACAGCCGCTTGTTGAGTAGCGTCGTACATATTCCGTAGCATACGAATCTGCGAAGGTGATAAAGGCAGAGTATTGGTTATCATTTTTCCAAATGCCTGGGTGCGAAGATCATTCCCTTCCATTTCACCTCCAGATGGTGCAGACGCACCCAACGATGTAGCAGCTAGGGCGCCTGGATTTGTCGCATTAGTCCCATTGGCATCTGTCGCCTCACTTGAAAGCGCAGCAGTCGCGGCCGTAGGTGCAGCAGCTTCTGTAGCAGAACCCTGCTTCTCCTCAATGAGCGTGGATGTAGACGCAGGAGTACTCACACTCACTTTCGTGGTGGTGACAACCGTTTTTTGTGCATCCTTGGTATTGGGCGACTGAAGAGAATCCTGAAGAGCTTGTAATTGCTGCTGCAAGCTCTCATTCACCTGGCTAGTTGCGGGCGCGCCAGCATCTGCCGCCAATAGAGCAGGAGAACAAAAAGCAAGGAATGCTGCTAATACTGCAATCCAGTTTTTTTGACGATGTGGCATTGTGTTTTGGGCCATGGCTTAATATTTGACGGCAGACGGATAAATGGCTTCCTCCTGACTTTGAAACAAGGGGAGTTACACAAAACGCTAACTTCTAGAAGTGCTTATATACCAGGAGTAGGTCGTTCAATGGACTGTTCAGACATATAAAATGCATCAATGGCAATTCCCTTTGGCGTATCCAGCGTAGAAACGCGCGTCACTAGCATCGTTGCAACCACAGGTTGAGAAAGATTGGTGCTAGCACTTTCATACGTGATTAATAGTGGTATCTGTACCTTCCATTTATAGATCCCAGCGATTCGACCTTGATCAAGAATCACTGGTGCTCCTGTCGCAACGGCACTTACCGTCAATTTTTTGGCAGTCACAGTCTCTAGATTATTTGATTTCTTGAGCTCATCTTGAAATTCACGCCAACCCGTTGGTGTGAAGTAGTTGGAAGCATCCTGCAGTTCTTTACGCCAGTTAACAAAGTTATAAGTATTAACAGATGTTGCCGCAATCGTTGTCCACTGCAAAAGTTCAGCAGCTGTCACAACAGGCTCGCTCAGTGGATACAAAGGAATCACCTTGCCATCATTCGTCGTCGCAAAATATTCGGGCTTTGGTCGATTAACAATTGTGTAATACAACATGGCTGAAAGCCCTATATTTAAGAGCACCATGAATAATAGGACAGCCAAAACACGCCTATAACTATCTTTATAGAAATCATTACGCAATCTGACGACTGCTAAAGCATCTTCACTTGCCATTTGAATGCCTCTCAGTAGGTAACTATAAACTCGTTAACAACGGTAAATATTGAAATTGGATTTCAACACGACGATTTGGATTCCTTGCAAGGGCACCAGGTAAACCATCAAACTGACCCCTAGAATCGTAGCCCACCGAGTAAAGCAGCCTAGCATCGACACCCTTGGACCACAGGTAATCGGCCACGGCCTCGGCCTGTCCAGTAGATAGCGCTACATTTTGCATTCTGCTGGGCTCTACATCGGTATAGGCACTCACCTCAACCGAAGTGGTTTCCAGTATGCTCATAAGCTGAGAAAGATTGTCCAATGGACCAGGGGCAAACAGGGACAGATTGGCTGAGCGGGGATTAAATAGATTGTCGCTTGAAAAGATGACACGCATGGTCTGGCCCGTCTGTATAACACGAGCTCCTGATGACTCCAGCTGTCTGGATAAATGGATGATCTGCTTGCTTCTCGCAACTTCTGGGCTTTCTTGTTTAAGCTCTGATACACAACCTAGCAAAAAAGGTAACGCCAAGACAGACAAGAATAAAAACTTAAATTTCCATTTCACAATATGCGTCCTGAACTGTTTTTTTATTCACTCCGAAGGGCACCTTTAGAAATTGCTTTTCTTGGGAGTGCCCCCTTTTTAAAGGAGGCCGCTGCGTTTTTCTTTCTGTAGCAGGGGGATTTTGCTTGTAATGGTAAAAGCCAACCTAAACACCCTCATCCGTTAAATCCCCTCTCCCAGCGATTTTTGCGACCGGGAGAGGGTTAGGGTGAGGAAAAGAGATTTGGCTTTTTCGTTTGAAAGCAAAAGCCATTCATACTTCCCTCATCCACCCTTCGGACACCTTCTCCCGGAGGGAGAAGGAGTATTGAAAGTTGCTTATGTAGCTGGAGGAGTATCCGTCTTTTTAGGTTCAGCTTTTTTCAAAGTAATATGACTGGTCAAGTCAACCACCATTGCTGCCAAGTCTGAAGGCATAACAAACTCGCTGATGATTGGTGGATAATGCGTCGCCAACTGCATATCTTTGACCATATCCCTCGCCACATTTTTAGCACGACGATCCCCCTGCCCTGACAAACGCTCTAGCACTACAAGACCCTCACGCAACGGCTCTGGATTTAAGAAAGGGGTAGCGAATTGTTCGATATCCGGCGCGAGTATAGAACCATGTATCCTATCCGACAAGCGCAACGGCGCGAACAAGTTAATCTCAGTCCCTGGCAATTGTAAGAGAGCGTTCTCTTCCTCAGTTTCTTCAACTGCATCTCCATCCCGATATGCAATCAGCGCAGACACTGCTTTTTCAATCGAGGTGATCTGCGCTTCATTCATCTGAATAGAATATAAGACTCTGTCCAAATCATCCGGCGGAATCACTACTTGCTGGAAAAGGGTATCATCCGTTTTAATCTGCTCGAAACGTCTTAGTACCTGACTCATTTCGTAGAGCGTGACGTCTAGAGGAGAATCCACTTTTAGAAATTGATTCAAGTGCATTTTCTTCACAGCCGATGGATTGGCATAAAACATCTTTGCTCGCACTAATTTAGACTTGAAGAAAATATGCGCCTCTCCCTCACGCTGTTCTTTTAGATCCAGCAAATCGATACGCGCCCTTTTTTCCACCTGAGCACTCTTACTGTCTTGGTAGGTATTACTTAAACTCTTAGCATCTGTATTGAATTCTTTTACGTGTGTGACGTAAGACTCACCCGCCGTTTTGGTGAAGAAATCCCATGTATCTAAGGGATCTTCCAACTTCATACAAATTTTGATGTTAGTGTTCGCACCAATGGAAAGGGCTTCTTCTTTAGAGGCCTTTTGAAACGCGGGTAAATCTTGTCCAGCAAAAATAACCGAAAAACCCAAAGAACGAGCCTGTGCAGGAACCACAGCAAAACCTTTTACCGCGTAATAACCATACTCATCGAGAATACATAGGTAGGGTGTAGGCGCATTGGTAGGTTTACGCTGAATCAAGTCACGATACTCACCTTCCACAGCATCACCTAAACCCGCTGCCATCATACCCTTCAAAGAGGCAATAATAACTTTTCCTAAATTGGATAATTCATCAGGAGACTTTTCGAGTGCGGGTAACAGTACAACCAAAATTCGACGATTTAAGACCACGTCTTTAAAATCAACCTCAGCTAACTTAGTACGCATAATATGACCATACGTATCTGCTAATGAACCAAACACACGAGTCAACTGCATAGTGATATAACCGTGTTGTTCTAATACTTGGGAGACTTGCTGCCCTTTCTTTGTTTTATTGTAACCCGGTAAATTATGTAGATAATTTTTAAGTGGTTCTATCACCACCGCAGGAAAACCCTCGATACTAATCGGATCTTGATCATCACGGATAAATGCTTTATCCGTGACCATGGCTTCTACACGTTCCAGTGAAAAATAGTTACGGATAGTATTTGCATCCAAAAGAATATGGCCTGCATCACGCATCGCGACCAATATCTTCATCAGGGCTTCCACAAAGTTAATGGCTCGCCCTTTCCACATGTCGCCGTCTCCAGATGAAGAGCCAGACTCCATTAGGCTCACTACCAGCTGCGAAAGCATGCTAGAAGAACCAATAGCAAAAGGATTCATGGTATTAGAAAGACGACGTTTTTGGGGACCAATAATATCTCTGGCACCTGTCATATAGTTGATTAACAACAAATCGTCTTCACGCCCCATAGAGCGCACCATAGAGAACACTTTAGCAAATAGGGAGTTATCACCTTTGCCGTCAACATAAATAAAGCCACTGCCCTGTACCAAGGCATTGTAAGCTAAGGAAACTAAAGCTTCTGTTTTACCACTACCGGTAGAACCGAAGATAAGAGCATGGGTTCGCATATCCTCATTACCAAACCAAAGCTCTTGACCTGTGGAAAGTTGATTGCCAAAAAAATAGATGCCGCGCGCTTTCCTAGGTTTGTTAGAGCCAGGAGCCATATCGTTGTGATCCATACGGCCCGAACGCATAGGCAGGCGGAAAGGCAAAGTTGTTTTCCGTAATATTGTGATTAGAAATAAGATGATCCCCAAAATCGCACAGAAATCAGCCACCATTGAAAAAGCAAGGCTGGTCCCACCTAACATGCCCAGGGTAAAAGAAGTGTAAAGAGGATTTCTCAGAAAATCGGCAAAGCGCTGTCCAAGCGTACGAGTATCTCGCAACAGCTGTTGCGATTTTTGTTCATTTCTCTCTTCTAACCCTCGAAGCGAACGTGTTGCCATTTGAGTTAACCTTTAGTCTTCTTCAGGTTCATAAAGTATATCTGCTAAAGCAGCTTCCATCGCTTTAACAGCCTCTTCCATCATGGGTGTACGCAAAGGCCCTCCCCATTTCCTTTCAGCAAGCCAATGTGAATAAGGACCTGATGCTTCTGGAACAGAGGTGTACCTACCCACAGTATTTAATACATACCACAATTTCCTATCTAAGGGCTTCAACCACAAAAACTCACTTGTTGCCAACACACCATCCGTACGCGCCAACTCCATCATCGATAGAAAAACGGTCGAAACATACGCATGTCTCTGCAACACCCTTATGACTAGTTTAGTATTAAAATGCTTCGTTAGCAGCGGATCTGTACCCGTAAAATCGAGTTTTTGACCTCCAGACGAACGAGCAATACCGTGCAAAAGCTCAAAAGCAGACTCTCGATCGTGATTTCCACAGGCAGCCAACACAGCAAAAATGGCCTTGGCATGTGGAGGCAATGCCAGTACGTGTGTCCACAAGGGTCCCAACTGCGTTACGAAAACCTGGTACGCTTTATCTCCAATGAGATCTACTGCAGGCTTGCCGCGCTCATCTGTTTTTTCTTTTAATAGTTTATGCTTTTTGCAGAACTGCATCGGAGTCTGTGCCATAGCCCAAGGACCTTTATCGATATCCTCTTTGACTAAATTAACTTTTAAGACAGGTGTAATTTGGGGCCAATCATGCCGCTCAGCGAACTTCATCCGCTTCATGTCAAAAATTGTTTTGAGCTTTAACTGTATGCTTGTTGTGTAAACAATCACGCCAAAAATGATTAATACCGGCGCAATAGCCAGACGCATATAATCGCCAACCAGTGTACTGACTGTTTTTATCGCCTCGAAAGAGGCACCGTATTTTTTTTGTTTGATAGCAACCGTAAGTGACTGCAAATCATTGGTGTGGACTTGCAAGGATGGAAGATGAATTTTGACAGCCAGTAGATTCCAGCCGTAGATAACATACTGTATGCCCTGTATTTCATACAACCGTACGTTGTAAATAAAGTTTGCTATCTGTTTTTGGCCGAAATACCAAATCAAGCACAAACCCACAACTATGATGATAGTTATCCAGACGAAATCGGATGATCCAGGATCTTGAGAAGAACCAGATTGCTGCGGAGGCATGATGGATAACTCCTACGGGCTTAAGATTTTGCAGTATATACACAAAGCCATTCTTTGCCAGCAATTCTCGGTGAAGAATACACCGAGAATTGCTTCCTTTGTTTTAACGCATCGCGCGAATTAAATTCGCACTCGCGGTCAAGGGAGAGAATAGCGCTCTCCCCCTTGACAATCCCCCATCGCGCGCCAAATTTTAGCTATATGTTCTGGTCTTTTTGAGCGAGGCGCCCTAGCGCGACTCCGACAATCAATCGTCTGACGGTACTAAACCTTTATCGGTTAAGTAGTAATGCTGGCCACCGTGCACGAAGGTAATTATGTTTTCGGGTTTGATGCTACCCTCTTTGATGGTCAGAAGCTCATAACCCGAACGATCCTTTAAGGGGACCCCACCATATGGCGACAGAATGTCTATTTTTTTAACCCAAACAACTACATAGGCATCACTTTTGCTCTGTTTAGCTTGAATAACACGCCGAACTTCATCTTCAGAACGATAAACGGGACGACTCATCCCATATCCTGTCAGCATTTTGATTGTCGCAAACCAACGGTCTAAGCGATCGCTTTCAGACTGGTAAAGCGCAATACAAACGCGCTCATAACCCTCTCTTTCTTGGAGCGTAGCTTCCCTAATTTTAGATCCGACACTAGGTGAGGTATCTTCACTTAACTCTTGAATAATATACGCACGTAGCTCCTGCAGCTGCTTTAAAATATTTTTTAAGAAAAGACTACCCGTCCATTCATTTTGTTCTATGGCCTCATCTATAGCCGCAACTAATTGATCTTTTACTTCTTTGGATGTTGGTTTCAAAACAACCTCGGGTTATGCCTTATTGGGGAAAGAACAATTGGTGAACAAACATGAAAATATATGACCTTGGAACGCAAAAAAGCAACCACCGAAACTCCAGTAGTTGCTTTTCATATCCCTCCGTTAAACTCAAGAGCAAATCGAGGATAAATATGGAGCCCAGACGATCTAACAGTGCTCCTATAGCTTTTATTGAACCGCAGCAACTAACGGTGTCTCAGGAGCATTACCATTCAAACGTGCCTGAAGACCATGAGCAAGCTCAGCCACTTTTTGAACGTCCGTTAAATGCTGTAGAGTAGTCACAGACCTCTGTATCAACCCCGGTCCCGACTGACGATTCAAAGCAAGCCTCAAATTTGCGCTTATCGCTTCCATTCGCATTGCAGTTTCCGCAACTACATCTTTTAAATCAGCCATATAAGCACCTTAAATTTTTTGTATTTATTATAAAGATCCATCTATCTAAACTTTATTCCTCATCCATAGACTCATTTGAACATACGATTCTTAAAGAAATATTAAGGACACCTCTAGAAATTACTTTTTTATCGTATGCGACAAAATTTTGGCATTCCCACTCTCGTCATTCTCTGGAAAATGACGAAGGTAGGGTAATTTCTAGAGGTACCTTGTAAAAAATATCTGTTGCCAATCAGTCGTACATTAATTCATCCAGAGAAACCAATTCCTTATTCGGCGAGGCTTTAATTAGCTCGTGCAGGACATCTGTCAAACACATCAAACGCAACATAGAGGGTGTTGCTTCATCAAATTTTACTTCATTACCCAGTATGGATTTTTCAGCATCTTCAAAAGTCACTCCTATCCCATATCCAAGGCAAAGGGAAGAGAGTTGATCTGCCCGCTTTGCCATAGCAGGCAACAAACCCGCCGGAGAAAAAACCTCTTCGTGGGTAAGGGTCCTGTTGTTGTACGTAAACTTAACTTTTAGGGCTGTAGCCAACACAGCTAACTGACTGGACAGTTCTAATTTCATCTCTTCATCTCAATAGCGGTTCTTACTGAAACTTTACCGATGGGGGATCATCAAGAGAAAGAGGATTCTCCCCCTTGATTGCGGGCAAAAGCTTAGCTTTTGCGAAGCATTTTATCTTGGGAAGAAGTACCCTCCCTTTCCGCCGTTTTCGGCTGGAATTCCTGTCACCTCAACCACCAAGGAGCTGCAACCTTTCTTGGTCCTGCTAACAATGAACCTACCCAACGACAAAAAACTGGTACAGTAAAACCATAACGGTGCAAGATGGCGAAAAAGATCATTGCCAACAAAGCTAAACCAAATGTCCAAAGCCTGATATGGACCAACGCTAACATGACCGGAAGAGCAGCCCGCGCATCGATGATGAAAAACCGCGGATAACGTGCTGAATCTCGCCAATGTGCATCGGGAGAAGGAGCTCTTGCCATAACTATACCCTCTATTGTTCTTGGTGAACGAAACAACTTTAACACCAAACCTAATCTAATTCCTACACTTATTTGATTGTTTTGCTCCGATGTGAATCGTTTTTAAATCATCACGTGTTCGATTTGCCTTTTGTAAAGCTATGTTACACTTTGACCCCCCACTTCAAAGACCCTCACCATGTCTCCACTACCTAGCTCCCTCCGACTATACAAACGCCTCTTCCATTCAGTCAAACCCTATAGATGGTTTTTTACGATTGGCATCCTCTGTACGGGTCTGGCCTCTGGTGTTGATGCGGGTCTTGCATGGATGATTAAACCCATCATTAACCAGGGCCTGATCGAACGAGATCCCCTCTTTATCCGTCTACTCCCGATGACTATCGTCGGTATTTTTATCCTACGCGGCCTTTTTGTTTTTCTATCCAGCTACTGCATTCAGAACGTAGGTCGTAGCGTGATCAGAGACTTCCGCCAACAACTTTTTAATCATTTGCTACGTCTACCCGCCAGTTTTTATGATACAGCCTCATCCGGCCAACTCTTATCTCGCCTTACTTATAATGTAGAACAAGTCGCGGAAGCAACCACATCTGCACTGCTACTTATAGTACAAGAAGGCATACTGGCTATAGGCCTCATTGTGGTGATGTTTCTACTCAGCTGGAAACTAACCCTATTTTTTATGGTGATTTTTCCAGCAATGATTCTATTGTCACGCTATACCAGTCATCGTATCCGCCGCCTAAGTACTAACGTACAAAAATCTGTCGCAGAAGTCAGCCACATTGCTGAAGAAAGTATTGAAGGCTATCGCGTCATACGTACCTTTGGAGGAGAAGAGTACGAGCGCGATAAATTTGCACGCGCCACAGAAAGTAATCGCCAGCGCGAAATGAAAATAGTCACTACTAATTCTCTAGGTACTGCCGCTATCCAAGTGATGATTTCATTCTCTATCGCCGCAACGCTGTTAGTTGCCACCCTGCCTTCAATGGCAGTATCTGCTGGCAGCTTTGCGGCGCTTATTACCTCTATGTTCACCCTCTTGCGCCCTATCCGCCGTATCAATCAAACGAATAACCTAATCCAAAAGGGACTCGCCGGCGCGCAAAGTATTTTTGAGCTACAAGATACCCCACCTGAAAAAGACACGGGTACTCTCCCACTTACCCGCAGTAAAGGTAGAATCCACTATAAACAAGTAAGCTTTACTTACCCAAATACAGAAAAACCTGTACTCAACAACGTGAGTCTCAATATTGAACCCGGCGAAACCATTGCCTTGGTGGGCCGTTCTGGCGGTGGAAAATCCACTTTGGTCAGTTTGTTGCCACGCTTTTATGATCTCACCCAAGGAGAGATTCACATTGACAACACAAATATCTGCGACTATCGACTAACGGATCTACGTAACCAATTTGCCCTCGTCTCGCAACAGGTAACCCTGTTCAATGACACCATTGCACGAAACATCGGCTATGGCCGCTTAGATCAATCCAGTAAGACCGATATCCTAAAAGCAGCTGAAGCAGCACATGTCATGGAATTCGTCTGTCATTTCCCAGAGCAGCTCGACACGCTGATAGGAGAGAACGGCATGCTACTCTCCGGAGGACAACGTCAACGCATCGCCATTGCACGTGCGCTTTTAAAAGATGCGCCTATTCTCATTTTGGATGAAGCAACATCCGCTCTGGATACAGAATCCGAACGCCATATTCAAGCAGCACTTGAAGCATTAATGCGACACCGTACAACCTTAGTTATTGCACATCGCCTATCCACCATCGAAAACGCGGACCGCATTTTAGTGCTCGACCACGGCAGTATTATCGAGATGGGCACCCATACAGAGTTACTTGAACAAAATGGTCAGTATGCGAAGC
>Ga0206794_1082_pt1 | contig 26634 bp, 26 predicted proteins | sample Alteio_BWOrgCont_70_FD_152877 | JGI IMG/M metagenome (GOLD analysis project Ga0206794, IMG submission 152877) | Enriched cells from forest soil in Barre Woods Harvard Forest LTER site, Petersham, Massachusetts, United States -... | ecosystem: Environmental > Terrestrial > Soil > Temperate forest >...
AAAAAATGTTGACTTAAGAAAATAAGTCGGTATCATTATAAAGAACTTGTGAAAAATTAAAGAAAATTTGAAAAGATTCTTTGAAATACGTGACAGATTCATAAAAATTAACCTGTGAATTCTTGCGACTTATAATTTTTGCTATGAGAGTTTGATCCTGGCTCAGAATTAACGCTGGCGGTGTGCCTAACACATGCAAGTCGAGCGAGAAAGGTCTTCGGACTGAGTAAAGCGGCAAACGGGTGAGTAACGCGTGAGAATCTACCTTTTAGTGAGGAATACCTTCGAGAAATTGAAGTTAATACTGCATATGACCCTTCGGGGAGAAAGATGGCCTCTTTGCTGTCGCTAAAAGATGAGCTTGCGTACTATTAGCTAGTTGGTGGGGTAAAGGCCTACCAAGGCGATGATGGTTAGCCGGCCTGAGAGGGCGAACGGCCACACTGGAACTTAGACACGGTCCAGACTCCTACGGGAGGCAGCAGTGAGGAATATTGCGCAATGGGCGAAAGCCTGACGCAGCGACACCGCGTGGAGGATGAAGGCCTTCGGGTTGTAAACTTCTGTTAAGTGGGAAGAAAAGCGAGGTTCTAATACAGCCTTGAAATGACGGTACCACTAGAGAAAGCACCGGCTAACTTCGTGCCAGCAGCCGCGGTAATACGAAGGGTGCAAGCGTTATTCGGAATGATTGGGCGTAAAGGGTGCGCAGACGGTATGTTAAGTCAACTGTTAAATTTCCCGGCCTAACCGGGAGCAAGCAGTAGAAACTGGCGTGCTAGAGGGTGGAAGAGAGAAGTGGAATTCTCGGAGTAGCGGTAAAATGCGTAGATCTCGAGAGGAACACCGATGGCGAAGGCAGCTTCTTGGTCCATACCTGACGTTCATGCACGAAAGCGTGGGGAGCAAACAGGATTAGATACCCTGGTAGTCCACGCCGTAAACGATGATCACTAGATGTTAGTTGCCTTGTGCAATTAGTATCGTAGCTAACGCGTTAAGTGATCCGCCTGGGGAGTACGGTCGCAAGATTAAAACTCAAAGGAATTGACGGGGGCCCGCACAAGCGGTGGAACATGTGGTTTAATTCGACACTACGCGAGGAACCTTACCTAGGCTTGACATATACTCGACCGCCACAGAAACGTGGTTTTTCAATCGAAAGATTGGACGGGTATACAGGTGCTGCATGGCTGTCGTCAGCTCGTGTCGTGAGATGTTGGGTTAAGTCCTTTAACGAGCGCAACTCCTGCTGTTAGTTGCTACTTCGCAAGAAGGCACTCTAATGGGACTGCCTGGGAAACCAGGAGGAAGGTGGGAATGATGTCAAGTCCTCATGGCCCTTATGCCTAGGGCAACACACGTGTTACAATGGTTGGTACAAAGGGTCGCAAGCTCGTAAGAGTAAGCTAATCTCATAAAACCAATCTAAGTTCGGATTGAGGTCTGCAACTCGACCTCATGAAGTTGAAATCGCTAGTAATCGCGTATCAGAACGACGCGGTGAATACGTTCTCGGACCTTGTACACACCGCCCGTCACGCCATGAAAGCTGTCTGTACCCGAAATTATTTTAGCTAACCCTCACGGGAGGCGAATAATGAAGGTATGGGGAGTGATTGGGGCGAAGTCGTAACAAGGTAGCTGTAGGAGAACCTGCGGCTGGATCACCTCCTTTCGAGGGAGATATCTAAATATCTTATTTAATTAAGGTGTGATAAAAAAATCGCACAGAATTCACAGGTTATAATTTAAGCTAAATAACTGGGCCTATAGCTCAGGTGGTTAGAGCGCCCCGCTGATAACGGGGAGGTCAGTCGTTCAAGTCGGCTTAGGCCCACCAAGCGTCTCTTCCTCCTTACTAAAATCAAAGGGGATGTAGCTCAGTTGGTAGAGCGTCCGCTTTGCAAGCGGAAGGTCATCGGTTCGATTCCGATCATCTACACCAAAATTGTAGGAGCTCAGTTTGTTGTCTAGAAAAAGTCACGTATAAATAAAAAATTTCTTGTTCTTTGAAATACTTGCAATGAATAGTCCATTAAGGTAAAAAAACTACAAATTTCATTGAGAAATTAGTAAAAGTTTGTGATTAATTGAAAAGGGCTTTTGGTGGATGCCTTGGCATCAAGAGGCGATGAAGGAGGCGTAAGGCTGCCATAAGCTTCGGGGAGCTGTCAATAAAGCTATGATCCGGAGGTATCCGAATGGGGAAACCCACCATGGTAAAACCATGGTACTCTTATCTGAATATATAGGGTAAGAGGGCGAACGGCGTGAACTGAAACATCTAAGTAGCGCTAGGAAGAGAAAACAATAGTGATTCCCTGAGTAGTGGTGAGCGAAACGGGAACAGCCTAAACCAATAATACGTGATAGCCTGTTTGCGTTGTATTATTGGGGTAGCGGGAATAACGCGTTCAAAAGAACAGTTTTGAGCATCTTATATAAGTATTACTCTAGTCGAATTGTTCTGGAAAGGACAGCCATAGAAAGTGAAAGCCTTGTAGGCGAAAGACTAATACGAGGATGTGCGTTGTCTCCCAAGTATTGCAGAGCACGTGAAATTCTGCAGGAATCTGCCCAGACCATTGGGTAAGGCTAAATACTACTTGATGACCGATAGTGAACTAGTACCGTGAGGGAAAGGTGAAAAGAACCCCGGGAGGGGAGTGAAATAGAAACTGAAACCAATTGTCTACAAGCGGTGGAAGCGATGTATATGTACGCGCAACCACGTACCTTTTGCATAATGAGCCAACGAGTTATTTTATACTGCGAGGTTAAGTTTGGAAAGAACGGAGCCGTAGCGAAAGCGAGTCTGAATAGGGCGATTTAGTAGTATGAGATAGACCCGAAACCTAGTGAGCTATCCATGTCCAGGATGAAATCTCAGTTAAATGAGATGGAGGTCCGAACCGGTGTGGGTTGAAAACTGCTCGGATGAGGTGTGGATAGGAGTGAAAGGCTAATCAAACTGGGAAATAGCTGGTTCTCCCCGAAATATATTTAGGTATAGCCTTGTTGGATAACTTGTGGGGGTAAAGCACAGTTGAAGTTTTGGGGGCGCAAGCTTACCGGACTTTTACTAACTCTGAATACCATAAGTCAGGAAAACAGGAGGCAGACTGTGAGGGATAAGCTTCATAGTCGAGAGGGAAACAACCCAGACCATCAGCTAAGGTCCTTAAATATTTGCTAAGTGGTAAAAGAGGTGGAAATACACAGACAGTCAGGAGGTTGGCTTAGAAGCAGCAATCCTTTAAAGAAAGCGTAACAGCTCACTGATCAAGTGTTTTTGCGCTTAAAAACGAACGGGGCTAAGCAAATTACCGAAGCTATGGCTTGCATTAACATTTATGTTGTATGCAGGGGTAGGGGAGCGTTCTCTAGCAGATACGAGCTTGAGCGTAAGCACAAGTGATGGGCTAGAGAAGTGAGCATGTTGGTATAAGTAACGAAAAGATGGGTGAGATTCCCGTCCGCCGAAAATCTAAGGTTTCCGAGAGAGCGGTTTATCCTCTCAGGGTTAGTCGACCCCTAAGCTGAGGCCAATTGGAGTAAGCGATGGACAACAGGTTAAATATTCCTGTACTACTTTTAGACGTTTGAGTAATGGGGTGACGCAGGAGGACAAGTTGACTTGGACTTTGGATTGCCAAGCTAAATATTTAGGAGGATCTTATAGGCAAATCCGTAAGATCATTAACTCTGAGGTATGACGGGTGTTTTGAGTCCTAGTGACTCTCTGCATTCAACTGATTCCACGCTGACTAGAAAAACCTCTAGCGAGTCTTAAAAGTAATCGTACCGCAAACTGACACAGGTAGATGGGCTGAAAATGCTCAGGCGTTGAGATAATTATCATTAAGGAACTCGGCAAATTGACCTCGTAACTTCGGGATAAGAGGTGCCTGGGGTGTTAGTAAAGTAATTGAAAAGCATCTTTCAGGTTTCAACAAAGAGGCCCAACCGACTGTTTAACAAAAACACAGGACTCTGCAAACTCGTAAGAGGAAGTATAGGGTCTGACGCCTGCCCAGTGCTGGAAGGTTAATAGGAGATGTCAGCCGCAAGGCGAAGCATTGAATTGAAGCCCCGGTAAACGGCGGCCGTAACTATAACGGTCCTAAGGTAGCGAAATCCCTTGTCGGGTAAGTTCCGACCTGCATGAATGGCGTAACGAGTTGGGCGCTGTCTTGATGATAAACTCAGTGAATTTGTAGTACCGGTGAAAATGCCGGTTACCCGCGACTGGACGGAAAGACCCCGTGCACCTTTACTGCAACTTGACATTGATCTTTGGATTAATATGTGTAGGATAGGCGGGAGACTATGATGTTAGGGTGCTAGCCCTAACGGAGTCATCCTTGAAATACCGCCCTTATTGATTTGAAGATCTAACTTTGACCCGTAATCCGGGCAGAAAACAGTGTCTGGTGGGCAGTTTGACTGGGGTGGTCGCCTCCTAAATTGTAACGGAGGCATTCAAAGGTTCCCTCAAGGCGCATAGAAATCGCCGGTTGAGCGTAAACGCACAAGGGAGCTTAACTGTGAGACCTACAAGTCGAGCAGATGCGAAAGCAGGAGTTAGTGATCCAGTGGTTCCGAATGGAAGGGCCATTGCTCAATGGATAAAAGGTACGCCGGGGATAACAGGCTTATCTCCTCTGAGAGTCCATATCGACGAGGAGGTTTGGCACCTCGATGTCGGATCAACGCATCCTGGGGCTGGAGAAGGTCCCAAGGGTTTGGCTGTTCGCCAATTAAAGCGTTACGTGATCTGGGTTCAGACCGTCGCAAGACAGGTCGGTCCTTATCCGTCGTGGGCGTAGGGTATTTGAGAGGGCTTGTTCCTAGTACGAGAGGACCGGAATGAGTGAGCCTCTGGTGTTCCAGTTGTTTAACAAAAGCAGGCTGGGTAGCTAAGCTCATTAGAGATAACCGCTGAAAGCATCTAAGTGGGAAACTCGCCTCAAGATTAGATACCCCTATTTGGTTCGCCAAATAATAAGGTCCGTTGAAGACTACAACGTTGATAGGCTGGATGTGTAAGTGCAGTAATGTATTTAGCTAACCAGTACTAATAGACCGAATGTTTTAATCACATTTTATTTAAGTGATAAAACTAGCAACTATACTAATTTCATAAAAATTAATATTAGTTTGTGGTAACAAAAACTTTAGTGATTCGTTCATTGCAAGTATTTCGAAGACGAGATATAATTTTGAAAAATTTCCTGGTGCGTATAGCTGTGGGGTAACACCTGTTCCCATTCCGAATACAGAAGTAAAGTCCACACGCGCTGATTGTACTTGCTTGGTAACGAGCTGGAAGAGTAAGTAGCGCCAGGATTAAATATGAAGCCTCAAGAGTTAATTCTCTTGGGGCTCTTTTTTTGCGTATTTATGTATGTACGTGTGTAGTGAATTTGGCATTAGTAATCAGTATCTTTTAGAAGGGTACGCTCACATGAAAAAAATTATAGTTATCGGTATGTTGCTCATCATGAGCACAGTAAAAGAAGTGTACGGTGCTCAGTTACCACGTTCACGATCATCAGAGTCATTGTCGCAAGTTAAAGCTGCTCGTTTTTCGCGCGTTGGTGCGAATGGTAATGTATTTTTACGAGAAAGTCTTACGAGAATGAATTCTGCACTTACACGATTGGTTATAAAAAAATTAGCTATTTACAGGGCTGATAGGCTACAACGGCATATCGATGCTGGTTACAAACCTGCAGATAATGTTGATGATTTTGACATGCGGCTTTTGGCTATGTCCATTGGCTTGGATACAAGAAGATAGTAGTAATAATATAATACATCTTCAAGAGCCATGTGTGCTTTTGCCTGTCCGTCGATGCTGTTTGCATAGTCGGAGTAATTTATTTTTGATGTGTTAATTGCGTATTTGTTGATTTGTTGTTTGTTTTTTTAGGGAGATTTGTCTTATGAATTATAGTAAAACATTTATTTTTGCCATGAGCATGCTTGTTACGTGTGGTGTTATTGCCATTGCGCCAGATGTTATTGATGCAGCGCAGGTCGAGCAACAAAATTCGATACAACCATTAGTGATAGATGCGGATATAATTATTCCGGATATTTCAAAGTGTACCTATTCTGTGAAAGTTTCTACGAGTTCTGGCGATATTCTTGAAGAACGTGAGTGTGCACCATACACGAAGATTGCTTTGTTTTTAGCGCTACGCCAATGGACAGGAATTATTAACCACGCAAGTTTTGAAGAGGCATTTTCAGCACCAGAAAAAGTGTGGTTTAATGTTGGCGATAGAACAATTGGCAGCATCGATACTGAGAATAAACGTGTCGTTACGAACATACCAAGCGGTCCAAGTCGTGCACCACTTTTAAATGGGCACTCAGTTAATCTTACTTTTGAGCAATTTGATGCGTTACGTAGAAACAAAGAGCTTAATGAACTTGTAGAGGCACCAGTGATAATTTGGAAAAGAGCTGGTATAGAGCCAACAGATGCCTCTTGTGGACAAAAACCACAAACATTTGTTTATTATAACCACAGAGTTAAGCCGCCACATATGGCTTAACGGACATAATTTAGAGAATATATTAAAACCCTCAGCGTGTAACAGCCTGAGGGTTTTTGCATTAAGACCGTTATTTAGTTTTCGTGGTGCGCGTTTTTGGAGCTGTTTTTTTAACCGTTTTAGGTTTTGTGGCTTTTTTTGTTGTTGCAGTTGTTTTCTTTTTTGGAGACATTGCTTTTTTTGTAGCCGTTGTACATTTTTTTGCTTTTGGGGCAGGTGCAACTTTTTCACCTTTTTTTCTTGCTTCTGATAACCCTATAGCAATTGCTTGATCGCGTGAAGTAACCGTTTTTCCTGAGGTGCCACTTTTCAGTGTACCTTTTTTGTAAGTACGCATTACTTTTTTAATGGTCTTTTGAGCATTAGTTTGTTTTTTTTTGGCAGCCATCGTCACTCTCCTTTGGTTGGTACGATTAATGATACACATAACTGAACGCGACCCGGATAGCATCCGTGATTAAATTTTGCACGGTTCATTTTTGGACCAGAGTTGCTCAATGTCCTAAGTGCCATGCGCAGGTCCCTTAAAAAAGGAGACTAGCAAAGCAGAGTAAATAAAATCAATACGAAAAAATTAAGCGTGAGCCATATTAAGTGTTAAGCAGTATAGCTCCCACAACCATTGTCAGCGCTCCAAGTATTGATTTTAAGGTGATTGTTTCTTGTAAAAAAATAAATGAAAACACCACCACAAAAATTATTCCTAAGCGATCAATGGCAACAACGTGTGCTGCTTTACCATACTGCAATGCCATAAGATACGAAACAAATGCAAGACAGTTAATGACTCCAGCGATAATTAACACGAGCCAGTCTGTTTTAGTAAATGCGCTGACATCAGTATACGATGTTTGTTGACTCATTATCCCTATGCCAAACAGCAGGACACAGGTAATGATTGCAAATATCAAAGTAGCTAATAAGGGGTTTATGTGTGTTAAAAATAATTTAGTAATAATTGCAAGCGTTGCGGCGCCAAGCCCTGATCCAAGTGCAAATAACATCCACATATACAACTCCTTTTATGTATGCATTAAAAAATCTCGTATAGCGTCCGTAGCTAAGTTTTGCACAGCTCACTTGTGGAGCAGGGTTACTTCAATGCCTCAAGTGATATAAGCAGGTCTTAAAGAAGAGAGCTATAAGATAGTCATAAAATAAAAATACAAAGCCCGCAAGGTTTTCTTGGGGCTTTGTATGTGTAAAATGTGCTTTTTATCAATATTTATCTACGTTTGCTTGCGGCTCTTTTTTTAGGGGCTGCTTTTTTTGATTTTGCAGCAACTTTTTTAGGAGCAGATTTTTTAACCGTTTTTTTAACCGTTGCTTTTTTCTTAATCACTGATTTTTTCTTAGCAACCGTTTTTTTAGCGGCAGATCGTTTAGGTGCAGATTTTTTTACTGCGGCCTTTTTAGCGACTACTTTTTTCTTAGGAGCCGCTTTTTTTACTGCAGCTTTTTTCTTAGGTGCTGCTTTTTTGGCAACGGTTTTTTTAGCAGCAGCTTTTTTAGGAGCAGATTTTTTTGATGCGGATTTTTTAGCGGCTACTTTTTTCTTAGGCGCGCTTTCAGTATCTAAAAAGTTGTTAATATCATTGAAAAATTCCATTAATGCTATTTCATCGTTTTCTAAATTAGCATTGTGTTTTGCGCCAGCTGCATTGCTTGATTGTGGCCCTTGTTGGTGTGGTGTGATGTGAGAAGGTTTCACGAGGATGTGTGATTTTTTTGTATTTTTCTTCATAAACGTTCCTTTGTATGGTTATTAAAAAATCGTACTAATACCGTTGCACTGTAATCGATAGCATTCATTTTTTACCAGAGTGAAATGCCACGCACCTACCTTAAAAATAAGTCGCGCACGGACAAGTTAGAAATGCTACACGTTTTAAGCTAGCAGGTAGTGGTTTAAAAAAACAATTGTTTTATTTCATTTACTAAATAAATGAAATTCATGTGTGAAATGTATAAGGAGAGAGAATTAAAAAAAAGCCCCAAGAAAAATCTTGGAGCTTTTTAATCTCGATGCTCGCGTAATATGCTGAGCATCGGTAATTTTCAAAAGATAACTTTTTTAAAATTATCTTCTTTTAGCAGCAGCTTTTTTAGTTGTTGCTTTTTTCTTCGCAGTAGATTTCTTCGCAGCAGATTTTTTAGGCTTGCTGGTGAATAAACCTTCAACTTCATGGAAGAATTTCATCAACGCGCTTTCAGCATGTTTTTTTGCATGAGCAGCACGTTTATGTGCATGGTGATGTGCAGAAGCAGATTTTTTAGCTGGTGAACGCTTAGCCTTTGAGCTTGTAGCTTTTTTGATAACTCTTTTCATGATTATTCCTTTTACACATAATACTGATAGTGGTATAACACTTATTAAATTTAACACGAATCAAGCGATAAAATCAATATATTTATTACAAATTGAAATAAATATATAAAAATAAGAGGTTACCAGGAGTGGAGTGTGGTATAATTACTACATCAAGTTAGGGGTTCCCATGATCACTGCGCGGCAGTGTATGGGGTACAAGTAAGTGTGTAACGGGTATAACGAAGGAATATATATGCAAAATATTAAGGTGGGAGTTGGGGTTATTGTTATTACTCCTGACAATAAGGTCTTGCTGGGCAAGAGAATCAGTGCGCATGGTAATGGCACCTGGGGACCGCCAGGGGGGCTGTTGGATTTCGGTGAATCATTTGAGGAATGTGCTCGTCGTGAAATGTTAGAAGAAACAGGGTTGCGGGTAGGGCAGTTACAGCAAGTAACCACAGTCAATAATTTTGATGCGCATGAACAACGGCATGGGGTAACTATCTGTATGTACGCAGAATATATCGGTGGTGAGCCACAGGTAATTGAACCTGAAAAATGTGAAACATGGCAATGGTTTAGCCTTGAAGCATTGCCCGAGCCGTTATTCCAACCATTTCAATTATTTATTAACGGGTTTCATGAGTTTTGTGCAAGCGAAGCTGAAAATGATGGTGAGTAGTTAACGGCATAGCGCCCGTGGCGTTCACTACTCTATGCCCCAAGTGACATAAGCAGGTCTTAAGCAAGGGAGCTATATCTTGAATATTCATGCATGCATATAGTAGTATCTCTCATGTAGTCGATCCGTTCTCCTGAGTTTGGATAATGGAAGAACTATTGGGAATGTTTGGAGTATAAAAGGGGTCCCCATGCATAGCATGGGGCAATTCATGGGGATATTACTATGTCAAAGCATGTTGAAGCGTGTAACGCGTGTATTAAAAAGTGTAAAGAATCATTATATGCCTGCACTCCTGGCTCAGACAGCTGTAAAGCAGACGGCACCATGGCCGCCGCAGGCAAACCATGCTTGCAAACATGCCAAGAATGCATACAAGCATGTAAAGAGTGTATTGCGCAATGCAAAGAGCACATTGAAAAATGCAGTGACCGTGCATGCATTCAAGCATGCCAAGATTGCATTAAAACCTGCGAGCAATGCATACGTGCATGTGAAGATTGTTTAAAGCAGTGTTCTATCGATGGCTTGCGTTGCGAAGATATGTGCAAAAAAAGAATTCAAGCATGCCACGAATGTATTCAATCGTGTATGCGGTGCATTGAAAATTCGTGCAGCTAAAGTGGTGCGACCGCTTTTATATCTTTGCGGGCAGTGGTGCAGTAACGGGATTGGACGAATTTGCGCCAGTGAATGCGAGCAATCCTTGGCCAATGCCATACCCAGTTGCGCGGTATATCCTGAATGTTATATACAGTGCGGTCATATACATTATCACGGTTTTACAATGTGAGACGAGGGATTTTCTGGTAAAATTCACTTCTGAGATCACAAGTTTCTCTTGATAATATTTTTTTATATTATTTTGTATATCAGGCCGGAGCTGTTTAAATTGTATGTAGTGATCATCGCTTAATACAATGTGATAACTTAGACGATCTAGGCGTAAGAGGTTTATAGTTTTTATTGGCTGAGTATTTACAAGAGCCAGTATACATTCTTTAACTTCAGGTTGCTGAGCGATTTCTTCAACATCTTTTAAATCTGCTGCATTATTTATTAATTTAATGCTTCCATCGTACAATTTAAGTATTATTACATCGCCTTGCATGAGTGCATACCCATTAAACAGTTCTGTCCTCAGATTGGTGGGATGGTTTGGTTGTGAAAAATCAAATTTTTTCATGGTACTTTCAACTTCTTTTTTAAAATCAGTTGATTGTAAAATTTCTTCCCATCGCGCGTGTTCTTGTTTATGTAATTGCGCAGCTTCTTCTCGGTCCCCTTGTGACATGGCTAGAATAGCCCGTGCCTGTTGGAGGGGTGGCACAATCCCTTTTTGTTGCAGTTGTCTGTGTATGTGCTCAAGCACATTAATGTTTGTCGATGTGTGACTGTTTTTTTCTATAAGAACAGCACCTATAATCGTTTTTTGGCGAAGATATGGCCTATAATGCTCAAATTGCGGTTGTCTTAATTGCTGGTGAACTGTGGTGTAGAATGTATTTGCGGCGGTTATTCCGGTGCTTATTTTACGCGAATTATCCATAAAAACAGCTTGTAATGCGATTACTTCATCTGTCGCAAGCGGCCCGCGTGCCATGTCGCATGCCATATCAGCGATGGTGTTAGTAACAGTTATTGGTATTTGCAATCCATTGTCAGGAGCTTTGCCAGAAATGAGTTGTAGCGTAACAGACATTCGTGCTTTTTGCTCAGCATCAGCTTCTTCTTGTTGTTTTTGAATTCGGTGATTTTTTATTTTTTGTATACGGCTACGAGCGCTTTCATATAATACAAAGTCATATATGCACACACCAGCGCCTAATGCGAGTGCTGCTATGACATAGGGATTTTTTAAGTGCAGCTGATTTTTAATCGAAGTGTAATTAGCATTAATTTGCGTACGTATTTTACTGCCTAATGCACCCGCCATGCATTGAGGCGAACATGCAGAAATAAAAACAAAAAAGCAAAGCAGCAATTTTGTGCTTGCGTAGTGAGAGAGTTGTATTTTTTGCATAGAATTTTTTCGTAATTACTCGGTTAAATTAACAAGAAAATGGCCGGTTCCAGTTAATGATGCGCTTATGATTCTTATAATGAGATATATACATACTCCGCTTACGGCTAATCCCATAGTCGCTTGAATAATTACTTTACCCGGAGTCATAAACCGCAAGTTTTGATTTTGCAGGGTATGTTGGCGATATCTTTCAATAGTACGCAACATTTCTTCAGGTATATTTGAGCTTTTTAAAAGAATGATATTGCGCAACTGAGCAATACCTATGGACTCGCTCGGTGTAGAGCGCACTGCTTCAACGATATTGACAATTTGACTGTCGGTGAGGCTGCCCAGCGCAATAGTGTCTTGCTGATGCAGTATATACGATGTGCTTCCATCAGAATATCTGATTATGATTACCTCACCTGGTTGTAGTGTTGGCAGACGTCGCTGAATATTGGATACAAGTGATTGGTCGTGATTTTTTTCTATTTTTTGTAAATCAGTTTCCAGGTCTGTGTTTGTTTTTTCTTTTTTTCGGGATGTTTCGTGGGCATCCTCACGTTTTTTGGTTTCTTCGTTTGTTTGAGTTGTATATAATGTGGGATCAAAAAACCATTCTCTTTGTGTGCTTATATGAATAGCGCATAATGCAATGGGCCTTGTCTTTGTAGAATGCTCATATGAATCACGTTGTGTAGTATTATTAGCAAAATTCTCGTAAATGAGTCGTTGTGTTTCATCATACAATGCGTGTAGACGAGTCATACCAGCTGCAAATCCTGCGTGGTTTTGTACCACCGCATGTATGAGGCTTGCGTGGTATGCTCGGTACTCTGATGTATTTGTATGGCAACCGTGAACAAAATCTGAAGATGCTAAGCGATCGGCAATATTATTTACAGCAATTTTTTTCAGACGACGTGTCTGTATCTTTTTATGCAGATGTAGTGTTACCATGCCACCCAACAACATACTTCCCATAACAATTGCATACGGTTTATAGGTATCAATGGTTGCTTGATGTGTTGTTACAAAAGTATTAAAACGGCTGCGCATGCCTGCGGCCGCAGCGTGTGTTTGTGTTTGGCATCCGATAACTACAATAGTGAGTACGCCAAGCATGGGTATACGCATGGTGATTATCCTTTCAAGCCGTGGCTTTAGAAAAAATTTATGTTGAGTATTAACAATAATTGTACTCATAAACCATGAAAAATATATAATCGCGCCTATTTTTTTATGTACTCTAGATAAACGGGGTACACTTTGGTACTATAAAATATATATCATTGAGGAGCTTATCATGAACGTGCAATGCGTTTCATTTATTAATATATCTTTTTCTACTTTCCCATTCGCCTTCCTGTTCTGGCGTTAAGCCATAGTATATCCGTTTTTTCTTATCCTATTTTTAATGCTATTTCATCGCAGTGTGTTGTATACCTATCGCTGTGTATTTTTTTTACAGAGACAATTTTTTATTGAGGGCGTTTTATTATGAATATTCGATTATTACTGATGAGCACGTGTATTGTTATTGGTTTGATTATCGGCATAGTTTTATTCAAAAAATCATCAAAACCAACAGCGCGCTATCGCGTTGCTATCGTAGTGCCTGCGGCGCATGCAGCGCTTGAAGAGATTGAACAAGGTTTTAAAGAAACTTTGAACAAAGAGTTAGACGAGGCCAATGTAGATACAACGGGCATAGACATGTCTGTTGCATATGATGTGTTTAATGCGCAGGGTGATCGTACCTTGTTACGCCAACAAGCAGAACAGGTAGTTGACGGCAACTACGACCTTATTTGTACCATTGCCACACAACCAAGTTTATTGATCAAGGAGCTTTTATTAAAACGTGGGCATGAGACACCAGTAGTTGCTTGTGCGGTAGATGATCCGGTGGGCATTGGGCTCGTGGCGTCGATGGAGTCATCAGGCAATATGGTGGTGGCAGTTACGTCGCATGACGATATGCGTAAACAGTTAGATGCAATACATACGGTAAAGCCACAGATTAAAAAAATGTTGTTGGTGTACCACCCTGCAACAGTAATGCAAAAATATGCGCGTCAAGTTGCAAGTATTACTACCGGCATGGGCATTGAACTTACTCGCATTGAAATTATGAATACTCATGAAATAATGGCAAAAGTGAGTCCGGTTATACAGGGGAACGATGCAGTATTGGTACTTACCGATAACGTGGTAGTCGCAGGCATTGAAGCACTCGTAAATATCTGTAATAAAACAGGAATTACGTTGTGTGCGTCCGATTTAAATTCTGGGTATAAAGGTGCAGCAATTGCACTTGGTGTAACAGAATATAGTTATGGAAGTTTCGGTGCACAACAAGCGCGGCTTATATTGTTAGACAACAAGCGACCAACCGATATTCCTTCACATGTCGTCGACGATTTTAAACTGTTGATTAATACCCATACCATGCAACAACAAGGGCTGACGCTTGATACCGCGCAGATTGATTTATTGCGCGAACAGTTTCAGCTGATTATGTACGGTGCATCATGACGATTGTATACACCATACTTGAACAAAGTTTTTTACTATTGCCTTTGTTGTTGGGTGCGTATTTGATTATCTCAATTATGCGGATACCATTTTTGGCCCTTGAAAGTGCCTTTGTATTTGGCGCGGCCGTAGGTGGGCGCTGTTCAGTTATGTTCAATGAAAGCAGTGCGGTTTCATTGCTGATAGGGGTGAGCATGGCAATATGCGCTGGTGCGGTAGTTGGGCTGTGTGCAGGGCTTATTCAGCAATGGGTGCCTCGTATATCGAGTGTATTGGCAAGTATTGTTACCGTTGGGTTATTTCAAGCCGCAACGATGTTTGTTTTACAAGGTTCGCATGTCACATTACCAGGAGAAATAAGCCCATTACGGATATGGACATGGGCAACACGTTATCCCGAATTACCGGTGGTGATTGTAGTAGGGTTACTGGTGGCAGGTATGTGCACTGTTTTCTTGCGCACACAGCTTGGGTTGTTGTGTGCATTGTATGGCAGTAACCATAATTTTTTGCGGGTGCATGGCATGAACACGACCAATGTGGTACTTATCGGTATGGCTATTGGTGCGGGTTTTGCGGGGATATCCGGATATTGCATGGCACAAACTAATGGATTTATTGATATATATGCCGGGCAAGGAATTGTGTTGGTAAGTATTACCGCATTAATGCTTGGAAACGGCATGCGCATTCTGCGGAAAAAAGGTGGTATGCCCTTACCAGTGGTACCTGTTGTGGGTATTGCGTTGTATGTGCTCTTACAATATCTATTGGTCGCCGGCGGTTTTGCACACCAATACTTTAATGCCGTACAAGCAGTATTAATTATTGGATATTGTGTAATAACCTCGATGTATGAAGCAGCTGGAGCTGAGCATAACGAGCTGGGAGTATAGACATGGCAACTATTACCGTGCACAACATTTCATATGCATTTCCCGGTGCGCGCGGATTATTCTTCGATAATCTTTCATTGGTAATTCCAACGACCGGTATTACGTTTTTACGTGGTAAAAATGGCGTAGGAAAATCAACTTTATTGCATGCTATTGCCGGGCAGTTATATGCCGGTACAGTGTCTGGTCAATTGATAACACCGGACACAACTATTGAGCTTGCCGATAGCGCACTGGTTCGTCAGCATGTGGCATTGGTTACCCAAGAAGTAAACAATGCATTAGCCCTTTCATACACCGTGCGTATGAATTTACTCGGTGCTGCGTGTACACAAGCGGTCGGGTTTAATTTTTTGCCTGCGCAAGCAGCACATGAAGAACTACTTGCTTCTTGTGGTATTGCCCCTGAGGCGCTAGTGGGACAACTTTCAGGTGGGCAACGTCAAATGGTTGCCGTGGTAAGTATGCTCCAAAAAAATAGGCAGTTATTAGTGCTTGATGAGCCGACAGCCGCATTGGATGAAGTGAATACACAGCGATTATTTAGCCTTATTTTACAGATGCAATCACAGCACCCATTTGCGGTATTGTGTATTACGCATGACGACGCAGTGATGCAGCGGTTTGATAATGGTGCATCGTTGGTACTTGCTGAAAAAAATGGTATACGTGTTGTATCCCCATGCGGAGCATGGGGGCCCCAATAATAACGAAGGTGAATGATATATGCGCGAAATATATTACGCGACCAGTAATCACGGTAAGTTTGAAGAAGTGCGTAATTTTTTAGCAGACCACGCACCACATATTACCCTTACGCAGTATGCAGTTGAGCTGTCTGAAATTCAGACACTCGATCAAAAAGTAATTGCCATTGATAAAGCAAAGCAAGCATGGCATGCATTACAAAAACCGGTGATTGTTGATGATGCAGGTATTTATTTTGATAAATATCATCAGTTCCCCGGTACGTTGAGTAAGTATGTTTTTGAAGGCATTGGCTATGAAGGTTTTTTTAAACTCGTTGACCCGGGTGATGCGGCTTCATTTTTAGTCACGGTGGTATACTGTGCAGGTCCGGATAACATCCATGTGTTTGAAGCAAGTAATCATGGGCGGATTATACATCCGCGTGGTGACGGCCCAAAAAGCTTACCCTTTTTACGTATATTTGCGCCGCATGATAATGAATTAAGTTTTGCAGAGTTACGTAATACTCCTTGGTGGCCGAAATATAATTGCCGGCTCCATGCAGTACAACAGTTTGTAGATTGGATAGAAAAAAATAATCGATAACAATGGTATACACGATCAGCAAGGAATTTCATCGTATGTTAAAAAATAAAATAATTACGCTATTAGCATGCACTTTCAGTGCATTCATCGTTGGTAATGTATATGCCAACTCATCTGAAATCTCAGTTAAACCAGTATTGGTTCTACCGGTGCCTGTTCAACCGGCAGTGGCACCTGTGAAACAAAAGGTGGCGGTCCTTTCTATGCGTAGAGGTGGTGCGAGTACGTCTGCTGCACTGGCCATTAAGCATCAATTAGCTTCAAAATATGAGGTGACTATTGTCAATGTGTTTGAAGATGTGTTTTCTTCGCTTGATCTGACCTATAAAATTTCTCGTGGAAAATATACAGGCGATGATTTTTTTGTGGGCACGTGCCGTGTTGCGGGTGAGTGGATTGCTAATCCATTGCAAAGTTTTGGTGAATTTTGTTTGCGTATGCAAGATGGGCGCATTACCAGTTTGATTGAAAAGTTTTTACGTGATGGCAACTATAACATGGTTATTTCGGTAGTTCCTTTTATTAATTATGCCATGTATAAAGCGGCACGTGTTATTGGTATTCCGTCGATGGTAATGATGCTTGATATTGATGCGAACCATTGGCTTAATGGCATGCAAAAAACGGAATATGCACAATTTACCTTTGGTTTGCTGCATGAAAGTACGTCTCTTCGTGAAAAACTCATTAAAAATCATGTTCCCGGTTCATGTATTAAAGTAGTGGGCCTTCCTCTTAAACAAGCATTTTTGCGTACAGCAGATGTTCCTGAGTTAAAGCGTGAATTTTCTATTCCGGCGAACAAGCCGGTAGTTATGGTGATGATGGGCGGTGAAGGCTCGCCGGGTACGTGGTTATATGCACGTGCGCTTGCACAATCGCCGATAGCATTACATGCCTGTATTTTAACCGGGCGTGATGAAGGAATGCGTAATAAAATTAATGCACTAAAACTTAAAGAGGGAGTAACTTTTACTGTTGCGGGGTTTACTGACCGTATTTCAGATTATATGGCGGTTGCTGATCTGTTGATCACCAAACCAGGGCCGCTCACTATTTTTGAAGCTATTTGCCGAAGAGTGCCAATGATTATTGATCATACCGGCACCACGCGTGAAAGAGATATTCCGGCTATTAACTTTGTGGTGCACCATAGTTTTGGTATGGAGTTGCGCGATATTAAAAAATTACCCCACTTATTACACTGTTTTTTGCAAGATACATCATTTTCTGCCGTTATTAAACAAACAATGGAAAAGTACACATTGCCAAAAGGTGCTGAAAACATTGAACAGATTGTTGATAGTATGCTGATGGCCAAAAAATAAGTGTGGTATATGCCTAAAAAAAAGAATCTTGCACAAAGCGAGTTGCGTAGCAAAGAACTGTTGGAGCTCATGAATGTGGGTAAAGCGGTGCATCGTGATTTATTACGCTTGGGCATTACCTCTGTTGAACAACTTGCGCAGGCTAACCCTAACGATTTGTATATGCGCTTAGAAAAAATTACCCAAGCGCATCAGGACCCCTGTGCCTGGGATGTGCTTGCGGCTATTGTGCATGAGGCGCAAACGGGAGAAAAAATGCCCTGGTGGCATTGGACTCCTATTCGTAAAAAAGAGCAGATTATATCATTAATTTGTGTGCACGCACGCAAGTAGCCGTTAGACATATGTATGGCATGCAAGTAAAATAAATAAAAGCACCCTGGCGGTGAAATTGAAAAAATTATACTACATCGGAGAAATGTACATGATCAAAATAGCACTGTGTGTACTTACGGCTTTCAATGCGATCGCACTTAATGGCGCGGCAGTTCAATCGCGTACAGTACCTGTATCGAGTGAGGCGGTTAACACACTTAGCAGAATGGATAAGTTGCATATTTTATTATCTGGTTTGAAAGTAATAAAATATGAATATGTTAATGATCGTAAGCGATGCGCATACCCATATTTAAGATGCGACAACACATGTGTCGATTTGGGCATAGACTGCCAAGAGCTTACAAAGTGTGGTTTTACGGTTAATGACTTACCTGAATATGAAAAACGAAAAGATTATTATCAAGCGTCACAAGCAGTTATGCATATGGCGGGTGGGTTACGTGAGGCTAATAACACAAGTTCCACTGGCCAACTATTGGGTGATATTACCTATGCACGTGTGGGTAGCAAAGATTCTACTATTATTGCTAGATTAGCACACGAGCGAGATGCCGCTGGTGATAAGTTCATCAAGTATGACTTTTATCAAATACATGCAGTCGGTGTACCAGATGCCGGGTCGCGTGAAAAAGAGCTTGAAGAATTAATTAAAAAAGACACTAAAGAACTAGATGCGAACGAAAAACTAGTTGCCCATTACAGTGGATTGTTAGGCGAGAGAGAAGAATATACTCAGATAAACGCACAGCTTATCGTTACTTTGATGCAAGAAATTGAAAAAGCTAAAAAAATAAAATTAGATAACGGTACCCCTCAACTTACAATACAACAAGATACCCCTTTGATGAAAAAACATAAGAATAATGAGCAATTAAAGCTCGAAGATTATTATGGACTAACACAAGAGCTTATAACTGTACTTAAAAATGAACTTGTTAATGAGCCTGTGGCACGAGCGGGAAAAAAGCTTGATAACAAGCATAAACGTTCTCAGCTTAAATATACCGTTGCTGCTGCAGGCACAATTGCAGGGTCAATGGCGTTGGTGGGTTATAACCGTAATTCTTGGTCTGTAAAATGGTTATGCGCAACGCTTATTGCGGGCGCGGTAGTAAGCAGCGCTTTATGGTTGAGAAAACTGTTATTGCATACAAAGTTTATGGGCGTAACCAAAAGACATACGGAAACGTTGAAAACAAGAAAAAATCGGTACAATGCACTTGCATTACTTTCACTGGGCACAACTGCTGGTGTTCTTGCAAATAAGCATGCACAATGGGCAGCATCAACTTCGTGGATTGTTGCGGGCGTTGGTGGCAGCATTGCAGTTTTAGCGTGGATAAAACATGGCCACGCTAAAAAAGAGCTTGGAAATTATAATCTAAAAGCATCACAAGATTTTGCGCAACGGCATCCAGAACTTTTTGTGACCGTAAAAAAAAGCAGAGTTAAACGTTAAAGTGAAAACAGCAGAACAATTGCAGGCAAGTGAAAATGATGCAAAACGTTCAGCGGAAACAGCAGATAAAGACGTTAAAGTAGCGGTAGCCGCGCAAGCGGTTGCAACGACTGAAAATAATAAGCCGAAACCGTCGGATATTGCTGACCAAACAATTCCTGTTGAGTTGTTTAACGTACCAGCTGAGAGGGTGTTTGTAGAAAGTTTACATCTAATTTCCACTCACCGAAATGTTATTCAGGCTGAGCCATCTAACATTGCAGCAAAGCGATCAGCGGATATAGCAGCTACTGGACAACTTCAAGTTACTTTTGGTCCTCCGACACGACCCGTTCAGCCAACATCAGTTGGATTTGAATTTGGACCTTCACTTACAAGTTCTGCTAACCAAGAAGGCGGCGCTGAATTTGGTTCTCCAACTGATTTGTCGGTTACACCAGTTTCAGCAGCTATTATTTATCCAGATGATATTCAATAAGGTGATATATGAATAAATTTTTTGTTTGTGGAGTGATACTCGCTATGACAATGAATAACAACGCAAGCCAAATACCAAAAGGAAGCATTGAAGATAAATTTCATTCCGTAACTTTGGTATATCAAGATAATGATCGTGCAACTTTGGTATATCAAGATTTGGTAAATAATAAACATTACACCATAGTTGCTGAACGCGCCCATCACACTGAAGGTTTAGCGCGGTTAGTGGTATGCCAAGAATTAGTGGGTAATCGAGTACAGCAGACGGTTACGTTGCTGGCAGACGAAGTGAATGCAAAGGTACTTGTTGACGGTGTTGATGCTGATCCATGCCCACGGTTTAAAAATATTGGAATTCAAGCACCGCCATTTATGCCGGCATATACGGGCAAAGCGGTAGTTCCAGGTGCGCGTTATGAGCATTACAGTGGTAAACGGTATACAGTACTTGATGTTGCCTATGATGCTGCCACCAACGAACACTGTGTGGTGTATCGTGCAGAATATACCGACTCAACATTTGGCGCACAGGCAATTTGGGTGCGTCCGTTGGCAATGTTTATAGAAAACACGACAATTAATGGCAATGTTGTACCTCGATTTAAACGAGTGTAAGCTGCGTATAGTTACGTAAAAATTAGATCCCTTGGTTAGAAATAACCAGGGGATTTTTGTTATAAAATGCTATTTAGCTTCTTAATTACACAGGCAAGTATGCCGTTGAGCACCGTACCCCAGGCAAGGTCATATAACGCAAGCTGCCCACTAAATGCGGCGATAGTAGAAAAATTAGTCAGGTCATAGACACCATAAGCAATAAATCCAAAGCAAGCACCCCATAAAAAGGTAGCGTTGTACGGGCTATTGAGTGTCTTGGGCAATACAAAAAGCATGCTGCCCAGTGTTATTAATGCCCAGGTTGCAATTGCGGCAGGAATATTGAAAATAAGCGTTTGGCTTTCTGCCAGCTTATTAATTTCATGAAAATGGGTTTGGTAAAAATTTTGCATTATTAATCCTAGCCACATCATGTCGATACTCACCAGAATTATCATACTGATAACAAATAATTTTATATTGTTTATGAGTTGTGTCATACATACTCCTTTTGTGTAAATAACAGATCTATGCTGGTAATACTACAATAAAAAAGAGTAAGCGAGATATAAAATAATTGTATAGTCTTGCATTATTGTTTTTTAAGATGGTATTTTTTATCCGTCTGTTATTTCTCAATGAAAGGATATCGTATGGGATTATTAGGATTTGCAATAGCATTTTTCATCGTTGCTCTTGTTGCCGGTGTATTAGGTTTCGGTGGCATTGAACATGGTGCAATGGATATTTCAAGAATTTTATTTTTCATTTTTCTCGTTTTGTTCGTTCTTGCATTGCTGGGCATTCTCGTTATGTAAGAATAGATAATTAGTTGATTATAAAGGAGATGACATGGAACTATTAAGCATGACAGTGGTATTTTTAGTAATAGCGCTTATTGCGGGTATATTAGGCTTTGGCGGCATTCAACATGGTGCCGTTGGTATTGCACGTATCCTGTTTTTTATCTTTGTCGTGTTGTTTATTATTGCGTTAATCCGTGGATTTTAATTAACGAAATAGTTATTGATAATAACCGCATAAAGGCATAAATATGCGTTTTGTGAGCTGGGCTCTTTTTTTCTTTATTATTACGCTTGTTGCAACATTTATTTTTTTGCGTAAAAAGTTAAAAGGTTCAGCTCCTATTTTGTGGGCATTTATCTGCATCTTTTCAGTCTTTTTTGTTTTTTTTCTTACACGCGGTTTTTAAAAAGTCCGTTTTTTTGCATATTTTTTGGCTTGCCTGTGCGTTCTACTTTGTTAGAGCTTCCCCCTACGTCGAGACTTCGGTGGACGTGATCTGCAGCTGCTGTCGATACAAAGATAAATTGTTATGTAGGTGAGCCATATCGGGGCTTGCTTGTAATGCTTTAAGGGTTGCATGGTATCCGATTTGAAATTCACCAATACGATAGGCGCAGGCGCTTAAAAAATCGTAGCGTGTAAAATCGTACATAGTGTTTTCTACACAAAAACTTTCTTCTTCGGGGTATGGCAGTTCACATGCGCGGCGAGCGAATAAAAAACACAGATGCATGTTGCCCATTTCCCAGTAATGCTGAGCAATTTTAATAAGGGGCTCTGCGCGCCATGGCCGTACTGAAAAAGCGTCTAAATAATGTTTTAATGCAAGGTCGGCGGGATACATGCCGTTCGTTTTTGAAAGATAGATTGCAATTTCTCCCATGCGGTAGCGTGATAAATAATCTTCTTCTACTGATCCGCCTTTGAGTTGCGAGCGTATATAATAGAACGCATAGGCGCTTTCAAGGTCTCCCAAGCCAGTGTCGGTCTGCGCTAAAAAAAACACGGTGCGCGGGTTGTAGGGGTCTTGTTGATAACTTTTAACGAGTAAGTCACGATCACGAATCCAGCGTTGTCTTGTTTTGTCGCATCCGCGTTGAGCGGGGTTAAAGTAAAAATATACATCGGCGGGTACTTTGACGTGTGTAGGTTTGTTTAACCATTCATGTACCACTCCTTCAAATTCAATTTGGGCTGAGCAGCGAATGAGTCGCGTGGTATAAAATGAGGTATTACGGTCGGTAATTCGAATGAGATACGCAAGTTCTGTACCGTACTGTGCTGCTTCACAAAATTGTAACAAGCCAGGTACATTTGATGTGTACCATTCGGCATCAATCATGAGCATAAAAGTTGCATCAGGAAATGCTTGCTTAGTGAGAGCCAATGCTCTGTTGCGCGATGTTGAAAAATCAACAAACGGTTCTTCGGCAACAATGCCATTGGTAATATTATTTTCGAAAAAAAAGTCTTGTGCTGTTTGTTGGGTGCCATCGGTTGAACCGGTATCAAACACAAAAAAATGAGTAACTCCGCTGTCAGCAAACGGTTGTAATGTTTGTTTAATAACCGTTGCTTCATTTTTAACCATAATAACCACTACCAATAAGGGATTATCAGCGTAGGTATATACTGTTGATAAAAAGAGCAATAAACCCAATAAATATTTCATGAAGTGTACTCCGCATACAAGTAACTATGTTTGGATGATGTATCGTATTGTTCATTTACTACGATAAACCGCGGCTCATCTTAGTATTGTTTACTGGAGTTTGCAAGTGTGTACACAGTATTGAATTTTTACGCCTCCATACTCATGCACTATATGTCATGGTATGGAGGCGTAATTGGTTATTGTATGACGCAGGCTTTCCTGGTCGCCGTTATTTTTTTTGGGGCTTGTTGAGAGGTACATGGTATTCCGTACCATATACACAGATCACTTCGAATTGCTTCATTAAAGGTCTCAAAACCTTGCGCAATCAACGATGTGTTATCGGCGATGAGTTTTTTAGTTGTCGGCATAGTGTTGAGCTCTTCAAGCAATGCGATAAAAAGTAATTGTCCTGTTGTGCAGGCGTGTGTTAATGCCTCGGGCATTACGTGTAGGCCAAGTACATTAGCTGCGTATGATGCGAAGTTATTTGCGGTGTCAGACAAATCAACGGAGTGTATTGTTGATACATCGTTCTTTTCATATTGAGATATTACCAGCAAGCCACCACGACTTTTAGTGAGTGCAGTAACTCGATATTCGTTGTTCAACACAGGGGTGGTAATATTTTGCATGTCTTCAATGTACACACTTTTTTTTGAATTATGCAGCACATGCCAGACATAGATTGTGTTATCGATCTCATTCGTGGCGATTAATATATTGTCGGTGAGCCACATGGCCGATGTTATCGGTTTGAGTGGCATATTGTCATGTTTGGTAATGGCATGTGGGCGCCAAGTACCATCGGCTATTTGCACCCAAACGTACAATATTCCTGCATTTTTTACATTCGATCCGGTGGCAAGTAACGTTCCTTGTGTGTTCCAAGCAAGTGCCGTGCAATATCCATGTTGCACATCACTTAACAATGTTTTCTTTGGTTTTGTCATACGAGTGAGATCAAGCAACATGGTCCTTCCATCGACATAATGTGCTGCAAGCATGTTGTGCCGGGGGTTCCATTGTAATGCAACGACTGGTGCGTCAAGGGTAATTATTGTCTGTTCTTGAGTGCTTGAATGCACCGGATTAAGAAAAATGGAGATAGCATTGTTTGTTTTATTTGTAGTCACCGCAAGTAATGTTCCGTCATAATTCCACGCGAGTGTTGGGCGTGATGATTGTGCCTGCGTATACTTATGTGCAGAATCGTGGGTTGTTTTTTTGATTACCCGTCCATGTGCGCCATTTGGTGCACGTTGTGCAATCCAGGTGCAGGTGGTTGTCGGAGTTGCGGTGATAAATGCTATGTGTGTTCCCGTTGGGTTCCACTCGAGAGCAGTGAATTGAACGTCATGTGTACGTTCATGTTGTGCAACCAGGGGAAGGGTAAGCGGATGTACATGAGGTGCGGTAGATAAGTCGCACAGTTGGATAAGTGGTTTTGAGCTATCTGCAAGCGCGATAGTGCCGTGCGGATTACAGGCTATATTTTCGATATGATTATCCTCGCTATGCACGATACGCATGTTTTGGTTACTTAATGATTTTTTTATCAGATCAATGAGTTCTTGGTCCAATGCATGTTTTTCTACATTTTCTTGTTGATTATGGTAGTTGGTTGAGCAGAATATATTAATCGCTGTGCGCAATTCATCAAGACCATTTTTACTCACCGCAAGTATGGCTTGCTCTAAAAAGTTATGCATAAGAAATTCGCTCAAGCGCTCTGTTCCTAAAAATATACTTAGTTGTCGCAATTGATCATATTCGGTGAGTGTGAGCCTGTTTAATAAGAGAATAAATTCGGCTTTCTTTTTGTTTTTTTCTGATGTGATTATTGCATCTTGTATGGCGTAATATTGGACAATATATAAGAGATATTTTGTAAAATTATCAAGTACGTATGACGCAGACATTAATGGCGTATTATCAAGTGGAATAAGGCAAAGCCCCAGATCAGCATTTATTTGATACTGTGTAAGCTGTTTGCAGTAATGGGTGATTTCCGTAGGTATAGTTCCTAAAATAGCCCCCCGGAAAGTACATTGAAATGTACAATATGTAAGCCTTGCTTTATCTTTTGCCATGGAAGTTCTACGTATACCCGCGTCATTGAGCATTTTTTTTTCGGGACTTGTTGGGGAAGGAGACTGATTGCTATCCCTCTGAGTCCACGCATGGATGGGTATTCGAGGTGGTGTGTTCGGGCTACTTGAAGTGCTGCTCATTGCAGATGAATAATCGGTTGGCCGTGCAGCAGGTATCACCATTTGTATAGTACAGATACTTATACACATGACTGTTTTTTTTAACGTATACATATGACATTTTCCCCTTTATTTAATCCGCTGCATATATTTATATATATCACAAAAAAATTCTCAATAGCATTAGTTTTGTAAAAAGAAAATAAAAAATCATATATTTTTGAATACGTAAAAAATTACGTAAAAGATTAGTCGCGCAGTGTTATCGGCAGCGAGCCTATCGCAGGGGTTTTGCCTAACAATACATCGACTATTGCGCGTTGACTCCAAAGAGTGTCTTCGTAGGCGTATATGCAGATGTCTGTGGGTGGAAAGAGTGTGTTGCTGTACGGATTTGCAAAAAGTACGAGTATTACTTTCTTGCCCATTGTTTGTAGTTTGTGTATCAAGGCAACGGTTTGCGGTGCAATACCAAAATGCTGGTGAGCGAATTTATTCGTGCTATGTATGGTGACTATTACTGTTGGGGTATCATGTATATCATCGAAAACTTGCTCTGCTTGTTGTTCAGTATGGTTATGTGGCAGTGATATGCGCTTGGTGTTAGGGCATTTTTCTTGGAGCAGCGTGTTCCATTGTGGGTGTGTTGCGCCAATGCTGACAATACAGGAATTGTTATCAGGTAGAGGTACCAGTGATAAGTCAGTATCTTTTGGAGTGACGGTAATCGCCGCACGATAGAGTACATCTTGTAACTTATATGCATCTGCATGGTGTACTCGTGCATACCCGTCCTCAATTGAGACGGTGCGTTGCAGGTGTAAACCAAGGTATTCTTTTGCCTGTAGAATTTTCAATACACGACAATCAAGCTCTTGTTCTGATAGGGATCCTGTCTGTAGTGCGTGTTCAATGAGCGTAACAGCATGTGGTACATCTACTGGGCAGAGAATGCAATCGTTACCGGCAAGTAGTGCGGTAAGTTCTGCATGGCCGGGTGGGTGGTGATTGGTAATTGATGACATGCCCATGCCATCGGTTATGGTAAGACCGGCAAATTGTAAACTATTTTGTAATAGTTCGGTAACAATAGCGTATGACATGCTTGCAGGCAGTTGCGGTTGTTGCTCAAGTGCAGAAATTTCTAAATGTGCCGGCATAATGCAGCTTACCCCGTGTGCAATGTGTTGCACGAATGGGGCGAGTTCAATGGCGTATAGGCGTTCGAGGTTATGATCTATGCGAGGCAGCGCATCATGTGAGTCGGTCGTGGTGTCACCATGGCCAGGAAAATGTTTTGCGCATGTTAAAATACCAGCATCTTGCATGCCCTGCATATACGCAAGACTGTGAGTAATAACGGTGTGGGTGGTGTCTCCAAATGAGCGATCGTTAATGACCGGGTTATGCATATTGTTATTCACATCAACAATGGGTGCAAGGTTAAGGTGTAC
>Ga0206794_1083_pt1 | contig 26556 bp, 26 predicted proteins | sample Alteio_BWOrgCont_70_FD_152877 | JGI IMG/M metagenome (GOLD analysis project Ga0206794, IMG submission 152877) | Enriched cells from forest soil in Barre Woods Harvard Forest LTER site, Petersham, Massachusetts, United States -... | ecosystem: Environmental > Terrestrial > Soil > Temperate forest >...
TGCCTGCCGTGCAATTTGCTGATGGAAAAATATTAACGCAAAATATAGCCATCTTAGAATATGTGGCCGATCAAAAGCCTGAAACTGGATTGATTCCAAAAGTAGGCACTTGGGAACGTGCTGAAACGATGCGTTGGCTTTCTTTAGTCGCAGCAGATTTGCATAAATCTTTTGGGCCTTTATTTGGGCTAAGCTATATTACTCCTAATGTAGATGCGCAAAATGATATAAAAAACTGGGCCTTTTCTAATATTGATAAATATTTATCGATAATCGAGTCGCATTTAAAAGATAAAACGTATTTGGCTTCCGATAAATTTACTATTGCGGATGCTTATTTATTTACGGTCTATCAATGGACTAATGCGGTTTCATTTCCACGCGATAATTACCCGGCGTTGAACCGTTACTCGGATAATATAGCGAAACGTCCCTCAGTAATGGCGGTATATAAGCGGGAAGAAGCATACGCTTAAGAGAGTAAAATATGCTTTTTTCCTTTTTAATGATTGGCGCTATTCAATTGCTAGCTGCGCTAAGCCCTGGGCCTGACTTTGCCTTTATAGTCAAAACAGCGCTTTCTCTACCCAGAAAAATAGTGTTAATGGGCGCTTTGGGCATTGCTTTAGGTGTGATGGTGCATATGAGTTACTGTATTTTGGGCCTAGCCATTGTCATTACGCAATCGCCTTTTTTATTTAATTTAGTCAAATATGCCGGTGCTTTTTATTTTATTTATATCGGCATTCAAGATTTATTATCAAAAAAACATAATAAACAATTAGGAAGCGCTCATCATTCAAGTAAAACATTAAGTTATTGGGTGATATTTAAGCGCGGTTTTTTATGTAATCTTTTAAATCCTAAATGTATGTTGTTCTTTTTAGGATTGTTTACTTTAGTGATAAAACCGAGCACGCCTCTTTGGGTACAATTTTTATACGCCATAGAGATTTTTTTGATCACTTTGGTTTGGTTTAGTACATTGGGAATCATTATTACGCATAAAGCAATCAAAAGTCGCATTGGCAATTGGCAATATTATATTACTAAGTTAATGGGTGTCTTATTAATCTTCTTTGGCATTGAGATCGCTATTCTGCAGCACCTTTAAATTTCCCGTATAAATTTCATGTTATAATAATTGTCTATCGGAAAATTCAATCATGCATGGAGATCATTCAAATGAAAAGTTTATTAATCAAGGTAGCTTTATTGCTTGTCAGTATGAGTTTAGTCGCTTGTTCTTCCAACACTCAAAGTGAAAACACCACTGTAGGCGCAGTTACTGGCGCTGTCGCAGGCGGATTAGTGGGCAGTGCATTTGGTGGTGGCGTGGGTAAAGTAGTCGCTGTAGGTGTGGGTGCTGTGGCAGGTGCTTTAATTGGTGGCGAAGTGGGCAAAAATATGCAAAGTTCTGACAATGAATATGTCAGCCATACGGTTGCTTATAATGCTGTGGGTAAATCAACTCGCTGGACTAACACTCAAACGGGTACCGTTTATACTATGACGCCTATTCGTCGAGTGCATGTCTCGGGTTATCATCATTGCCGCGAGTTCAAGACAACCGCTGTGATGACGAATGGCAGCAGCCAAACCATGTATAGCACCGCTTGCCGTATGTCTAACGGTCAATGGGTTAGAATAATGCATTAATCCTTTCACTTTTTTTAAGTGAAAAACAGCGTCTTCGGACGCTGTTTTTTTTTGCATTACTATTTTCTTATCAAACATTTCTTAGAATAAATAAAGTCATTTCACGTAAAAAGGCTTCAGTCGCTTGATTGGCAGCGACCACGCCACCAAAAGGCGTGCGTTGATGCATGGGGACAGTAATATTAAATTGCTTAATCGCAGTCACTTGATTAGTCGTTGCATTAATAATTTGAACGCGCGCACTAAATTCTAATCGACCACGAGGGGTCAGTAAATTTTGTTCTAATTTCAAAACTTGGGTACTGATAATATAATTATAACGACCTACATATGGCGCTGAAACCACCGCTTTAAAATCATGTGTACTTTGTAAGGTTTGTAATATTAAGGGTAAGAGCATTTGTGACGGCGTTTCTGCCCATTGATTTTCACCGAAATAATTAATCTGATAAGGACGATTGGTATAGGCCATTTGCGTCGTGTTATAAATAGGCCGAGTATCAGGCAAGGTAATAAATAAGGTGACATTTTTATAGTGTTTCTTTGCAGATAAAGTTGGTGTATTACTTAATAAATAAGCGTTATTTTTTTGTCCTTGTATTGGCGACAAAAGTGAACAACTCGAAATGAAAAATAAAGTGCTTAATAAAAATAAATGTTTTAAAGGCATCATCGTGTTTCACCTGGTCCTAAAGTGGGTTCTGGGGCGCCGCGAATGAGGATCGCTGGATTTTGTTTAATATCTTGCGTCATCTCATTTAATGCTCGTGAGGCGTTATCTAAATTATTAAGCAATTTAAACATGGCAGGTAATGTTTGGGTTTCTAGCATTCTTGCTGTGCCTGCGCTTGAAGTGAGTAAAGGATTTAATTGTTCACTACTTTTACTTGCATTAATTAAAATGGTATTTAATCTTTGACTATTCAAAGAGAGCACACCAGTAACTCTATCTAAATGTAATAAAATATTTGAAATAGAACGCTGATTTTCAGGGCTAAGTAATGATTGAATAGAATTAGAAATACGACTTAAATTTTTTGATAATTCATCAACTGCCGTATCTATACGTGTGAATAAAGAAGGCCCCGCGGTAATCACGGGGTAATCCCTTCCCTTTGGAGTTTGTAAAGGTTCTCTATTATCACTTTTATCAGTCAGTGCAATAAACGTAATCCCTGTAATACCACGTGATTTTAAAGTGGCAATCGTGCCAACAGACACCGGTGTGGTGGCATTAATAGCAATGAGTATCTCCACTACTTCTGGATCATTGTGATTAATTTGAATGCTAGTCACAGAACCCACATTCACACCATTAAATTCAACAGGAGATTGAAGGCTTAATCCACTGACAGATTCATTCATATCAATTTCATAGGTTTTATTTTGCGTGACTTTAAAGCCTGAAGATAACCAGATAACAGCGAAAATGAAAGCAGCAAATAAAGTTAAAACAAAACCGCCTACGATTGCATAATTGACTTTAGTTTCCATTTGGCTTACTTCCTAGGCTATAGGTTTCTTGGACAATACGACCGCGTGGCCCACTAAAAAAAGTTTGAATGTCTGCATGGGGGTTTTTAACTAATGTCGGCATAGGATCCACAGCAAGCACAACTCCCTCTCCTAAAAAAGCCACGCGATTGGTCACTGTCCATAAGGTATCTAAATCATGCGTTACTATTACAATAGTTAAACCCATGGTTCTCTGCAAGTCTAAAATAAGCTGATCAAAAGCAGCAGCCGTATTAGGATCTAATCCCGCGGTCGGTTCATCTAAGAAAAGAAGTTCAGGATCCAATACGATAGCTCTTGCTATCCCCGCACGTTTTTGCATACCGCCACTTAATTCAGAAGGGTATTTAACAGCGGCATCGCTAGGTAATCCCGCCATGATAATTTTTAACAGGCTTAAACTATCTACTGTGACGGGGTCTAAAGCAGTGTGTTCATGTAAAGGGAAAGCAGTGTTTTCTAACACTGTCAATGAACTAAATAAAGCATTTTGCTGAAATAAGACACCAAATCGACGTTGAATCAACAGTAATTCTTCAGGGGATGCTTTGGTGATGTTGATACCAAAAACAGTAATCTCGCCGCTAGTCGGTTTATTTAAGGCCATCATTTCGCGTAACAAGGTTGTTTTACCCGAGCCACTCCCCCCAACTATCGCTAATATTTCGCCGCGCTTAACTGTTAAATTAACGTCTTTATGCACTACAAAATCATCAAATTGAGTACATACTTTTTTAAGGATAATGATGTCCTCATCGTGATTATTCGCTGTCATAGTTTTAACTTACTAAAGATGATAGAGAAAATGGCATCAGCAACAATAATAAAGAATATGGATAAGACCACACTGCGTGTCGTATTTTGTCCTAAGCTCTCCGCACTTTCACGCACTTGCATGCCTTGATAACAGCCCACACTCGCAATAATAAAGGCAAAAACAGGGGTTTTTCCAATGCCTATTAAAAACGATCGTAAGGGAATGACTGTTGGAAAACGATGTAAAAAATCATACCACGTAATGCTTAACATATTATTGGCCATGACCATGCCACCAAAAACACCGAAAATATCCGCCCAAACGGTTAATAGAGGCAATGCAATCAACATTCCCCAAATACGTGGCAATAATAATAATTCTGCAGGTGTGACGCCCATCGTGTCTAAGGCATCAATTTCTTGGTTCAGTTTCATCATGCCCAGTTGCGCTGTAAAAGCAGACCCTGTTCGACCAGCCACCATAATAGCCGTTAATAAGGGCGCAAATTCGCGGAGTACAGCGAGCCCTAGTAAATCGACAATGTATATATTGGCGCCATAAGACTTTAATTGTAGCCCCATTTGATAAGTGATCACGACCCCTATCATAAAGGAGAGTAATGCAATAATAGCGAGGGCTTGAAAGCCATTGCGATAAATGACGCTAGACAATGCGCTCCATCGAAAATGTTTTGGATTTTTAACGATGCGCCATACTTCGTAGGAAAGTTCACCAACAAAACTAAGATAGTCAATAAACTGTAAAGTTACTTGTACGGTATTCTTTCCTAGTCTCTGTAGTCTTGTTAAGGGAATGATTTGAGGTAGCGGTTTTTCTTCTTGTAAATTTTTTTCAATGATCGTAAATAAGGTTTGATGCGTTTCAGAAAAGTTTTTGCGAATAATTTCGATATTATTTTCTTTTTTTAATTTTTTTTGCCATTCTAATAAAACCCACGCGCCTGCGCTGTCCATTTTCTCTATATTTTTTCCATTTATGTTTATTTTTTTTTCGTCAGGTAAAGCGAGTTGAAATAATTGAGATTGAAGCTGCGATAAATTAGCTAATTCCCAATTGCCAGAGCAATCAAGTTGCTGTTCCTTAGCGTTATATGAAAGTGCTGATGCGATTGTCATCTAGCAAGTATGTATAAATTTACGAAGAATTGCAAAAAAATAAAAACCCTCTCTTTGCATAGAAAGGGTTTTTAGAGGTGAGCACTTACTATTTAGAATTTAGAGCCTGTGCCCTGCCCAACGGTGGTTTTTTCTTTCGTAGGAACTAACAAGGTGGCACCTTCTGTTGCGGTTACCCATGCCAATTGTCCGGTACCGGTAACAGCAATTTTTTGTCCTTGTAAATTGTTTTCTAATGTAATTGTTCCATCTGTGCCCGTTGTTAACGTAAGAAAACCACTATCCTTTCCTTGGATTTGTATTTGAATTTCCTTTCCTGTGATAGCACGTTTTGTAGCTGCATCAACGACTTTGATTTTCATAACATAACTCCTTTATGGTCTGATTGAGATAACTACAATCCTCGTCCGGATTGATATAACTATTATACGGCCTTAATTTTGAAGATTTCTTAAGGAAAAAATAAATAAAGTTGTATAAAAAATGGAGTAAATATGAAGAATTTTAATGAATTCAGAAGGTTAGTTTTTTTCGTTAACACGAATCCAAGTTTGTGTGCGACCAAATAAAGGAATGCCGATATAACCGCGAGCATTTAATTGTTGGCCGTTATCTATGACGGTGACCGAGCAGCGATAAATTTTGCCACTTTTAGGGTCTAAGGCTTCACCGCCTTCCCAGATATTTTCATTATCAGGGTTTTGTTTTAATCCGGTAATCACAACCATGCCTAAAATGGGTTTATCTTTTTTATCACCCGAGCATGCTGAACAAAATTGCAAAGCGCCTTTAAATAATTTAACGACTTGACCTTGTAATTGGTGCTGATTATTTTCAGTAATATGCACAATGGATTTTGGTTGATGGGTCACATCATCAATTGTTTTCCAATAGCCTATGGGTGAGAATGCAAAGCTCATTGAGGTAAATATCGAAAGTACTAACAATGTGAGTACGAGTGAAATCTTTTTCATGAAATTTATTTCCTTAATTGATCGAGCAATGAAAAAATCTTTTCGGTAATGCTAGTAACAGAACCCGTACCATCAATTTCAACATATTGCGGTACTTTTTCTCCCGGCGCGGCTATAAAATGCTTATAATAATTTCTTAAAGGGCTGGTTTGTGCATCGTAAATTTTTAATCGTTCACGGACAGTTTCTTCTTTATCATCTTCACGCTGAATTAAAGGTTCACCCGTTTCATCGTCAACATCAGGCGTGCGAGGTGGTTGATAGAACGTATTATAAATTCGACCTGAAGCGGGATGGACACGCCTCCCACTTAAACGTTTCACAATTTCTTCATCCGGCACATGGACATCGATAATATAATCAATCGGCGAAATTTCATGTAAACTTTCAGCTTGTTTGATCGTTCGAGGAAATCCATCCAGTAAAAAACCGTGCTCACAATCAGGCTTTTTAATCCGATCACGTACCAGTGCAATGGTTAGATCGTCTGACACCAGCTGTCCACTATCAATCACACTTTTTACTTTTTTGCCTAATTCACTTTGTTCTGCTACGGCTGAGCGAAAAATATCGCCCGTAGAAATATGCGGGATATGATATTGCTGAGTGATATATTTGGCTTGAGTACCTTTTCCAACGCCGGGCGGCCCGAGCAAAATTAAACGCATGTGCAAAACGCTCCTTCCTAAATTTAGAGGTATTTTAGAGAGGATGAGCGATTAACTCAACCTAGATTGATTCATAATGGTTTATTTTTTTAAAGGCAGGCCATGAGTGTAATTTTTGAGCAGATTTAAGGCGCGCAGACTTCCGACTTGGTCCCATTGTTCATAGGCCTCTAAGGGTAATAAATCGTTAGAATGACTGATGGATTGCAATACATCCATGAGTGAGACAAATTGTATCGAAAGTGAATCAAATAAATCGTTTGTTTTATAAGAAATAGCCGAATAAGCGGACTTCCCTAAATTGACAAAATAACTAATTGTCACCAGACGTTTAGCTGCTGTTTTGGGAAATAACCCGGCATAAATTAAACATTCATCCCCCACACATTGCAAAGCATGCATGCGTTCTTGAGAATGCAATTGCACGGCTTTTAAAAACGCTTTTGCAAAAATTTGCTTAGCTAATTCAGGGTGATTAGTGTGGCGCATTAAGAGTGAAACAAGATACATTTCTAATTCTTGGTGGAGTTGAATGGCACAACGTTCTTCTGCATGAGCGATGACTTCTTGCCATAACCCTAAAGTACTTTTATTGGTGAGTAATGTCATAAAAATTTCTCCCCTTATACTTTAAGTATATGATAAAGTGCTTAAAATAGGCTGAGGTTCATTTTTAATTTTTTATAAAATACAAACAATGAGTTATATGAAATTAGGGCAAAATAAAACATTATTTATTTCAGATTTACACTTAGATGCGCGGCATCCTGAGATCGCTGATGATTTTATTCGTCTCGTTAAAGACAGCCTAGGCCACATTGATGCGCTCTATATTTTGGGCGATTTTTTTGAAAGTTGGATTGGTGATGACGATTTATCTGACTTTCACCAACAAATTATTCACACTTTAAAATTTGCCACACAAACTGGATTACCTATTTATTTCATGCATGGCAATCGTGATTTTTTAATTAGAAAAAAATTTTTAGCGGCTACCGGTTGTCAATATCTACCCGATGAAACCGTGATTAATTTATATGGCACGCCGGTATTATTAATGCATGGGGATACGTTATGCACTTTGGATGTGTCTTATTTAAAAACGCGAAAAAAAATGCGGAACCCAATATTACAAAAATTATTTTTATTATTGCCTTTGTCTTTGCGTCGAAAAATTCGCGATAAAATTCGTGCTTCGAGTCAGCAACATATTCAATCCGCTGCTTCTGAAATCATGGATGTGACCCAAGAAGCGGTTTTTTCGGTGATGCAAAAACACCACGTGCAATATTTAATTCATGGCCATACGCATCGCCCTGCAACTCATTCTTTTATGCTTCATCAAAAATCTGCTGAGCGCATTGTGCTTGCTGCTTGGGATGAAGGTGCGCATGCTTTGATTTGGCAGGCTGATGGGAAGAAAGAGTTGGTGGATGATTAATTTAGCCTGGGCTAATCACTTTCAGGCCTCCGGCCTATTCAATTTGCACATCTGATAAATTAAAAATAATTTCTACCCCACCACTTCCCGCGCCTCCGCCTTATGTTCTTGCGCTAAATACATATACATCGCGGGCACCACAAACAAAGTAAACAAAGTGCCAATGGAAATACCTGAAGCAATCACTAAGCCAATGCTAAAGCGGCTCACAGCGCCTGCGCCACTCGCATTAATTAAAGGAATCACACCTAATACCATCGCAGCGGTTGTCATTAAAATAGGACGGAGACGAATGCTGGCTGCAGCTTCAATCGCTTCGCGTTTGCTCTTTCCTTCTTTTTGTAAATCATTTGCAAATTGCACGATTAATATTCCATGCTTGCTGATCAAACCAATCAACGTGACCAACCCGACTTCGGTATAAATATTTAAAGTCGCCTCTCCAATTCCTAATGAAATAAAAATTAATGCGCCACAAATAGACATGGGTACGCTGATTAAGACAATTAAAGGATCACGAAAACTTTCAAAAAGTGCGGCTAGTGAAAGAAAAATAATAATCAGTGCAAACACAAAAGTAATAGCTAATGCATTACTTTCCTGCACGTATTGACGTGATTGACCGCCATAATCAATGGTATAACCTTGAGGTAAAGTGCTCTTGCTAATCGATCGCAATGTGCTTAATGCATCGCTCGTTGTAATCCCTGGCATGGGTACGGCGGAAAATGTGGCTGAATTTAATTGTTGAAAATGATTCAACGATTCAGGCACGACCACTGTTTCAATACTAGCAACGGTTGATAAGGGAATAGATAATCCGGTCGCTGTATTAATATAATAATTCAATAATTGTGTTTGGTTTTGTCTATCATCGCGTGTCATTTGTGGGATGACCTGATAAGAGCGACCAGAAAAATTAAAATAATTAATGTAACCTTGCCCCAATGCACCCGCTAAAGCGGTCGCCACATCTTGCATGGTTAATCCAAATTGAGAAATTTTATCGCGATTTAACACAACTTTCGTTTGTGCTTTATCAATTTTTAAATCCGTATCTAAGTAAATAAACTTACCACTGGCACGCGCTTTTGTAAGCATGTCTTGATTCACTTCATTCAGAAGATCAAATCCCTCTGTCGTTTGAATGACAAACTGAATGGGTACACCACGTGCGCCCGGCAAAGGCGGTAATTGAAAAACAGCAATAATTCCTCCAGTAATATTATTCAGTGCATTTTGTACGAGCGGTTGCAATTCATTTGACGTGCGCGTGCGCTGATCCCAAGGTTTCAGTCCCATACCAACAATACTGGAATTTAAACCGCTCACCCCATCCAATTGAAATATACGTTCAGTTTCCGGGAAGCTGCGATAGATTTTATTCACTTGATCAGAATAAAGTTGTGTTTGTGCCAATGAAGCATTGGGCGCTGCTGTCAATTGCGAAATAATAATACCTTGATCTTCCATAGGCGCCAGCTCAGATTTAGAAGTCGCATAAAGAAAATAAATACTTGATAAAATAATGACTGCAAATACAGCAACCGCGGGTAAATAATCTAATACATCACGTAATAAAACAAGATACCGATTTTTTAAATTTTCAAAATGCTTGTCAATAAAGGCTACAAAATTAAAGCCTTTAGGATTATCGGGTGTTAACTTCAACATTTTTTCACACATCATTGGTGAGAGTGTTAATGCGATCACAGCAGACACGCCCACCGCACCGGCTAATGTAAAAGCAAATTCAGTAAATAAAGCGCCGGTTAATCCTTGCATAAATCCAATGGGAACATAAACCGCAATGAGTACGATGGAAATGGCAATAATAGGACTGGCTAACTCACGTGCTGCAAGAATCGCGGAATTAAAATTAGATTCACCTGCTTCCATATGACGCTGCACGTTTTCTACAACAATGATGGCATCATCCACGACTAGACCAATTGCCAACACTAAGGCCAACAAGGTTAATAAGTTAATGGAAAAATTAAATAGTAACATAATAAAAAAAGCGCCAATCAAAGAAAGCGGAATGGCAAATAAAGGAATAATGACTGAACGAAATTCCCCTAAAAATAAAAAGATGACTAGCGTGACAATGACAATCGCTTCAATGAGAGAACGCATGACTTCGTGAATCGAACTATTCACAAATTCAGTTGAATCATAAACCACTTTTTGATTTAGCCCCTCAGGCAATCCTTTCTGAATTTCAGGTAATAAGTCTTTTACACTTTTAATCACTGTCAGTAGATTAGCGGTAGGTGCCACTAAAATACCGATATAAACCGCTTTATTGTCATTAAACTTTACCGCCGTATCATAATTGGTTGCGCCTAAAGAAACATTCGCCACATCTTGTAACCGAATAATGGCACCATTTTTTGTTTTGACAACCATATTCCGAAATTGGTCTACGGAAGTTAAATTGGTATTAGAAGTGAGATTAACCGTAATCATATTGCCGTCTGTACGCCCAATGGCTGAAATCACATCATTAGCTGCAAGCGCATCTGAAATATCTTTAGGACTCAATCCGAACCCGGCGAGTTTTACAGGATCAAGCCAAATGCGCATCGCAAATTGCCTATCACCTCTTAATTCGGCAAATTGCACGCCATCAACAGCTTGTAATTTAGGCTGTACCACTCGAACTAAATAATCGGTAATCTGATTCGTCGTTAAAATATCACTATAATAACCGATATACATCGCATCAATAGTTTCTCCTATAGAAATAGTCACTACGGGTAATTGCGAATTTTGTGGAAGTTGATTTAATACCGCGCTCACTTTGGAATTGACATCCGCCAGCGCTTTTTCCGCATCATAATTTAAGCGTAAATTGATTGTAATCGTACTCGTGTTAGGGGTACTGCTCGATGTCATGTAATCAATGCCATTCACTTGCGCAATCGAATTTTCTAAGGGTGTAGTGATAAACCCCGCGACGACGGCAGGATCGGCGCCCGTGTAAGTGGTGGTGATCGTAATCACAGCATTTTGAGTATAAGGATATTGTCTGATCGGTAATGAGCCTATAGAACGTAAGCCCAGCACCAAGATCATTAAGCTAATGACACTTGCTAATACGGGTCGTTTAATAAATAGATCCGTAAAATTCATAATTATCCTTCATGATCATTTGATAAAAGAGGCTCAGGATTATCTGAGGGCTTAATCTCATTATTAATCGTGACAGGGCTGCCATTTTTTAATTTCAATTGTCCACTCGTGACCACGGTATCATTTAATTTCAAGCCACGCGTGATGGCCACTTGATCACCGCGAATTTCTCCGGTATTCACAAACGCTTGTTTAGCAATTAAAAGAGGTTTGCCTTTTTTATCTTTGCCTTCTTGACGAACAATATACACTATATTTCCATAGGGATTATAAGTCACCGCTGTTTGCGGTACCGTTAAATATTTTTGATTTGCGCCCACCGTCACTTCAACATTCGCAAACATGCCCGGTGTGAGTTGATTTTGATTGTTATTAATCGTGGCTTCTACTTCCACATTTCGACTATCCACATCAACAGCCGGATTAATGGTCGTGATTTTTCCATGAAAGACTTGTTTAGGAAAAGAGTCAGAGGTTAATGAAACCAGTTGATTCACTTTTAGTTGCGCAAGCGCTTGCTGAGGCACAAGAAAATCGACATAAATCGGATTCAATGTTTGCAACATCACAATTTGGTCGCCGGGATTGAGATATTGCCCGGGATTAATTTGGCTAATTCCCAACCGTCCTGAAAATGGCGCGCGTATGGTTTTTTTATTCACTATCGCCACTTGTTGCGCGACTTGTGCGTTTAAACTATTTAAATTACCTTCATCATTATCTAATGTTTGTTTGCTAACCGCATGCACTTTAAATTGTGCTTTATCACGATTAAACGTCAGCAATGCCAACTTGGCATTGGCTTGTAAAGAATGTAATTGAGCGATATCACTGTCTGCATTTAACTGCACTAACAATTCACCTTGTTTAACCATACTGCCTGGTACGAAATAAATTTGTTTGACCATCGCCGCTAATTCAGTGGTCACATTAACGCCTTGAATAGCACGTAAGCTCCCTGTTGCGGTTAGTTTAGGCTGCCAATTGGTATAAGTAGTTTTTGCAGTGGAAACGGTCAAAGTGACTTCTGAGTGCGAAAGATAATAGCTTAACATCAACGCACTGAAGCCTTTATATAAAATAATACATCCAAATAAAACACCTAAAGCAATGAGCATTTTTTTCATGCGTTTATCCATGCATGACTCCTTTCCTATGATCCTGTTTTATTAAAATTACCTGGCGTGTATTGTTCAGTATTGCGTGTGAGCACGATATCACACTCTAAACAAGGACGTCGCCACCAAGCACCGCCTAACGCTTGAAACAAAGCTGCTGTATCCGTGTACCGCAGCGCTTGTGCCTGAATGCGTAAAATAGTCGTTTGTTGATAAGTTCGCTCAGCAATTAATAAATCAATGTAATTAGCACCACCTAATTGATATTGCTTTTGTGTCAGTGTTAACGCATTTTTAGCAGCCACTTCTGCCTCACGCTCAGCATTCAATGCTTTCGCATCATTTTGTAATGCGCGTAATGTATCCGCCACATTTTTAAATCCTTGTAATACGGTTTCTTTATATTGCGCAGCGGCTTGTTGATAAGCCGCAATGGCCGCATTTTTTTTGGCGATGAGTGCCCCACCATTAAAAATGGATTCTGTAACGGCAGGTCCTATTGCCCAGGCCTTATTGTTTGGATTAATTAAACTGCTTAAAACAGTATTTTCCCAACCATAATTACCGGTAATCGTCACTTGCGGATATAAATTAGCAGTAGCCACGCCAATTTGTGCAGAAGTATTATGTAAAGTGGCTTCTGCAGCACGAATATCTGGGCGTTGTCGTACTAATGCAGAAGGCATACTGATAGGCAAACGTGTAGGTAAGTGTAATTGATATAAATTAAAAACAGGTAAGCGATCTTCACTGGGAAATTCCCCAATTAATACCGATAAAGCATGAAGTTGTTGTGCTAAATTCTGCTCTAAAGGGGACAAACTAGCGCGAGTCGTTGCGACTTCACTTTGCTGAGTGAGCACACTGGTAAGCGGAATGGCTCCCAAAGCATATTGTTCTTTCAGAATTTTTAAACTTTCTTCGTCATCATGAAGAAGTGCTTTAGTGGCTTTGATTTGTGCGCGTAAGGAAGCCGTTGTAATAGCGGTTGTCACAATATTCGAGGTTAACGTCAGAAAAGCGGCATCCAATTGAAATTTGGCAAGATCTACCAGAGCGGCCTCTGCCTCTATTCCACGACGCAGTCCGCCAAAGACATCTAGCGTATAAGAAACGTTTACTCCCGCATCAAATAAATTAAAAATCGTTGCTCCGCCCCCACCGGTTGATCCACTGCTCTCTCCTGCAGGGGGAATGCGTTCGCGTGTACCCGTCACATTGGCTGAAAAAGCAGGAAACAAAGAAGAACCAATTTGCGCCGTAAGATTCTCTTGGGCTTGTATCAACGCGGCCTTAGCGGCGGCCATATTGGGGCTATGAGCGAGCCCCGTTTGAATTAAATCGTTTAGCTGGGGGGAATGAAAAAGAGTCCACCAATTAGCAGGTAACTCTTCATCTAAAACAAATGTTTGCGCTGTCCCACCCTTGCTACCCGGTGTGCTGACGGTTTTTTTAGGAAAGGGAGCCGGTGTATAGTGTTTTATATTAGGCTCATTTGGCGAATGAAAATCAGGCCCTACCATACAGCTACTGAGCATAGCCACAAAGAGTAAAAGAGCACCCCAACGAAAGCATGAAAGAAGACGATTCAGCACGCCAATTCCTTGCGTTATTATTAGTCAAATGACTCATTCTGCCATAGCCCCATCGGGGAAGCAAAATTTACCCCGGATTCTTAGGCCCAATCATTAACTCAGGACGGACTAATTCTTTAAATTCTTTTTCACTTAAATAATTTAAAGCTAAACACGCTTGCAACAGCGTCGTGCCATCATGCCACGCTTTATGAGCGATTTCAGCCGCTTTGTCATAGCCAATTTTAGGCGCTAATGCTGTAACCAACATCAGTGAATTATTGACTGATTCACTGATCGCACGTTCATCAGCCACTAAATCTTTGACGCAATATTTATTAAACATCGCGCATGAGTCGGTTAACAAACGCACCGAGTTCATAAAATCATGCAATATTACTGGCTTAAACACATTCAATTCAAAATTCCCTTGTGAATCGGCAAAGCCAATTGCCGCATCATGACCCATCACTTGCACACACACCATGGTCATCGCCTCGCACTGCGTGGGATTCACTTTACCTGGCATGATCGATGAACCCGGCTCATTGGCTGGCAAGACTAATTCGCCCAAACCACAACGTGGGCCCGACCCCAACCAGCGAATATCATTTGCAATTTTCATCAATGCACACGCTAATGTTTTTAAGGCCCCATGCGCAAACACAAACACATCGTGTGCTGCGAGTGCCGCAAATTTGTTAGGCGCAGACACAAAAGGTAAGCCGGTAAATTCAGCAATTTTTGCCGCTGTTTTTACAGCAAATTGCGGATGCGTATTTAAACCGGTGCCGACAGCCGTACCACCAATCGCGAGTTCATATAACCCCGGCAAAGTTTTTTTAATGTAATCGATTGCCGCATCTAACTGCGCCACATAGCCTGAAAATTCTTGGCCTAAGGTTAAAGGCACGGCGTCTTGTAAATGCGTGCGACCTGTCTTAACAATATGCTGAAATTGTTTTTGTTTCTCAGCCAAGCCATTGCGAAGTACTGTCACTGAGGGTACGAGATGATTCACTATCCCTTCAACCGCCGCAATATGCATCGCCGTTGGAAACGTATCATTGGATGATTGCGATTGATTAACATGATCATTTGGATGCACAGGACTTTTACTGCCAATCACACCCGTGGCCATTTCAATAGCACGATTACTAATGACTTCATTCACATTCATATTAGTTTGTGTGCCGCTCCCTGTTTGCCATACTCGCAAAGGAAATTGATTATCTAATTTTCCGGCAATCACTTCATCAGCTGCCTTGACAATCAATTCCATCACGTCTTTTTTCATCAAACCCAAATCATCATTGGTGATGGCCGCCGCTTTTTTCAAAATACCAAAGGCACGAATTAATTCTGTGGGCATCACATCACGGCCAATCGCAAAATGCTCCAATGAGCGTTGCGTTTGCGCACCCCAATACACATCCGCAGGGACTTCGATTTTGCCCATGCTATCAGATTCAGTTCGCGTCGATTTTGTCGTTGTCATCATACACATCCTCTTTACAATTTATTTTTTTACACACTTTTGGTAATTAATTCATATAAATCAGGCGAGCACTTTTGTTTTGCTAATATCGTTAGCTGCTCGCGCATTAATGCTTGCCGTTCTTTATCATATCGTTTCCAGGTAGTCAAAGGTTTCAGCATACGCGCGGCCACTTGCGGATTTAACTTGTCTAATTTTTCAACGACCTCACGTAGAAAACGATAACCCTCTCCTGATTTCACATGAAAATTAACGCGATTACGATGACAAAATGTGCCTATTAAGGCATACACTTTATTTGGATTTTTTAAATCAAATTGCGGATGCGCCATTAATTTTTTAACGGTTTGCAAGGTATCAGGTAACTTACACGCTGCTTGAATCGCAAACCATTTATCTAACATTAAAGCATCATCTTTGCAAAAATCATAAAAAATCACCAGCGCTTCTTCTCGAAAAGCATTTTCTTGATTAACGATACCCATCAAAGCAGGCAGCGTATCCGTCATATTCTGACCTAATGCCGCTAGAAATTGCGTTTTTCCAAGCGCCATGTTGTTTGGTGATAATAACAAATAAGACAAACATTTATTTTTTAATTGACGCTTTGCTACTGCCTCTCGATTAAATTCATATTGCAAGGTAGCAGCATGTAATTGTTTATATTTTTCTAAGAATAAATCTTGCAATGTTTCAGCAATACTTTTCATTAATCCTTCGCGTTTAGCATGAATGCCATCCACGTCAATCACTGCCATTTGTTCGCCAATATATGACTCAGAGGGCACGGTTAAAAATTCAGCTAATAAAAAATCATCTTGCGTTTCATGTTGTAATAAATATTGGAATAACGCTGTGACGCCAGCAGAGTCGGTTTTAGCGCTTTGCAATTTATTTAATAAATAACATTGAATCGCTTCATAACGATTAAATGCATCAGAATCATGTTTGGCCAACAAGAATAATTCTTCATCCGTATAGTGATAATTTAATTTAATGGGCGCAGAAAACCCTCTAAATAGCGAAGGAAGAGGCACCGAAGTGATATTTTTAAATGTAAACACTTGAGAAGCTTCTTTTAAATGTAATACTGCTTCAGATAAAATCTCATGCCCTTCTTTATCTAACAAACCGATACGCGCTGGAATTAAAAATGGTAATTTTTCTAATTGATTGGGCGTAGCTAGACAGGTTTGCGTGAAAGTCAGTGTATACGTTTGTTGCGCTTCATGATATTCACCAACAACGGTGACTGTCGGTGTACCCGCCTGCGTATACCAACGTTTAAATTGTTTTAAATCTATTCCCGACACTTCATGCATACATTCAATGTAATCATCAATCGTTACCGCTTGACCATCGAAGCGCGCAAAATATAAATCCATCCCTCTACGAAATACACTTTCGCCTAAGAGCGTTTTTAACATGCGCAAGACTTCAGCGCCTTTGTTATAAATCGTCGCAGTATAAAAATTATTAATTTCAATATAAGAATCCGGTTGAACAGAGTGCGCTAAGGGACCCGCATCTTCTGGAAATTGTGTTTCACGAAGATCGATCACATCGCGTATGCGCATCACTGATTTTGAAAATAAATCTTCTGAAAAAGATTGGTCACGAAAAATAGTTAAGCCTTCTTTTAAACTTAATTGAAACCAATCTCGACAAGTCACCCGATTGCCTGTCCAATTATGAAAATATTCATGCGCAATCACTGAGGCAATATTCATATAATCTTCATCGGTCGCGTTTTCGGGTTTGGCTAAGATGTATTTCGTATTAAAAATATTAAGCCCTTTATTTTCCATGGCACCCATCGTGAAATCACCGATCGCCACAATCATGTAAATATCTAAGTCATATTCACGACCATAGTTTTTTTCATCCCAACGCATAGCTTCTTTAACAGCTTGTATCGCATAATGTGCTTGATCACCAGTTCCTTTCTCAACATAAATCCGTAAATCAATCATTCGCCCTGATATTGTTTTAAATTGATCTCGCACTAAGTCAAAATCACCCGCGACTAAAGCAAATAAATAACTGGGTTTTTTAAAGGGATCTTTCCATTTCACCCAATGGCGACCCTGGGCTAGTTTACCTGCGTCCACGAGATTGCCATTCGATAATAAAATAGGATATTTTTTTTCATCAGCAATAATAGTCGTTGTATACTTCGCCAACACATCGGGTTGATCTAAAAAATAAGTGATACGTCTAAAGCCTTCTGCTTCACATTGCGTACAATAAGTTTGATTAGAAACATACAGCCCCATTAATGCCGTATTTTTCTGTGGAAAAATCTGCGTTACGATTTCTAATTCAGCATGGTCCGGCATCGCTGAAATAGTTAAGGTATTTTTATCTATTTGATATTGATGCGCTGCTAAAGATTTTCCATTTAATTTAATTGATTCTAAAATTAATTCTTCACCATTTAATGTTAATGTTTTTTCGGGATCATGACTCAATTGGTTATGACGCACACGTAACAAGGACGTGACGGTGGTATGCGTCTCATGCAAATCAAACACTAAATCAACTTCATCAATGAAGTAGGTAGGAACGCGATAATCTTTTAAATAGTTAACCGTGGTGGATTCTTTCGTTGTCGACAACGTCATATTTATTTACCTTGAGTAGAGGAATTAGGCTGAGTGGAAGGCCTTTGCATAGGAGGTTGTTGCAATAACGATGGATTGGTTGAGTCTACTGACATCCCTCCTGTCGAACCAACTTTCCCAGATACCTCTGATTTATTTTGCCCACTTGGCGCAACCATTCTTAAACTCCCTCCTTGATCAACAATCACATTGTTTTGTGGTGGCATCATTTGTTGCATAGGCGCAACCATATTTCTGTTACCTTGAGGAGAACGAGGCATTGGTGTGCTTTGCATAGGCGCAGAATTGGGCATTGGCATGTTTCCATTACCTTGTGTAGGTGCGGGATTAGACATAGGCGCTTGCGTCGGAACAGGCAAATTGGTGCTCGTTATTGTATCTGGCATAGCCGATTGGGCGTAGACATTTAAATTTAATGATGCCAGGAAGACCCCCAGCATTAAAATTTTTAAGGAGAAGTATTTCACTTGCATGGGAAAATTCCTTTTCAAATAAAGTCACCATGATAAACTTAAGCCACCTAAACGAGCAAGGTGATTGATACCTCATGACTGCTAATTACGATACACAAGAACTGGCCAAATTTGCTGCCCTCGCTCATCATTGGTGGGATAGAGAAGGCGAGCTTAAAACATTGCATCAAATTAACCCATTAAGGCTTCGTTATATCACCGAAAAAGCGCCCTTAAAAAATCTTAATATCCTGGATATTGGTTGCGGTGGCGGCATTCTCACAGAAAGTCTAGCCCAATTAGGCGCCCATGTGACGGGTATCGATATGAACCCTTCTCTCATTGAAACGGCTAATTTACACCAATTAGAGTCGGGTACTAACGTCTCTTATCATCTCATTTCAGCGGAAGACATGGCTTTAAAACACCCTCAATCTTTTGATGTGGTGACCTGCCTAGAAATGTTAGAACATGTTCCCGATCCCTCGGCCATCGTCAAAGCGTGCGCGACTTTAGTGAAACCCGGCGGCCATTTATTTTTTTCAACGTTAAATCGCAATCCTAAATCTTATTTATTTGCCATTTTAGGCGCGGAATATTTATTAAAAATATTACCTAAAAAAACGCATGATTATGCAAAATTTATTAAACCGTCAGAGCTAAATCGCTGGGCAGAACAAGCCGGACTCGTGACTCAAGAAATGAAAGGCATTCATTACAATCCGCTAACCCAACAATTTAAATTAACTTCTGATATTTCTGTTAATTATTTATTTTATGCTAAAAAACCATGATTAAAAAAAACATAAATAAAATAGAAGGTGTCTTATTTGATTTAGATGGCACCTTGTTAGATACCGTACCTGATTTAGGGTACGCTTTAAATTTATTACGCGAAGAGCATCATTTACCCCCTCTACCCTTAAAAGATATTCGTTCTATTGCCACACTAGGTTCTGTCGCTATGATTAAAATAGCCTTAGACCTTGATAAAACAGCGCCGCAATTTCACGCCGTTCGCGAGCGATTTTTAGCTTTATATACGGCGCATTTAGATAAACACACTACTTTTTTTCCAGGTATAGAAGAAGTGTTATCCTATCTTGATCAAAAAAATATCCCTTGGGGCATAGTCACCAATAAATTAAAAATCCATACACACGCCTTATTAAAAGCACTCGATTATCACCATCGTCCGGCGTGTATTCTGTGCGGCGATTCTTTACCTACCTATAAACCCGATCCCGCTCCCATTTTACATGCATGCGAACTCATTAAAAAAGCGCCAGAACATTGCTTATATGTTGGCGATGCAGAAACTGATGTGATGGCAAGTAAGGCTGCCGGCACGCAATCTATTGTGGCTTTGTATGGCTATATTGGCGAAAAAGAAAATGCTTATCTTTGGCAAGCGGATGGCTATATTGAGAAACCACTCGATCTTATGAACTGGCTTGCATAATTTGCGAGGATGAAATAATGATGGCTCCTGCGGCTTCCATTTCGCGCAAGGCTTGCTCGCTATCGCCCACATTTAATTCGACAGCACGACAAGCATCCGCAATCACGTATACTTTAAAGCCTAATTGCAACGCATCTAGGCAAGAATATTTAACGCAATAATCGGTTGCTAACCCCAATAAATAGACTTCAGTCACTTTTTTTGACTGTAAATAACCGCCTAAACCAGTGGCATATAAATGCTCATTATCAAAAAAAGCACTATAACTATCGACTTTTTCATGCATGCCTTTATAAAAAATCTTATCGATCCGAACCTGATTTAAATGGTCATGTAAAGCCGCGCCCGTGGTATTTTGCACGCAATGGACTGGCCATAAATCGACAAAACTGTGATGTTCTTCGGGATGCCAATCTTGTGTGGCGATGATCAAATCAAAAAAAGGCTGCAATTGATTAGCCAATAAAACCGCCTCTTCTGCTCCATTTACGGCTAAACTACCCTCACTACAAAAGTCATTTTGCAGGTCAATCATAATTAATGCTTTTTTTGACACTTTCTCTCTCCGATTTGCGAGTGAATTATAATATAATACCTTCTACCACATCATGAATGAAAAGAGTATTTAATGCAGGGTCTTTTAAAAGTAAGCGGCAAAGATGCAGAAAAATTCTTGCAAGGTCAACTGACTTGCAATATTCCTGATGCCATGAAAGAGCCTTTTCTTATAGGCGCACATTGCAATCGCGAAGGTCGTGTACTCAGTTTATTTTTTTTATATGCCATTCACTCCGATTTTTATTTACTCATGCCCAAAGAAATGGTGGATATCACTCTAAATGCGCTTAAAAAATATGTCGTATTTTTTAAAGTACAACTCACTAATGTCAGCGATTTACTTTGCCTGACGGATAAAAAATATCAGCTTAATAAAAATGATTTTATTGAAAATAATATCCCTATTATCTATCCAGAAACGTCAGGGAAATTTTTACCGCATGATATTAATCTACATCATCTTGGTGGCATTCATTTTGATAAAGGTTGTTACACCGGGCAAGAAATTATTGCGCGCATGCATTATCGCGGCAAATTAAAAACGCATCTGCATAAAGTCACTATTCAAACAAATACTGCTCTAAAACCTGGTGATATCGTCCATAAGGATGATACCGTCGTTGACAGTTATATGAAAACACCCGAAGATTGCGTGGCCTTAATTATCACTCAACGAGATATTTAAAATGACAAAAAAATTACGCGTGGCCCTTGCAGAGATCAATCCAATTGTCGGTGACATTGAATATAATTTAAAAAAACATTTGGCCGCAGCAGAACGTGCGCGTGATGAATTAAAAGCCGATATCATTGTATTTCCTGAACTCAGTCTGACCGGTTATCCGCCGGAAGATTTATTATTACGCCCCAGTTTTATACAATCGGCGCATGAAGCATTAAATGAATTTATCGCGAAAACAAAAAATATTTATTGTGTCATTAATCATCCGCATCTTACTTCGTCAGGTTTACTTAATTCTTCATCGCTTATTTTTAATGGCACTATTTTAGGAAGATATCATAAACAGCATTTACCTAATTATGGCGTCTTTGATGAAAACCGCTATTTTATTGCGGGCACCACACCTTGCGTTGTTCCCATTCACGGCATTCCGGTTGGACTCGTGATTTGCGAAGATTTATGGTTTCCAGGGCCGGTTCAACAAGCCGCCAGTCTGGGCGCCCGACTCATTCTTTCTCCGAACGCCTCACCTTTTGAAATGAATAAACACGAACAACGTGTTGATATGTTATCCAAGCGCGCTAAAATAAATCGCATGCCTATTGTCTATGTCAATCAAGTCGGCGCGCAAGATGGCATTGTATTTGATGGGGGCTCGATGGTCATTGATGAACAAGGTGTCGTCGCTGAATGCGCAGGATTTTTTAATGAACATTTACATCTCACTGAAATTGAAATCACGACGGCAGAAACTAAAGTGGCTTCTATTCCTTTTGAAGTGCCTCATAAAAATAAACGCATGTATGATGCTTTAGTATTAGGGCTCCGCGATTATATTCATAAAAATCATTTTTCAAGTGTCGTATTAGGTTTATCGGGCGGCGTGGATTCTGCACTAACATTAGCGATCGCTGTCGATGCATTAGGCGCCAAAAATGTTCATGCGGTGATTTTACCCTCTCGTTATACCGCTGACATTAGCATTAAAGATGCTTTATTAATCGCTAAAAATTTAAATGTCACGCATGAAATTATTTCGATTGAACCGGCTTATGAAGCTTTTTTAAATTCATTAGCGCCTAGTTTTAAAAATAAAGAAAAAAATTTAACAGAAGAAAATATTCAAGCACGCATACGTGCCGTTATTTTAATGGCGCTCTCCAATAAATTCGGCCAATTAGTCTTAACCACAGGCAATCGTAGCGAATTGGCTGTAGGTTATTGCACGATTTATGGTGATATGGCTGGCGGTTATGCGGTATTAAAAGATGTCTTAAAAACAGAAGTCTATGAGCTATGCCATTATCGAAATGAAATTCAATCCGTGATTCCTACTCGCATTATCGAACGACCACCCACTGCTGAACTCGCAGAAAATCAAAAAGACGAAGACACCCTTCCACCTTATGCCATCTTGGATGAAATTCTTAAATTGTACCTCAATGAAAGTTTGTCGCCCGACGACATTATTGCCAAAGGATTTGATGCTGACGTTGTCGCTAAAATAGTAAAACTCATTCATCGCAATGAATACAAACGCAGTCAAGCGGCAATTGGCACGCGGATTAATTTAAAATCTTTCGGAAAAGATTGGCGCTATCCGTTGACGAATGGGTTTGCACCCACTAAAGATATTGATTTTGAGCAAGAAATGAAAGAATGGGATGTGACACTGAATGACGGTTTAGATGACGACGATAACCCATTTAAAAAATAGACTTCTTTACGCTGCATCACTCACATCTTCTCTGGCAAAAATCCGCCGGCTTGCATTTCCCACATACACGCATAATGCCCATGCATTTTAATTAATTCCTCATGCGTGCCATCTTCAATAATGCGCCCTTTATCAAAAACTAAAATTCTATCCATCTCTGATAATGTCGATAAACGATGAGCGATCACTATTGTCGTGCGACCTTGCATTAACAAATGCAAACCCTCTTGAATGTGTTTTTCTGTCATCGAATCTAACGCCGAAGTCGCTTCATCTAAAATAAGAATCGGCGCATTTTTTAACATCGCTCTCGCAATCGCAATGCGCTGCCGTTGTCCGCCAGAAAGTTTAATGCCGCGCTCACCGACCAATGATTGATAACCGTGAGTTAAATGCGTAATAAATTCATGACAATGCGCTTTTTTAGAAGCGGCAATGACCTCATCATCACCCGCATGCACACACCCATAACGAATGTTATCCATCAAGGTACGATGAAACAAACTAATATCTTGAGGGATCATGGCAATATGTTCGTGCAAGGAATCTTGCGTCACGGATTGAATATTTTGCCCATCAATTAAAATTTTGCCCGATTCGACATCAAATAAACGTAAAATCAAATTCACAAAAGTAGTCTTTCCACTGCCTGATAAACCGACTAATCCAATTTTTTGGTCAGGTGCGATCACCACATTTTTATTTTGAAAAAGATGAGCGCCTTCAGCATAATGAAAAGTGACCTCATCAAATTCAATGCGACCTTGATTCACTATCAAAGATTTCGCTTGTGGTTGATCAACAATGTCATGCGGCGCAGAAATAATGGTTAAAGCTTGTCTGCACTTACCCAGCTCCTCAGCAAAAACCACAAATTGACTGGCGACATACCATAAATTAAAAAAAATACTGATCGACAAAGAAATAATAAAACTAAAATCACCAATCGATACCTGATTTTTAGCATACATCGCTACCAATACATAAAGATTCAATCCAATGAGAACGATAATGCTCACATCCCAAAAAACCCGCATTTTTAATATCGTCCACTGCATAGTACGATCTTTATTCGTCGTATCCCATGTGGCGGCTTGAATTAAATTATTCTCATAAGCATTTCTTGAAAATAATCTGACATTCGTCATATTGCTGATACTATCCACTAACTTCCCCACTAACGTGGTTTTACTCGTTGCAAAAATATTTGAAAGCTGTTGAATCGGCTTAAAGAAATAAATGGCAATTAAAATAAAGGCGGCCGCCCATAAAAACAAAATAAGAGCGAATATCGGATGAACTAACAGCATCATCATGATCGCAATTAAAAGACCCACACATTGCGCAAACGTATCATCCATCGTCGATAAAATAGTAATGAATCCCGATTGCATATCCGATATTTTGTTAGATAAACTGCCCGCAAAATGATTTTGAAAATAATGATGCGAGTGCCTATTTAAATAAGAAAACATAGCCGTCACCAAATCATAACGCACGCTGGGAAATAATTTTAATCTCACCCAATCTAATACCCGCATATCGATAGCAATAAAAACTCAAAGCAAAATATACAAGATCACATAAGGTTTGACGGCATGAAAGACTGCTGATTTATCCCCACTAAAAGCTACGGCCTTGTCAATAATCAGTTTTAAAACATAGGGCGAGAACGAATTACTTAAACCCCAATAAAAAGCAATAAAGAATAACGAAATCACATACCCTTTATGGGGTTTAATAATCTCAAAAAAGAATCTTTTTAAAGACGTTTGCGATGAATTCATTATTCCTCAACTAAAACATCCCATTATCATTCGCTGATTTTTCTGGAATATCTTGCACCGCATCCCAATGTTCTACAATTTTTCCATTCTCTAATTTGAATAAATCAAAAATCGCACGGCCTCGTGTGCCAGGTTCACGCACAGAATGCACATGGAGAATGACATAATCACCTTCCGCAAAAACGCGTACGATATCGCTGTGCGTTTCTGGAAAATTATCGCGTAAATATTGAATGAATGCCTTTAATCCTTCTGCCCCATCTGCTGCTGTGGGATTATGTTGAGTATATTTTTCACCTAAATACTTTGAAGCCGCTGCAAAATCTTTTTGATTAATGGCTTTATCATAAAACTCAATAACGTTTTGTTTATTTGTTTCTTGCTGACTTTCGCTCGCATTTGCCGCATACGTAAAGGAAGTGGCTATACTTAGCAAAATAAAAACTAAAGTGGATAAATATTTTTTCATGATATCTTTCTCCTAATCTTCTGAAGGTCTGTATCTTTGATCAAAATTCACTTTTATATTTGGATAATTATACTGAATCACCCTCATCGTTTCATTGAGCTGTGTCGTCATATTTAATTTTTTATAGGATTGAGCCATGAGTACTAATGCCTCCGGTACCGTAGGTGCACCGTCATAGTGCGCAACGACATTGCTTGCTCGATTAGCGGCGGCAACATAGGCTTTACGCGAATAATAATATTCTGCCACGTGCAATTCATGGTCCGCTAAGACATTCCGCAAATAAACTAAATATTGATGTGCGGCGGGTGCGTAAGCGCTGTCGGGATAACGAGTCACCAACTCATTAAAACTTTGATAGGATTTTTGAATTTGAGTGAGATCGCGCGTCGCTAAATCGAGTTTAAATAAACGTTCGACCACGCCTAAATTTTGATAATAATCAGAAAGCCCACGCATGTAATAAGCGTAATCCACATGCGGATTGGTCGGATAAGTACGAATAAAACGATCTGCCGCAGAAGACGCTAAAGCATATTCTTCTTGCATGTAATAAGAATAAATAATGTAAAATTCTGCCTTCTCGGTACTATCGCCATAAGGATATTGCACATCTAAGGCTTCAAAACGTTTAGTGGCTTCTGAAAAACTTTTATCTTGTAACGCCGCTTTGCCACGATCATAAATTTGTTGTTCGCTTTCGCCCTTATAATTTTGGGCCGGATCATTGACTGAAGAACATGCGGTTAAAAAACTAGTACATGCGACTGTAGCGATCATACCTAAAACAATTTTTTTCATAAATAATGGCCTATTCCGGATTTTGGCGTGCATTGTAAACTAAATTCTGTCATCATTCACGCCGCTATAGAACATAAAATTCATCACACAGTAACAATCCCTGCCGATACGAATCCAGAAAGACTGGATCACGTCTTAGCGCAACTATTGCCTCTTTATTCGCGAACGCAAATAAAGACCTGGATCGATAATGGCAATGTACTGGTCAACAACCAAACAGTCAAAGGTAAAATGAAAGTCAAAGGCGGCGAAATCGTGACCGTCGAGGCCACCCGAAAAGCGCAACCCGAATGGGAAGCTCAAGACATTCAAATTCCTATTGTTTATGAAGATGAAGCCGTCATCGTTGTGAATAAACCCGTTGGTATGGTCACCCACCCAGGTGCCGGCAATCCGGATAAAACACTATTAAATGCCTTACTGCATCATGCCCCAACTTTAAAAAACTTACCTCGCGCAGGCATTTTACATCGATTAGACAAAGACACTTCCGGCTTATTAGTGATTGCTAAAACAGAAGAAGCACTAA
>Ga0206794_1084_pt1 | contig 26534 bp, 25 predicted proteins | sample Alteio_BWOrgCont_70_FD_152877 | JGI IMG/M metagenome (GOLD analysis project Ga0206794, IMG submission 152877) | Enriched cells from forest soil in Barre Woods Harvard Forest LTER site, Petersham, Massachusetts, United States -... | ecosystem: Environmental > Terrestrial > Soil > Temperate forest >...
TCGAACATCCAAAATCACAACAAATACTTCCTTTTCAACTCCTCACTAACAATATAAGCGTCTTCTACCACCGATTCAGGGTAACCAATAGTCTCCAATATAGCTATACCATTTTTGTTTTTAAGGACGCCTGTTTTCATTTTATAGTCAAATACCAGGCGGGTATCATTTACTGTTTCTTCGAAGGAGTAAACGGCGTAGTCATTATCAAGCAGTTCGGCAAGCTCAAGATCGTGGGTGGAGACAAAGACAAAGTTTTTGTTATCGGTTAAATAGGTAAGTACCGATTTGGCAGCCGCTATACGCTCAATGGTATTGGTGCCACGAAATATCTCATCAATAATAACCAAACTCTTAACCGGCTCGTCGCCGCCGGCCCGGTTAATAATATCCAGTATGGATAAGGCCTCGGCCTGGAAATAGCTTTTATTTTCGCCCAGGTTATCGCTGGTTTTGATACTGGTTTGAATCCTTAACAGCGGCGCTTTATATTCCTTTGTACAGGTAGTATATATAGTTTGTGCCAAAAGCGCGTTAATGGCAATTGACCGTATAAAAGTAGTTTTCCCCGACATATTTGACCCGGTGATCAAAACCCCTTCGTCCGTACGGGTACGGATGGAATTTGGCACACAATTATAGATGAGCGGGTGGAACATATCCACCAGGTCCATCTGCAGGTTTTCGGTATAAAATACCGGTTTGCTGTAATGTGTGAGCCCAGCCCTGAACGACTGGATGGAGATCAGCGTATCAATTTCGGCAACGTAATTATAGATCACCTCGATATCTCCACGATATTTGTTAACGCGTTTTACCGAGGTAATAAACATTAAAGGCTCCAGCAGGAAAAGCAATTTTATAAATTTATATAGCGCATAGCTCAAATTTTCGGGGTTGCCTGCCAGCCTGCTTTCAAAGCTGACCAGGTTTAGCGAACGGTTTAGGCCCGACAAATTATTTAAGCTGTTTTTTACCGCTTCATCCTGCTCAAAATGCACCTTTTTTAATAATTTCCGGGCAACCCTGTGCAAAATGATCAGCTGCGGTAATGACCTGGTGTATGATGATATTTTGTTTTTTGTGGCATAATGCAAAGCGATATTGCCGGCCAGCAAGGCTACCAAAACCACAAAGCATACCGGGGTAGGTATAATAAACAGGGATATTATTAAACCAATTATAGCAATCCCCGAAATCCTGGTGTAAAAGCTCATCAGGCCTCCCAGCAAATACTCGTGTTTTTTTAAAAATAAATCGGCCAGGTAGTAGGCATCGCCGCTGCTTAGTTTTGACAGCTCCAACTCAATACTTTCCTGGTCGGGCCGGGGCATGTTAAGCGCCTCAATTTTTCGGTCGAAGGTCAACAGCCGCTCAAAAGAAGTTTCGGGGGTAAACAGCTTTTTGTACAGGTATTGCTTTCCCGGTTTGGAATTAGTGCGGTCGATATAGTCGAAAATATCATTAAGGTCAAGGTCTTCAGCAATGGCCGGAGATATTTTGGCAGGATCATCGCTGGCGTTCAAATAAGCGGCGATCAATTTAAAATTGCGCTTCGAATTTACCGGGCGGCCCCATTTGCTGCGTATTTTTTCTAAATTTTTTCTTATCGTCTGGCGCCTGTTGAAGTAGTTGTATATATAAATTACAACGAGGAGAGAAGCCAGTATAGCAACCGTAAAAAACCAATAAAACATAGGATAAATGTAATAGCAATCGTTAAAAAAGCACGTTAAAAGTACACTGTAAAACTTTTACGCATAATCGACAGCCATAGATACGAATAAAAGTAAAATAAATGCCACTAAGTTGAATTATTAACAGGCAACCGGCTTTTTTTGTTTTTTCGGGGGGCGATTTGAGGTAAATACGGGTACAATTATTTAAGCCCGTCTTTAAATAATTTACTTTTTAACACTAAAAGATTTGAAATAATTCACGGTGTATATCCCCCCTTTACAGGTCATGATCAGACGCATCTTCGGCCAGATCAATGATCACCTTATCCAATCTTTCAAGCTCTACCATGATATTCTTAAGTATTTCTTTGTCCGAGGGTGCATCCTGCAGCAATGCAACCAGACCTTTTAGATTTGCCAGGGGGCTGCGTATCAGGTGCGATTGTTTCCAGGCCATTTCTTTTATACTATTTATATGGCGCTGTATTCTTTCATAAGCAGAATGTAAATTATTCTCTGCTATTTTTCTTTCGGTAATATTTGACAAGGCAAACATCAAACCAAATATTTCTTTTTCGCTGTTAATGATCGGGAACAGCCTGACATAATACCAGTTTACCGACCCATCAGGTTGCGGATAGTTAATTTCGTAATTTATACTGCTGCCTTCGAGTACTTTATTAGCGGCATTTGTAAAATGAGGCAGCCTGTCGTCAGGTAAATAATCTTTAATAGAATCCCCGGTTTTAAGCTTATGATTATATTGGCTGCTTGAAAATTTTGCCGCCTTTTCATTAAAGGCTGTTACGTTTAGGTTTTTGTCGAATAAAGCGTATGCGATTTCGGTAGTATCTAGGATAGTTTGAAGGTTTGCTTCATATTGTTTCAAAACCTCTTCAGTTTTCCAGCGTTCAGTGGTATCTATCATTGTTCCGATGATAGTTGGCTCGCCTTCAAGTATGGCGCGGCTTCCTGAAAACTCAACATGGTTTGGCGTTCCGTCCTTTCTCTTCCCGGTCACTTCATAATTTACATATTCAATTTCTCCCAGGTAGCGGGCATAGATATTTTTCCTTACAATCGCCCGGTCCTCTTCGCTGACGATTATGTCGACAATGCTTTTTGGGGTATTGATCAATTCGTATGGTTCATAACCAAAAATTTCAGCGTACCGCCGGTTTATGTATACCAATTTTTCTTTTTGAAGTATGTACACACCTATTGTTGAATGTTCAGCCAATGTGCGGAATTTCAGGTTGGCGTCATGAAGGTCGGTTTCCAATTGTTTTCGCCTTGTTATATCGTCTGCAATAACCATTACCCTGTTATCTGCAAGCTTTTTTACGTTAATTTCCACATCAAATACCTTCCCTTTTTTGTGTACAAAGCGTCTTTCTTTAATAACAGCCTGCTCATAGTTCAGGCGGTAAGGAATAAACGGGTCTGTTTTTAATTGTTCAGGATCAATCAGATCTGTTATATTTAATTTTAATAATTCATGCCTGGTATAGCCGGTCATTTTGCTCATGCTCGGATTTGCATCAATAAAATTGCCTTCAAAATCAAGCACGTAAATAGCATCAAAAGACCGCTCGATCACAGATTGGTAATTCCCTTTGCAATTTTTGAGTTTCTGCAATAAAGCAATCGATTCAGATGAACTTTCTGTTGCCTTTTTTTCCAGCTGCTTATTTAATGTTTTCAGAGCTGAATTACTTTTTTTTATCTGGAATTGTGTAATTAATAAAGCACTGCCTAATGCAATCCAACCCAAAGCCGTACAAAAAATCGTTGAAACATTGCATGGTATGATGCCTTGCAAAAGCGGTATTTTAAAAATCCAGCCAATGATTACTAAAATGCCAATTGATATGCTAAGCAAGCCTGTAACAATAACCGCTTTTACATTTGGGAGAGCATACATAAACTGTAGTTTGATTCAACTTAATAAGCATTTTTATAAGCGGGCGACCCGGATAGGTAATTTAAACCGTTATACCCTTTCATCAATAAAGTTATAATTAAAAATAATTAAAACTGTTTTAATAAAATTCCCAAACTATGGCGCTTTATCTTTTCAATGCCTTGAAAGAGATATTGCTTATTTTACAGGTCGTTGTTCGAAGCGTCTTCTGCCATTTCAATAATGATGGCATCCATCCGGTCAAGTTCGTTCTGAATGTAGCCAAGTACTTCAGCATCCGATGGGTCTTCTTTCAGCATTGCCGCTAATCCCTTTAAATTGGCCAGCGGGCTGCGTATCAGGTGCGACTGTTTCCAGGCCATATCTTTTATGCTGTTGATATGGCTTCGTATCCTGTCGTAAGCGCTTTTTAGATCATGTTCCGCATTTTTCCTTTCAGTTATGTCATACAGGGCCATCATCATGCCTAATATTTCCTTATTGTCGTTTGTTATCGGGAATAAACTTACATAATACCAAACCACTGCGCCACCAGCCTGGGGGTAATCAATTTCATAATTAATGTTGTTCCCTTTTAATACAGCCCTTGTGAAATTAATAAACTGGGGGAATCTGTCGAGCGGGAAAAAATCAGTAAGGCGGTCGCCCTTTTTTGGCAGATGATAATATTCGTGCTTAACAAACTCGATGGCTTTCTGGTTAAATGCCTGGGCCTTAAGCTCCAGGTCAAATAAAGCGTAGGCTGTCCCCGTTGTTTTTAAAATCGTTTGCAGGTTGGCCTCGGATTTTTTGAGCGATTCCTCGGCCTTGAGCCGTTCTGTGATGTCATTTGTAAGCGAAAGCCTCACCGGCCTTCCCTCAAAAATAATATCCTGGGCGATCGTCTGCACAAAAATGATAGTTCCATCTTTTTTAACATGCCTTACCACGGGGTAACTGGTTGTGCCGTCCAGCTCTGTATTGTACCCTTCCAATTGCTGATCCAAATCTTCAGCGGGCCTGAATGCAGTCACACTCATATTTAAAAGTTCATCTTTGGTATAGCCGTAAAGATTCGCGGTGGCCTCATTAACGGCAATAACTGACATGTCATCTTTTGCTATCATCCATAGCGGCGAAGGGTTGCTGTCAAAAAGCAATTTATACTTTTGCTCGGATAATCTCAGTTCCTCTTCGGCTTTTATCCGCGACGAAACATCAATCCCTGTGCCTAACAAACAAAGCTGATCTTCATAAATTATCGGACTCCCGGTAAGCAAAAAAGGAATTTTAACACCAATTTTTGTTTTTACCCTGGCCTCAGCCATCGAGTAACCTTCTTTGAATACTTTTTCGGCGGCAATGTCCAGGATTTCAAAATCCTCACGGGCGATCATATCTCTTACGATCAGTTTTTCAATTTCCGGTGCAGTGTAGCCGGTAACTATTTCAACGTTCCTATTCCAGCGTAAAAATTTCCCTTTTTCATTCCTTAAATAAAATATCCCGGGCAAACTGTTTATGATAGCATCCGACAGCTGCTTTTCTTTTAAGATGAGCTCTTGTGCCGTTTTCTTTTCTGAAATGTCAACCATTGTGCCGATAATGGATGGTTCATCTGCAATTATTACAGCGCTGCCAAAAATCTCTACCTGGTTCTGTGTCCCATCTTTTTTTCGCCCTTCAAATTCGTAATGAATATTATCTATTTCTCCTGCAAAACGGGCCTCGTTATTCCTTCTTACCAAAGCCTGGTCTTCTTTGCTTACGATAAGATCAATAATACTGCCCGGAGTATCGATCAACTCGTGATGTTCATAACCAAAAATTTCAGCAAACCGGGGGTTTATGTATAAAAGTTTTTCTTTTTGAATTATATAGATGCCAACCATTGATTTTTCAGCCAGTGTCCTGAATTTGATCTCAGCTTCCCGAAGTTCCGCTTCCATCCGTTTTCTATCGGTAATATCACGGGCAATTACCAGCATCTGGTTATCAGCAAACTTTTTTACATTAATTTCAACTTCAAATATCTTCTTGTCCTTCCGTACCAGGCGCCGCTCTTTTATTAATGATCTGTCGGGCATATGGTAGCCGTGAATAACAGGGTCTGTTTTTAATTGTTCGGGGTCTATAATTTCTTCTATATTTAGTTGTAACAATTCCTCCCTGGAATACCCTGTCATTTTACACATGCTTTCATTTGCTTCCGTAAAATTGCCTCCATCGTCAACCAGGTAAATGGCATCGGATGCATTTTCAAGCAGTGAACGATATTTCTCCTCACTTTCTTTAATGATGCTGCCGCTCTTCAGCCTTTCCTTAAGTAGGTCCCTGATATTCCTGATAATATAGATGGAAAGGGAAAGGGCGATGGCCAGGGAAAGTAAAATTAAGAGGATGAATTTTTTTGAAGTACTTTGATATATTTCCCTGTTATTATTAAATATTTTCTTTGCTACCTGCGCTTGCAATTCCATCAACTGGGTTAACTTTATGATGATCGGGGCGGGTTCAGTAGCAGATCCGCTTTGAATAAACCCATCAAGGGCCCGGGTATCTTCCCTTGACAGTATGGATTCCAGGTTTTTACTCGCTTTATCGGCCTGATTTTTTATTATATCTGTTTGCCCGACCAACCGGTTCTCCTCGGGTGTGAAATAGGTGAGTTTGTAATTATGCCAATTGGTGTTAATGATTTCCTGTGCTTTCTGAACGCGCATTTGCGCTTCAGTAAAGGCAATTACGTGGTTTTTAACACTCAACGGCATCGGAAGTATTTCCGACATGTATGCAAAACGCACATTTGCCAATTGCTGCATGCATACCACACGGTCTGCATACAGCGTGCGGGTGTTTTCATTCATTTTTTCCAGGTCGTCAATACCGTAAAGGCCCAATACTATCAAGCTGGCGGCTGTGATAAATATCAGCATGTATAACTTCGCGGAAGCACTGAATTTATTTAACATGGTATTTTCTACAAGCATTTATATCATTAGGGACTTAACCAATGCATTGTGGCACTAATAAATCATTTACTAATGTCCTTTACTTAAGAAAGTTCTTACATTCAGCCCTTACCATTTAGCCCCTCCTAAAGGGCGAAGCCCTCACTCATCCTCCCCGGTAGGGAGAACTTTAAAAAAACGAACCGAAAACTAAAAGTCTCCCCGCCAACTGGCGGGGGAGATTTAGAGGGGGCTTGATCTCAACGTTTCCTTAAGTAAACGATATTGAATCATTTATTAATAAAGTTATGATAAAAATATAATGAAAACTACCTAATGAAAACTTAGCAGTAATTATAAACAAATTGGCTGTATAATGGCCTTGAAACAGCCGTTTGCATATTTTACAGGTCGTGGTTGGAAGCGTCTTCGGCCATTTCAATTATGATGGCATCCATCCGGTCGAGCTCACTCTGGATGTGGTCGAGGACTTCAGTATCTGATGGGTCGTCTTTCAGCATGGCGGCTAATCCCTTTAAATTGGCCAATGGGCTGCGTATCAGGTGCGATTGTTTCCAGGCCATATCTTTTATACTGTCGATATGGTCCTGCACCATCTTGTAAGCGCCTTTTAAGCTTTCCTCGGCATTTTTTCGTTCGGTTATATCCGATAGCGCCAGCATTAACCCAAATATTTCTTTTTTATCGTTTGTAATGGGGAACAGCCTCACATAAAACCAAAATACCTGCCCGTTAGACTGGGGGTAATTAATTTCATAACTCACATTTTTCCCCGTCAGCACTTCATCGGCATAACTTATAAATTGAGGGAACCGTTCACTTGGGAAGTAGTCGGCGAGCTGGTCACCCTTTACCGGATTGTGTTTATACTGGCTATTTACAAATTTAACAGCCATCTGGTTAAATGCTATTACATTAAGCTTCTTATCCAGCAAAGCATAAGCAGTATCGGTAGTATCCATAATGGTTTTCAGGTTGGCTTCTGATTTTTGCAGCGTCCTTTCCACCTTAAGTTTTTCGGTAATGTCTGTTGTTAATGAAAGCCTTACCGGCCGGCCTTCGAATATAATATCATGCGCAATGATATGTACAAACATCATGGATCCGTCTTTCCTAATATTCCTGACGACGCCAAAGTCAGTTGAAGCGCCCGCCTCCTTCCGGAAAATTTCCAATTGCTGCTCCAGGTCCTCTTTGGGCCTTAATACACGGGCATTCATGTTCAGAAGCTCTTCTTCGGTATAGCCGTAAAGATTGGCGGCAGCTTCGTTAACGGCAATGATAGAAAGGTCATCCTTTGCGACCATTGTCATTGGCTGCGGATTACTGTCAAAAAGCAATTTATACTTTTGCTCGGATGACCTTAACTCTTCCTCGGCTTTTATAAGCGATGAAATATCGATACCTGTCCCTAATAAACACCGCTGGTTTTCATATACAATTGGTGTTCCCGTTAGTAAAAAAGGAATTTTAACGCCTTGTTTGGTCACCACTTTAATTTCAACCATCACATAACCCTCCCTGAATATTTTTTCGATGGCGTTCCTTACCCTTTCCCGGTCCTCGTCGGCTACCAGCTCCTTTGCGTTCAGGTTTTCTATTTCCTCCGCAGTATAGCCGGATACGGTTTCAAAATTTTTATTCCATCGCAAATAATGGCCCTTGTCATTATGCAAATAAAATACCCCAGGCAAACTGTTTATTATCGTCTCCGAAAGTGTTTTTTCCCTTAAAATAAGTTCCTCGGCCTTTCTGCGTTCGGTGATATCTAACATTGTTCCGATAATGGCCGGCTCGCCGTCAATTATTGCCCTGTTGCCATAAAACTCTATATAGTTAAGTGTCCCGTCTTTTTTCTTTCCTGCCACTTCGTAATGAACATTCTCCAATGCCCCCTCGTAACGGGCCTGGACATTCCTTCTTACCGTTTCCTGGCCCTCGTTGCTAATGATCATGTCAATAGCGCTGCCGGGGGTATTGATCAGTTCGTGAGGCTCATAACCAAAAATCTCCGCAAAGCGCGGGTTTACATATATAAACCTTTCTTTTTTGCTAATGTAAACACCCACCACTGATTTATCTGCCAGGGTCCTGAATTTTAGTTCAGCCTCGCGAAGCTCTGTTTCCATTTGTTTTCTGTCGGTGATATCGCGGGCAATAACCAATACATTATCATCTGCAAACCTTTTTACATTGATCTCCACATCAAATACCGCCCCGTCTTTATGTACCAGTCTTCGTTCCCTGATCACAGCCTTGTCGGGATCCGCAGGCCCGAAAGTGAGCGGGTCAGTTTTTAATTGTTCCGGGTCAATAAGCTTAACAATATTTAATTGCAGTAACTCCGTTTTATTGTACCCCACCATTTTACACATACTTTCGTTGGCATCGTTAAAATTACCTTCGAAATCCAGGATGTAAATGGCGTCCGAGGCATGCTCTATCAATGAGTGATATTTTTCCTCGCTTTTCTTAAGGCGTGCTTCTACAAGTTTACGCTCCGTAATATCTTCTACCTGGCTAACTAAGTATAAAGGCTTGCCCTTGTCATCGTTTACGGTTGCCATATTTACCCATGCCCATACAATTGTTCCGTTTTTATTTAAGTAGCGTTTTTCTATATGATATGCCTGGTCTTCGCCGTTTGCTGCCTTTTCAAGTAAGGTAAGCCCTTCCCCGATGTCATCGGGATGCGTAATTTCCATAAAGGTCAGGGACAAAAGTTCCTGTTCCGAATAGCCAAGCATACTGCACAAACGTTTATTCACTTTTAACCAGTTGCCCTGTAACGAAACCAGGGCCATGCCGATCGCGGAAAATTCGAAAGCCGCCCTGAACCTGGATTCGCTTTCCCTGAACTTTTCTAATAAATTAAGTACCTCGCCGGAGCGTTCTTCTACCCTTAGTTCAAGTTCTTCATTCATTACCTTTATTTCTTCTTCTGCCTCGTATCTTTTTATGTCTGTTTTATTCAGCCATAGCGCTGTATGCCAGGTAATAGCCAGGCTGACTATCAAAAAGCTTAGGGCGAGGAGTGAAATACCGATCTCGAAGGAAAAAATTTCAAACCGCTGGGATTGCAGCCTGAACGACCCAAAAATCAGCACCATGAAAACAATTAGTATAAAGATGCGCCTCGCCATTTTATTACCCACCAGGTGGCCGGTAAACAAATTGGCAATGCCAAGCGACGGATGCAGCAGGGAGGCCATGATAGACATGAAAAAAAACAAAATCGCGGTATGAACGGCCATTGAGCCGACGTAGGAAAGGTTATAAAACAATGATAAGCCAAACAGGTAGCCAAGTATCGCGACGGCTGAAATAGCAGTAACCAAATGCAGAAAGTATTGGGCAACTATATGCATGTTGCGGCTTTTAAAGCAAAAGCCCAGAAATGCCAGCCCGGAAAGTGCAAAACAGGCAGATACGTTAGCCGCCATTCGCCCGGGGAAAGGGTATTGGCTCGCTATTGCTGCCTTATCAGTGATGAACAATTGATCGATACCGGCATTAAAGTGAAACAGGTCCTGCGATAATGATAAGATACCCGTCAGTGTTATTATCGATGATATCGCAATAAAAAATAAGCTGTTATATTTTCTATCTGGAAATTGGGTAAGCAGTAAAGCAATACCCAGCAAGATAAAAAGCAGGGCGGTATTAAATTTCATGGAGACGTATTGCGGGAAGATGGTTTGGAGTCCGGGCAAGTTAAACACCCAGCCAATTATTACCAAAATGCCTGTGATTATGCAAAGCAAGCCAATAATGCTAACGGCTTTGCTTTTTTGTGGGCAATACATTTAAAATCGGGTTTATATATCATAGATGGTACCATCACTTTTCATGGCCGTCACCTAATTATAAAGTTAGGATAAAAAACAAATATGAAATTAACTTTTTTTACTTAAGAAACCGCGCAAAGCCTGCTGTGTAAATTCAGACAGCACCAGTTCGCCGCTGATGGCTGCGCGCTGGGCCAACAGATCGTCCCAATCGGCAGTGCCTTCCCATAAAATTTCTTTGAGCCCCTTCAGCGCTTCGGGGTGATAGGAGGCTAATTTTTGAGCAAGCGCACCCAATTCGGCATCCATTGAGGCAATATCAGGATAAACTTCGTTATACAAGCCTTTTTCTTTGGCCCATTGCGCCGTTTGAAAATCAACAGCCCGGATAGTAAGCTGCGAAAAAGCTGGCAAGCCCACCTTACGGATCACAGCAGGCGATATGACAAAAGGGCCGATCCCGATAGCCAGTTCGCTCAGTTTAATTGATGCAGCTTCGGTTGCCAGGCAATGATCAGCGGCGGCAGCCAGGCCAACCCCGCCGCCAACCGCTTTGCCCTGTATGCGGGCAATAATAATTTTTTGCGATTTGCGACAGGCGTTGATCACCCTCGCAAAGCCCGAAAAAAATTCGGCGCCCGCTTCTTTATCCTTTATTTGCAATAGCTCATCAAAACTTGCGCCGGCGCAAAATGTACGCTCGCCCTCACTTTTTAGGATGATGACCCTTGTTTGGGTATCGTTCCCGGCTTGCATTATTTTATTTGTCAATTCATCCAGCAAAGCAGCCGGCAATGAATTTTGTGCCGGATGATAAAAGCTGATGGTGGCAATACCGTCTTGATTGGCGAGGCTTACATTTCCGGTTATCGACATAGCATGTTTGGTAAATAGAATGAGACTTTCAAATTTAAACTAAAATGTTTGCTATAACATACGATGGTTGATTTTTACCACGAAGTACACGAAGGTTTCACAAAGGCCACAAAGAGGAAATAAAACAGGCTTCGTGAAATCAATGTGTTCACTTTGTGGGCTTAAGCACCAGGGTTTCACAAGGGCCACAAAGAAAAATACGCCGGCTTTGTGAACTTCGTGTTTTCACTTCGTGGTCTTTGTGGTAAATAGGCAGCCAGCCATTTGAAATTGATTATTAAAACAGCATCTTTAACTATGCAAATGAAAGTCGATCAACTTAATCCAACTCAGTCAACCTAATCTAACTCAATCAACCAATATGTTCAATTTTCAAAATGTGTACCTGTTTTTTATCGCCTCGTTATTATTAAACTTAACGCCGGGCAATGATATGCTATATGTAGCATCCCGGAGCGTTTCACAGGGAGTAAAAGCCGGGATAGCCTCGGCAGCCGGGATATTTGTAGGCTGTTTTGTACATATTTCGGCTGCAGCGCTGGGGCTTTCCATTATAATTTCAAAATCAGCCTATCTTTTTCAGCTGATCAAGTTCGCCGGGGCGGGTTATTTAATTTATCTCGGGATTAAGGCGCTGTTAGCCACACCCGCAGTTAATACCGCCGATGAAAAACCAGTTAAAGCCAACTATTGGAAATTATTTAAACAAGGGATACTTACCAATGCTTTAAACCCAAAGGTCGCGGTCTTTTTTTGTCGTTCCTTCCGCAGTTTATCAATCCATCATCTTCGTTCTTCAAGATCCAGCTGTTTATCCTCGGGATTTGGTTTGCCGTGCAGGGGACTTTGGTATTGATCATTGTCGCCTGCATATTGGGCAAAACGAAAGACTTTTTCAGGAAGAACCCTAAAGTATGGATGATACAGGAAAAAGTAACCGGCCTTATCTTGATCGGCTTGGGCATCAGGATAGCGCTCATCTCAAAAAAATAACAGGGTTATGGTCGATTTAGAAACAGCCCGGCAAATTGCATTATCATTTCCGCGAAGCGAGGAAAAGGACCATTTCGGTATGCCCTCGTTCAGGGTGAATAATAAAATATTTGCAACCCTGTGGGTAAGGGAAAACCGGATGATGGTAAAACTATCGCCCATTGACCAGTCGGTTTTTAACTCGTTTGATCCAACTGTTTTTTATCCTGTGCCCAATAAATGGGGTTTAAAGGGCGCAACGTTTATTGAACTTTCCAAAGTGCGCCGTGATATGCTGGAAGATGCTCTATCATTAGCCCGGGAGGCGGTGATTGCCCGGAAGAAGTGAGTAGTGAGTTGTGAGATGTCAGTTCAGTTCATTATCCTCGTTGACCATTCACCACTGACCATTCACCAATCCACCTTTGTTATTTTAGATAGAATGATTAGCTTTGGGCACCATGAAGCTGCTTTCGTTATTGCTTATTGTATTGATAATCGGTACGGGTTTTGTCCCTCAACCGGCTGTGCGTATGAAAATAAGCGCAGCCAATATGCAAATGATGAAACTTCATCCACAGAAAGGCGATTGCTGTAATAAAAACAAAAAAAATGCAAACAGTACTTTTTGCAACTTTTGCGTGCTGTGTATTGCATTTATTGCCCCGGTTAAACCCGGGGTTGAAAGAAATTTTGTGCCAGCCAGGGCGGATTACCCCGATATGGTGCAAAGTAAATTATCAGATTACAATTCCTCCCAGTGGCGGCCGCCCAACGCTTAAATTATTAAAACAGTCTGCTTGTGAACAAACTTCGTTTAGTTTAGTAGTTGATTGAGTTGGATTGAGTTTTATTTCAACTTAATCAACAAATTTAACAATTTAAGAAAAATAAGATCATGAAAAAATTCATAGTGTTAGCTGCTGCGATAATGTTAACCGTATCAGCATTTGCAAAACCCGGCGATTGCAAAAAATGTACAAAAAAAACCTGTACAACCGAATGCAAAGCCAAATGCACAAAAGCTAAATGTGCAGCAGGTTTATGTAACTAAATAATCAATGCCTCCCGGTAATGCCGGGGGGCGTTTTTACATCACTTCATTAACAACAGTTACAAATTAGCACCTTCGAATATCCGCACATCTGCACATCCGCACATTTTCACATTATCTTCGCATCACTTCACAATCTGCCCTAAAACTGCTTCCCGTAAATATTTGCTCACCGGAACTTGGTGCTTTTGAATATGCAGCGTGTTCCCTTCAATAGTATCCACTTTGTTTATCGCCGCGATATATGATTTATGCGTTTGTATAAATTGCCCTACAGGTAATTTATCTAAAAGGGACTTGATGGTGGTATGAATGATCAGTTTTTTATTTTCGAAGTAAATGGATACATAGTTTTCCATGCCCTCGATAAACAATATCTCATCAAAATTTATCTTTTCCAGCTTGCCGTTTGATTTGGCAAACATGTATGGGATAGCTGCGCTTTCTTTTTCCCCGCGCAAAGCAAAATAATCGCGGGCTTTCCAGGCAGCTTTTAAAAAACGCTCGTAGGATATAGGTTTAAGCAGGTAATCTATCACATCCAGTTCAAAGCCCTGCAAAGCATATTGTTCAAATGCGGTGGTGAAGATAACCTTTGGCGGCCGCGGGAATGCTTTTATAAACTCGATTCCCGTAATATGCGGCATTTGAATATCGAGGAAAAGCAGGTCGACGGGTTGTTTCTGTAGCAAGTCGCTTAATTGCAGGGCATCTTCACAAACGCCTTTCAAATCAAGGAAGCCTATCTTTTCGATATAACCCTGCAAACCTTTGCGGGCAAAGGGCTCGTCGTCGGTAATGATACAGGTGATGTTATTCATATTCAAATTTTAATTCTGCGACAAACGTGTCATCTTCCTTTTTTGTATCCAACGAATGTTTGCCGGGGTACAACAGATCGAGCCTGCGTTTTAAATTTTCGAGGCCAATGCCGCCCTGGCGGGTAGCCGGCGGCTCAAATTCAGGAACCGAGTTTTCCACCCGGAAGATGATCTGTTTATCCGCCAATACTGCATCAATGCTGAGCTTATAATCCCCGCCGATGAATTTAAAAGCATTTTCAACTAATGGCAAAAACAGCAATGGATAAACCAACTGCCCGTTTAAATCTTTATCAAGCTTAACTTTCATTTTCAGCTTATCGCTGCTGCGCACCTTTTGCAGGTCGATAAAGCTTTGCAGGTATTCAATTTCGTTTGTTACCGGCACTTGCTGCTGCTGATCGTACAATTGGTACCGTAACAGTTCCGAAAACTTTTCAATGCTCTTTTTGGCGCCCGGGAGATCCTCATCCATCTGGAAATAGATCGTATTCAGGGCGTTGAATAAAAAATGCGGGTGGTATTGCGATTTTAGAAATTTGAGCTCGGTTTGCAGGTGGTCGTTAGTTACTTTTTCAAGCAATACCCTGTTATCCACATACGCCATCATGTAGGTGCGGGCGCGGGCGATGCCATAATAAACGATGGCGTAAAGCGTAGGGATCATGCAAATATCCGCCAGGTCATCCCAATAAAGTCTTCCATTAAGGTAGATAACCCAGGGTGTGAAAATCAGGTTTACCAAAATCAGGTTAACGCCAACCATAATCGACAACTCGCGCACCAAATTCTGGTAACAAAACTGTAAAGGCCAGCGACGATCATAATACTTAAATAATCGCTTAAACAAATAAACCCCCACATAACCCATTGACACGCTCAGCACAATTTCTATGGCATTTATTGACCAGGCCCTCGTCCAAAAACGGAGCCTTATATCGGTATCATGCAGCAACCTGACGGTAAAATATACCAGCAGGCCGTACACTGCAGGAAAGATATATTTTCTGAAAAATTTCATCGGTTTAAATTACAAATTTCAGGCAGAAAGCATTACAACTTCATTTATCTTTTCAGGTTCAGGATTGCCGACAGGTTTTGTCGCTGTTTTGGGTTTCATTCCGAATAAAAACCTAGTCAATGCAAACGGGCGCACCAGCAGGTGATAAATACCAACGGTTACAAAAAACGTCATCCCAACGGTATAGATATATTTTGATAAAATACTCTCATTTTGCGTTTGCACGATATAATAAACCAGCACAACAATAACCGTTTGATGCAGGATATAAAAAGGGTAAACCGCCTGGTTTAAATAATCAAGCACTTTGTGCTTGCGGTTTAAATACTTTTTGCCATAACCAACCAGGGCTAATACCCAGCTCCAGGCAACAAGCGGGCGCAATGCTAAAGCGCCAAACATGTACAAGGTGTTGCTGCTGTTCTGGTCCAGTGGATCGAATTTGTTCCATCGTAAATAATCCAATAACAAAAAGCTTAAAAAGCCGATGGTTAAAATAAAGCGGCGGTTACGTTCTAAACTGTCCATTAATTTTGGCTGTGTGATGCAAATGAAGCCTGCCAACAGGAAAAACAACCAGTAAACAAAGTAACAGAAATCGTGTGCAAGGTCGTTTGTTTCAGGATATTTACGGCTCAACAGTGCATACCAGATAATGCCGGGCAGCATAATTAAGTATATCCATTTGCCATTAGCCAGGGCAGCCAGCTTATTTTTAAGGCCGATGCTTTTTGGCGAGGCCATCCATGCAAACAAGGGGGCAAATAACAGATCGTACAAAAATAAATAGGCGATAAACCAAAGGTGGTGCCAGCTAAAGCTACCCTTTGGATAAGGTACAAAATTGAATACGGTTTTATAAAATTGCCAGTAACTGCCTGTAAAGCCATTGTTTAAACGCTCCATATAGATCTGCGGCGGCACAATAATAAACATACCAACCAGCAGCGGGATAAACAGCCTGCGGAACCTTAAACCTATAAAATTAAGACTGCTGCGGCGCTGCATCATAAAATAGCTTACCGTGCCCGAAATAAAGAAAAGCAGCGGCATGCGGAACAGGTGCAGAAAATAGTTCGATTCCATCAGCAGGTTGCTGGTTTCGTGGTTTTTTATATGCCACCCCCAATCGGCCACATAAGGCATTGCGGAGTGAAAGAATAATACGCCCAGGATGGATAATATCCTTAACCAGTCCAGGTAGGTTTGACGTTGCGAGGTTTCCATGGTTTCTTTTTTTATATAAAGAAACCTTGGTTGCGTTATCTATAGAAACTTTTTTGACCAGAGGGTGGTTTTTGGTGACGTGCGGATAAAAAGTTTGGTATGACCTAATAAACCCAACCCATCGAAAATTAAACGCTGTTGGAGGTTTCGATATTGAAGGCGTTTATTGCTTTAAATATCAACGGCATCCCAATTTTCAACCAGTCAGGGATTTGACCCGTTGGAACGGCGTTTACCGGAATCCCAAATTCCAATTTGCCAATAGGAATAATTATATTAGAGGTATCTATTAATTCAACAGAATTAAATATGTGAAAGTTTTTATCGAGCATTTCCATATTTCCATAATAGTTATTTTCAATAGCGAGAGGTGTAACATGGAACCCTCCTTTTTTAACCCGCATTTCTACTCTTTGAATGGAACGGATCAGCGAGTTTAGTCCACAAAAAATCAGGTGGATTTCAAAATCTTCCTGTTTAAAACGCTTGGGAATATTCCAGGCGCCACTTCCCGTAAAGTGGCCTTCGTAAGCAAAGTTTGATTTTTGATGAATACTTAGCTCAACAAGTCTTAAAAATTCTTCTTCCAAAGCTTCTTCTGCAAGCTTCCTGGACTCTTTCGATGATTTGTTTATTTTATAAAACTCTGTGCTTTTCCGGGTGTAAAAAATGTCACCATCAAATATTTCGAGATCAGAGAATTCAGGAGGCAATAAAGCCTGCTTATAAGTAGACTTTCCGGCGCCATTGCTGCCAGTAATAATAAATAATTGGGGCTTATTGGAAAACTTCATGCTTTTCTTTAAGAGAAGCAATTTCTTTTTTGGTCAGCACTTTTACAACTATACGCGGAATATCCAGGTTGTCTTTGTCAACTTCCTCTATATGAATATCACCATCAGGATATTCGTAATAAGCCTGTCCTTCGGGCAACCCATCGTCAAATATCATAAAACAATAACCTTGATTTAAATCATCATTGCGAAGTTTTTTGATGACTTGTTGCATTGCAAAAACACGACCGTTTTGCTGATTATTCGCGGACTTCATTTTTTCTTCGCCGTATTTAATTTTTTGTACAGGTAAAGTTACGATAAATCATTTATATAAATAGGGGTGTCTAGCTAACATTGCTGAAAATAGTAGTCGTTTTTTTGCCACGAGCCCGCAAAGTTTTTTGAATAAAAAAATGTAACGTAACCATGACCTTTGTCGTCTCAAAGATATCAATTGCGTTGTTTGTCCTAACTAATTTACATATTGTAATGAAACTCAAAAACCTTCCCTGGATACCCTTTGCGTTTTTTGCCATTGCAATTGGCCTTTACCCATTAACGTATTACCTTGTTGATATGCATAACAAGGGATTGTTTTCCAGCAAACCCAAAGAATTAATAGATAACAGGATTTGGTACACCGCGTTTTATATCCATATTACCTTTGGCGGGATTGCCATGTTAACCGGTTGGACCCAATTTAGCAAAAGGCTGCGTGACAAATACCTGAATACACATCGTCTCATTGGTAAAATATATGTCATTTCGGTACTATTCAGCAGCTGCGCAGGTTTGTTCATTGCTTTTTTTGCTACCGGCGGAATAATTTCGGTGATGGGTTTTGGCTCGCTTGCCCTGCTTTGGCTTATTACAGTTGTTAAAGCATACACAAGCATCCGGCGCCTGGATATTAATGAACACGAAAAATGGATAATCCGCAACTATGCGCTTACATTTGCCGCTGTTACGCTGCGGGTATATTTACCGCTGTTGATAAAATTTGGTTTCAATGGTGATTTTATCCCGGCATACCATCTCGTATCGTGGTTGTGCTGGGTGCCTAATATCATAGTGGCAGAACTGATTATCAGTAAACTGGAACAGAAACCAGCTTACGCAACTAAACCAGTGTAAATAGTCAAGCCGGTTAATTCCCGTCTAAAACTTATAAGTGACCCCCGCGCCAAGTATCTGTTTCACCTGTAGCAACGAATGGTATTCCGTGACGCCGTTGTTCATTACTGCTATCTTGGCGAGTGGGTCCGAAATTAATTCAAGCCCGGCATTTACAGTAACGATCTTGCTTACTTTCATAAAAATGTTGGCGGTATAATCCATGTAGATGTTTTGCGGCTGGGAAATGTAGTTTGAATAGAGTTTCAAAATATTCTCGAAGGCAATGTTTTTTGACAGGTTTATTTTATAATAGGCATCCAATGAGGCGCCAAATTCAAAAAGGCTTTTGCTGCCGGGTGTTACCCCAAAAGCCCCCTGGTTTGAAAGTGAATCATTTTGCACAATGGTAATGCGGGCCGCCAGCGGGGAGAAATTGATCCTGAAATTATCCGATTGCTTATAGGCAAAACCCGGCCCGAATGTAAGGTATGCAGGCGCAAACGAAGCCGATATCAAAGTGCCCTGGTTAGCGGCGTTATACGAATACCCGTTAGTTAGCTGGGTTTGAAAATTCATGTAAAATGTGTACAGCCAGAATTTAGCCGCCTTATAGCCCAATAAGCTATTTAAGATTATCCGGTCGTCATTCTTGCGCCAGCCCAGGCCGGTTTGATCACTTATGCCGTAGCCAAATATCGCTTTGTTGTCCCAGCTCCAGTCGCCTTTTTTGTAATCAAAATCATAATTTAAGATCAAATTGGCGGCGAAGGAGTTTACACCCCCTGCGGCCCAGTTTGAAAAAGAACTCTGACTTATTAAAAATGTATTTTCGCCATGTATCTTCCAGGAAGTGTCTTTATGTGCGCTGTCCGCAGGTGCGGTTGCCTGCGAAAAGCCGGCAAGGCTTATAAATAAAAACGATAGCAACAGGGGTAAGGTGCGTTTCATAAGGGTTTGATCTAAGGATTTGTTAAACCGCAAATTTACAATTCATTGTAAACAGAACCAAATGCTATAATTGTCCCCAACCCATAATAGCTTAATCAACTCCTAACCCCTCACCCCCTCACTTCAAAATCGTATAAAACATCGCTATCGCCGCGCCTGCCATCGCAATAAAAGTTATCCAGAGTATGGTTTTTGATACCCATTTGCTTTTGAATTCGCTCATTATTTTTTCGTCGCCCGCAATTTTAAGCACCAAAAATAAAAGCGGGACAGCCGCGACACCATTTAAGACCGCCGCGAAAACCAAAGCCTTTACTGGGTCGACACCGATGAAATTAAGAATAAGCCCTACCACTGTTGCTGCAATGATAACACCATAAAAGCCAGGCGCCTTTTTTAATTTCAAATTCAGACTGGCTTTCCAGCCAAATCCTTCGGACACCGAGTAAGCCGCTGAGCCTGACAGTACCGGAATGGCCAGCAAGCCAAGGCCGATAATGCCAATAGAAAATATGAGTTTAGACAAAAGGCCGGCATTGGGGAAGCTGTGTACCAGCGGCTCCAGCGCTTTGGCGGCATCAGCCGCGGTTTTAACATCGTGCACCCCGCTGTTGTGCAAAACAGTGGCAGCAACCACAATAATGCTCCAGGTGGCAAACTCCGAGAATATCATTCCGAAAGTATTATCCAAACGCATTTTGTGCACGCTCATCCAGCTGATCAGCGGTTTTCCCTGGGTTAACAAGTGTCTCTCCTGGTCCTCCTCAACCTCCTGCGAAGCCTCCCAAAAAAACATGTAAGGCGAAATCGTAGTGCCTAACACGCCCGTGATGATAAAAAAGAAGGCGAACGAAAATTCAACATGCGGGATGACTGAGGCCTTGAAAATTGTTGCCCAGGGCTGGTGCACGATAAACAGAGTGATAGGATAGGCCATCAGCGTTACCGCTAGCCATTTTAAAATTTTTGAATAAACTTTATAATTGGTAAATACCTCCAGCAATAATATGATGGTAGTAAACAGCAGCGTCAAAACTATAAACGGCACATTTACAAGTAACTGGGCAGCCGAGGCCATAGCGCCAAGGTCGGCGCCTATGTTAATAGTATTGGCAATAACAACAAGCCCAACTACACTGTATAAAACAGCGCTGCTGTAACGCTCCTTAACTATGGTGGTAATACCTTTGCCGGTTACCAAACCGATCCGCGCGCAAGCTTCCTGTACCGCAGTCATTAACGGCAGCATGTAAAGGGCGGTCCATAGCTGGCCGTACCCAAACTGCGCGCCTGTTTGCGAGTAGGTGGCAATGCCCGACGGATCGTCATCTGCCGCGCCCGTAACCAGGCCAGGGCCCAGTATGCGCCAAAAACCTTTGATTTTAGCAATAGTCTCGGTACTTAATTTCATAAGATCGTATATCTGGGTGAAGGTAAGTTGCTAATATGACGATAATATTAATATTTTTAACAACTTTCCTACTAATGAAATTTTGCCCGGGAATGTTTAAATATTTCTAAATATTTTTTCAGCTATATAAATTTCTGTAGCCTGGGGGGCTTTGCGCGCTATATCTCCTCACCTTCAATTAAAATTACCTTTTCAACCGAATCGTTTTTAATTGCCATAAAAGATAAGCGTTTAGGGTCGTTTTTGTAATGCTCAAAATCGGCCTTGCTGCCAAAGGTCACCAAATGAATTTCGTAGGGTAATTCCCGGCTCCGTTCAATAACACTATCCTGGTGCGGCCTGATGCGGTACACTAGTTCGCCGTTATGATCTTTCAATAGCGGGAGCACCTTTTCTTCAAACGCGTTAAAAGCATCCTCGGAACCTGGTTTTACAAAGATGAGTTGTGTGTAATAAACCATAGTGATAGTTAGAAATCAGGCCTCAAGATACAAGAAATCAATAAGAGATTAAGATCGGCGAATAAAATTTATTCACGCTACCTGAAGATTAGCGCTGTTTTACACCGCCGCAATTAGCTCATGCCAGGCCTTTGCGGGCCTTTCGGCAGGGTAACCGTGTCGCGCGCGGTATGCTTTTCTCTCGGCAGTAAAATCCCACCAGTTTTTATTGCTTCCGCGATGCCGGGCATAATGCACGGCAAGCCGAAACTGATCCTCCACGCAGGGATCGGTCCAAAAACCTTGTTTACGCTCCAGTTCATCAAAAAGCGACGCGCCGTTTTTATCAATCAGGTCATCTATCGAATAGTACCCAAGTGAGATCAGGTCATGCGCAAATTTTGGCCCGATGGATGGGATGGTTTGAAAGGTTATAAGGGCGGAAATTTCTTTAGCCCGCGGTTTATTTGTATTTAACAAAACGCTTATCTCATCAGCTGCAAATTCATTCAGCCTGCTGATGGTGAGGCCGTTTTTCTTCAGTCGTTGTTTTTCTGTTGAGGAAAGATCCAATTTGAAAGTTTTCATGACATAAATTTAAATAAAACTTTATCAGAAAAGATTTGATCCCCAAAGATTTGACCGTTTTCCAGCCATCAAATTTGGGGGATCAAATCTAACCCTTCTTATTAAAACTCGGTTTCATCCGCGCTCGGCCCGTAGCTGCCCGGTATAGGCACATCCAGCAACCGGAGGAATACACCCAACTGTGCCCTATGATGTACCGTTTGACAAAACGCCATGCGTACTACTTCAGCCTTTGTATAAACATTAAAAATTTGGTCACCGCTACGCAGGGTCCAGTTTTTTAACAGTTCGGTTTCATTTGTTTTCGACAGGTATTCCCAGCCATCAGCATACGATTTTTCAAAATAGGCCAGCAAGTCTGTATTATTGGTGATAACTACCGGTTTGTATTCACCTTTTGCAAAATCAAGCTCATCGGTAGTAAATGTCGTTTTAACCCAGCCGGGCAATTCAGCAATATGTGTGGCCAGCCTTCCGAGGGTCATACTTTTTTGATGCGGCTGCCAGTCGTATTTGTCTTCGGGAATGCGTTGCAGCATTTTGCGGGTTGTTTGAGCTTCCTGCTCCATTTCTTTTAATAGCATAGGGATAATGTCCATGATCTTGTTTTTTTAGTTGTTTATACAAAGAAAATGAGGGGGAGTGACAGCCCTATGTCAGCAGGTTTTTTTTGTTGGAATGTTTTAATGTTGAAAGTTGTAATGTTTGAATGTTGGAATAATGAATACTGAATGATGAACGCCGAAGTGAAACTTCAACATTCGATATTCAGCATTTGATATTCGTCATTTGAACTCAGGTGTTAGCAACTCCCTAAGTTTCTACAACCTCATAAAATAATCCGTCAGCGAATTAAAATCATCAAATTTCAAATCATAATCATCGGTATTGCCGAAGCCATAACTCACAAATACGAATGGTATGCCTGCTTGGCGGCTTTCGGCGCCGTCGCCGGCGGTATCGCCGATGTAAACCGGGTTTTTGAGGTCGTGCTTTTCCATCAGCAGTTTAATATTATGATGTTTGGGCATAAAGTTTATGCCGTGGGCCATTTCGTCGTGTATATGCTCGTCAATACCGGCCCAATCGATAAACAAACGGATTATGCCCTTGGCGCAATTGCTTAAAATAAACAGGGTATATTTTTCGGCCAGTTGTTTTAACCCTTCTTTAACACCATCATATAAAATACCGCCTTGTTGGGGTAGTATTTCCCTGCGTTTGTCGTTAACAAGGTTGTATATCTCCAGCCGTTTTTCGTCATCAAAGTCGGGCATTATGGTACCGGTAACCTTTCTGCCTTCCAGGCCAACGAGTTGGGCCAGCAGCTCGCGACTTACAGTAATATCGATACCTAATTCTTTAAATACTAAATTCCATGATCCGGCGTAGGTGTCAACGGCATCCCAAAGGGTACCATCCATATCGAATATCAGGCTGTCGGGTTTTTGCATAATTGTTTTATTGAAGTGAGGCTGTCTCAAAAGTTTGCCATGGTGTTCTTTGTACTCCCTTTGTGTCCTAGTGGTCAATTTTTACCACGAAGTGCACAAGGAATTCACAAAGGACACTAAGATTTAAAAATGCCAGGATATTGTTTGGTTTTGAATTTTTCCGTTTCACCTTTGAGACTGCCTCCTACCAGGCGCCCGGCTCTCATAAATATCAAGCGCCATTTTAAAAATCGTATCAATAATTTTAACCGGGATATCTTCCCCTGCATCAAGCTTCATAATTTTCATCCGCGAACGTTTTTCAATGATCAATAATGGATACTCGATCTTCCGCCCTTCTACGATCCCGATATATGGCTGCTTTGTTTTCTTATCTACCCACAAATAACAAAACATTTTCTCCTTATAGCAATAAAAAGGCATTTTATATTTCCAGGCTTCGGTGATGTTTTTATCGTAGGCAAGTATAAATTCCCGCAAAAAAAGCAGGCAGCTCTTTACAGGTTCGGGTTTTTCCAAGAAAAAATTGTCTATCTCGCGGAGCATGTCATTGTTGAGTCCATAGTCGATAGTCCATGGACCATAGTGGTTATTACTAAACCTATTGCAATGTTTTTTACTATGGACTAAGGACCATATTTTTTTACAATGGACTAAGGACCATAGTCCATGGACAAAAAACCTACCCCGCCACCAACTGGCTTTTAACTTCTTTATCGAAATTCTCCATCACCAGAACCGATGCGCCGATGAGTTCAGCATCAAAGCCAAGCTGGGATATTAACAGTTCGGTGCCTCTTGAAAGGCGGGGGATGCAATATTTGTGCAGCGCCTGCTGAATAGGCGCCAATAATATTTTGCCAACCTTTGCCCCGCGACCGCTTAATACAATAGCCTCCGGGTTCATGATGTGGATGAGTATGGCCAGCGCTTTCCCGATTTTGTAACCGGCATCCGAAAATAATTCAATAGCAAACTGGTCGCCTTTGTTGGCAGCCTCCATTATTGCGTCACCCATTTGTTTGGAGTGGGCCTCGTCAATTTGTTTCAGGCTGGTGATACGGCCCTGTTCAATGCCTTCAATGGCCCGTTTTGAAACCACCAGCATAGAGGCTTCGGCTTCCAGGCAGCCCCGTTTGCCGCAGGCGCATAACGCGCCGTCTTCAGATAGCGGGATATGACTGAACTCACCTGCAAACCCATTACGCCCCCTGAAAATTTCACCGTTTACGATCATACCCAAACCAATACCCCAGCCCAGGTTGATCACCATTACTTCTTTCTGCGATTTGGCGATGCCAAACTTTTGCTCCGCAAGGGCTATCAGGCTCGAATCATTGTCAATATACGCCGGCAGCCCCGTTTCATCCGAAATATACTGGGTAAGGGATTTATTTCCTGCATCAAGGTAGGTATAATTGATGCCCCTTATCGGGTTTATAAAGCCGGGCATACCTATACCTATGCCGGTAATTTTATCTTTCGAGACCCCCGAATTACTGATGTATTGATTGATTTTTTCTACTAATTTATCAAGCGCCTGCGCGTTATTCAAAAGCTTAAGCTCAAACATTTCGAAATCAGATACCGGCTGGTTCAGCAGGTCGACCAACTGGATACGTGTGGAAAGCTGGTCCATGGCAATGGCCAGGATGTACATGGCGCTGGCATTAATGGCGTACATCAACGGGCGGCGGCCGCCACTGGAGGGTGCGTATCCCTGCTCGATCACAAAACCTTCCTCGATCAGTTCGTTAACCGCTTTAGCAATCGAGGGGATACTTTTATCAAACAGTTCACTCAGTTCGGCACACGACATTGCCTTATCAAAATAAAGGCATTTGATGATCATGTTTTTTAAATGGGTGCTTTTTACGCTTTTAGTTTTAATTTCCATTTAGTAACAGTTTATTAAAGTGCCGGTCCGCATTGCAATATTGTATGTATTGATCCCCTAAAAATATAAATAGTGCGGCAAAAATACACACTAATAGGAGATTAGGGATTAAGATAGTATTAATAATTTTGAGAAAAGGTTAACAGAGTAGAGTTGCGATGTATGACGTCTCTACCATTCCAGGTTTTTTGGTTCGGGCGATAGGACAAAAAAAGCCTCAAATCTTTCGACCGGAGGCTTGCTTAAAGAGATCTATCGGTGGCAGGGGCAAACCACGTTTTTTTATCACCAAAATTATGCTGAAACCGCTACAAGAGGGGTCCACACGGCATGCACCGGAAATATTTCTACTTGCGGTTCTCCGCTAATATTGGCTTCCGCTGCGGCAGCCATCAGGTGATCCTTAACAAATGCGTTGAAATCATCTGCCGTTTCCCAAACGTCGGTAACGTGTGCCGCACCATCTTTAAATCCGGCTGAATGAAACACTAAACCTTTGGGGGTGTCGGCGTCCAGGTTGATTGATTTTCTCATGTGGTCATACTGGTCTGACGATACGCCATCCCACTTCATTGTCATAATAACTCTCATGATATTTGGTTTAATTGGTTGATATTGCTTACTCTAACCGGTTTTCAGCTTCCCCGTTTTTTTATACTAAGGTATATAATTAATTATTTCTTATGTGTTGATTTTAAATGAATTATGCGTGAACTTTGTGATTGGTTGATGGCACTTCGTGCGCTTTGCTTCAAGCGTGAGTATACTGTGCAAAGGCCAAAAGACGGAGCATTTCACACTTCTTACTCAAGCTGCTTCAAGCGCGAGTATGCAGCGCAAAGGCCAAAAAGAGGTGGCGTACTCGTGCTCCGCTGACAGGTGACGAACTTGCATTTGTTGGTTAAAGGTACGTTAATGGAAGATAAAAAAGTACACTCCCAATGTCACGTTGGGACGCATGGCCAGGATTTAGTTACATCAAAAACTTTTCTCCTGCACACGAGTGCCCCACCTCTTTAGGCCTGCGCTGCACACTCGCGCGAGAAATTGGGTGAGAAAAAAGTTAATGTTTCAGAAAGTTAATTATTATCAGGCTTCCTGAATACATTTTTTTCTGATGTGTCTTTTATTTTACCTCGGTGGTCTGATGGATATCCAATAGTACCTTTATATTCGAAGCCTTCAAATCTGCCGTATATTTGTTTGTTCTTTAAAATTGTTAAAGAACTATCCATTTGAACACCCTCCGCAGTAAATTTATAGTATATCCAGGGGTTATAAGTAGTATACGTCTTACCATTTTCATCCCAAACTTCGCCATAGTCCCAAATACCATGATATGTTAGCATGCCATTTATGGTTTGCGGGTCTCCGTCAAATGTGGGTATCACTTCTCTTTTTTCAATTTTGTTGTTCTCTATTCGTAAACAAACAACAAGATCTTTACTGGGGTTATTATCAAATTCAATAAATAATTCAAAAACATCAGGCCTCAACTGGTTTAATATCGGGTAAGGTTTTTCATCAAAATTATATGCAGTTGAAGTATCCGAAGTGTCCGTAAATATTTTAAAACCCTTATGCCAAATTT